>Ga0208790_1000060_pt1 | contig 59283 bp, 59 predicted proteins | sample 10_taG_FD_184083 | JGI IMG/M metagenome (GOLD analysis project Ga0208790, IMG submission 184083) | Marine viral communities from the Subarctic Pacific Ocean - 10_ETSP_OMZ_AT15264 metaG (SPAdes) (version 2) | ecosystem: Environmental > Aquatic > Marine > Oceanic | place: Pacific Ocean | collected... | reverse complement strand
CTTTTCAATTTTTCAAATTCTCACGTCTTCGAGTCGAACTAAAAAATTATCGTTTTAAACGACCTCTCACGGGAAAAGAGTGTTCGCTGACGCTCAAGGTTTTCCACCCGTCAGCCCCCATTTTCTACGGCCCTGGAGCCCTTACGTGTGTGCGGCACAAAACATCATTTCACTACGGCCAGACCTAATTGTTAGTCCTTTAGTGTTATTTGGGGTATAACGTCTTTGTTATCAAACCAAGTGGAGATCCGAAATGAAATTTTTCAAAAGAGGCCCGATGCCAGTAGCGAAGAGAACTGCACCTCCTGCCAAGTTAGGCGGATGGTTGGCTGCAGACACGCACGCACCAGTGGCTGAGCGAAAGGCCCAGGCAGTACATCCTGCGCACAGCACGCTTCTTAACTCATCCCTGAATTCAATGTCGGGAGTCGGAAATCTTGAGACTAACGCCCCTAACCGAAGCCTTACCACAGAGCAGCTTTGGTCTTGCTACTTTAAGGTTCCTGAAGTCAGAGCATGCGTTGACTCCATCGCTCGTCGCGTATCAACCTGGGACTGGTCAGTAAATGTATCGGACATGGTCGACACCGGAGACCAAGCACACTACGAAAAGATGGTCAAGCTGAGCCGCCAGATTCAGCGCTTCCTTAAGAATCCTGACCGCGACGGAAGAACATTCCAGCAATTCATCTTCATGATCATCGTTGACCTCCTGGTTTACGATGCTGCCGCAATCGAGCCCGTCAAGGACCGAAAGAAGCGTCTCCAAGAACTGCGCGCACGTAGGGGAGACGACTTCCGCGTTGTTACCGACAGATACGGACAGGTTGAGAAGTACGTACAGCATGCTGGCCTTGCTGGAGCCATTGAGTTCAAGCGGGACGAATTAGTTTACATGAACCTCTTTCCAAACACTAGCTACAGCGAAGGTATGCCCATCATCGAGACTATCTTGAACGAGATTGTCGCCGTTCTGCGGTACGGTGAGCGAGCCATGAAGACCGCTGACGCCAACGAAGTTCCTCCGGGACTGCTGGTCCTTAGCGGCGTTTCTGGAAGAGCGGCACAAGATGCCATGCAGGACTTCAGGAGCGAGGCCGGAAACGACCAGAAGCTACGAATGCTTCACTTCCCAAGCCCTCAGGCAGGTAACGCTGAATGGATCTCAATGCAGACTTCCGCCAAGGAACTTGAGTTGAGCGAAGTAATCGAACGAATCACACGAACCATCTGGCGCGCCTTTGGCGTTATGCCCGTAGAGATGGGTGCCGTGTCCGACGTCAACCGCTCAACAGCGCAGGCACAACTTGACGTTTCTTCATCACACCTGATTACTCCAATACTGGAGCTTATTGAGGGCATGTTGAACAAGCGCATTATTCCGGCCCTGGTTGCAGAGTACATCGGAGATGAGCACGCTGACCATGTTGAGTTTAAGTTCGACAGAGAAGCCAAGCTCACACAGAAGGACCAGGAAGCTAGAATCGACATGCTGGGCAGAGCAGTTGGAGCGGGCATGATGTCTCGCAACGAGGCTCGCGAAGCTCTGGGGATGCTTCCAATCGAAGACGGTGACACTTTCACTGTTGGGGAAGGGAATATGATTCTTCGTCTTGAGGATGTAGCCAGGGGCGAAACGCCCATACAGGCGTACGCAGACTCAGAAGTCGACGGGGAAGAAGAAAGCGATAGCCAACCAGAAGCGAATTAACGAAATTATGCCCACAGGGGTATAATCCCTTTAAGTATGGAGATTAACAGTGAAAACGATCAAATATGACAACCTCACGTTTAATGTAGAACACATCTCCGATAATGAATACAAACTCCTTGAAGTAATGGACGGCGAGAGATCGCTTCCAGGCATTCCTTTCAATAGAAAGTTTGGCATCAGCCAAGGTTCATGGAAGGATGATGAAGAGAAAGAGTACGACGCAGCAGACGCTGGTGCCGTAGTTGGAATCGCTTCAAGCACCAGTGTCGACTCGTACGGTACGGAAATGAGCCTGCGAGGGCTTGAGACCATGGCTGTACAGTTTGACACGGGCGTTCCACTTACTCCCCGTCACAATGGTGATCAGGGCGCTGTGGAATGGGACGAGGTTATCGGTGAGACATACAAGAGTACAGTTGAGCGAGTTGGCACGGTGGCGGAAGCCGCTGATTCTGATGAGCAGGGCTATGTTCTTCGAGTATGGTCTAAATTGTACGATACAGAGCCGAAGGCAAAAGCCCTTGCTCGCAGGCTTGATTCCAAGCAGCCAATCGGAATGTCCATCGGTGGATGGTTCGTGGATGCTCGCATGGTTACAGGCGACGATGAGGAAGTTGAAAGAATTATTATTGATAATGTTGTGCTCGACCACCTAGCTATCACAAGGCGACCAGCTAACCCCGATTCAGTCGGCTTAGATCTGGCTCGTTCTTTAGGAAATGCAATTTCGCGTTGTAAAGAAGTGGAAGTGGTGGGGGTACAACCAACTGAAACCCGATCCGAACTGGAGATTACTATGGAAAACACAGAAACAGAAGGAACAGTTGAAGAACTGTTGTCTGATGTTATCGAGCTTGCAAACGAAGCTGTCGCTGAAGAGCGCACAGAAGAAGTTGTAGAAGCTGCTGAAGAAGTTTCCGAGGAAGCCGAAGAAGAGATTGAAGAGATTGAAGAAGCAGACGAAGCTGACGAAGTCGAGGAAGAAGAGGAAATCGTTGAAGACGAAGAACCTGCTGCCGAGATTGAAGAGGCGCCTGAAGCAGAAGAAATCGACGAAACTCCTGAAGCCGACGAAGACACCGAAGAGCCTGCTGAAGAGCCTGCTGACGAAGACAATCGTTCTAACGAACTCCTTGACGTTATCATGGACCTCCGTAACACCATCGAGACCCTTAACGAGCGCGTTGCTGCTCTTGAGACTCCTGTTGTTGCCGAAGAGCCTGTAGTCGAAGAAGTCGAGCGTTCCGAGCCTAACATTAATTCACAGGTTGAAGAGTTGAAAGCCAAAGTTGAAGAACTTGAAGCACAACCTTTGCCGAAAGCAGAACTTCCAACCGTTGGACGCAGTGAAGCAGACGACAAGAAAGAAGAGAAGCAAAACTTAACCGCTGAAGTGAACTTCACTGAAGCACACTACAACGACCTTACGAACGCATTGTCCAGCTTATTGGGCGAAGGTGTCGAGTCTGGTCTTATTACAGATAACTTTACTGCCCGCAAATAACGGGATTTTTAGGAGATTCTTATGGAATTCGTAACTACAGACCCTGAGCGGTCAGAAATGGTTGAAAGAGCACTTAGCGTCGGAAGCGTCGGAAGCGTGCTTCTTCAAAAGAACATTAACAAGGTTGTTGAGCAACTTACACTTCGCGAAATGGGCGCACAAGCCGTTCTGGATCGCAAAGCTGGAAGCGGCGATGCAGTTTACATCAACAAGCGTTCTGCTGGTGCTTCCGGTGGCGCATGGGTTGCTGACACTGATTCAGCCACAGAAGAAAGCGGAACTTACGCTCAAGAGTCTTTCCCTTTCAAGACCCTTTTGACGAAAGTCAAGGTTACTCGTAAAGCTGCTGCTCGCGCTGCTTCTTACGGTGACGCACTTGCAATCGAATTGCAGGGCAAAGCTGAAGACTACGCAAACGCTCTTGAGAACGCTATCTTCTTAGGTAACTCTACTGTTGACCCTAACAGCATCGACGGATTGTTCAAACAAGTTGCTTCTGGTCAGACTGTTGCTAACTCAACTGCTGCTGCTGGCGACGACTTGGTTCTTTCCAAGTTGGACGAAGCCATTGACAAAGTCAAGGGCTCTGGCAACCGCAACGACATCGTTATCTTCGGTTCCTTCGCTGGTATCCGCAAGGTCAACGCTGCTCTTCAAGCTCAGCAGGCTTTCAACGACATGGTCGAAATCAAAGCTGGTTTCCGCGTTCGTTCATACGATGGTATCCCCCTCGTAACCTCCACAGGCATGACTGACGTCATCGACATGGACGGTGCCGGTGCTATCTCCGCTATGACCGGTGGTACTACTACCGCTCTCTGCGTTGTGAACAAGCGTCACTGCTACATCGCAGAACTTTCTCCTTTAACTGTTATGCCTGTTGCTCAAAGCACCAGCCAATTCAGCGAAGTTGAAATGTACTGCGACTTGGCCTTGGTTCTGGCTAACGACTTGGGTCTTTGCATCCTTCTCGGCATCAGCGCATAATTGCACTGAAGCAACCGCTTAAAGATTCCCTCTGTCTCCGGACAGGGGGTTTTTTTTGATCTGGCCGTATCGCGTTGGCTCACTTATGGGGTATAATACAGTTGCAAGTGTCAAGTCTTGCAATTCTCATTTTGTTGTCTCTTGAGCGGGTAGTCACGGTGGCTGCCCGTTCTTTTTTGATTCATTAGTGTGCTAACGAGGGTATAACCAGACAGAACTAATGACGGAGTTGATATGATTAATTACAAATACAAGTACGAGCCAGAGCTTGAAAGCCCTGATCACCCAATGAAAGACATCCAGTGCAAGGCGATCATGATTCGTCGTGACCGAGATCCTAGTTTAGTGTACAAGGTACAGAATTACTCTGAAGTACAGAACAGCAGCAAGCTGCGGTACGACGGAGAGGTTGTTGTTGCCATCTACCCACGAACAAAGTACCTCGCTGAGCGCGCATGGCGTTTAGGTTGGATTGACATCTCTGAAGACATCCGAAGCCGCGAAACATACTGGCAGAAAAAGCCAGAAGTTGTTGAAGCTCCTGTAGTTGAAGAGACTGTGGAAGTTGCAGAAGAGCAGCCAGAATTTGACGCTGCTGCATACTTGGCTTCAAAGAACGCTTCTCGCATGAGAACAGCGCTGGGTCTCGGAGAGCTTGATAAGCATTTGGCCGATTTAGTGGTACAAGAGAAGAGAGAAGGCAACCGCAAGAGCGTAATTGCCGCAATCACTAAGCGTATGAACCAGATCAAGTAGGGGTACAGTATGGCAAGGGTAGACGACATTAAAAGTTACTTGGGGCTGAATGCGAGCGATACGTCGCAAGACGGGATCATCTTGGCAGCCTCATTGTCCGCAGAAGCAGAGATTGCTGAAGCACTTGATTTAGACAGTCTATCCGAAGCCACGTATACAGAGAAGTACGACGTTGAGGAGTCAGGGCAAGATACGCTCAGGCTTCGACGTTGGGCTAACTCTATCACATCCGTGACAAACGGAGATTCAGCCCTAGCATCGGACGACCACTACACCAGGGCCGACCGATGGTTGTGCCTTACAGGCAGGGCTGCAGAATTCGCTTATGGGCGACAGACTGTAACAGTTGAGTACCTTTCAGGGTTCCCAGCTATTCCAGCAGACCTCGACCAAGCGATCACATTACTGGCCGTGGACATCATGAAGAAGACTGACGATAAGCAGTCCGAGACAATCGGAGCGTACTCTTATAAGAAGTTCGAGCGTGGTGATCAGGGCGATTTTGGAGGATGGCCACCCATCGTGTACCGTATCGTGTCTCGATACATGGCCGTTATTCCTGGGAGAACATACTAATGTTAATGAGAAAGAAGCTACAGGGGCGCCCGTGCCCAAAGAAGATCCACTCGCCGGGTGAGGTCATCCGAGTCCGCAAGGGTGACGATGGTTACGCATACGCAGAGCCAAAGACTAGCGGAGGAAAGCGAACGCTTATGATCCGACGTTGGAAAGAGGCCCCAGAAGAGCCAGCGGTAATGGACAGCGGTCCAGTGTACCCTGAAGAGATCAAGAACGAAGATTCAGGAGATTACTACGGGCTAGACATTCCTGCCAGCTTGGTAGACAACTGGCTGCGAGAGCACGAGCCAGACCTGGAATACGCCAACAAGATGCTTGACGCAGAGAATGCTGGAGACAACAAGTACGGCAAGCCAAGAAAAACAGTCATCAAGCACATTAAGTCGTACATTAAACGTATCTCTTAGGGTATAACTACAGTGAGAGGTGATCCAGCGCGCACATTAAGCCGCGTACAGGATACTCAAGGGGCTTCGGCCCCTTTTGTGTCTCTCAAGGAGGAACCGTGAAGAAGTGGACACCGTGGGAAGATGCAGAGTGCCTTTCAGTAATCGCTGGAACGCACTCCGTTTCGGACAGACCTTCAATACCGGACTACCCGACAGTAAGGGGATGCTCCGCCAAGATGAAGATGTCCGCAGAAGAGTGCTCAAATGCGCTTGAATCAGGAGACGTCGCGGAGTTATCTTTAGCGCTGTCCGAGAACATGCTCAACACGATCATGTGTGCCCAGGAGAGCGGTATTCCGCTCGGGATAGTGTGGGACGCGCTACTTGAAGCCATTGTTGCGCACAGTGCAACAGGAATTCCACTTGACAGGGAGACTATAGTGTCTATAATGATTGAACTTTATGGAGGATAACATGAAAGTTTTAATTTTTGGTGGCATGGGATTCATCGGTTCCAGTCTAACAGAAGAGATGTATAGCGTGGGAATGGAGGTGCTAGTGTGTGACCGTGGGTCCGCACAGGCGACCTACAACCTAAACAGGCTTCAGATGAACTCTGTCCCGTTTAGACTCGGACCGCCAGAGCATGGAAAGGTTGGGGTTCTTGCGGGAGAAGGTAACGACATCCAGGACTTCGAGAATGTGCGGACGAGAGTGCTGTCATTCAACCCTGACGTTATCATCAACTGCGCTGGCGACCTTGAGTCGGAGGACCGTGTGGACGTGCTCAAGAGCCTGTCTGAGGGACTCGACAACATCGTACAGGCAAGGCGAGAGCAGAGTGTTTTCCTGGGCAAGCAGTCCAAGCTGATACACCTTCACAACCGAAGAGATCCGGTGGGACACAACTTTGCGGCAGAGTACCTAGCAAACGTGCAGGAGCAGGACTTCTTTGGAAACATCATCGTAGTGTCTCCAGCAGAAGTATACGGCCCTGGGCAAGGAAGAGGATCACGCGCGTACCATAACCAGTTGCACCGTAACGGGGGAGTTTCCCTGGGAGAGCCTGACAGCCATCCCTTGTACATCGACGATCTGTGTAAGGCCATCGTGCAGCTTTCGAGCAATAGGCACAACCTGGACGCATTCGAACTCGTCGTGGTCGAGGGGCCAGAGAACGGCAAGTTGAACCGCGACCTAGCCAATCTTACCGGCTATGTGCCCGACACTGACTATGCGAGGGGTTCTGCGATCCTGACTCGGGAACTAATGATTTTCTCCTAAAGTTGTTGACTGTCCGGATCGTAGTGTGTATAACGTACTCACAACACCGGAGGAAACATGTCAGACAAACTATTTAGGATCACAAACAAGGCGACTCAGATGGGGTTCCAGATGACGGACTCCTCGTTCGTTCCGAACATCATACTGCAGCAGCGTAGCAAATCTCTGACCTTAGTGCTGTTCTACAACAGGGCCGAGGCTGGAGTTGATTACGAGAAGGCCGTCTTCCACGTCAGTGGCGAGGGCTTGTCGTACAAGAACAAGTCTGGCGCAAGTGGTGAGATTGACGGCGGAATCGAGTTCGTCACTATACTTGAAGGGACCGTCAGAGAGCACGAAGCAATCCGTGCTGGGGGAACTTTGTTCCGCAAGCGCAGCGCGAACGGACATTGGGTCTCTGAGCAGCAGGCCAACGAAGTAATCTTCGAGTGCCCATATGATTTCGCCATCTTCATGGCTCACCTAAAGAAGTGTGAGTACAATGGTGGCAGGGTACACAGGTGCTACCCGTTTGGTTATTCGCTGGTTGAGCACTTCAATAAGACTCGCAGCCGTTAAGCTAAACGTATTGGCAGGGGTATAACCACTTCGAACCAAGTGGAGTGCCCATGTCGATCTTTAGCTTAGCCTCAAGCAATCTCACAATCAAGAGGGAGGGCTCCAGCGTTGCGTCGTCAGACATCGTCTTGACTGGACTGATTCAGCCAGTTAGCTACACGCCTTCAGTGCCTTCCTTTATCAAGGGGAAGGCTTCAGGTGTTTCTGGTTCAGGCGTTCTGCATGTTAGCGGGATAGACGCTGCTGGCAGTCCGTTGACTGAAGATATACTGGTTGAGAGAAATGGCTGGTTCGTTGGAGACAAGACGCTTGCAGAGATCACGAGCGTGCAGGGTGACCTTGGAATTTCTGGCGCAACCATAGACCTGAGAGTGTCCGGTTCTGACGGGTCAGCGGTTATAGGCTTGGACTCGACAGTTGTTGCCAACACTCGTGGAGCAATCAGCTACCGTGGAGAACAAGAGGTCAACACCGTCAAGCTGGGCGTACGCGCTGACTCTAGCTGCATGATCGCCATCCAGCACACCACAGACTTCACTCCATTGGTTGGAGACTTTATAGTCGATGACGATACGGGCGAGGAGTGGCTTGTGTCCGGGATCAAGATATACCGTGGGGGAAGACGATTCCACCACTGGGAAGTCGTATGCGTCAAGAGAGATCACGGAGACCCTGAAAGCCAGGAATAGGCTTGACAACCTTCCTCTGTAGGGGTATAACCCTATTGAACAAATGAGGAGGACTAATGTCTAAGCTATCACTTTATTCTAAGAACCAGGAGTCTACGCAGGCAGAGCAGACGCTCACAGTTCTGTACAAGGCCAGACTGATGTCTGCGCACGACATCTTCACGCTAAAGTCTAGCATCCAGAAATCATGTACGGTAGCAGACGCTATCGCGATCCTCTTGGTGGACAATCCTCTGTCGGCATCAGAGGCCAGCGACTGGAAGGAGAATGAATCCAACTGGTCCAGGGACGATCTGACTTGGTTCCAAGTTTGCGCTAAGGGTGAGATTGAAGCGATCCGAAAGGCTACTGCCGGGTGGGTTGCTTCTATCGCAGGGAAGACCAAGGGCAACATCGCTAAGCGTGCAGAGGCCAAATTGTACCAGGGCGACTTCTCCCCTGAGCTAGAGATGGCTGGCGCCATGGAAGTGGCGAAAGAGACCGAGCCTGACTGGATCATGTATCTGGATCAGGACGACGTTCTCGAAGACCGAATCGGGCGAGAACACATCGAGCGACTGATGACCCACCCTAACCCCAACGTAATGGGCTACGGAATGTCTTGGTACACACACTGGGATAGCACGAGCCTATATCGAGTTGACGCTCCGTGGGGAGACAACAACAAGTATCGCGGTCAGCAGGGAAGCATCAAGATGTACCGCAACGCGGAAATCGAGGGCGAAGCGCTTGCTAAAGAATGCGCTGTTCGTACACGCTCTTACGGCCTTGTAAACCAGGACGACCGGGTCAGAGCCTTTATGCGCGCAAGACAGGAGCAGCCGGGAGTGAATCACACGTATATATTGGACGACGAGGGCCTACAGATGGGCAAGGTGGTGTCTAAGAACGGAATTGGGCTCCACGTTCTCGCATACGAGAAAGAAAGCCCAGAGGACTATGTGAGGCTCTTTGACGAGCTTTACAGTATCGTTGATCATATAGCCGTCGTATGGACGGGCGATAAAGATAAGATCAGCGACGAGATGCTTAAGGTTGTTGAGTTATACAAGGCCGAGTTGATCTACAAGCCGCTAGACAAGCACTTGGCTGAAGCCCGTAACGCGGGAATCGATTACCTTGAGTCCAAGGGATGCGCTTGGGCGTTATTCTTCGACCCTGACGAGGTATGTGAAGACTGGCAGCAAATGGCTCGTGACATTCGCAGAATGGCAGACATTACTAACTGTTGGGGATGGATGGTCAAGTTCGAGAACATTCAGCGGGACGGTCAATCAAGCGAGTCCGAGACCCTGCGCATGACTAGGCTGGACGGAAACGGAACCATGCGGATGAATGGCAGGATCCACGAGGGTTTTGGAGATTCCTTGAACAACATCCGTGGAGCGGGCATCCACCCTAAGTGCCAGTATGCTCCTTTCATCATGGTCAATACAGGCCAAGCCATGGACGATGAACAGATTGACGCCAAGCTGGCCAAGTACACGGCCCTGCTACTGGAAGAGTTGAAGCATGACAAGGACTGCGTGCAGGCGTGGGTTGCGCTTGGCTTGCAGTGTGAGAACGATGGTTCCATTGATGAGGCCGTCGAGTGCTACCAAAACGGGGTCAAGTGCTCCGGGGGATCGTACCTGCCACACCGAGAACTTGGATCATATCACCTTAGAGAAGCTAAGCGTTATTATGGGAATGTCCTTGACCGGATCTCGCAGGGTCACGGTTCACACGAATCAACAAAGGCGCTTCACGAAGTCCTGACAAAGCTGGCTCCAGAACGACCCCTGCTCGGCACTCCAAAGGGACTGCGGGAGAAGGGCCTGCCTCTGCCAGGGATTTCTTTTGAGGTGCCTTCCTTCGAATAGGGATATAACCGAGCAGTTACTCGGAGTACCCCCTTATGGCCATCCCACTTATAGCTGCAGCAGGAAGGCTGATCACAAGTCAGGCGAGCAAGAAGTTCGCTACTAGGTTCGGAAGGAGCGCGGTTCGAGGCCTGACTTCGGGGGGCAGTCCGTCCGATAAAGGAATGGGAGACGTCAAGCTGGTTCTTGACATGGACTCGTACCGATTGACGCTCAGATCAACAAAAAGGGACATTAGAAAGGTGAAGCAGGCGGGCAGACAGGCGATGCGTGCAGCAGCGGAGGTCCTGCATCAGGCAGTTCGGGAGAACATGTCTAGCACAAAGCACTCGAAAAGCGACCTGCAGAGAATGGATCACCCTTACGCTAAGAGGCATGGAGCGGGGTCGACAAGAATTGGCGGAATGAAGCCCTACGAGATTCACGATCAAGATGGTAGGATGCTTGACGCTTTAAGAGTTGTGAGCAGGGGCAACCAGCACGGTTCGACGTATGAGGTCAAGTTTGATGAGGCGGTGGCCCCATACGCCAAGTATGTGATAGACGGAACTAGGGTTCTTCGGGGCCGAGACGTTATCAACGAGACATTGAACGAGCCAGGGACCGTTAAAAAGATGAAGAAGGCCATGGTTGACACAATCAGGGAGCGAGGGCCGAAAGGGAGGTTCGGAAAGTTGGATGTCAGGTGGTCATTTAAATGATCCAGGGGTATAACACTCCTGATCTAATCGGAGCGACTGATGAGCAGAAACCTATTTAGAGTAACACAAATTAAGCTGCATCACGTTGTTGACGAGTTGAGGAGGTTTCATGTTGTCCCGCTTGATCAAACGCTGTCTAGCAATTACTTTGTGGTATTCCATTGTGCGCCTGATCCCGATAATAACGAAGGCTATCAGCCAAGCCGGGCGAGCTTCCGGGTTATTGCAGACCCATATGGTTCTGGTGATCTCGGATCGTCTGGCGGCAACTTTCTAGTTATCGAGAACCAGTCCAACACATCCAGAGCGCCACGCGTGCACATGACAATCACGGAGTGCCTGGATGGGTCGGACCCTAATGGCTTCAGGCTTTGCGACACCAAGGTCATCAATCATCCAGCAACAACATCCACAGGGATCGTCACGTACTCCGAGACCGTGTCCGGGGTCTCTGACTTCAAGCAGTGCTGGGTAGTCGGAGGAATGTGGGGAGCAGGTGCTGGAGGGGGTTCCGCCCTGGGTTCTAACATTACTCGTGAGATCCTTACAAGCAACACCGACCTTGAGGTTAAAAAGTTCTCCAACTTCGGCTTCGTGCTGAATGCAGCCATGACCACAACGCTTCAGGTTATCGAGTGGGGGTCTGAGTGGGAAGTTTACAGGCAGGATTTCACCCACACTAATGTTGTTCCTGACTTCGAGAACCCACTAAGCTACACGCAGCACACCATCATCGACTGGGATGGCAATCCAAAGCCGCTAGACTTCGATCACACAATGATGCACTTGTCCTGGTACAGCGAAGCAAGCAACGGAAGACTGCACAGTCAAATACCCATAGTGCGGCCAGGAAATGGTCTAGCGTCAACCATGCAGGGCGTCCAGACAAATATTGCAGCCACAAACGCGGTGAATGCCGCAGGTTCATTCGAGATCTCGGCATACACGGCAAGCAATCCAGCCATGAGCGTGCAGCACTTTACCCCTCAGCGCGGAACCATACGCATGCCAAGGGTTGAGCAAACCCTCGCAGTGCCAGCGCCTATTGTCTCGGCCCTGTCAGAACAAGCCGACTCGGCGTCAGCAGGGATAGACCTGAATTTCCACAAGACGTCTGGCGCAAGAATCCCGCTTGTCCACTACACCGGAGACTCTGGATCTACAGACAACAACAACGACGGGCCAATGATTGCCGACTTCATGCTGGAAGGCGAGTCGTTCAAGTACAAGTCAATCTCGGCTGCTACTACGGACGACCTCTCACACCTGTACGTGCAGGTGGCGGACCTATCAAACATCGCCAAGCAAGATGTGCTGGAATCAATGCCCACTCTTGACGAGGCCGGAAAGCAGGGGATCCCTGGGCTGAAGTCACTGATCGTTAGAGAGCTATTCGAGATTGACGAATTGGTCGACCACGTAGACGGACGCATTGTCGGAACTCACGAGCAAGTGAAGCCCGGAGACGACGGATCATCAGTCAAGATGCCTCGGATTATAGTCGAGGCCATCTCCGGTAACGCCAGATGGCATGGCGGAGTTCAAACCGTTAATGTGGCAGTTTACGTGTACTCCAGGAACGGTTATTCTGACGCTGCCCAAATGTACGAATTAGTAAGGACGAAACTGCAACATACCAGGATACACCGGGATGGATTTTCACCTAAAGGGCTGATACGTGAAACAGAACGGCCCCATGACGGGTATAACCAACAGGTAGACGGGTATTTTATCCGTGGACTGTTCACCTATGTAGGAACTTTGTAATATGAACACTTTTGATTCTCGACCTTTAAACCTGCGCAATCTCAACATGGCCGTACGCTGTGAGTGCGGTTGCGCTCTGGACTATGCTGGAGAGGGATTATCCACTCGCAGCGCAGACACTCCAGACGGTTACAGGAAAGAGAAGATTAACTTAACTTGTAATTCTTGCGACAAGACTATGGGTCTATGGACTCTGGTCAAGCAATAACACTCTCACAGATCTGGAGATTAAAATGGCTAACATTCCAACTTATACCGAAAATAACTTCGCTTTCGGTCCCGGTATTTTCCGATTAGGTGCCGCTGGTGCTACCCCAACCGTTGACGTTGGCGCTATCACTGAAGACGGTATCAACATCGAAATTACTGCTGAAAAGCGAGACATCTCTCAAGGAAACCCAAAGATTCCAGTGTTTGTTTTCACACAAGCACAGGGCGTTCAACTTAGCGTTACCGGAATCGAGTGGAACTTCGACAACTTCGCTAAAGCTATCGGCGCTGGCGTCCACACGACGACCTCCACTGAAGAGCACTTCGCGTTTGGTGGCGATCCACTTGTAACTCAGCTTGCCCTTCAAGTTGAGCACCAGATGGCCGTTACTGGCGACACACTGCTTGTAAACGTCTGGAAGGCTTCTTCTAACGGTGGCCTTACACTTCCTTTCACGGCAGACGAGCACTCTTTCGAGTATAGCTTCAAGGCTCTTCGCGCTGGCGTTGACTGGGCTGGCGGCTCATTGGCTTACACAAGCCAGTTGATGCAAATTCACCGACAAATCGCTTAGTCCTTAGAGATTAACACATTTAAAGGGGTGCCTTCGGGTGCCCCTTTTTGTTTCCCAAGGGTATAACTGGGTACACAATAACAATGGAGTGTATTATGGAAGAGAATACCGTTGAGGAATCAGAAGCAGTGGACTTCGTCCAGTTACTTGAAGACCTAGTGCCGTCAGACCTGACGATCCACGACCTGGAAGGAAACAAGTACAAGTTGCCAAGCAAGTTGTCAGCACGGCGACAAATCAAAGCGCTACGCATGGTCGAGAAGGCGGCGGACTTACTGCAAGAAATCGATGTTGACGAAGAGGCGTTCACTAGCATGGAATCAATGCTTCGTGCAGCCATGGGCGTACTAAGTGATGACCGACTGCTAGACTTGATCGACGAAACATTCGACGCGTGCTATCCAGCACTCGCCAAGAACTTTGAAGGCTCACCCTCTGACAACTTCGACATCGAAGAACTCATCAAGGCATTCGGCCCTTTAGCGGTAGCCTTCGCCAAGACGCTGACGAAGGCCGGGAATCTAATGGGCAAGTAGGCAGTGACTCCCCCTCGTCGGGGGCGAGTAGCCTGGAAGCCATACACTCTGCTATCGGGGTCCTTATGGGCTCCGGTATGTCGCTGGATGACGTGTTGGATATGACGTTTGATCAGATCCAACTGTCCGCGATGTGCATAGTGAAGGTCAAGGTCGAATTCCTTAACTCGCTGATAGAGCCCCTCATGGGAGCATTCGGCGCAGAATATAAGCCAGCCACATCTGACGGCCCTGCAAAGTCGGCAGCCAAGAAGAAGGCTACCTCTAAAGAGGACAGGGTCACGGCAGAGAAGAACAAGCTGCTTGGATTGGCGTCAATGGGTATACCCGTTATGTAGCGTTAGGGGTATAACTGGTCTGAATCCCTGGAGTTTAGAATGGCATTTGGTAAAGCTGGAAAAGCGAGTGGCTTAGTTGTCCGGATGATGATGGACACGGCTCAGTTCGACAGGAAGGCTGATACGGCCACCAAGAAAATGGCCAACATGAAGCGAGTGATCGCGGGGTTTGGCGCGGCGGCAGGGACTGCGAGCCTGGGCCTCGGCGCCATAGCCGTCGGCTTCGGGGCCATAGCAAAGGCCGGATCCGAATTCGAGCACAAGATGGTCAGAGTAAAGGCCCTCCTCGGCGGAACCGGCGAAGACATGAAGATGCTGTCTTCCTTGGCGCTGGACCTAGCGTCCGACACGGAATACACAGCGTCACAGGTTACGGATGCCTTTGAGGCCATGTCAAAGGCTGGATTCAAAGCTCACGAGATCGCTGCTGCAACGGAAGCGGTTCTTGCTGTTGCTACAGTCGGAGGGGCTGGACTGGGCCAGTCTGCGGAGTTCGTGTCCAAGATGCTTCGGCAGTTCAATATGGAGGCCACACAGGCGTCTGAAGTGGCTGACCTGATGGCAGTAGCGCTGACGAAATCCATGTTGAACTTTGAATCGTTATCTGCAGCGATGGTGTACGCTGGCCCCATATCTAACCAGTTTGGCCAGTCTGTTGAGCAGGTATTTACCACGTTATCAAAACTTGCCGACATTGGTATTGAGGGATCAATCGCGGGAACAGGCATGAGAATGGGCCTGAGTGCCCTAGCTAAGGAAACGCCCAAGGCAGAAGCCGCACTTAAAGATCTTGGCCTGACCTTTGAAGACATAACACCCGGAAAGGGCGTTGAGAACATGGAAGAGGCAGTCCTTAGAATGAAGAAGGCTGGCGCGGAAACAGGAGACTACATTGATGTATTCGGGGCACGGTTCGCTCCGTCCGCACTTGGTCTGGCACAGTACGAGGGCAACCTAGTCAGTCTTGCAAAGAAATTCCCGGAATTGAAAACGAGGGCTGAAGAGTTCGCTGACTCACAAGGCAAGGCTGCCAAAATACAGAGCGACATGATGAACTCTGTAACGGGCTCAATGCTCAAGATTGGTTCAAAGTTCAACGCTCTAATGATTCGTCTGTTTGAGCTTATCGTCGGCAAAGACTCTAATTCTGGCCTTGGTGGAGCCATAAACTTTGTAAGGACATTCCTGGACGAGTTCTACGAGAGCTTTATGGATCGGTTCGGCGTACTTGAGGCAGCATTCAGGACCGCGTTTGCGGCATGGACGGGCCCTGCGGTTGACGCTAAGGACGCCGCAGACATATGGGCTGACGCCCTGATCGGGATCGGTCTGGCTATTGCTGGGGCGATAGCGCTCATTGGAGACGTGTGGACAACGTGGAGTAGAGTAACTGGCCCGATACAGCGGAGTTTAATCTTCATCAACGGTCTAATAAAGATATTGTCTGCTGTAGTGGCAAACCTGTTCACCAAGTTCATACATTGGAACTTGGCACTGGCGAGCAAGGCACTACAATCTATAGGTAAGATTATCACGTATTTGTCCGGACTTATAGCCAAGCGTTTCGGGGGCAGCGGCAAGGTTGGCGGAGTTATGTCACTCATAGCGGCGTTCTTCTCGAAGTTGATCAACAAGTGGCTCGGCGGAACTATACGGAAGATCAAGGAAGTCGCGCAAGAGGTATCCAAAGTCGGGAAGAAGATCGCCGGAACCTCCTTGTTTAAGTTCGTGTTCGGTGGAGGAGATTCCGCTGCAGCACTTAACGAGATCAACAACGTCATCGGCGCTGCCGGGGATGCCGTGGGGCTTGATGGCGTCAAGGCGAACAGTGCTCAGTTGCAGGGCGCGGGAATAGCAGGAAGAGACCAGTCTGGCGCTAGTGCGCATTCGGAATTTGAAAAGTTGAAGGCTGAGGCCGCGAGAGACGCAGAGGACTCTGTTAAGGACTCAGAGGGCGCTGGCGGTGATTCGGGTGGTGGCGGTGGTGGTGTCGCTGTCGAGAGGGTCAGCAAGGTGAAGGAGTTGGAGCTTGAGATTCTTCAGGCCAGGAAAGATTCCACTAAGAACAGCCAGGAAAGGTTCGAGCTTGAGACCAAGATAAGCAACCTTACATTCGCCGCAAGAATGAAGGAGCTTGAAACCGCAGAGGAGAAAATGGCTCTTCTGGAGGCATGGGGGTTAGCAAACAAGAAAATTAGCGACGACCGTGACGTAAGGGATGAAGTTGCCGCTAAAAAGGCTGCTGCCGACATTGAGAAGTTGAGGGAATTGCGCTTGAGCGCTGCCAGATCGCATCGAGACATGGAGAACGACCTTCTCGAAGAGGGCAAGGAAAAGCGCAAGGCTATCATAAACGCAAGATTCGACGATGAGACAGCAGCGCTGGTCGAGCGGTATGGAAGCGAGACAGAGCTTCTGGAGGGCATCCTAAAGCTACTGGAGAGGCGCAGGGCTGCTGCGCTGGAAGTAGTGGAAAGCGAGAAAAAAACAACCAAGGAGTTGAGGGAGCAACTTGAGCTTAAGCTGAAAATGGCCAAGGAGAGTGGAGACAAGGCTGGAGTCAAGTCCGCTAAGAAGGAACTGCGTGGTCTGAATCGCAAAGAACTCAAGGAGGGCGGCGGCCTGAATTTGGGTAAGTCCATTGGGAACGCCATGGCCAGCCAGTTCCCTCAGTTAGCCAAGTTCGCAGCAGACGTCAAAGAGTTCGGCCTTGGAACAACCATCCTGAAGGGTGCCGTTGACCTAGCCGGAAAAGCTATCGCTGGACTCGCCAAGGGAATCTCGTCTCTTGTGATGGGTCCGCTGAAATCAGTTGGCAAGATGTCTGGCGAACTCATGCAGACGTTTGGTCAAGCTGTCAACTTCGGCACTGAGGTCATAGACGAGATCGGAAAGATCGCAACGGACATAATGAACCTCGCAAGCGTTGGAAGTATCTTCGCTATGGCTGGTGAAACGCAGACGTTGATGGAAGAGGGTGGGTCTGCTGAAGAGGCTGCCAAGAGCGTTGTGACGGACAAGGTCGACCAGATCATGGGCTACATTGACGCGGTTATCCAGGCGCTCCCATACATTATGGAACAGATCGCTCACCAGTTGCCTATACTAATCAACAAGCTGGTTGAGGCTATTCCTGTAATCGTGGATGCGTTCATCAAGAACTTCCCAGCCATTGTGATGGCCCTGGCCAGAGGAATCCCGCAGATCGTTGGTGCGGTCATCAAGGAGCTTCCTCGATTGGTCTGGGCGATCATCAAGGAGCTTCCAAAGATTATCTGGGAATTCGTGAAGGCCATTGCAAAGGCTATTGCTGATGCTCTGGCCGGTATATTCGGCGGCAGAGGCAAGGAATACAGGGAGAAGAAAAGAGAGATCAAAGACGCGTACAGGGCCGGAAAAATCACCAAGGAAGAAAGGGATGCTGCACTCAGGGCACTCAAGGCAGAGCACCCCAAGGGCGGAAAGAAGAAGGGAAAGGACGGAAACTACTATTCGGGAATTTCGTACGTACCCCGGAACATGAAGGGCGTAACGCTGCACAAGGGAGAGCGCGTTGTTCCTGCGCATGAGAATAGGCCAGGACAGGCTTCAAGTGGAGGACCCACCTCCCCCTCCTCGAACTACAGTAACAGTTCAAGAATGGGAACCGTAATTGTACAGTCTGTTGTGGACGGTTCGGTGATAGACTCCGCAGTCGTTGGAGCCAACGCCGATGGGCGGGCCACCGGGGTGTCGAGGATGGTTAGAAAAACGGCTGGTAAGAGGGCCGGAATACGCGCCCCTGGGAACAATCCCTGGGGAAGAAGCTAAGTCGTTAGAAACGTCCCACAGGGGTATAACCATCACAGTAAATACGGAGGCCGAGAGTAATGGCGATTCAGGATACCTTTAGAGTGACGCACGTCGAATATGAAGTCGGTGAGCTTGCCACAGACAATGAATACTCTACGCAGCATGTGATCGTCCTTCCGCACGATCTGAAACCGGACTATCTGGTCATGATTAGCTCTGCTAACGAGGACTTGACCACTCAGCGCCCTGACCGCATGGCGTTCCAGGTTACGCACGATCCCTTCGGGACCGGAGACCTGTCCAAGTCAGGAAGTTCAAGAACAATCGTTGTGGAGTCTGGTGTCGCTGTCGCTAGGCGTCCAATGCTGCACATGACAATCATCGAGTGCCTGAATCCCTATAGCCCTGACGGGTTCATCCTGCGTGACGTGATCAATGTGACTCACGCTGCAGGATCAGCCTCTGGCGCAGTGACCACTACGCATGCTGTGTCCGGTGTCGTAGACGTCAACAAGTGCACCGTGCACGGAATCCAGTCCGGTTGGGGCATGACCACGCAAGGGTCAGGCTCGACCATCCCTAATCTCATGTATGCGGCAGAGCACCTGTCTTCAGCCACAGAACTCACCATCGAGCGATACAGCCCTTTCGGCTCTTCCTCGGGCGAGGCTGACGGGTTCACTTCGGTTCACGGTGTTATCGAATGGGGCACCAACTGGGACGTCAACCGCTACACGGGTAGCGCATCAGGTGGAAACGCCGCATCCGTAACGGCGTCAGGTCAACAGATTCTGGCCCTGGGATTCGACTACACTCCCAATAAGACCATGTTCTTCCCTAGCTTCTCATCACAGAACTCGACCGACGACGTTAAGTTCACCGAGTACATGCTCGTGCCTCACGACGCTTCAATCATCCACTCAGTCGGTGAAGTTGTATCGCCTGGAGTCGTGAAGAACTCTGTCGCAATTTGCTCCTGGGCGAACGGCGTACCCTACAAGACCGCGATCCACGCAGTAAGTCATCCGTCGATAGACGTGCAGCACATCCTTGCGTTGGCCAATACGGAACTAGGCAGCCCCTCAAACCCAGACACGGTAGCCGTCGCACTCCCGTCCAATGGCGCGGAAGTGTATAGTGATGGAGTTCTCGGGTCAAACATCTGGGTCGGCGAGCGGGCTCTAAGCTCCTCCATCCAGGGTGAGGCCACAAACACAACTGACGACAACGCATCGCTGCTTATCGGGCTTCACTACGAGGCTGATGGGGCCGTCAAGTTTCACGGAGTAAGCGATCACATGGCCGGTTCAAAGATCGACCTGATGATCCAGTCCGTCGACTTCGGCGGTCTTGCCATGGCGGACGCTGTTGACAGTAACGACGGAACCGTTGGTCAGAGGTTCATATTCCCGGACCAGGGAACAGTTGTTGACTCCGCTACTTCGGAAAAGGGACTAGGGCTCGGCTCTTCTCCTTTAATTTCAGGCACAGGCGGGCTTATCGCTGGCTTGTCAGGCAACCCTAGTTCGGCCCTGGACGCAACAGCGAGGATCGAACTTGCTGGCGATGTCGGAAAGTCCAGGTTCTCCTGGAAAAACTCTTCAGACTCCAACTACTCTGGCGCCGATCACACCCTGTTCCCGTGGGGATCACGCTCCTGCTTTGGCGAGAAAGAGGCCGACAGGGTTGACGCGTGTTACTCCAGAGTGCTCGGAGAGGCTTACTATGCCGTTGCTGACGCGACTGACGTAACGAACTTGCGGGTTAAGGTCTACAAGATGCCACAGGGGTCCGCTGTCTACTCTGACGAGTCCCTTGTGGACACGATTCAGCTAGAGTTCCCAGTGGGTGGCGCTGTTGACGATGCGTACGACCAAGTGATTGAGTTCGGGATAGCCGCCAATGGTACTGGCGACCTGTTCGTGCTAACCTCGCATCACTGGAGAGAGAACCATGACCTCTCAACAGAGCTACTTCACGAGATGAATGTACACAAGATGACCAAGGGTGAGTCTTCATTTGTGAAGATCGCGTCTGACATCACGTCGGGTCAGGACGCTCTTGGAGTAACGTCGCTCAGGCTTGCGGCATCCGGATCGACGCTCAAGGCCGTATGGCTGGACCAGTCGGGGGCCGTCATATCCTGCACAAGTGTGACGAACGGCGGGTCCTGGAGCCGTAGAATCGAGGGAACTGGCGCGATTCCGGGCGGAGTCGACACGGGTCCAACGGTTGTTTCCTCCTCAGTAAGGTTAAATGACGAGGCGTGTCACGACTTGGTCGGAATGGACGACAACTCCGGAACATTCTATTATGCCTATTGCTACGAGGTAACCATTACTGGCACTGACTACTTCTTCGCTGTTTCCAAGTCAGTAGGTAGTAGCGCCCTGGTTCCGGTAATGGGTCTGGGTGCAGCGGAAACTCTGTCTGTAGACCAGCAGCCACAGAACGTAGCAGCCGCATGGCACGACAACGGTCTTCTCCTTGGGGCAGTGTTCTACTCCAAGAAATCCACAAAAGAAACCTCCGTGATGGGGTTCATCGACTACAACCCAGACTTCAGCGTCAGGGCCACAACCATTGGAGACAAGTACGAAGACACCTCCCTCGCTGACGGTGGGGCGATTCAGTCCGGAATGCAGTTCTGCTCCATGTCTCACATGAGGATGCTGTCAGTTGGCGCAAGACTTGATGTCCACTTCTCTCACATAGATCCATCAAGCACTTCTGACTGCGTAATGGCATCCAAATTCTCTCTTGGCGGGTGGACAACCCACCCAATCACCAACGGGCTGGACTCAAGGGACTCGTCTGCACTCAACCCCCTATCCATCGCTTACTGGTCATCAACGATGGGGGCTCCGACCAGCTACTCAACGAATGCAGGCGCAGGTCAGGCGTGGACGCCATCTGGCATAGCGGCAGAGACACTTGACGCTCAGCAGTATGGATCCCTTAGAATTTTTCCCAGCACCGTAAACACAAGAAGATACAAATTCACCTCACACGAGGGTCTCGGGAATGCCTTCGGATACAAGAATGGGTTCTGTGGAGGCTTCACGGTAAAGCCAAGCAAAACGCCAGTGTCATACTACGCGGAAGCCGCAGGCACAAACGCGGTAACGTCTGACGGATGGAAGTTTCGGGTGTTCGTTGATTCTACCAACGGAATTGTATTCAAGACGTGGGACACAGGGACTTCAGCATACGTAGACTCGTACACACATGGAACGGTGGACGACAGCAAATACTATCAAATCATAGTGTCGGTTGATGGCGACCTTAATTGCAGAATCTCGCACAGGTGCCTATCTGACGTCGGGGAGCATTCCTCCTGGGAGACTTCCGGCGTACTGGCTGCAGGGGATGACGGTGAGGAAATATACGGTTCTCTTCCCATCGACGGAGTTATTGGACCCCTTGGCGGGAATAATGCAGAGGACTCATTCGAGTTCGGGTCAGAGGTCAAGCTGGCGCTTTCAGAGTTTGGCGTCATAGCAGAAGCGTGGGGCACGGCGCAGGGCGACAACCTTCCGTCAATGCTGGGCTCTTCGTCATTAAATGGCGTCGAAATGGAAGTCTTCGGCAAGAGAACGTCGGCAAACCCTGTGTACGTCCATAGCGGTATATCGGTGGACTTCAGGGGGGCTGGCGCGTACGAGGGCGACATCTTCGAACTTAATACCAGGACACACTTCCAGAAGGAGAACGCCCTGGAGAGGTCTCCACGGATAGCTTGGCGCTCGACTGGCACGACAGAGCAGTCTCTAGCGATGTCTCACGAGGCATCCGGGCACGTTTCAACTCACGGCGGAATCGCGCTGTTTAACACCAACTTCAGAACCGCCATCGTGGAGTACTCATCATCTAGCGGCTTCTCATCAATAGCAGCAACACACAACTTGTCGGCAGACATAACCGGCGACATGACGGTGTCCGCTAAGTCCGGCAACCGGATCACACTTAGCTCCGGCCATGGCATGACCCAGGGTGAGCACAAGGGCAGGTGGGTGGTTGTGGTGGACGGGTCCGCAGCAGGAGAGGTTTACGAGGTATTGAGTCACCCTACTGACGACAGTCTAAGCGTATCAAGTCCTGGTGCAGTCTCTGCCGGGGATCGGGTTGTTGTGTTCGGGTCTTCCATGTCATCGGTTTATTCGGATGTGGAGTCTTACGAGTTCTTCAGAGTCAGGGTTCCTGCACAGAATGCAGTCCTGGGGTATTTCCAGATTGGGACGCTCGTGGCTGGCCCGGTATTCAATCCAGGCAACGTGCCGTTAGATTGGTCCATCTCCGAGAACGACGACCCCCAGGTTGAAGAAATCAGCACATACTCTGGAATTGAGTGGTCATTCCTGAAGGGTCCAGTAAGGAGATCCGTTGCGGGCAGATTCGTGGGAGATGTGGACCGCAAGCGGGAGTCATTCAGGTCCATGGTTCGCGGACTGTGTGGGTATTCTGAGAAACCCCTCGCTTTTTTAATGGCGAACACTTCTGAAATGACTATACTCGGTGTTGTCAAGTCCGGATTGTCCCTTGAATCAGAGGGATGGTATCAGGATGCAAACGGCAAGTGGAGACTTGCTGGAGACCTTGGGATAACAATCGAGGAGGTAGTCTAAATGTCTGTAGTAAAGGGGGCCACCCTATTAAACAACCTAGCAGTGCTGGGGTCGATAGGCTCGTCTGCGCCATCTTGGCACAATGAAATCAAGAAGGACCTGTTTTTACGCAGGGCCAGGGTCACGTTTGACCTACATTTCTCAGACGGCACTGTCCGCAGAATGGCAACCGATCCTATTACTGTCATCGACGGCTCCGATGAGATCAACTACCTTCCAGAGCTTGTCGAAGAGCCTGAGATTGGCTGGTTTATAGAGATGGGAAGGGCTGAAGCGGAGTCAAGGGAAGTGTCTGTATCTATCAGGAGAGACTCGATAGATCCGGTCTCCATGGTGTCTTCAGGGGCGTTCTTGGCGGGCTTCGGTGAAGTGTGCATACAGATGGATGGGCAGGACTACAAGGACAGGATAGTGGTTGTTCGCGGGCAAATGTCCGGGGGCCTGTCATTCGGAAACCCAGGTGAGCCGGTGACTCTTTCAATAAAGGATCCCAGGTCAATGCTGGATAGCGAGTTCCCTACCCACGTTGTAACAAGCGAAGGATTCCCGAGCGCTCCAAAGGAATCCATAGGCGAGCGGGTTCCTCTAATATACAACGAGTGGCCGAGCGTACCGTGCATTAGGACAAATGCTGACGCAGGGACAGTTCAAAGAGGCGTGATTTCTGAGGTCAACAGGTCAACGATGCCAGCAGACAAAGAGGTTATTCCAGGTCACCTATTTAGCGGCAACAACTCATTCTCTCCTGGATGGAGCAAGGGCAACGCATTCATCAAAATAGACGACGAGATACTGAAGTACGAGTCAGCGACTGCTTTTGGCAGCAGCGCAAAGGAGATGAAGAAGGTAGAGCGGGCTCAGTTTGGAACTGAGGCTGAAGAGCATGTAGCATACACAAGCACCATATCCAACGTCGCTGTGTACTACAAGTCCGAATGGGTGGTATGCTCTGGCCACAGCCTGACTATTGACCAGGACAGTGGAGTGTTTGACTCCAAGGGAGAGATGCTGGCTAAGCTCAACAATCCAACAACCGTATCGTTCGAGATAGACGATGGAGGGAACTCTTACACGTCACTGAAGTTTGACGAGCCGTCGGGCTACGAGGACCTGTTCTCCAAGGGTGAGGACGAGGTCGAGTTCACAAACGACGACGAGTTGAAGCGCATAGACTGGAAGAGCAATAACGGCGCGTTCGTGTCCGTAACGATGACAGAGAAGCATAGCGTTCCAGACGTAATCAAGGACGTCATGGAAAGGTACTCGCCAGCAGGCGGGAGCATACTGGACTATTCATCCGTCGAGTCGATAAGGCCGCTTCTGGGCAGCGTATTCCCAAGCATTATTATTAACGGCTCTGGAGATGGAGACCAGTCTGGTTCGTTAACGTGGATCGAGACGACCTTGCTTCCAGCGTTCCCGATGATTTCGGCGTACTTCTCCGATGGGAAGTACAAGCTATGCGCGTTCGACGCGAGATCCGATTCAAGGGGCAAGTTTGAAGTTGGGACATATCCTCTTATGGACAGAGTCTCCACAATTCAGGAGTCAGACCTTGAGGATACGTTCAACGAGTTCTCTGTCAGGTACAAGCTGGATGCCGTAAAGGGAACGCACACGCTATTTTCAAAGGTCGGACCAGAAGAGAGCATCTACTGTAAGAGATCCGAGACTATGCTTGGAACCAAGAAGATGCCAGTGATTGAGAGTCCGTACATAAACAATGAGTTGGACGCAGAGACACTACTTAGCTGGTACGCGTTCCACAAGTCGCGGCCATTCTATACAGCGGAATACTGCTTCGCTCCATGGGTTCTGCTCCATCTTAATCTGGGTGACGTTATAGAATTAACGGACGAAGAGGTGGGATTCGTGGATTCCAGGGCCGTAATCGAGACGATCAGATACCAGCGCGGGAAGTGCATCGTAGGACTGAAAGTGTTCCCGGTGGTCCCAGGTATGTAGTCGGACAGATTCTGTCCGCCTGAGCCCGTCCACTGTGACGGGTTTTTTATTTTGTGGTATAATGTTATTGACAGGGAGAAACCTGCTGGCTAGGTTGGAGCCAACTAGGAGGAAATAACATGACAGAACCAAGAATACACATTCCGAGATACGACGTGCAGGAGATCGCTGGCCTACCAGAGTCAGGGTACTGCGTTACTTTCACGCAGAGTGAGGTAAAGAAGTTGATGTGTCCACGCCAATGGCTGTACGCACACTCTCACGGGCTTGAGTTTGACGGTGATGCTCGCCCATTACGGTTCGGCTCTGCCTTTCACGCTATCATGGAGGATCTACACAGGTGGTTCGCATACGAGGATACAACATTCCCGGTTGAGAAGTACATGGACGGGAACTGCCTACACTGTGATGGCAAGGGTTGCGAGTTGTGTAGCGAAGGGAAGAACCTCCTGGCCATCACGATTCGGGACTGGGAAGCGTTCGTCGGGGAAGGCAAGCTGGACCCAAAGCAGTACGCTGACGATCTTACGACTCTACGAATTGTCTTGAGCGGTTATCTGCGCAGATGGGGCCTGGAGCCCGATCAGAACTACAAGGTAGTGGGCGTCGAGCTTCAACTGGCCATGCCCGTAGTTCACCCTGTAAAGGGAGATCAATTCAAGTCTACAGTACACCTTGTGGAAGAAGACGGAAGATACCGCTTTGCGCGTCCTGGAGAGGCCCGTGACGAGTCCCTGACCATCAAGACGACCGTTGGCATGCCCTGGTATTTCATCGGCAAGATGGACGCTTTAATGCAGCACAGGAAGAACGGATCACTCATGATTCGAGAACACAAGACATCCGGATCGCCACGCTCTTACTTGAGCAAGATGGAGATCGACCCACAGATTCCATCATACAGCAATTTAGTCAAGTACAACCTTGAGAACGGAACGCTCAAGCTGGTCAAGCCAGTCATGGAGCCCACCTTTAAGGGCGACCTACAGATTGACTTAGCGTACAGCGGCAAACTCTACGAGCCAAAGGTTCTAAAGAACGGCAAGCTGTCCAAGGCCAAGGCCAAGATTCTTTCATTCGTGTACGAGGACAAGGTTCGAGAACTCGACCTACCCATTGAGGAGTACGAGGATTACATCGAGACGCTCATGTATACCGTAGACCGCGAACTGTTCATCCGAGAGCAGGATCGGACGTCTGAAGTTGAGTTAAAGCGTAATCAGGCGGAGTTCTACGCGTTCGCAGCACAGTTGGCGGGACGCAGGCGCATGGTGGCAGAGGCTGAATGCGTGGAGGATCTCGACATCGCTGCACCCCGTATGCCGGTGTGCATGGGCGGAGGAGGGTACTGTTCATATAAGGGTCTATGCTCGTCCGACGCACACGACAATTTCCAGGGCTACAAGCGAAAGGGCGTACAGTCCTGGAAGAAATAAAAACTTTTTGTAGACAAACATCAGCCCCAGGGCTATAAATAGAATACCAAACAGGAGGTAATATGAAACTAAGACGCGCAAGCGAAATCAAAAACACCAAGTCGCTCATTCTAATGCACGGACCATCAGGTGCGGGCAAGACATACCGGGCTGCTCAGGCTGTTGACCCCAGTCAGGATAAGGAACTGGTTTTCTTAATCCTAACAGAGGCCAACGGTGTGGTTAGCGCCAAAGCGGCCAACCCTAATGTGCTCCTTCCGGAGTTCGAGGATTCAGAAGGAAACGTGCGTAACTACGTGAGCAACGCTGACGAATTACGTCAAGCCATGAAGATGTGCGCAGGCACCCAGTTGAAAGACATGGGCGTCACAGTGGTCGCATTCGATGGACTCACAGAGATCCAAGCCTTGCTTAAGGATGAGATCCTAGCCAAGAAGCCAGCGGATCAGCGAGAGTTGATGCAACTTCAGGAGTGGGGATTACTTGGGGAGCGTATGCGCAAGTTCATGCGATGGCTCCGCAGCATTCCGTACAACGTGGTATGTACATGCTTGACCAATGAAGAGGGCGGACAAGAGAGTGAGCCACTACGCATCCGACTCCAGCTTCAGGGCAAGAGCACAGTCAACGCAGTTCCACAGTTCTTCACTGCTGTAGCGTATTGCACCAACGTCGACCCAGCACGCAAGGGTCAACCCGTTCGACGCATCTCAATGTTTGAAGGACATAGCCGGTATCTCTGCAAGCCTGCAGGCGAGTTGGGCGGCATCCGTGAGGACGCTATGCACGAATGGTTCACTATTCTTAACAATTCTTAAATTAACCCTTGACAGCCCCCTTCACGGGGGCTATAACCTAGACACAACAAAACAGTTTCATTAATAAAGGCAATTACCGGGGCCTTAATCCGGTGGAGGATAATAATACTATGCAAATCAATCCAATGTCAGAAGAGTTCGCTCCAGCAGAAAACACTAACCGCACTCGCTACCTTACAGCGGGCAAGCGAGTCCTAGCACCTGTCGGTTTCTACCGATGGAACAGTTCCAAGAAAGGAACCCCGTGCATCACCATCGGCTTTGTATGTGTACAGGACCTTGACGGTTCGGGCGAAGAAGGCGCAGTTACGACTCGCGACTTCTGGATCACAGAGCGGAGCATCTCTATGCTTGCCAAGTTCTTCCGTGCCCTTGGCGTCACTAGCGCTTTCGACACCGACAGCGATGATGACCTGGACAAGGCTCTGTCACAGGGATACGTGCAGTCTACATTGAAGACTGAAACGTACACCAAGTCAGACGGTTCTGAAGGCTCTTCAACAAGCCCAGTGTTCTTCGACCCATCACGCGGCGAGCAACCTGAGTGGGAAGACACAGTTCGCGAATTAGGCGACTGGTTCGATGGCTATGTTGCCCGCAAGCAAGAGCGTGCCGCACAGTACAGCAACAACAACGCTGCACCTGCTGCCGCTGCAACACCAGCAGCACCGTTCTCATCAGACGACGTACCTTTCTAAACAAAGGCTAAAGCCAAGGCCCCTGCCATCCATGATGGTGGGGGTTTTCTGTCTTCGGGGTATAACAGGTCAGGAGGACAATATGAATGTCGTGGGATGCGATCCGGCTACCGCTGGAGCAGTTACAATGATGAAGCCTGATGGGGGGATCCTTGCAGTGTATCACTGGAAGAGGTGCACCCGGAACAAGGTCAAGGTGTTCAAGGTCTCTTACTGTAACCTCATCAACGGCAAGTTCGTTTACGACGAGAGGATCATGCCATCCATGGGCGTCATAGGTGTCTTCTTGTCGAAGGAAGCGCATAGAGTATGCGGCCCTGGCTACCTGCTCGCAGTAGAAGACGCATACGTGGGTCGCAACAAGAAGACCAGCATCATTGTGGCCAGGAACGCAGGACGCATCTGCGGCCCGCTTGAGGCTCACGCACACAACCATACTCCAGAATTCGTCAAGGCCAACGTGTGGCGCAAGTCCGTTATTGGCACCAAGGCGTCCACAAAGAGGCACACTGAGGGTGACAAGCTGGGAACGAAGGAGCTTTCACTTCTGCTTGTCCCTGAGAAAGTTGTTGACTTGCCCCAAATACTAGCTAATCTAGGAAACGAAGACGATATAACCGATAGCGCAGGAGTAGCATTTTGGGGAACGAAACAAGCCAAAAAGATACAGAAGCAAGAAAGCTCTACGACCTCTGGGTCAAAGCTGAAGCCTACTACATCAAAAAAGCGCGCCGCGAAAAGCCGAGCCAAAAAGCGATCCAGTTAATCAGCAAGGTGCTGAAGGAGCGCACATTCGAGCAGGTCAAGGGGTACTTCAAGTACGTCTACACCAGTGAGGACTACTGGGCCATTCACATGCGTGGTGGCTACACCAACCTAGAGAACCTGTTCCGCAAGCAGAACATATCCAGGCGCATCCAGGACTCCATATCAGCGGCCGAAGACGCCAGCACTGTTCCCTACTATATCAGGAATGATGTGGAGTGGGTACGGATCGGCGGCAAGCTGGGGTATTGGAATGTTGACGGGAAGTTTCAGCCCGTGCTTGAGGAAGAATTAAAATACTGGAAAAACAAAAAACTTGTTGACTAATAAACGGTCAGCGTATACTTATGCACAGTCAAACAAATCTTGGAGGATTTAATGAGCATCATTGAGAGATTAAAAGAAGTGAAAATGTCCGAACTACACGTTATCGGCATTTCTCGCGGACGAAGCCGAGGGACGTTCGGAGACTGCCCATTTTGTGGGTCCAAGACTCGCGGTTCTGCTGACTCGCGGGCACCGATAGGCACATCCTCTGAGGCTGGCGGCGTGTGTCACGCATGCAACGAGCGCTTCGACACTGCAGACCTTATCTGTCAACGGCTCATGGGCAAGAGGTTTCGTGAGTTGAATGCAGAAGGCCGCAAGGCTTTCGAGACAGCATGCGCACGTCACGGATGGAAGTCCGAGAAGAATTACTCAAGCCACAATACTGGCGAGAAGATGATCCCTGTATCCAAGATGGTCGAGGCAATCCTGCAGAAGACCGCTCCAAAGAAGAAGAAGCCAGTCGAGAAGGCTCCAGAGCCAGAAGTTGTAGACGACTCCAAGCCTCTACCACAGGGCGACTTTCCCTGGGATCCACGCTACGTTGACGTGTGGCATGATGCCCTTTACACGGACGCTGGCGCTAACGCTCTAAAGTACCTCAAGGATGGCCGTGGGTTCACGGACGAGACAATCAAGAACTGGAAGATCGGCTTCTATACGATGCAGAGGGGCGGCAAGGTCTACGAGGAGTTCATCTCGATCCCTATGCTCAACGAGCACATGCGTCCGGTCAACTTTCGATTCCGATCAGTTCCTGGCAAGTGCAAGTACTGTGCTGGCGCAGGATGCAAGCAGTGCAAGGACACTGGCGAAGTAAAGAAGAAATACCGTCCATGTACAGGTCGGCCGCTTGTCCTGTTCGGCGCTCACACCTTGTCAGCGAACACTGACAGCAGCGTGCTTGTGCTTGAGGGAGAACTTGACGTTATTGCGGCTTCACAGTACGGATATGACTCGAACGTCGTGTCGTCTACTGCTGGAGCAACCACGTTTAAGGAAGAATGGCTGGACCTAATTGAGCCATACCGCTCATTCACTCTGGCCCTGGATGACGATGAGGCTGGAAACACTGGCGCAGACGCCCTGGCTGAAAAGCTGGGCCGATACCGGTGTGCCCGCGCATTGTTCCCAGAGAACGACATCGGAGCGTGCCTAGAGAAGGGTCTGGACAAGGCTGACGTTAGACGCGCAGTCGACAGAGCCAAGTCAATGCTCAAGTCTGACTTCAAGACCGCAGACGCGTTCGCGGACGAGCTTGAGTTGCTCATTAGCGAGCCAGACAAGCTGAAGGGTATGACGACGGGTTCTGCCAAGCTAGACGCCATGATGGGCGGATGGAGACCAGGGCTGGCCATCGTGACTGCTGACACGGGCTCCGGTAAAACAACCTTTATGACATGGGCGATGTACCAGCAGGCGATCCGAGGGATTCCGACTGCAATCACATCGTTCGAGAACAGGCCGATCTCCGCTGTACAGAAGTTGCTTCGTCAGCATGTGGGTGGAGACTTTACATCTTTAAGCAAGGACCAGAGACGCGATGCCCTGGCCGAGATTGGGGAGATGCCCCTATACATTCTCGACCATGCTGGACACATGAAGTTCAGCGACGTTGTCGAAACCGTTCGTTACTCCGTTCGGAGACACGGAACTAGAATGATCCTCATCGACCATCTAGGGTTCCTGATCTCCAGCGAAGCGGAAGACGAGCGACGTGAAATCGAGACCGTTGTCCGTGCCCTGGCCTTGCTTGCTTACAATGAGGGGATCACGATCTGCCTCATCGCACACCCGAACAACAACTCTGTAAACCAGAGACGTCGGGTACAGATGCACGACCTGAAAGGCGCTTCGGCCATTCGTCAGGATGCCAGCATTGTTATGGTTATCGAGCGTGGTCAGCCTGACCGCAACACTCCATACAATCACTCGACGGTACACCTAGACAAGTGTCGATCTGAGTTTGGCCTTGCTGGACAAAGTACTACGCTGGCGTTCAATCCAGAGTCAGTTAAATACGCAGACACGCCTGACGAGCTAACAAGTTAGGCTTGACATAGCCCTTAGGGGCGTGTATAATCACCTAGTGGAGGACACTATTATGCCTATATACGAATACAAATGCAGCGGTTGCGGGGTCTCACAGGAGAAACTGCAAGCATACACACAGAGAAAGGACGAAGTTCCATGTAAGGAATGCGGCGGGACAGCTAAAAGGCTGGAAGTAAACAGGACATCCTTCTCATTGAAAGGGAAGGGCTGGTACAAGGATGGATACCAGAAATAATTGAATAGGGTTACAGCGTTGGGAAACAAGATAGTCAATTCAATTTACAAACAACAACAAAGGAGACACTTAAAATGGCGGCAAAACAACATGAGATGACAATAGACCAATACAACACACTGCAGAAGCTATGTGCGAAGAATTGGCGTGGTCCACAGAACCAGTTAGAAGACTACACTGGCGACGTGATCGCGGACGTTCTGACACACTGGGCGAAGTATGACCCAAGCAAGGGCTCATTCAGCACCTGGGCATGGTATCGCACCATGAAGATCCGGGACCGGTACACTAGGCGCGCTGCAATCAAACCACTATCGAACACTCAATACGTAGAGAACTGGGACATCCTTGACGAGATGTACATGGGTCAAGAGGTTGTTGAGTCCAAGGCCGAGATGAGCCTTCTGATGGAACGGGCACCGTTAATCGTGCAGGAGGCCCTCATGGCCCAAGCCCTGGGACTTTCATCCAGCGAGACACGCGAGGCACTCGGCGTAAGCGGACAATCAAAGCAGCAACGCATCAAGCGCCACATCAAGCGACTTGAGAAAGGGAACAAGTAATGGGCTGGGGTAAAAGGAAATCCAAGAAGAGGCGCGGAACGCTAGTGCGAGACTTGAACTATGTTCACCCTGTACTCGGACCCTTTTACCTGCCCGCTGGCACTCAAGTAATTTTGCCAGACTTGAATAAAGTTGTAGACAACGCGGTCGTAGACGCCTATAAGGTATTGAGAAACATCGGGACAGACCCGGTCATCATTGAAGTAGAAAAGCGGTACTACCTAACCAGTAGGACGCATGTAAACGAGGGGAATAGTTACTATGGCGGAAACACAAGTAAATTCAGGCGCAATCGCTAGATATATAGCTTCAAACGGAACTACCGTAAGGGGCTGCGTCGACTTTATCTTCGGGGAGAGAGGACCCCTGAAGGCCATGGGGCTAGACGTTAGACGTGGACAGTGGGCGATGGCCCAATCCATAGCAGACTCCATCGATCAGGGTGGAGTGAATTGGGGTGCGGTGGAAGCGCCGACTGGGACTGGTAAGGGAATAGGCTATCTAATCCCTTCCTGCATCGCACTCCTTAAGTATCGCGCACGGAATCCAGGCTGGCAGGAAGATCCTGACTCGCCAAAGGTTGTCGTGTCCACATCCAACATCAGCCTGCAGCAGCAGCTTGTCCAGAAGGACGTCCCTGCTGTATCCAGAGTGTTGGGTGTCCCGCTATTTGGGGCGATCCTAAAGGGTCGCAACAACTACATCTGCCCAATGAAGGTGGATTCCGGCAACTTCGGTGCCATGTTTGAATCACGCGGCGTAAACCGTCTAACAGGTTGGTTCAAAGAACCAGGATGCTCTGGAGACAAAGAAGACCTGCCTTTCAACCCGAAAGGCGACTGGGCGAAAGTCTCTGTCGAACCCGGTTCCTGCATGGGATCGTTTTGCCAATTCAAGGACGAGTGTCCGTCTACCGCTGCCGTAAAGACAGCCAATGAAGCGGACGTCGTGGTGATGAATCATCACATGTTAGCCAAACATCCTGGCTTTGCTGCAGTGTGTCTGGCGATAGATGAGGCTCACGAGTTAGAGGACTCCGTGCGCAGCGCAACGTCGCTAAATCTATCGTCGGCACACCTGACGGGGCTGATCGCCAGGGCCAGGGACTACATCAGCAACCAGGAGTCGATAGCCCTAATCAAGGATCCACTCAGCATGCTGTTCGCTGACGTGTCTTCAAGGCTGGACGACGGGGAGACCGAGTCGTTCCATCCAGGATGGGGAAGGGTGAAGGGAGAGGACATGCACCCACTATTCGAGGCAGTTGCAGCAGTTGGCGCAGCAGCCAAGCAGATACACGATCCAGCAGAGAAAGAGGTCGCTGGACGGTTCCACAAGAGGATGACGGATGTAGCTATGCTGGCTATGGCGTGTGCAAGTGGGTACCACAAGACGCTCAAGGATTACGCTGACGGAGATTGGGCTGTGTACGGTTCCGTGTCCGGTGATCGCGTAACGCTGGAAGCCTGTCCGGCAGAAGTTAGCCACATTGTGAGTACTCTACAGGAGAAGTACCCGGTGGCCGTACTCACTTCAGCAACCATGTCGCAGAAGAAGACCTTCGACTACTTTAGATCGTGCCTTGGATTCGACAAGCAAGGGGAAGAGGCACCAAGAGACCTAGCTTACACGCTGGCAGTTCCCAGTCCGTACCAACTGTCCAGCATGGGCGTCACGGTTATTCCGACGAACGCTCCTGATCCAAAGAACGACTACAACGTCTGGTCAGACTGGGCAGTAAGGGCCGTGGTCCACACAGTAAACCTGATGGGCGGACGCACGCTCGTGCTGTCATCATCCATGCGAATGGCGCAGAGATACAAAGAGGCCATCGAGACTGAAACCAAGTGGCCCGTAAAGGTGCAGGGCGATGCTGGGCGGACAGAGTTGAAAGACTGGTTTGCGAACTGCACTGAGGGCGTTCTCGTGGCTTCCAGGAGCTTCTTTCAGGGCATCGACGTGGCTGGTGAGAGCTTGTCCTGCGTAGTGATCGACCGAATTCCATTCGCTCCACCCAGCGATCCTGTTGAGAAGGTCGTGACGAAGTCGCTGGTCAAGAGAAGCAAGATGTCTGAATTCGAGGCCAGAATAATACCAAAGGCGTGCAACCTTCTGCAGCAAGCAGCGGGCCGATTGATTAGAAGTAAGCGGGATAGTGGGGTTGTGGTCATACTGGATCGCAGGGCTGCTCTGGGACGGATGTCCAACAGGATCCTGTCTGTACTTCCGCCATTCCCGGTCAGCACATCAAGCAGGGACATACAGAACGCGATAGACGGCGAACCAATTCAGTTTGCGATGAGGAGAGCAAGGTCTGTCAGGGGTAGAACTATATAACCAAACAGGAGGATCTAATGAAGACACTAAGACGTGGCGCTGAAGGCGCTGAAGTAACCAAATTGCAGAATTCACTAAAGTCAGCAGGGTACAAGGTATCCGTAGATGGGGCCTTCGGTCCAGGAACGGACAAGGTTGTGCGCAAGTTCCAGAAGGACAGCGGACTTCAGGCTGACGGTATCGTCGGCCGAGGAACGTGGGCAGCACTGGAGAAGGTTCATCAACCTAAGCCAGCGCAGATGCAGGACATCGCAGATCGATTGTTCCCGCAGTGCCTCACTCAGAAGTACGTTCTCAGCGGAGCGCAGGCACCAAGCAATCCACCTGGAATGAAGTTGCGCCGCATCGGACAAGAGAAGTCCAACTGCGTGCTCTTCACTTCGTGGCTGATTGGTCACGCGTTCGATGGCGTGCAGTTCTCACGTAATGATTGGAAATCCTGGATGTGCTCTAGCGATGCGGTCGGCCGCAATAGAGTTCCTGGCTTTGGTCCACGGGTAGCTATGGACTGGGGAATCACGAAGAGCGGGCCAGTAGGCAACGGTCCATGGCTTGTGCAGACATTTACTCAACGGGGCGGACATTCGTATATCGTACTTGATCACGATGAATCCACAGGGAAGATCCTGACCCTTGAGAGCAACGCATGGATCAACGGTAACGGATACCATCAGATTGGACCGCTGCGAGAGTGCCTGAATCCAGGGCCGAATTGGGCGGACTACGTAACGCAGACCTGGGAAAACCGCATATACGGGCCCAACGTAGCGGTACACATCGTGTCACTCAACATCGAGGGTGTTCGAGAGTGGCTTGCGAGCGGACCTGAATAAACACTTGACGGGCCATGGCCTAACGGCTATGGTCCTAAACACTAGGAGGAAGCATGATCGAGAAAAAAGCAACACGGTTCCATATCGTGAAAGTAAACACGTCAGACTTTGAAGACAACATTCAGAAGAACGCTGAGATCGCAGTATTGCACGCAGAGGGATGGACCATCGTTGATGTACAGCCAATCCAGGAGCGCGATAAATACTTCTGGCTTGCCGTTATGGCTCCACCGGTAGACAAGGGGCCATACATCATTGATCCCAGTAGTCTGATTGTTGCGGCGCCCTTCATCGGCCTTGTGGCAGGTATCACAACCGGCCTGATCAACTGGCTGGCAGGTGGAGTATGAGACATGTCGAAAAAACAATTAGCATTTCGGATCTTGTTCATGACGACACTAATCCCCGGAATCACGATAGTATCGCTAACCGCAGATCGGTTCAATCCAGTCTCCGCGCGCACGGGCAGGTCGTTCCGATCCTCGTCCAAGCAGGGACCAACAAGATCATCCACGGCAATTTACGTGTCGAAACGATGCGCGAAATGGGCATCAAGGAAGCTGCTTGCTGGATTATAGAGGCTGACGACATTGAGAGCAAGCGTCTAGCGATCACGCTCAACAAGAGCGGTGAATTAGCGTCCTGGAACGAGGACGTCCTGGCGGGCCAACTGAAGGACCTGACGGACACCTTGCCAGACTTCGATCTTGAGGACCTTGGGTTCGACTCCAGCATTCTCGACAGCATCGTGGAGGAAGACCCATTCGGCGGAGAAGAGGTCAACGAGGATTACTTCTCGGACGATCAGGACGCCTTCGGAGATGAGTTCGACGAGGCCGTAAGTGTGGACGACGAGTTCAAGGACGACGTGCCTGCTGCACCATCAGCGCCATCCAAGCCAGAGTCAGTTGTGATCCAGCTTTTCATCAAGCCAGAGGAACAAGAGAGGTTCACATCCTCCATCCAGAGCTTGGCTGATCACTGGGGTTTAACGTCGACAAGCGAAGTGATTATGATGGCCATCGATGAATGTCACGAGATCAATAGGGTTTAGATAATTGAAAGTTTGGGCTTGACAGGGTACTGGCTGGCGTGGTATAAGTACTAATACGACGCGGTCAGGGGTGTTGAGTGGCTATCAAAATTATTAGAAACGACGAGGGAAACTGCATAAACTTTGAGGGCTCATCCAACCCGGTTTACTTCAACGCTTGCTTGTCAGGTGTTGCAGAGGGCAACAAGGTCAATGTGGTTAACGACATTAAGTCAACCCCCGGAAACACCGAATACGAGTTTTATAGAATCCCGTATCAGGTGTTTCGAGATGCCCAGAACAACCCATTCGAGAGCGCCCAACAATGTGCGGATTACATTACAGCAGTAGGAAACGTGTCTGGAAGCTCGGACACTCTTGTCCGCTCAACGGATTCGACTGTTTATGTTGTACAGCCAGAGGACGACATTGTGATTCTAAAGTCTCACGCGCAGACTGTAGTTTCTCTTCCTGTGTCAAGGGGTGCAAGAACGCTGAATATAAAGGCAAGTTCTTCATGTTCAGCGGAGAATCCGGTAAGCGTAATGCCTGCGAATGGACAGAAGCTGGATGGGCAAGATTTCTATATTATGACTTTCCCAAGGTCTGCCATAACCCTGATCCAATGCGATCTGGAATGGTTTATACTTTGAGAATGAACCACCCACCCCCAACCCACATAATATAAGAGGTACAGATGTCATTTAATTTAGGACACGACGCAGCACTGGCAATTTCAGGCCAGTTTGCTGATGGTAGAATTTCTGAAGATTCAGTAGGACAGCACCACCAATCCCTTGAAGGATTAATGGAGCTTCACAGACTTCAGGTAACAGCAGAATTGGCGCTGGGAGACTTTATTGCCTCCTCAAGCGCAGCTCCATCTAGTGATGGACACTTAACAAACAAGCTATATGTAGACGCGCTCAACGTAGCCGCACTTGGTCTAGTTGCAGCCGAAGAGGCTAGGGCGCTTGCGGCAGAAGCAGCGATCCTTGAGTCTATGGCTGAAGGTGATGCTGCAGAGGCAGCAGCTAGAGACGCTGCAGACGATGTTCTTTCCGCCGCAATCGCAGCCGAGTCAGCAGCACGATCTGCATCAGTTGAGGCAGAAGCATCAGCGCGCACAGCAAAGGACGACGAACTGGAGGCGATGATCAACGACATCATTTCCAATGTCGACCCCAGCGCGCTTGACTCACTGACGGAAGTCGTCGCTGCCTTCCAGGACGCTGACGATGACCTCTCGGAAGCCATTACGACCGTCATGGGCACTCACACTTCAGAGCTTAACGCTGCAGTAGCGGCACTCAGTGCAGCCGATGACGCAATTCAGGCAGACTACTTCAGCCTGATCGCGGAACTAGACGCTGCCAGTCAGGCAGGAGACGCTGCATTAGCTACGCAATTAGCGGAATTATCGCAGGAATCAGAAGATGCTGACGATGCACTTCAGTTGGCCATAGATGGCGTTGTGGCGGATCTTGGATCCGCCGTTACATCCCTTGAGTCCGCCGACTCCGACCTTGGAGACGCAATCGCTGCGGAATCTGCAGCCAGAGTAGCGGCAGACGCATCATTGGCGAGCGACATGGGCGACATGGAGGCTGCTTATGAGGCTGCAGACGGTGTCAATGCTGACGCTATCGCCGCAGAAGCTACACGCGCGCAGCTTGCGGAAGCAGCAAACGCATCCACAATTTTAGCCGAAACAAACAGGGCAACCGATGCCGAAGGCACTCTGGCTACCTCTGTTTCTGACGAGGCTGCAGCTAGACAGGCTGCGGACGAAAACGAAGCGGCACTGCGCACCGAAGCGGACGATGTCCTGGCTGGCGCGATAACCGACGTTGCTGACGACTTGGCTGCTGAAGCAACCACAAGATCAGAGGCTGATGCAGCAACAGATGCCGCACTTGCTGCCTACGTTGCAAATAACGACGCCGCGCTGGCCGCAGAGGCTGCTAGAGCACAGGCCGCAGAGGCCGCTATCGACGCTCGGGTCGACGACGTACTTAGCAACATTGACCCAGAGTTCGTGGATTCAATTACGGAAGTCATTGAAGCGTTTGAAAGCGCTGACGGAGTTGTGACAACGGCAGTGAACAACCTGCTGGTAACACACAACGCTGACGTCGCTTCGATTCAGTCAGACATTGAGGCGCTTGGTGAGGCTTCTTCTGACGCTGTTGCAGCCGAAACCGCAAGAGCAGAGGCTATTGAAGCTGCAATCATCGCAGACCTTGATGGCTGGAAGGACTCGCATGTCATCGGAGTCGATACACAGGCTTATTCTGCTAATCTTGATGCTATGGCTGGCGGCAGTTTTGCCACTGTGCCTGTAGTCTTCTCCTACGAGTCGGTAGGGGCGGGCGAATCAATGTCAATGGGAGCCAACAGCTACCATGTTGCAGCGGGCACTGGCTCCACTGTAAATCTTCCTGCTGGCGCAGTAGCCGGAAGAAAGGTCGAGATCAAGGCTCTAGGAACAGGCTTCACAGCAAGCCCGGTATCCGTTGCTGGCGGAGTCATCGACGGCTCTGCTGGATTCTCAATCTCATTCGATTACGCCATGTTGTCATTGATCTCCAATGGTGACGGAAGCTGGTCTATCTGCTAATCCAAACCAGGGAGGGGCCCACGCCCCTCCCTTCCCTATAGAGGAGGCTTAAATGCCACAAATTGAAATTTCTATTCAAGAAAACGACACCTACGGGGATGGCTGGCAAGGTCAATGGGTTCGTATTTTTGACAGTGACGGAACACAGGTCGCAGCCCATACCCTTGAGGGCGGCAACTCTGGAACCGATGTATTTAATCTTGACGACAATGCGGACTACACTTGGACCTTTGGTGAGGGGAGCTGGATTGAAGAATCTTCCTTTACGATGACCAGAACTGATACTGGTGAAGTTTTAGCGCAAGCGAACGGAGTCAGCCTGAACGGAAGTTTCACGCTAGGGTCAGCCGTTAGTGACCCTGCTGGAGGCGAGGAAGATAACTCTAGCCCTAGTGCTGGATCAGCGGCAAAAATCCGGATTACTTTCGGCGGCGCTTTGTATACAACTTCCGTTGTAATGCTAGACATGTCTGATGACTCCTTCTTCGCCACGTTCGGGCCTGAGCCTCTTGCTTATGGTGATAATTACTACATCGAGTCTGCTCGACTGGGCAGGGACGCTGGAACTTTGATTCATACGGGTGACGGAAACGCGCATAACACCGACGGGAACGGAACCCCGAAAGGGCCAGCGGTCGGGATTATGACGGCAACTGACGGTGGCGGGCCATACGATGTTCCGGGCTACACCTTTGAGTATGACATGTCTTTCCCTGTCGGAGAGTACGGAATCCAAATGTATTCAGGAAACGCAGGCGTAACACCCATGACGGTGTACATCTTAGACGAAAACGACAACGTACTGCACACTGTTGAGAGTGATGGGTCGGGTTTTGACTTGGCTTATTATTCTGTGCAAATTGGAGATGTCGCACCAGAATACAGTTTCTCGCTAGTACCAACAGTAGACAGCGAACCAGCTTCTGATTACGATGGCGATGGCCACTCTCCAGACTCACTAGGAGTATTCATCCAGTGCACTGGAGGCTTTGACGTTTACGTTAAGACTGAAGGTGCTTGGGATCATCACGACTCTGCATTTGGCACTTACTCTATGCTGGCGGCAGACTGTGGTGATGGGTTTTTGGTGTATTCCACCAGTGGCTCACAAGCATACGCTTGGTCAAGGTCTAGCGTTATGACTGATTCACATGAAGACGATGATGATCTGGTGGACCAATTTTTCATGGACGCAGAGAACGTCTTTGACATTTCATCCACTGAGCACACAGTTTCCGGCGAGGATTCAATAGAGTTCCCAGGAGAGACCTGTCAGTTTGCCCAAGTCCTTGAGTCAGGCAGAGTCTCATACGATTACTCTGTAACCATAAGCCAGGATTCTGTAACCGTTAGCCCTCCATCAGGAAAGGATGGTCAGGAGATTGAAATCAGGCTTTTTTTCTAAACTTTATTAACATAGGTCAAGACAACACCCCCCTGTAGTGACGTTGACCGGCCTCCCCTCTCCACGGAGGGGGGAGGTTCTATCCCACCCCATCAGGAGCCAGGATGCCCAGCAAGAAGAACTTTGTATTTACCCAGAACATGAAGCAGCGCATCGCTGCGGCACTGAATAACAAGCAGTTATCAGAAATGCTTGCGAGGCAGTGGGAGGATTCTGCCCCAGAAAATACTGGACTCAACGGCGGATATGAATTCACAGCAGGATTCAAGGGAAAGACGACTGTTTCTACAGATCTATTCATGCCAATCAACGCATCGGTTGACGCTGTGACGTTAGATTCTTCGGCGGGGTTTAATCCATCAGGAGGCAGAGCGATAATTGGCGGAGTTGAGATTGTTGAGTACGGCGGCGTGGTCGGAAATCAACTCACAGGAGTAAGCAGGGGCGCATTGGGTAGTGATGCTGTAGAGCACTCATCAGGTTCTAGGGTCTCGAATGCCTCGTATGCTTGGGAAGGAGCAGGCGGCATAGAGTACACTCAGGACATGGTTGACGCGGGCGCTTGGATGAAACTGGAACTCGACTATGAGGTCCACCTGTCTTCAGACATACCTTACTGGACAACCCCAACTCCCCTACCACATGTCGGCCTTGGAGTATTCGGGGGCCAACACTTGCCATACGGCGTTTCTGGGCTGTACGACTTCTCATTCAATGACTGGGAAGATGGATCAATAGGCACTTTGGACTTTTCTAAATGCAGGACGGGAGATCTCCTAATGTGCAGGTTCGACTTCGAAGTTATACCGCAGATAGCCAATACAACAATAGAGACTGGGCTCACGTTCGCGACAAGGAATCCTGAGACGTTGGATGTTACTTTTGAGTTCCCACTTACTACGACTCCGCTTTTTTACGGGGCCGGTACAGTGGGCAAGGTGTACCTGAATAGACCGATGATCTCAGCATATTTTGCGTCAGAAGAAGATGTTCATGCTATTGCGCTTCCGTCGATCAAGGCAGATAACCCAGTCATTATAAGGCCCAAGTCTCTGCTCACAACCATTATAAGGTAACGCTCGCCTGAAGGGTATAACGGGGTTAGATATATCTACCCCTATAACCCTACAGGAGGCCATACAATGGCTTATGAATTTTCCCAATTAGAAAAACAGCAGATGTATGCTGCTCTCAATAACAGACAGTTGTCCAACAAGGTTATGGAGTTTTTGTCCGTGGCTGGCGACACCGTAGCGCACGATGCCAACGGCTTTACTTACGGAAACTCAACATACTACGCTGATGGAAATACGCACGTAGGAAATGCCGACATCGTCGAAGATGTTGAAGAGGGCGTCCCTACCTCATTCAAGATGAGTCGAGTTGGTTCGCAGAACTCCACATACATCCCTGAAGGCATGACCAACCCATATGACCTCAATACCGGGCTATTCACGCTCAACGGCTTCGAGAAGTCTGACATGTTGTTGTTCCGCTTCCAGATTGACATCGAGCCCGACTCTGACGAATCGTCCGCCATGCTCCAGCTTGACGCTGTTACCGGCTCTGGCCGCAGCATCGTCATCGAAGAGCAGTTCCTGTCTATGTCTGACGGTGCCGGAATCGACTACGTCGGAATCGCTACGATCCCAGTGTTCGTATCCAGCACATTCCATGACGACGGAACGGGTAACCCCACCGTCATTACCCCTAAAATTGTCCTTAAGAACACCGGGGGCATCATCAAGCCTCGCGGTCACACCCTTTATATCTGGAGATAGTTATGGCATTCCCAAACATAGCAACGACGAACTTGGCATATGGAGACGATCATCGAAACATCAAGATCTTTGCCAAGACCGAGTCGAATGAAGTTATTTTCACATCCGAGAACCACGGGATCAACCCCAAGGCTCCGGCAATCTGTTACGCCTACGAATCCGAGTATGGCTCAACAGTGGACGCTCCAAGAATCATCATCCGACGAAGCGATCAGCAGCGCGCTGACGGCACTGACCGCATCCTTATCAAGAGGAAGGCGATCTGGTTCTTCTTCAAGGAAGACGGGACACGAGTAACGACGGCTACAGACGCCGCGACAGCAATCGCTGAAGTGGTCGCATATCTGGCTACTGAATTCAACCGCTCCATCGCTGAAGATGTAGAAGGTTCTGGATTCAACGAGTACGACCTGCACGTTGTTGAAAGCTCCACAAGCGCAACGCCAATCGGCTCTGCACTTAACCCATTTTCAAGCATCCAGGATGCTATCGATGTGGCTGAAGATGGAGACCGGATCCTTGTCAAGGGCGACTTCCGCCTTAGCACTCACCTTGTTCTTCCATCCGACAGGTCACTGCACTTCTTCGGCGCTAAGAACACGATCATCTGTTACCCAACATATGTCAACACAAACGGAATGCTGGCATACCAGTCATCCTCCTCGTGTACGAAGGAATACTCTTTCGACAACATCAAGTGGGTCAACGCTGGTTCATACGCTCTGTATATCCGATCCGCTGCCAAGGTTGAAATCACAAACTGTGAATTCTTCCAGAACGGATGGTCTGGACTGGGGCTAAGCACCATCCTGGCTGAGGACGGTGGAACGCTCGGATATGATTCCGCGCAGGTGGACCTGCAGGCATTCTGGGCAGGAACAGAGACATCTAACGGGGGCGCGATGAGAATCCGCTCTACGACAGTCGTGAAGGTCACAGACTGCGATGTGCACAACAACCTTCGCGGAATGCGGATCCAGGATTGCGGCGCAGGAGGTTACGGGTATATCGCTCGAAACCAGTGCTACAATAACATCGAGTCAGGCATCTATCTGGCAAGTGGACCCTACAACGCCACAGGTGGCTGTGAGAACTTCACCGTGTACAACAACTCATCTAAGTTCAACGCCAACAATGGCATGCTAGTGATTGGCGGCATTAACAACGTGATCTCCCTGAATGTGATCGAGGGGAACTGGAACGCTGGCGTCATGGGCTGGCACGTATCCAATACACGCTTCCGAGACATGGACCTAAACGACAACAATCGGTCCGCGCTCAACGGCATCGGAAGCAATGGAGACGCGCACGCGTCCATCAGCATTGCTGGCGGAACCATAAACCCTGGCGCCACATACCTGGTAGACATACTGGATACGCAGGTGTATAATTCGGGTCTGGGTGCCAACACGTCCAGAGTGGGCCTGCGGATCTCAAGCGATGTCTCCAACATCAACGACAGGTCCATCTCGTTAATCAACATTGACGACGTTGGGTTTGTGGGTCAAGACTATGCCTTGGAAACAAATTGCGACCTGAGCAAGGTCAGAGTAACAATCGGAGACTGTCGATACATTGATACAGCCGAGAAGAATGTCTTGCACACTGGTGCAGGCAGTCACTTTGAGCTACCATTCAGCAATCACTCAACGAGCGTCAAGACGTTGGACGTGGTCGTGGACACCATCAAGATGACCGTTGCCCTGTGCGACGGGGTGGGTGGTGATACAGTCAACGTATACGGCATTAACGAGCTGCAATCCATAAACAGGGGAACATTCGTTGACGTGATCCAGAAGGGAAGCAAGAAAGTCCAATTAAGCGACTTGACTTACCCCAACGTGTACGTCAATGGCGTCGTTGCGGGGAGTGATGTCAATTCCATGAATGACACGATGAATGCGGCCTTCGAGATGTCGCTCATGAACTACAAGACATTCTTGGAGTCAGAAGTTGGAGTCAACACTAGCGGCGGAGGTGGCTCATCGCTGCCAGCGCAGGCGGACAACTGGTACATCGCTTATGGAGTAGATGCTGAGGATGCAGTAACGGATCCGACTGTTACGGCCACATACAAGGGCAGCCAGCCGTTCTACAACGGTGACTTCTTAGAAAAGGGCCACGAGTACATCTGGACTCACAGCGACAACGGCACTTACATACTGGGTGTCTGGAGCGGCGCAGAGACGACTTACGACGAAGTCGATGTCATGCTCGACACGAGATGGTCCACCAACTTCAAATTCAGCAGTTCGACTAATACAGTTAGAGAGACCTCTATAGGCGTTGACGTTGCAAGCAGGTTTGCTTCAGGGTACGACATAACCAACAACACGGTACTGTGCCTGAGGTATGGTAACGACGGTTACCTGTACCTGCTCGACATAACGGGCGGCGAAGAGGTTACAGTCGGCAGGAGCAATGTGGCCCTCGTGGGCGACGAAGTTACCATCTTTATGGGTGGAGCCAACCAGCCTAACGCGAAGTTCCCTGTCATGCAGGAACGAACTGAGCGGTGGACCGTTGTTGCAGATTTAGACGACTCCGAGAATGGAGAATGGTCTGACGGAATCGAAACTCAGACTATCATCAAGTCTAATATGTCAATTTTGCCTAATGAGAAATTTACTTTCACGCTGCCCTCCGCAGGTCACAATAGGTATTATGCGCTAGATTATACAGGCACATCAATAGGAGAGTCGAACCCGGTAAATGATCTGGAAAACAGATTTAGATGGCATACAACCGAAATTCTCCAACACGCTACAACCAACGGGTGGACCATGAACTCCAGCAACAGTTACTACGATACTGTTAACTACGGAGGACAATGGAACCCAACTCATGGCAACCAGATACTGGTATCGTGGAGGCACTTGTCTGACAATACACTAGAAATGTGGGACGAAGATGCAGACGAACTGATAATGACTCTGAATAGCTCCACTGGCGGGGCCGCTGTTCACATGTTCTTTGGCGCTAACGCTTACGCTTCCAGCATTTCCACAATCCCAGTTTTAAGCAAGTACAACTTGGATGCAGTAGCAGGCGGCACCAACGTGGCCACTTGGTTCTTCATCGAATCGCCTGATGGCAACTTCGAGTATCCTTTGTTTAGGACGGAGGCAGAAGCGAACGCGATTGACTTGGTTGAGGGCGGTTCTGGCTCTAGTTCATCGAAGACATACGACGACGACCTGACTAATACAACTTGGTACTATCCAGACACGAACTTTGTTAGCAGCGGGACTGTGGCGCCCAGTCACGGGATCTGGGGCGGCTCTACTTCTATTGTATGGAATGAGCAGGTAACAGATGTCGACACCAACTACGCGCCAACCTTCACAGACATTCAACAAAATGTAATGGAAGGCAGTTCTGTAAATATAGTTTACAAAGCTGCGGGAGACACCCACACGTATAACGTGACAGGTGTGCCGAGCGGGTACGCTGACAATGGCACTGCCATCATTGGAACGGCAGAAACTATCACAGACGGCATTGACATTCAGCATGTATTGAATGTGACTATGGCTAACAACTACGGGTCAGATACAGGGACTATTACGATTGATGTCTTGAATGACGTTAGTAATGATGACACAGATATATCTATCGGTGGCTCAGATACTCCGTTTACTAAGGCTATGTCGTTTGATGGTTCTAACGATTACTTGAGAGCTAACCCAAGTAGTTCACAGAGTAACCCTCTTTACATGTATAACCAGTCAGGCGGCACAACTGTTAACCCTGGTGAGGCTTGGAGTAATTCTCAACCTTGGACTGTCAGTGTATGGTTTAGGTGTACGGATTCTAATACAGCTAATGAGAGAGCTATTTGGACTCAAGGCAATACGGCAGGTGGCGTAATGCTAACAAGAAAGAATGGTAAATTGAACTTCAAGTTTGGCTCAACATCTAATAACTTAGAATTCACAAGCACTGACAACATTAATACTGACGAATGGTATGGAATCAACATCCAATACGATGGAGGCTTAACAGGTTCTTCAAGTTCAAATGTGAATGATTACTATAGCAGGTTCATTATCAATAGAGTAATGGCAACTGGTGCAGTTTCTGAAGTTCAAGGTACTTGGACTCATAGCAATTACGGGTTTAATGACAAGATAGATGTTTATTTTTATGTCGGGCAACAGTTCTCAGCAAAGTATTTTATGGGAGAAGTTGCAGCGTGTACTGCGTCAACATTACCTCAAGGAGTAGCTTTATTAACTGATGAAGAGATAGCTTGGCATTGTAACAATCCTAAGAAGTTCATGGAGGATGTAATGACTAGCAGACTTTGGCGTAAAGCGACTTATAACAATGCTAGTGGTTACGTGCACAATAACGCTAATACACATAAATACGTTAACTCTTTATGGTGTGGAGATGGTATCCATTATGGAAATCCAGAAACTTGGAACTCTTTATATAATCAGGGTTACACTAATACCAGTGGCTCAGTTTATAAATGGTACTCTTACAACATGAGTAGCGCTGACTTAGTAAGCGCAACCCCCGAGGATTAGCGGGAACTTTGTAGAAAGTCATTGACTAACCGGCCCTGGATGGATACTCTCTGTCCAGGGCCCTTTTCTTTGGAGGATTGATGAGCCGAATTGAGACAATACAGAGGATGTTTGATCTTTTCTACATTAGCAAGGAGGACTGCATAGCCATGCTAGAGCAATCCGGCGCGTCTGAAGAACAGATAGAGGGATTCAAGGTTAAGAACGCTTCGCAGGGCAAAACGGAGCGCTCTAAGGGATTCCCGTACTGGGAGCCCAAGTTCAAGTACGCCGGAAAAGACGAGGGCAAGGCCAAGAATAAAACTTCAACCGAAAGGGCAGTACCTGACTCCACTAGAGAAATAGAGATGTTTTGAGACTTTCAGGGATAGGGTTTTGAGGGTATAACACGAGTAGCCCTCACCCATATTACCAGGAGGCAGACATGCCATTACTGACTAGAGAAGAAAGAAAGAATCTCTCAAAAGACGAAAAGAAAGCAATCCGCAAAGAACGTCGCAAAGAACGACGCAAGCGTACAGCAGAGCGTTTTCGCAAAATTTTCCAATTCAAAATGTTCGAGAAACTCGCCAAGGAAACTATCCGCGACCTTGCTGACGAAGTTCTCCCGCGTGATGAAGAACTTGATGAAGTGCTGGACGAATTGGTTGATCGTATCGACGAATTCATGGACTTCCGTGGACTCGGGATCGTTGGCTCCATCCTGGAGATGGTTGATGGTTTAATAATCAACGTCATCGTTAAGGAACTGCTTCGCCCTCAAGTAGAGCGCATCTACGACGAGATGGAAGAGCATGGATGGTTGTCCGAGGAAGAAGAAGCACCACCTGAAGCCACTGAGGAAGCAGCCCCCGCTGCCGACGAAGGTGACGAAGATGGACAATAGCGATTCACTTGTGCAGATCGGAAAGTTAAGTGGCCAATATGAGGCCATGTCCGGACGACTTAAATCCCTTGAGGGGCGGGTGGAAACTTCTGACCGTCTCATCATCGAGAAGATTGAGTCACTGCAAGAGGACGTTCAAGAGGCAGTCGTCGAGCTTCACAAGCACTCGTCTGTCTTGGACATCCACAAACGGGCAATCATAGCCATACTAGCGGTACTGGGCTCCAGCGGACTCATTGGTGCATCCACTGCCAAAATACTTGGAGTTTTCTAATGGAAGAATTAATTATTCAGCAGAGCGGTCTCATGGGCGTGCCCACTGAAGATCCGATGGTTGCAATCGCTGCCATCCTATTGATCACAGCAGCGCGCAAGGCGTCTGCTAAGTACCCCCTCATCGAGCAGTTCATCAGGACATACGCTCCTCTGTTGGCAGTCATGGCATCCGTGTTCGCTCACGGCATGATCAGCGTCATCTCAGGGCATCCTCCTGAAGTCACTGCAGACTACGTGTCTATCATCGGACATGGAATCTCCAGTGGAGCCATGGCAGTACTTGGTCACTCGGCTACACGCGAGTTCGCCAAGCGAGTGCAGACCGAAAAGGTTATCGAAGAAGAAGAGGTTGTTCCGCCAAAATAGGTTGTGTTCAATTCCGAACTTCAAGGGGGATCTCAGCGATGGGATCCCCCTTTTTCATTTTTATGTGGACACGGGACGATCCGACGATCACTATATAGGCATAGAGAGGAGAAACACAATGGAAGACTTAGCAATCAAGAACGCAGAACGTATGTTAAAGAAGTTATCTAGCCTCAAGGCCGTAAAGGAAGAACGACTTGAGTCAATCAAGCGTCTCATGTTAGCAGAGGGTACGGATTGGGAAGAATTCCGCAAGTTGAACGAAGTTAAGTACGAGCTTAAGCGGGAAATCCGCAAGCTGCACGACGATGTCGATTACTGGGCATCAGACCTTGAGCACCACAAAGACGTGGACGCCAGCCTCGATATGCTGGTCGGCGCTGTCCAATACCGGGACGATCTTCAGGGCCTGACCCGTAAGGAACTGCTTGTTAAGGTTCTCAAGAAAGAATTGGGCTGGAAATAATTCAGAAACTTCTGGACACCGCGCGATCCGACGATCACAATGTATACAACAAAGGAGAACGACATGCTAGACTACGAAAAAATCAACGAGAATATGGGAAAGCGGGAAGCACTCAACGAGGCACGCACAATCGTAAGCGACCTTAACAACGACGTGTTCGAAGCTATCATGGCCCTGGACGTCGAAGACCCTGAGTTCAACGAGAAGCACGCTAGGCTGAATGGACAATACGACTTGATGTCAGAGTTGTACTGCACGTACACAGCCAAGATCACAGCCCTGACTCTTGAATCTGTCGAGTTGTGGAAAGAAGTTCTTGACTAGGGGGGATCCCACGACTACCTTGCTGGTAACAAAGGAGAACACTATGGACAACGTAGACTTATTCAACATTGAGACAAACATGGTTAGACACATGGTCCTGACGGGGTGGTTCGTAATCGAAGTGGTTAAGGAAGACGGGATGATCATGGTCTGTGGACACGACGGCTCGGAAGACAAGCTGCCCTGTGGCCTCTGTTGGCTGGAACACGGGCCGCACGAATTCTGGATCATGCGTCCAGGTCGCGGCGGAGATTACAGCCCGTACTTCGTGGACCTGAAGGTAACCCAATAAACCTGTGGACAGGCCAGGATCCCCTGGCTAAGATACTGGTAACAAAGGAGAACAACATGGAAGTCAAGAGCGGATACAAATGCCAGAGCCACCGAATCTTCGTGCGGGAATCCAAGAGGGTTCACAAGCGCAGCGAGATCGTTCAGGACCTGTGGTCGGTAGCCCTCGACTTGGCTGTGGAGGTCCTGGGCCTTCGACGCGAGAAGATCACCATCCGCGCCAACATGACGGGCTTTAGAAAGCGCACGCACGGGTACTGTCGCTCAGTGTGGGAAACAGAGATGGACAAGGACCTCGGCCTAGCCCCTAACGAAATCCAGATTGCAATCAAGGCCAACTTGAAGATGAGGAGCTTCGTTACAGCGCTCGCGCACGAGCTAGAGCATGCTCGCCAGTACACAACTGGAGAGCTTACGGGCTCACAGGTCTACAAGGGGATCGACCAGAACGATACCGATTACTGGAACAAGGCGCACGAAGTAGCAGCCAGGGCCGTAGAGGAACCAATCTGGGAACTGTTTGTGGAGCGATGTGCCGACATGTGGGGTATGACAGCGCATCACGCGGAGATCAAGCTGGAGAAATTAAACAACACTTGGTAGAAAGTTCTGGACACCAGACGATCCGGCGATCATAATATATACATACCAAGGAGAAACACTATGACACCGACAATTATCCGAAAATCAGCAGACCGTAAGACCATCATCAAGGCGCAGCGTATTTCTTACTATGACCCGGAGAACTACTTCATTGTCCAGTCCACAGCGTTTGCTGGGCAGTGCGTTGAGCGGTTCGAAACTCTCGCTGAGGCTGAAGCGTTCTTCATGAAGATCACATCGCAGGATCTTTCCTAAGAAAGTTCTGGACACGCGGCGATCCAACGATCACAATAGATACAACAAAGGAGAACACCATGACACTCACACGCGAAATGCACACCTTTTATAGCACGGACCCATCCAATCCATTCCGGACGGTCTGTCCACCAGAGGCCGACATCGTCATGGTCAAGGTGTACCGATGCAGCCCTCGCATGAGCGGAAAGATCGTACTCGCCAAAGTGTTCCGCTGTGACGTGGCAGACGACAGCATGATCGTTGAGAAGTTCGACGGCAACCTGCACTGTCATGCGCCGCTGACGTTCAACGACGGAGCGTTCGAGGGCAAGATTCGCGAGAACATCCGGTCAATCGCGCAGGATCAGGCGACCATCTTGATTGACACAGGCACATGCAAGCCAGCGATCATCCGAGCGTTCCAGGCCAAAGAAGAACGCACTATCTTGCGCAACATCGCAGGGGAGATGGGATGAACCTAGACAAATCAAATACAATGCAGCTAATCGCTGAGTGCGTGGAGGAAGCCCTGTGGGGTTCCTACTACCTGCAGACAGGAAAGGACTACTGCATCGTTCGCACCTTGAAGAAGGGGGATCTCTACATCCGGGTGGAGCAGAATCCGCCAGAAGACAGGGCTAGGCGACTTGCCCGCTCAGGCGGCAAGGAAGACTATGAGTTCCTGTACTGGTGCAGCAACGGCAACCTCGACGTTGCTCGTGGAACTCCGGAGGAGATCGTGGCAGCAGCACAGTGGATGGGAGCATAATCTTATACACAAACTTGTGGACTTTGTCTGTCCAGGGATATACATTAGAGACAACAACAATGGAGACGACGTGAGGATCAAGATCGAGGACATCAACGAAGAGGACTTCGATGGCCGTAAAAAGCTGAGACGTGGTCCGTTGTGTGCCGAGATTAACTCAATGTCAAACTCCGACGTGATCAAGATCAGGCGGGATCATGGAGACCCACACTTCTGGCAGCAGTCAGCGCTCACAACCTGCATCAACAGGTCACTGCGTAGGCAGCCGATCACACTGTCGTCCCTTGTGGATGAGCAGGTGTCAGCGCAGGCTTCCAAGCTGGTTGGCGTGCTGGACGTCGCGCTGCGGTCGATCAAGTGTCGCAGATTCCCGTTGGAGTCAGCAATCGAAGCGTCCAAGGTCTTGCTGAAGTATCTGGCCTGTGACGGACAATACTATTCGGTTCCAGGCCAGAGCGGCACGTTGTGCTTCAACTTCTCCAAGTCGTACGTCAAGGGAGTGCTCGATAGGACCATGAACGACATCAGTTTCACCCAGCGCAGGGAAGCGACAATCAGAGTGCTGGAAGCCACCGGCCTTGTAAGGCGTTGCTGGAACAAGGGAAGAGGGGATTTCCCTGAAGACAAGATCTTCCATCACACCAGGATAGGCGCAACGAAGGATCCCGCTACAGCATTCGGCTTTGTAATAAATCGACGGGATGCGCTCGCCCTGTTTGCAGCCATAGGTGAGATCACCAAGCTGACCCCAGTGTTCCATGTGTACACCCCAAGGTCTGCAGTTGAGATTGAAAGAGGGATCCGGGTTCACGTCAGAAGGCAGTGCCTGGAAAAGGGTGCACTCGTGAACATGGAGGGCCTTGTGTTCCGGCTTGCGCCAATGAAGGGCGAGTACGAGAAGAAGAGGGGAACGGCATACGGATCGAAGTTCGAGTCCCGCAAGAAGAAGGGCAAGTCACACCGGTACTGGGCTTCAAGGAGACGTAAGAGAAACTCTGCCGACATGTGCGAGACCTGGGTAATGCGGTGCCAGCTAACAGGCATGGAGCTTAGGTCCACAAACATGCTGCAGGATAAGCATGAGGACGAGGACTACATGCTGTTCCGCATGTTCAAGCCGCTAGGAACTATGGGCGCTAGGGATCAGGCGCGGAAGGGAGCAACCACGTCCAGGACCCTGACGTACAAGGACGTGTACAGCAAGCTGGCAGCCATTAGAAACAAGACCGACAAGGGGTTGAAGTACATGGTATGGGGCCTGGATGACTTGGCTGAAGACGTAGCCTACGAACACTACCGGTACAACAAGCTGTCCAGCATGGACCTGAGACCTGGGAGTGTGATCCTGGATGCAGCCACTAAGGGACTGGGAGAGCAAACGAAGTTCATCAGGCCAGACGGGCCGTACTTCCTTAACCTAACCAAGGGAGGCAATCTGTCCGTGCTTAATTCGGCCGTGTCAGACCCGAAGGCCGCACATAATGAGAACGTAGAGCCAGAGTGGGATCGCAGATGGGGCACACGAGTGTTCGCCAAGGTTGACCCACTCCACCTGGGACACAGCGAAGAGACCAGGGGTGCGGCCATGAAGAAACTGACCGACAGGATCAGCAGGCACAATAGGATCCACGAGGTGCGAGTCAGCAACACAAAGGTGTACCGTAACGGAGTGATTGAAATGGAGTTGGAGAGCTATATGGAAGATAGATACTCCAGTATAAGCAACTGCCACTATCACTGGATCGAGAAGGGAGTCTGGGTTGAGAAGCCTAGCTGGTACACGAAGACTGGGGTGCCTCCACGCTTCCTAGTAGACGCCATCCAGGACGCGTTATCTTGTGTCGCAACGCACGCAACAGTTGAAAACCAAGTGGTCTACGTTGGGGGTACAGGCAATAACCCCATACATTCGGAAGACTACCACATGAGCACGACAAGGTTCGAGAACATGGCCGAAAACGGTATCGGTGTCTCATGAGATCGTTGGTCAAATAGGGGGGTATAATGTACATAGGAGACGCCATGCACACCATTAAAGCGTACGTCGGTTCGGCCATTAGATTCAGGAAGGAGAAGAGTTCCAGGACATCAAAGTTCATCGGAGATCTCCGAGCCGCACTGACCAAGTCAGACCCTAGATACCATGCAGCCAAGTCGAAAGGACGTCGGCCTGCTAAGGGCGTTAAGCAGTTCTACAAGTTGTACACCGACGCTGCGAGTACGTTTACTGTACCGTCAGGGGAGTTCTCTACAGTGCTGCGGATAGCAAAGAAGAACTACGTACAGATCGAGTGGGTGCAGAACACGCAGCAGAACAGATCGGATGGTATGGCGTTCGACGAATTAGGGGCAAAGGTCCGGGACTACCAGCTAGACGCAATCGACCTGATGTTCAAGCGCAAGCGTGGGATCATGGTAGCGGGATGTGGTGCAGGTAAAACGACAACTGGAGTTGCGTTCTCGCTCAATTCAGGGCAGTCGACCTTGGTATTGACCCATTCCATGGACCTCCTGACACAGTGGGTGGAGTGCTTTGTGTGGCTATCCAAGGGCAAGGCGAAAATCAGGGTGCTGGGAGGCAAGGGCAAGAAAGACCTAAGCCCCCTGGCCCCTGGAGAGATATGCGTGGCTACCATTCAAACGCTGTCCAGGGACACTGCCAAGTACAAGAACGTAATGCTGTCCGCTGGTGCCTGCCTTGTAGACGAGTGCCATCACGCTGCATCGGAGACTTGGTTGAAGGTCATCAATAAGGTGCCTGCAAGGTACAGAATCGGATTCACTGCTACACCTGAGCGAGCAGACGGCATGTCGTTCGTTGTAAATTCAACCATCGGGGAGATCTTTTACCGGGTTACGAGCATTGACTTGGTTGAACAGGGATACTTGCGTAGGCCCAACGTGTTGCCAGTAAGGACGCAATACGGCATAGACAGCGACCGACACTCGTTTCACAACGTGAGGTGTACTAACTGCGGAACCTACCGTAACAAGCTATCCTGGCCGCATATCGAGGAGGGCATGACAAGGTGCCGCAAGTGTAAGTGTAGACTCACAAGCATGTGCAGTAGAAAGCCTGCCGGTTTGAACTTTAGCCGCCTAGAAACTGACCTAATGGCTGACGAGCGTAGGCTTGCAGACATCGCTGACTTGGCAGTGCGTGGCGCTGCTGCTGGTAGAAAGGTGTGTGTTCTAATTAGTCGAAACGAATCGTGTGAGAGCCTCGTTGATATGCTGACTCTCGTGGGAATTAAGGCGTTCGCGTTGACTGGCAAGACAAAGAAGAAAGATAGAGAGCGCATTCTTAACTCGATGAGGTTTGGCTCTGCTCAAGTTGTAGTTTCCGCCAACATCATGAATGAAGGAACGGACATAGCGAACCTAGACCTGCTGATCCTCGCAAGCGCAGGGCGTTTCGGCGGTCTGGCTGCCCAGAGAATCGGTCGCCTATCGCGTAACGCTGGCGCTGAAACCCCGCTTATGATTGACATGGTAGACAACGGGGCCGTATTCAATAAGCAATTCCAATCGCGCAAGAAAGCGTACCAGGAAGCGTATGGTGACATCGTCGGAAGGTCAGTTTCAATGGAGCAGATGAGGGGAATCCTAAATAAACTTAGGAAATAGATAGACCTCCGACGTTGTAGGTCTGGCAGCACAAGGGTATAACTCTATTGTAATCATATAGGAGACTTTACAATGGAAGAAAAGAAGTGCGTTAAGTGTGGCGAAACAAAAGTACTGTCGGAGTTCTCGGGGTCGTTCTGCAAAAAGAGGGGCAAGTACTACACAAAGAACGGATGCAAGGCATGCGCTCGCAAGTACGCCAGCGATAGAATAAAGAACGAGACCAAAGAGGAAAGAGGGGCTAGGCTCGACCACAAATCAAAGAACCGAAACCGTGAGAAGGACATTTTGTACGGTCAGGAATACTACGAGAAGAACAAGGAAGAACTGCGCAAAAAGGCTAGGGAAAGGAGAGCAGAGAGCAGGAAGAAACTATCCCACGATGTCCTTCTATACAGGTTCTGGATGGGAGAACGCTACTACATAGGGAAGACCGACTGTTTGCAGTACAGGGTGACTAACCACAAGGCTACCGCGAAGGCAGGAACGCACAAGAACCCAAACGTTAGAAAGCACTATAACGGCGAGAGCTTGTTGTTCGAAGTACTATCCGGCTATGGCTCAGAGAGGGAGGCTATCATGGCGCACTGGGATGATCCAATGTGCATGAATGTTGATCAAGGTGACCCAGAGCCGTTGAAATCTTGAGGCTCATATTCGGCTTTGTATCGTTAGAGTGCGTGACGATAGAACCTGGACTTTCATCAACTGCGAGGGCTCGCACCAATAACGCGATATGGCAGTTTCAAAGCACATCCTCATTGTGAAATAGGCGAAAAGGGGCCATTTCAGGCGAAAGTCCAGTTAGAAACTGCATCCTCATTGTAATTCGTAAAGACAGAAATAAACGGAAGAAAGTGCATTATCGTCCACTTATTTTTTGACCCCCAAAACGCTCCATCGATATTACTTTGCGCATACCCCAGGTTCAACCTGGGAACCACTAGCGGAAGAACATAGGAGTATAAGGTATATACCTAAAGGTATATAATCTTATACGGGGTTTCCCTTTCGGCTCAATTCCCCCTATTGCATTCGATGCCTCAATAGCAACAAGGAGAAGTTGGCCTCAAGGAAAACTGTTTTTTTCGTTTTTAGTGCGAGCACGGAACATTTATTTTCTTGACTAATCGCACCTAGTGACTAAAAGAGAAAGATGTTTCGGAATTCGATTCCAAGTTAGGGATTTACTTTAGGTTCTGCCGCTCGTGCGGGACACGCTAGAAGCAAAGCTCCTAATAGGCCCCGTGGTGCTGTCCGTGGGGCTAGTGCGATTCGATACTCAATGGACTCTAAAACACTGCGTGGTGGTGCGTTTAAGGGACTCTCAGGGGTATATTATAGGTACAGGATACAGTGATACTCGCAGTTTCTGATTTTGATTTTAGGAAAGCCCGCTATGAAAGACGACAATACTCCAGATACTAAGCAGAGAATCCCCAATGAATATGTGGGGAAGGACAAAAACGAGATCACGAGATCCGAAAACCACGATGCGTCGTACGTTCCGGACACACAGCATTTCGAGAAGCGAGACACCGAAAGTCCGCTTGAATACAAGGCTTTTTTGCTGTATGCTATGATGAAGTCGAAGAGTCGATCATACCGTAAGTGTGCGGAGGCAGTAAGCAAGAGCGACTTCTGGGCTAGGAAACTGGCTAAAGCTCAGGATTGGCAAACTAGGATTAACAGGGAAAAGTCGCAAGCTGACCGAAGAGCGTTCAAAGCGTATTGTAGTAGGTGTGTATCAGAAATGACTCATGTTGAGCTGCGCGCGGTCTCACGGGCCATGCGGTTTGATCCAATCGCATCCTTCCAGAAATTAAATCCGGCCCTGGAGGCTGTGTCACGTCCGAGGATCGCTCCGGTAGAGGACGAGTCTCCTGTCGTGCAGGCGGTAGCACAGGCCATCAACGACGTTGAGACCGAGGTTGCGGCTACGAACACGGTAGACGAGCGTAAGAGGCTGCTGGAAGAGCAGAAGAAGATCACCCGTGCAGTCATCGGCCGTGGTGTAGAAGGGTTGAAAGACGGCAGCATGAAGATCAGTCCGAAGGATCTCCAGAACTTCATGGTGATGTCCCAGGAACTGTATGGCTTCTCCTTTGACGAGGGTGGAAAGGCCCGTGGGGTTGAGTCGGTTCGCGTCAGGTTCGCGCGGGAACAGGAATCGGATCTACTTGTGGCCCTGCGTAAGGACACGAAGGACATCAACACGATTATCCAGGCCCTGTGGGACCAGCGTGAGCAGGCCAAGCAGCACGACATCGAAGTTGAAGCCGAGCGCAAGCGTTTGATGGACGAGCTAGGCTAATAGGGGGTGGGGGTCCGGTGGGGTCAATTCTACAGGAATTCGTTTCAAAAGCAAAATCGAATTGAGATTCACTTCCAGAACTGGGGGATCGTCTACTGAGGGCGATCCCCTTTTTCATTTAGTTCTTGACGGGGATCCTGTCAGCGCCTACCTTGTGTACATAGCCAAACAACATGGAGTATCGACAATGACACCGACAACTATTCGCATCTCATCAGACCGCAAAACCCTCATCAAGACGATGTGGGACTTCTTCATCGTGCAGTCCATCGCGACTGTGGAGCCGTGTGCTGAGCGGTTCGACACCCTTGAGGAAGCGGAGGCATTCTTCATGGAGATCACCCTGGAGGATCTTTCCTAAGAAAGTACTGGACTTCCGTTCCAGGACGAGTATTATATTAGTAAGGGAAGGGGAACCCTGGTCAATCACCCAGTCGGCCCATGTGGTCGGGGTAGTCTGTTCTCACCCAGAACCAGCCCTAGCGCAGCGGCGTGAGCACAGGGTCTTTAGACGGATCTCCCCCAGCCATGACCCTTCCTACACTTTGTTCCTCCGGTGTGTCGCCCGGTACTAATATAATAGTCGTTTGAGATCATTCCGCCACAACTTTCTCAAACTTTTTTGTGTGAGATTTTGTGTTGAAGTTTGTTTTGTGTGAGCCATCGAGATTTATCTTACTTGAGATTTATGCACAATTTATAGAGGCTTACCCCAAAAGTCGTGAAATGGGGGTGACTCATTTCTGACCCCCCCCTCTCATTTCTGATACGGTGCCCCATTCCGTCGGTTGGACCGTCATTATCAGCCGGTGCGCCCATTTGGAGCCCGTCAGGTGCCCTTTGTAGCGGTCCTGGCCAACTATCCGGCTATGGACCCCTTCAAAATACGCGCCTCGTGAGCGGGCTCTAAGCGTGTCAAGTAAAATCGTGGGATCTCCCCTCAGATTTGACATGACGATCCCTTCATGTAAAGTCTTGGCACGAGAATTGCAATGCCCCCTTGGGTCGGGCCGCTAGTCGCTCCATTCCCGCGCGTCAAGCACTTAACGATCTTTTGACATCCGCGATCGCGGCCATCCTGATCGACGGCCCCCTTTTTGCCCAGTTCTTGTGTCAACTCTCCTCCCTGTGTTTCAGTTATACCCTTGCCTTACACTAAACCCGTACACCGCGTGTGGGCGCCTTATTGGCCCTGTCACGCTATTTCATGGGTACACCCTTGTCCTAGTACTCGGATCGAGCTAGGACACTTATCACCTTGGAAACTGTACTTTTCGCTAATTCCTCCAGTTCATGATCGCGTGCGCGTGATCGATACACTTCAGGTATTCTTCACGGACGATCATGTTTTGTGCGGGCGCTCCCAGGTCGGCACACACACCCGTGCACGCCTCATTGGGTACGGTCTCGACCTCACGAACCTGTACCGTGAAAACATAGCAATTCCATCCTTTGGAATAGCGCCGCGTCCAACTATTGACGTTGACAAGCACCCGATACCCGGTTCGTTCATACTGCGCATAACGCCAGCCCTCACCCGTCAACGATTCGGGATCGCTAGGCTCGCTATCCCGCTCCAATTCATAGGCGGGTAGCACTTCTAACAGAGGTGCGGTGATCTTCTGATTCGGTGTGATGTAGATCCTCATCGTTGACCCCCGTTCGCGTCCGCGTAGGCGTATGCTTCAGACATAGAAGGGAACTCGATCCGGTAGTTGACGCCGTCGATCGTGACGTGCGCTGTTCTGTAGTGTATTGATAGTTTAGTGATCATGGTCTTTACCTCTATTGGTTCACTACGGACCTGTAGACGCGCTACAGGGCCGCCGAAAATCAATACAGGCTATTTCACACCGACGATACAGACTGCGATCATGTCGTCCCATGAAGCGAAGTATTGTGTCTGGCTGTGAGTGGGACGGCCGGTATAGTTACAATGTATGATCTGGATGAACAACACCCGACCACAACGATCCGATCGATATGCACGGTGCCCGTTTGAGTCGACATGGTCACCAAAGTTACTAGGTGTAAACCCGTACTTCATGAGGGTTGATCGCTGTTCGGTTGTTGGTTGAATTGGATTGTTCATGTTCTACCTCGTTTGGTTAGTTAGTCCATTGTTGACCTATAGACGCGCTATAGGGCAACCAAAGAGCAACTATCCGGCTATGGTCTATCGTTCGATGTAACACGCCTTGATTGTAGCCTTTACGCGTCGCACTAGCTTTCGGTGACGGGCGATCAACTCCTTAGCTTCCTTCACGCGTCGTTGATCATAGGGGTTATCGCTGTCTTTATTGCGCTTAATGGTCGCCTTCGCGCGCTCGATATCGTGTGCGACCCGTGAACAACTGAAAGCGAGTTGCTGAAACGCCGGACTCCAGACCGCTAGACTGTACACATCCTGTTTTGTGCGGGCGCTGTATTGAACGAAGATCTCCATGATCCAGACCTTGGATACAATATTAATCTCTTTAGAAGTCCATCCATTGCGTGTTCGTGCTTCTCTACGGATAGCGGACTCGTGCGCTGTCATCTCCTGGCCTGACCAGTTTTGGCGCGGATCGTGAAACCGTGCGATCTCCCAAATTACATCATAGGCTAGTTTCGCGGTTTTGCTGTCGGTGTTGTGTGTCTTGCTCATATTGGCTCCAATGCCGGGTAGTTGGTTAGTGTTCCCGGCTACACAAGTATTATCGGTGCCGGATCGTCTGAATGTTAGTGTTTTCTTTATTTTTTTTGGGGATCGCAGACACGTCCATCGAATAGAAAAGAAATGATCGCGATCGCGTCGAAAGTACTGGCGATCCCCCGTCAAACGATTACTATAGAGGTGTGAGCGGATGGGA
>Ga0208790_1000056_pt1 | contig 60868 bp, 51 predicted proteins | sample 10_taG_FD_184083 | JGI IMG/M metagenome (GOLD analysis project Ga0208790, IMG submission 184083) | Marine viral communities from the Subarctic Pacific Ocean - 10_ETSP_OMZ_AT15264 metaG (SPAdes) (version 2) | ecosystem: Environmental > Aquatic > Marine > Oceanic | place: Pacific Ocean | collected... | reverse complement strand
CAACATGATGTATTTGGCCTCTCATATACATTTAATAAAGCAAAATTATATTCACCGAGTGTTCATGTAGCAGTTACAGAGGCTATAAGAAGCTTTATAAGCCGAGGTATAAATACGAGAAATGTGCTGGTACTATTGCCCGATTTAGATTTCTACTTACAAAAATATATTGAAACTAAAAAGAAAAGTGTAAAAGGAAATTTTGCGGACGATGAAGAGGGAATGTTGAATATACCAGGACTAAGTAATGAGCAGCGAATAGATGCCGCTACTTTTAGAGAAGTGGTACAAGGGCTAGGATTTCAACTCGCAACTGTGCCTACTGATGAATCTGAGTATAAGAACAAAGCTATAGGGGCAGTATTTTCTCAATATAAAGAAGAAGTAAAAAGACCCGAAGATTTTAATAAGTGGCTAAACTCCCATGAATTTAGAGTGTCTCTAGAAGCCGACAATCTACTGACCCCTGTTTTAACAAAATTAGATCAAGTTGGAGAGGCCATTAATGCGGCAATCCAAGGAAAGTCTAGAGAGATACAGGTTGATACGAGAGTGGAGACTGATTATCAAATGTTAAAACTTATGGAAGATGCTGGGCTCATTGAGGATAGTACCACTCCTGCTGTTATATGGGGAGATAAAATAGTAATACATGATTATTTATATGCCAACCTATTAGAAAACGACGCAGCGGTAGACAAGGAGAGGTTATATGAGAGATGGAACGGCGATATGAAAAAAGCTATAAGGGAAAATGTAACTCTTTCCTCTGTTAAAGAATTAAATCCAACTACCAGAACAGTTTTAACTGAAAACTATATGAAGAATGTTTTAGATTATGTTTATCCTTCCACTTGGACAGGGCCTTTTGGACCTACCACTTTAGAAGGTGCTTCGGACAGAGGACTCGTTACTTATCATGATAGTGAGGTGTCGATTGGAAATAAGCTGGCAGGCCAAACAAGGGCTTACGATGCTCGTAAGACAAGACAACTTCCCGTGTTCACTTTTGGAACTGTAAATCCAAACGTGATTCAAGTTAATATTGATATTAATAATCAATTTGCAAAATTTGTCACGATGGGAGCCCCCGAGATAGCTGCTGATCAGTGTTTAAATTCGGCTATCGTTGCGGCTAATTTTGAAAATGAAGCTGCTCAGATGTTTACAAGTTTAAGAAAGTTAGATATGAATAAAGTAGATAAGGAAACAGGAATTCCTATAGGCTTCAAAGCATTAGTAGATCCCTTTTTATACTCAAGAGGTTGGAGCATCTTTGGAATTACGTATGGTGTAAAAGATTTTGGTGGTTGGGACAAAATATTTCAAAGTCTTCCTGATTATCAGGGAGGAAAAGGTACATCGCTAGACGCAGGGTGGGATGAAAAAAATGATTACTATCTATTTATGTGGGAAGCATTTCAAATGTTGCTGAAACAAGAACCTAAAACGGCCATAATACAGCGCAGTGCAGGGGAGGATGCAGATGTGGAAGCTATAAAAGGAACTACTACCACAGCAGCAAAGATGACTGAGATGGCTATGAATGGGTCTATCACTACTCTCCCAATGTTCGCTTTATCCACTACTCGTAGAGCGAACAATCGACCTTGTCTATTATATTGTGTAGAACCAAAAATGCTTCATTATGAAAAAGAGATAGAGCAGAAAAAAAATGCTACTTGGTTCAGTGGATTTTATGATATAATGGGTTTTACCCATAAGATAAGTGGTGACAGTGTACAATCTGAATTTGAGATTGTAAAAAGTCCGAGATCGGGAATTAGTTTTGGGTATAAATAACTAGAGGAAATATATGGCTATACAATTAAAAATTGGTTCAGTGGCTAGTCAGGTAGATATGTCCCAAGGGGGGATGATCTCAGCCAATTTTGGTAAAAAGCGTGATGGTAAACCTTTAAGCGAGCCCGTAAGATACGTTACCCCTTATGGTAATAGTGAGGCAGCTTTTGTAGCTATTCCTGAGGTAGGAAGCCAAATATTAGTAGCCTATGAAGATGATCCAGTAAAAGCTCAAGGGCCTATGGAAGGTTATTACTACTTGGGATCTATCATGGGGACCATCCCTGGGAAGAACATGGATAATGTTGCCGTAGATGCTACCAATCAAACTCCTAAGAAAAACTATGTTAAGAAAACTAAAGAGGGAGTTCATGGGCCTGCACTTAAACCAGGAGATATGCCCTCTCTTTTGGATAAAGATGTAAAAGCATTTCCTGATAGGTTTGAGGATTTGTACGAAGGTAAGGGAGTAATCCCAGAAAAAATTGGATTAACCAATTGGCGTGGGGATGCTTTAATGATTGCAAATCGTTATAAGGGTAATGAAGGTCCTGGCCCTTTTCAAAGTCATTATGTAGGGATGCATAGTGGGAATGGTAAGAGAGTTGAGTGCGTTGACAGCCCCATCATAGATGGGATTGTAATGACTAATGAGCATAAAGGAAAAGACTACCTGATTTGGAGCAGTGGGGATAGTGATCAAAGTCCTTTTACTGAAGGAGAGTATCACCTTAGAACTCACGGTCCCATCAGACAATATAGTCTTGCTGATAGATTTCACATATGGATTCAAGAGGGTTTAAATATTGAAATTGAAAATAAATCAAGTGCATTCAGTGCTTACGGACCTCAACGCGACACTAATCCAGATGGACGGTTTCAGGGACCACCTCTAAAGCCTGTTCCAAAAAATGGTCTGATTCCTCCTGAAGGAGGAGCAAGAACATCTAAAAGAATAGAGCAATTCGGAAATGAGACTACGGGATGTATTAAGTTGTTATCTCATCATAATAATATTTCTTTAAGTGCTTTGGCAATGGATTCAGTTATTAATATCAATGCTCCTGGCCCAAATACTAAAGTTATAGTAAATACGGGAGGATACGTAGATATAGTAGCAAAGAAAAAGATTACAATTCAAAGTGACGAGAAAATAGAAATTAATGCTGATGTAATAGACATTAATGGTAAAAGTAAAGTTGATATTGACAGTACGGGAAATATTAATCTGAATGGCAATAAGCGAATGCCCCCAAACTAGGATAAATTATGGCTTCATGGGATTTTGAAAAAGCGGCGAAGATAATTACTTCATCTCCAAACCCTATATTGGATGCGCTAGCGGTCCAATATGGAGTACCTAATTGTTTGTTGGATATGGCAAAAAATGTCTTGTCTGCATTTCCTTCCCCCGCTTTAACTCAAATGAATAGTGGAGTTCAGGAAGGGAAGAGGTTAGCTAATTCAGTTTTCAAAGATATTATGCGTAAAATTTTCCTTGATACTGGCATCATAGAATACGATACTACCCTTGGTAAATTTGTATTTGTTTCTAGTTCTTCTAATTTAGGCGTGGAAGATAATGCATTACAAGGGATTAATAACTTATTTGGATTAGGGACCATTATTGGCTTCGGGGCTCAAGCCATGATGATAGGTCAAGCAGGAAAAGCATTTACTGATAAGATTAAACGTTGTATTGATGCAATGAAATCATTTCAAGCCCTTCAGAAGGGTTCGTCTGCTGTAGCAGATAAGATGGTAGGATTTTCAGTTACTGATCCAAACGATCCTACAAAATCAATTAAGTTTGAGCCTCCTCCCCCAGGTGAGGCAGCTAGTTTAGTTTTTGATCAAAATAAAGAGACCTTAGAAAGTGCTGTAGGATTTATAACTAGCTGTAAACTCTTTCAACAAAACGTCTCAGAGATTTTACAACAAAGGCAAGAAGATCCTGAAAATTATCCTGAGCCAGTCTTCGACGCGACTGCGGAGCCTGAGGATCCCAATAGTCCTTGGGCTGGACAAACTTTGGGGGAGGCATTATCAGGATTAACTACTTTTAATATTGCGGACCCGAAAGATCTTAATTGTTCATGGATAGCCCCTCAGGGAAGCGAGCCAGGATATTGGAAGTGTGAGGGAGAACCTGACCCTACGAAATCTCCCTTTGCTGATATCATCACTCCTTTTGAAACTCTTCCTCCTGTAGCTAAAAAAGGAAAATTTCTATACTCAAGAACTGGGCTTTATTATGATTCCTACTCTGGAGGAATTCCTTATGAAGGATGTTTGTCAAATATTGTAAGTGCTATTTATTATGATAAAGACGGTAATCCTAGACCTGGAGCAGGAGTTCCTCCTGGAGCAGTAAAATGGTTGCATGATTATAATCCTAATATAGGAGGCAAAGGAACCTGTTTATCCTGGAATACTTTCAATGAATTAACTGAAACTATTTTTGATTTAAATAATATTAATGAAAGTCCTGAAATTAAACAATTTTATGATGAAGATCATTTTCTTCAAGTTCTTATAGATGAAAGAAATAGGGAAGTGTATGATTTGTCTTCTTATATAACAGAATTACAGTTAAGTGGTTACACTGAAGACACTGCTATTTTAAGCAACCAAAGACAGACTCTTTATTCCAAAATCTCTGGTCACGATTCCAAAATAAAGAGAAGAAAAAAGCAAATTGAGGTGCATGTTGTTCTTGCTCCAGCAGGAAATGAAGCAAAGCCAGGACAAATTCCTATAAATGATTTTAAAACTTTGGATATAGGACCAATAGTTGCGCCTAAATCAAAGCAGGAAGATTTATTATTTCATCAATATGAAGTTTCTAGTGTTGTTCTTCCTTTATGTCCTACTCTTATTAAAAGCCAAGTAACCGAGGGTGGTTTTAATATTAATTCTTTAATGATTCCCCCTGTAGGGGTAGGCAGTATTATTGCTTCAGATCCTTATGTTAGTGGAACTAGTGGTACTGTGTTATCTTTGAATGATCAAATTACTACTAAAGGACTTGTAGCAATTTATAATTTCTTGGATGCTGATTTGGTTTCTCCAGACTCAACACAATATTTGACAATTAATTGTTCTACTTCGTCAACAGTAAGTGGTGCAGCCCAAATGGTGGCTTCTTCTGTTGACTCAATGTTTCCTTCTGGTATTGGGTTACCTTATTTCAGGGGTATATGTAACTTCTTTTCTGGAGTAAGTGGAGACGGAAATACTAAAACTGCCTGGGTTCAAAATTTAGAAGCGTCTGCACGATATCTTCATGATGCCTATCGTCCTTATGGATATGCAAGGATTGAATCTGGATGGAATGATATTGATAGTTTATTTTATGCCTCAGGTGGAGCTACTATTGAATCTTGGGTCCATATGCCAGATTTGCATGATCGTGCTGGCCCTGGATGGAATACAGAAGGCTCTCTTTCGGCATTGCACAGAGTAATGTTAGGGTGTGAGAATAGAGGAGGCAAATTTTTAAGTAATGACCCGCACCTAACGGTAGGCCCCCAGTATGAGGATAGTGTTCGTGGAATGCTTATGGGGTTTACTAGGGATAGACGAATTACTAAGGGGATGCTCCCATCTAATAATCCTGTAGATAATGAGGTTAGCAGTGGATTATCTTTTTATCTGGCTCCAACACAATCTGTTAATACCAGCACGGTTACTTTTGTAACTCCTTCAGCAGACGCTTTTTACTGTGCTCAAGACGCGACTGCTCCTAGTGGAGCTTATGGGTTTAGTATTGATACTTCCACAACTGTAAGTGGAGTTACATTAGATAGCCTATCATCTTCTTTCATGTTGCTTACATTATCTATAGACTACGGAGGAGATGCAGTTAGTTTATATCTTAATGGTAATTTAATGAAAACTCAAAATATACATTCAGTTTTTGGTACGCTCGGAGGTAAAGGCGTACCTCCTAGGCTCCCGAGTATGGCAGATACATCAGCTTTTAATTATGACGTTATTTATGAAAAGGAGTTGGATCAAATGGCTCCACGTTATCCTGTTAATTCTTTAGGGTGGTCTGATTTCTGGAGTTGGGATGGCCCTGTTCCACTCGGTGGAGCTAGATCTTCTCGTATTACACCTTTCATTATAGGAGGGGGCTATACAGATGGGATGCATCCCAAGTCTTTAACCGAAGATGGTAATACTTTAACCTATGATACGAATAGCGCAGCGGGTATGAATTTCTTAGGAGGACAATGGGGTGGAAAGAAAAGTGGTCTTTATGGCTTCCTAGGAAGTTTTAAACTATATAAGAGAGCTATTAGTGAGGGAGAGGCATTGGTAAATTACAATGCTCAAAAAGGGTTTTTTGAAAATATTAGAATATAATGGCTGTTACTACTACTCATAATACTTATGGATTTCCTTTAAATCTTAGCACCAAGCGTGTGATCGTTGCTAAGTATAAGAAAAAGACGGGATTAGTATATCCTCTTGTTGGTGCTTTTAGCACTATTACAGGTGGAACCTTACAAAAAAATACGAGTCAGGCAGGATATTTTAGTAAATCATACGGTGTAGATTTAATTAGAAATAATTTAAGACAACTCCTAAAAACAGAAAAGGGGGGGCGCGTCATGATGCCCGATTATGGATTAACTCTCACAAGATATGTGTTTGAGCCATTAGATGAAACTACCTTCTTCTTAATAAAGAATGATATTTTGAGAACATTAAAAAAGTATTTTAGTGAACTCCGAGTTATTAATCTTTCCGTATTTTCTGATGAAATAAATCAAGAGAGAGGGGAATTGATTGTTAGTCTAACTCTTCAAATAGATGATGAGTCTTTAGATATTTTTGATATAGAGGTTAAGATAGCAGCATGACATTCTCTGGTACTACAAATACAGATTTTATGAAGCTTGCTTCTATTCCTGAGAGAAAGAAGCAACAGTATATTGATTTTGGTGGCACTGATTTTTATACCCTTAAAGAAAACTTAATTAGTTATATCAAAGCTGTTTATCCTCTGGATTACCAAAACTTTTCTGAATCTGATTTAGGAGTGATGCTTGTTGAAGTGGTTGCATATATGGGGGCAGTTCTATCTTTGAAGGGAGACATGCTTGCTAATGAAAATTATTTAAGAACTGTTAAAAATCGTAATAATGCTCAAAAGCTTTTTGAATTAATTGGGGTGGATCTTAAAGGTCCTATTTCGGCTGCTGCTAATGCTAAATTAACTGCTAAAACTAGTACAACAGGTGAATTTCCGATTACGTTTTCACCTGCCAGTAGAGTGTTTTCTATCCTGTCTAAGGAGGATGGTTCTCCTGTATCCTATACTCTTTATAAAGTTGTGGATGGGACAGTAGAGGATATTCAAAATGCTAATTCTTCATTTTCATTAAACAGTAGTGAAGCTGATAATGCTGCAAGCTCTGTATTTACTAATGTAACATTATTGGAGGGGGCGTATAGTGTTCAAGAAGGAAATTTTGATACATTGGAGGGAAATAAACGTGTGCTTCTAACCCAATCTCCTATTGTTGAAGGTAGTGTTCAGGTGTTTGTACAAGCAGGGGAAGGCAATCCCGCTCAAGGAGCATATAAACAAGTAGATAGGCTATTTTCAGCTTCGGGGGTAAACGATAAAGTTTATCAAGTTGTATATGATGATGACTATGCTGCAACTCTATTATTTGGAGATAATATTATGGGAGTTTCTCCTCCTGCGGGGGCAGCTTTTACTATAGGTTATAGAGTAGGAGGAGGCACACGGGGCAATATTACAAATGGAGCTATCAATGTTGAAATGATAGGGGCTGGAACCAGTAACGATATTACATTTACCACTGAGAATATTAGTGCCGCAACAGGGGGATCTGATTCTGAAACTTTAGCTCATGCAAAAAAGTATGCTCCTTATACTTTTAAAAGACAGGATAGGGTGGTTACTCTAGAAGATTATATTACTATCAGTAATACTTTTAGAAGCACTAAAGGGACAATTGGAAAGTCTACAGCAGTAGTGAGAGACGCTTTTTCTTCAGGAAATGTTATTGATGTTTACACCTTGGAAAAAGCTGATGAGTTAAGGTTACAAAAAGCTTCTCCTACATTTAAAAAAGAGTTATTGGCTGAAATTGAACCTAAGAAAATGATTACTGATGAAGTAGTAGTTTGTGATGGACTAATTAGAACTTTGGATGTAGCCGTTACCATTAGAGTAGACAAGGAATTGGATGAATTTGAACCTCAGATTCAACAAGAAGTGGCAACGGTAATTTTAAATTACTTTGATGTAGATAATACAGATTTTGGTGAAGCATTTAATCCCGCTCACTTAAATAGAAAAATATTTGAACTACCGAATGTTAGATTTTCTAGTGTAGACAATATTGAAACTCCTATTATTGTAGACTTCCATGAAATTATTCAATTAAATAATTTTACTATTGAAACCCTCTTTATCTGATGCCTAGAAGATATGTAAAACATTCCACTATAGATGCTTTGGGAAATATAAATCCCAAAATTGTTGCCGTTGTATCTACAAAAGGTAATCTACAAAACGAGGCTACAAAGCAAACCTACTATAAAAGAAATTATTTAGAAGCTCTTAGAAAAATTATCCCCCCTCTTTATTTTGATGATGAGCAAGAGGTTAGTGGAACTCATATATCTTTTCCAAATCAATTAATTAATTCCCATATATTAGCTAATAAAAATCAAAGCACTATTTTGCCTGTCTCAGCTTTGACATATGATAATTATTTATCGGCTGTTGATAATCCTTCGGGGTTTGCTCGATTCTTTTATAAGCAAAATTCTCCTGCTACTATTACTCCTGATGATTTTCAAAGGAATTTTTTATATCCCCGAGGAGTAAAGTTTTCTGAGTATAGAACGAGTGCTAGTTTTGTTAACTATTTGAGTGCTACTTTTCTTCCTTCAATTCCTGCTATCGCAGTGGGACACCATGCTGCTGCAAATTTAGCAACTCTAACGGCCAGTTCTTACGCTAATGATTCCTCAGGTACTTATAAGTATTTAGCGAATAATCTTGGGTGGATATACTTTCTAAATAGACTTGGTCCCACTAATGGATTTGATCCTTCTACTGGGCTCGCTACCTTAATGGCAGAAACTTTGTGGAAGGGAAGGACTCTTGTACTAGAAGATTCTATAAAGCTTTATGAAGAATATCTATGGAAAAATGAGGCTATCTGGGGCCTCTCAGATAAAATTATTCCAATTGATTATGTTTCTGCGGTTGATATAAGTGGTAAGACTTACGCTAGTGGTACTCAGCTTCTTGATCGTCTTAAGACTTTAACTAATGTAGTATATTCTCCTCACTTTCTGGATAGCCCCGATACGAAAGTAGCGGACTCCTTTAATACTTTTCTTTCAACTTCCTCTATATCCCAAGAAGGTACTCTTATAACTGAGACCTTAGAGGCTGGCCCATTGGCACGTTTTCTCGAAGCTATGTCTTTTACTATAGCGGATACTCTCACAGAGCATAATGAAATTGGAGTTCTTTACGATATTGCCAAATGTCCTGATGAGTATTTGGATCTTTTAGCAGAGTTAATTGGTTGGAGATTCTTAGGAGCAGATATTGACAAGTGGAGAGTTCAATTAAGAAATGCCGTCAGAATCTATAAAATGAAAGGAACTAAGAGATCTGTTCAGCTTCTCTTAGATACTTTATTTTCCACAGGTGTCTTTAATGTGAACACTAGTGGTACTTTAATAGAATTATGGGAATCTTATATCCCTGATCTCCTTTATTATTCTTTAGCTACTAGTTCTCCCCTCTTTACTGATTTTGATACTTATACAGAGGCATCTGCTGCGCGGTTTGGAGTGCCCAACTACTCTGTCTCTAGTATGGAAACTAATATAAAATATGCGGTAGACAAAATTCTATTGGATTTATTTTTAGAATTTCCTACTAATTTTCGTTTAGGGACTGGTGCTTTCCCTCAAGTTAAGTTACGACCGTTCAAAAAGATGCCTCCCAACACCCAGTATCCTGATGGATACTGGGAATTAGATAAGGATAAGGAGTATGCAGGTCCTTATCATATAATGGGGAGAGGTAGTTATCCTAAAAATTATGTTCTTCCTGATTATCATGTAGATTATACCTTTCCTGTTTATATGACTGGTACAGAACATACTGTTGCGAAATCACAATATCTTGGATTGAGTTTGGATGATCCTAATTTTATATTCAAATATAGAAATGTAATTAATTTTATACCTCCATATGAGAAGAGAAAATACTATATGAACACTCAGGTCACTGAGTCTGTATTAGAGCGTATAAAATATCACTTAAATTGTTTCGGAGTAGAGACGGAGTATTGTAATTCTGTGTTGAGATACCTTAAGGATAATACTACACAAACTTTAGACACCGACCAAACTATTAATAACTTTCTTTTATTCACTAAAGAAAAGCAGTACCCCCCTAATTATGCTCGTATCCTAAAAACCGTCACGCAGAATAAAACTCCAGACCCTGTAAGCTTGTTGAGTTTGTGGAATGGAAAATCGTCTCATTTCTTAATGAGATTTGATTCTAGTTCTTTTAATTGGACTTCTGCCCAATTAAAATCGGACGCTAAGTATGGGATTAAGATGGTTAAATCTGCATTGGATCAGGTAATCCCAGCCCATGCTATTCCAGAAATAATTGTTTCTTTATCTGCGGTAGCAGATGCTATGGTTGCTATTGCTGACAATGATTGTAGGGAGATTAGACCTAATTTTTATGACCTATATGAAGGGTCCTCTACAGTTACTACTAATTTTGGTACTTGTGCCGTGAATATGGCCGAGGTGGGCGCAGACAATGGTCTTGCTCCCCATAGATTTAAGAGAGCAGATGTTGAGAGTCCTCATGATCCTCTGTTTGCATCTGGTCTTACGAATAAATTTTTAGCAGATACGGTAGCTCCTAGAAATTCCCTGAGGAGAAGGAACTTTCATAACCTTTTACCTGAAACAAAAATGTTCACAAGAGTAGGTAAAAATAATCCTGGTAGTCTAGAGCTATCTACTTCTTATTATTCTTCTTCTGTTGGGTTTCTTCCTTTAGGCTTTATTCCCTCCTCTTTAAAGTTTCAGGAAATTCCGCTCGTCCAAAATCCAAATGGATATTTGATAGGAAAATTACTTGATCATAAAAACCTACATGTCGTGTGGGATATATGTCAAAATCTTTCTTCTCCTAGTTCTATTTTTGGTTATGACATAAGTAATACTTTTCCATCTAGAGTAAAACAAAATATCTCTAGTTCTGATTGCAATACTTATGGCAGACGAGGGCAACTACCAGAGATTTTGTATACGATGAATAAGCTGCATGATAAAGAAAAATATTTACAGGCAAGTTCAATTGTTTCAGGATACCTAGACTCCAGGGGAGCTATTAATCCTGATTGGCCGACGAGTAATGGTTTAATAACTCCTACAAATTTTGCTGATTGGTATGCTCAGGGCGCAGTTTACGGGGGGCTTGATGTTCCTAAATCTATTGGGAACCATCTAATTAATAAAGAAGCGACCGATAAATCTCTCAATTATTTAGAGCACTTTAAATTTGGATATCCTGTGCAAAGATTTTATAATGTTTATAACACCATTTTTTCGGGACATGGAACTCAGAGTGATTATAATCTTATGGGGGTTCCTAATATCTATAGTCATACTTATGGTCCTCTCATATATAATTCTCAGTTTGATGTAGACGGTTCGGGATTGGAGACCAGCGGGTATCTCGCAGCGAGTTCTCCTCTTTACGAGGTAGATCTTTCTTATTTCGGGGGCAGCGGTGTGCTAAGTATTTCGGGAACAAAGGGGGATAATGCTGTAGGGACTTACGCAGCTTCCAATGCTGCCGATGTTTATCTTAAAAGACCTGAATTTCGTAATACTAATTTAGTAAGTGCTATAGAATTAGTGGATACTTCTAGTCCTGCGTCACATGTTTCAGCTACTGTTCCTCATCCTACTTTTTCTATTTTTAAGCTTTCAAGAGATAACCAAAGTCGATATTCTTTTTCTAAGTATTTAATTAATAATCAGATAATTAAATATCATAGATCTGATGATTCCGATTTATTCCCTAGGCTTAGAGTGAAGATAGATAATTCTAATTCTAAGAAGTCTAGAAATTTTCTGGAGCCTGACCATGTTTATGAAGTAACGGTTAAAGCTCATAATTTAGAAGTAAATTCTTTAAAGATGGGAGGTCTCGTTCTGGGGTGTTGGATCCACACTGAACCTGAAAATAATAAGATATGGAGCTATGTTCCCAAGGGAGTATACAATGAGTGTACTTACGAAACATCTGAAGATAGGTGGGTTCAAACTCCTCTAAGTGATCTTTCTGGGGCTGACGGTATCAATATAGCTAAGGAGTATGCACAGACATGGAAGTTTCCTCTGGGGCAGTTAGATAAATTAATAGGGCATGGGGAAACTAAAAACGGTATTAGAATTAAGAATTTCTATGACGATCATTGTTGGGAGCCCTACTTAGTGAATCAAATTACTAAAGGAGGAGATCCTTTAGCCATTTCCAATATTAATGAAAAGACTCGTCATGATATTAAATTTAAATTCTCTACAATGAATAACATAGGGCTTATGCGCTTGATTACAGAAGACATGCCTGTTGATGAATACTATAGATCTATTGGAAAGGTACATCGAACAGATCAAAAATATGTTTTAGAATTCTTTGTTATGGATGGAGCCTCAAAGAAATTTATAGTTTTTGAAGATATATCTATACAAGATTTAACAAACTATAATAAGGCTATTATTGATAGCACTTTTGGACCAATCCAATTAGATGTGAAAGACTTAAAATCAATTTTTAGGTACTTTAAAGATCTTCATGGGGGGATAGCCAGTAGAAATACTACGGTAACATCAGGAACAATGGAATTGAGTGGTGGAAGTAGATTAAATTATAGATCTAATATAGGTATGTATCCTCATGTAAGTGGGATAGGAACTTACGGACAATTTAATGTATTAACGGAGTTAGATATTAATGAGGGGTAACGTAGAAGTTTATGCAGTAGCCGCTGATGGATCTGAGAAGCTGATCCTGTCAGAGTCCAACCTCATCGTCGATGGGGCAGGAGAAGCCATTGTAGACATGCTCACAACCCCCTCTAGTGTATCGGGGATTGCTCCTAGAGTAATGGATACTTCTAATTGGAGGTGGGGAGCTATTTCATTCGGTCCTGCGGCATCGTCTTTCCAAGAGAATGCTTATTTCTTCCCAGCGAGTGGAGATCCTTATAAACATGTTCACAGGAAGACAGATGATCTTTGTCATGGTGTGAGCGCCAATGTAACCTCTTTTATTGATCAAATATCTGCTGATAAAATAGTAAGGGTTCTGTGGGTGAGTAGCACGATTGGAGCAACTAGTGGAGCTAGTGTATCTTCGTATACTCCTCCTTATAGACTACCTTCATATCCTGATCCCCTTAATCAAAAATTAGAAGATGCCAGCACTGCATATGCTATTGTTAGTGGAGATGGAACTCAAAGTTATGGTCAGTTTGAAAACAGGATAATGTTCGCTTCTGGGGATCCTTCTAGTTATTTTCAAGGAGTCTATCCTCCTTCAGGAGAAAGCAGTCAGTTGTATCAATTGAGTGCTGTTTTGGTCAGTTCTTATGAAGGGGATTTTCAAGCAGATTCGGGCTTGCATACTGTTGTAACTTCTCCTCAACTGAATGGTATAGATGTTCGCAGTAATTATAATACTTATGAAGCTATGGATTATAGAGGATTTATTGAAACTCAATATGGAGTGTATGGTACCTCTTCTATAGGGATCGCAGCCGTATCAGGAGTAGTTAACTCTAATACTGCTCAAGATTTGGTTGCTGATCCTAGAGTAGTGATTGAAACTACTATGGGGGGTGGGGATGTATGGAGTACTAATTTGTATGGAGGTATTCATCAAATAGGACTTTGGAGTTTAGATTGTAAAAAGAGTTTAGAAAGTAGTACGGCTCCTTTTTATCCAGTTGGAAAAGATTATATTGATTCTAATGGGGTAACTCCGAGAGAATTTAAGTTATTTGCTAAAAAGACTTTTACTGAAAATTTAGGTAAGATTAAGGATTCTGTAACATACGGTTCTGGGTTCGCATACCAACCCTTTGCTACTGCGGTGTTTAATTTAAAAATTAAATGGACAATAGATTTTAGGACGAATAATAAACCATGATGAGGGGACATCTTACAATCTGTAAAGTTTATAAAGATGGTACTAAAGAAACTGTCTTGGACAAAGCTAATCTTGTGACTGCGGGTCTAGGATCTTCTTTTGTTGATATTCAACACAATTCAGGATCCACTTATACTACTGATTATGCACCCTATTACTTTCAATTAGGCACCAGCACGATAGGATACGACACAGATTCCGCTACTTCAGCATATTTTTATCAAGTGAGTACTCCTCTAGACTGGTCTGCATATGGAGAAAATACTGATCTTGATATAGTAAAAAGATATAGAGGATTTTATGCTTCTTCTATCGCTCTAGAGCCTGTGTCCAACCAAAATTGGGTAGAGCTATTGAATACCAGTGCTCCTTTGTCTTCAACAGTTTTTTCAGGTACCGATGAATATTTTTCTCTAATTAGAGAAGGGAGGGTAACTAAGTTTTTTATGGATGCTTTTGAAGCAGAAATAGTTTTGGATGAGAAAACAGCTAATGGAGTATCCTGTACTGAGATTGGATTATTTGCTCGTAATCCTAAAGGATTTTATGAAGACTCTCCTCTCTTAATGGCTTATAGAACTTTTACTGCTATTCCTAAGACAAAAGATTTTTCCTTAGTTTTTCATTGGACTCTAGGTTTCTTGGGTCTTTCAACTAATATTGATGATTACTATTCTGGTTGGAGTAAATATTTTCCTGTAGCTACAGGAGATGGGACTTATACCTAACTATTATAAGTAGGTGATTTTATGAGAAGTAAAGATTTTATAGACGTATCAGGACATTTAGAAATTTATAAAGTGTTCGATGATGGGCGAGAGGAAAAAGTATTTGACGATAGCAATACTATTACTTCAGGTATGGGAGTAGGATTGGGATTACTTTATGCAGGTTCTGGGGCGGGAGAAATACCAAATTTTCAAATCAGATATTTTCAATTAGGAACTAGAGGGGATAGCAGAATAGATGACTATGGAGTATCCGAGACCTTCTTAGCTTCTGCTCTTGGACAAGTTAATGGAATTACTGATTACAAAGGGACAGGAGCCAACTCTTACTTACCCTTAGAACAACATAATTTAATGGATTGGAATGGGGCTGCGGCTGTTAATTCTCTAGCAGCAACGGGTTGGTGGTTTGGTGTAGTGCCTGACAGTTCTATTAAAAGAGTAGATTTAAACTCTGTTACCTATATAATTTGGATTGATAAAAATAGTTGTAACTATCCAGCTAGTTTATCAACACCCGCAGCGATTAATGAAATTGGATTATTTATGCAAAATCCTTTAGGTGAAACTACTAAGAGGTCACAGCTAGTGGCGTACAGACCTTTCTCAGATATTTCAAAAACTGATGATTTTGCATTAGTTTTTAAATGGACATTGAATTTCTAATATGGCATTCTTACCTTACGATTTATATTTAGCTTCAGGCACAGCAACATTAATTAATAACTGGACAGATCCTGTCTATAAATTTGATTCTAGTTCATTTTATAATTGGGAACAAGATAATCTTCCAATCTATGATTTAGAAGATAGGGATGATTATTTGTATGAGATGGCAGGTTATCCAGCATCTTCTGTTGATGGATTTATGCTAACTGTTTCAGATTGTGGAATTGATAATAAAAAAGTCTTCCCTACAATTTCGGCAGCTATTGGAGCACTTCCTAAAAAGATTAGGTTTCCCGTCATTATTGAAGTTTGTACAAGCGGACAGTTAGGAGGACTTCATTTAGAAAGTAAGGATTTTGAGGGCTCTACCGCAGGTATTGAAATCATAAATCGAGGATTTGCTAAAGTCCTAGCGGGAAGTAGTGTCACTCCTAGCTCATACGTTTCTGGCACCACTACTCCTGCTAGCTCTATCACAAAAATAAAATCGTGGCAACTTAGTAGCACTATGCTCAGTTCACAATCTTTAGGAGTTAGTGAGACTGTTTGGGTTAAAAACGGGGCTGCAACTGATCAACAAAAATCTATTAGTTGGTGGAATAACTTTACAAGATCCTTTTTTCAAACTCCAGAATGGAGTAGGGCTGCTGCTGATACTAATAGGACTGTATCCATATCTAATCATTTTGGGGATGCAAATACGGCGTGGTTTTCAAAAACCGATACTAGTTCTTTTGATGTGTCTACTTATCAAGACAATTCTGTAAGCTCAGATATGGTTATAACTAATGGAGGAACAGGTAGTGTCATACAAAGAGCACCTATGAGCACTGCTGGAAATAAGGCCCGAGCAACAGGGTTTACTTATGCTAATGCCTTGAGCGGAGCTTCTATAAAAGATTGCACAGGTAAGGTCTATATCCGTGGATTCTGTGTTGATGGAGCAACAGGCTGGGAAGTGACTAGCACGGGAACTCAGAGAACTGACGTAGGATTTGAGATTGAAAATTCTGAAGTTGTAGTAGAAAATTGTACAGCTACACGGTGTAAAAATGCTGGAATGGAGGCTCTTAATTCAAATGTAACTTTGAATAGGGGATTTATAGCTTTTCATAATTATGAGCTTTCTTCGGGAGGAGGAGGATATCTAAATGTGAAAGTAGATCGTAACCCTACTCCAGGACTTCGGGCCATTAATTCTAATATTACTTTGAGTGCTGCAACGGTAGAAGACAAGAGTTTGCCTATAGATTCTCCATTTAGTTTTTATAGAAATATCGTAGGTGTAGAGCTTCAAAATTCAGAGCTAGTTACTCCTCCTAATTCTAGAGGAGGTACAGGAGAGGCTACTAATGCTGCGGGAGAATTGGCTGATAATACTTTCGGAGCCCAGACTATAGTAGGTCAATCTTTTTATAATGTTAGGGAGGGAATTAAGGCAGATAACTCTCTAATTGAAACAGGGTATAGACTTGCTTCATTTCAAAATAAGATTGGAATAAAATTAAATAATTCTACTTGTAAATTGGCTAACGTAAGCGTGGACTTTAACCTTGAAGGTGGAGTGGTTGCTAATAATTCTCTCTTTAATTATAATAAAAACGGAACAGGCACAGGCTGGACTACCGCAGCTTTCTCCCCTCCCACTCGATTTGTAGGAAATGGACAACATATTGTATTAAATTCTTCTCAATTTATTCCTACTTACGTGGCTAGTGGAATGGCTGGACTTTATAAACAATTTGATTTAAGTGGTAATCATCAAGTTATTAATTATGGAACTAAAAAGAATACCCTTCCTGCGGTCGTAGTTGATAAAGGATCTTACATGCAGGCTGTGGGCTCTAAGTCTATACTCTCTACTGGACTTCTAGGTGCTGACTCTACTTCTTATAAAGCGGATCAAGCGATTAAAGGGTCAGCTTTCAGGGTTACCAACCAGAGTACTTTAGACTTGTTTGGGACAAGTGCTTATATAAATACTATTGTAGGCCCCTATGATTCCACTAAACAACAAAAGACTGCGGGTTTATATTCTGGCAACAATTCTCATATCTATGTTGCAGGACCTACTACTATAGTTCAGTTAGGTGTAGACGCATTAGCTGAAGATAATTCTAAGATAGAGTTTGGTCCCCATCATAAGGATGGTATTATTGATCCGAGTGGGTGGGGATTACAAGATCCAAATTGTCATACTAAAGTTCAGCTTCATGCAACTAGAGCTTGTCTTGTAGCTAATAAAAACTCTATTGTTGATATGCATGATATGGGAGATTATCATGCCCGCTGGGCTTCTAAATATCTTTCCAATGTAGATTATCCTACGGGGAACGAATCGACAAGTGGGTATCAAACTTCAGCTTATTATTCGAGTGGAACAATGATATTCTATCCCAATCCTTATTTCCCTTACCCCGCAGGTACAGGGCTTAAGAATACTCAATCTATCTATCCTACTCTTGAAAGCAAAGTAGTAGCAGGTACTCCAATATGGACTGCTATAGCTACCAACCAAACTCAAGTTTCAGGAGCATCGGTAGGAGGGATGTGTGTTAGAGCGGTAGGGGATAGCCAAGTAAATGTTAAAAATGTTAATTTTGGGGCGGGATGGTTTAATCCTTCGGGGCCTTACTATGATGCCTCGTCTACCCAATGTGATTTATTAAGAATTTGGAATATTGCTGATAATTCAGAACTACATGCTTCTTATCTTTCGGTGGATGGACTTCATCCTCAGGATATGAGCGCAGCTTATCATGGTCCTTATGCTATGTGGGCTTCAGGGTGGGAAGGAGCTTATTCTGGAGCCCCCTCCTCTACCCCTGACACATCCACCTTAAGTGTGTTAGATTATTTTGGTAGTGGATGGGATGCTGGAACACCAGTTGGCATATATGGTAAGCCGTATCATGAAAATGTTGGACCATTTAGATTATATGTATCACCACATCCTAAAGCTAAATTCTTAGGCTTCCCATTTACTGATACAGGTCAAGCTTTTATTCCTTACATTGGTAATTTTCCTACAGGAACTTGTTCCAGTATGGGGTTCCATTTTGGAACTCAAACAACTACTATGAAATTTGGTGCCCCGTATCAACTTATTGCTCAAGGTTATAATCCATCTTCGGATTGTAGTGCGACTAATAATCAAGGACCTAATTATAATAACGTCAGTGCTATCTACCAAGATTTAGGATTTAGTGGTTATATAACTACTCGCCCTCTATTTAATCAAAAGCAAAATGTGGCTTCTTCTTTCTACTATACTTCTGGAATGCTTCCTCATGATAGCGAATCTCGAATTTGGTTAGATGAATCAGCTATGAACACTTGGGCTAACGCAAAGAATGGAACCTTAAATACTTCAGCTAGAAAGAAAATTTGTAGCTTCTATGAGTCTACAACAGCTTATCCTGGAGAAGCTTTTTATGAAGTGACTCCAGGTCAGGGAGTAGGCTTTGGGTCTGCAAACCTTTTTGATTTAGATAGAGAATTATAACGATGGCATACACATTCACTCAACCCATTAGATACTATAAGGCAAACGATCCTTATTATTATGAAGTAGATAATATACCTCTTCGCCAGCTTGAAGAAAATATTTTATATCTTAAAGAGAATTCTTCACTTGGAGGAGGCGAGGGAGGTTCTGGAGGAGGTGGGGGCTCAGGCTACCTCACTGCCACAGATGAATTAGATCTAAAAATGATCAAACAGCTTCGGCCTAAAGCACTTGGGGGAAGGAGAATTCAAGTAAATGCTGGAACGTTTACTTCCCGTGTGAACGATGCATTCAATCCTGACGATGCTCTCCTGAGTTTGGTTTCAAGTGGAAGGACAGTAACTTATCCAGACTTAACTCAAAGTCTTTCTGTTGATAGAGATTCTATCTGGGATGCATTTATTGAAAGTAGTGTTGGGGCAGGGGCGTTGCCTTATAATATGAATGGATTAGAAATTCTATACACATTTCATTCTGCTCCTGGGGGGATAGGGGAGAGTTGGTTAACGACTACTAGTCCAGGGGAAAACTATCCTAATTACTTAGATGTACCTGAGAACGAATTTAAAGATACGTGGCCTGGATTTAATAAATTTAGTCCCCTCACTCCTGCTAAATTAGCACAAAAAATATATTTCACCCCTCCAAGATTGCAGGGAATTCATTTAGCTTTTGTTAAGACTTGGAGAGGAGTCTTTAGGACCGCAGTAGTAGATTTCCCAGAGAGCACTATTTCTATTCCTGCATGGAGCGATGACGATTTTTGGTATTATGATGATCAAGGAGATAAGCAGGAAATTACGGATGCTACTCAACGCATTGATTTATTGGTAGCTTATTCTTTGCCTATTGATTCAAGCTCAACTACCCTTTCAGATTATGAATCTGCTTTTTGTGAAACCGCAGGAACTCCTAGCCCTACAACTATTACCACTCCCACCCTTGGATTAGTAAGGGGAGCAGGGATTGGAATTAAAAAAGAAGAAATATCAGGACTAGCGGGTATAAATAGCGAGGGGGGATGTGAAGACCCAGGTAGTGCAGGGTCTGCTAGAATTTTAGCTAATCAAAACGATAGCGATACTGGTGCTAACGTAGGTATTACAAATGATAATGGTGATAAAGTTCATGGTAGTTTCCCTTCTCCTGATGATCTTCTAAATATGGCTCCTCTTTTAGCTTTGGATGTTGAGTCAGATAATTTTCAATTAATTGGACAAGCTGCATTACCTCTAGCTTATGTGGTTACCGCCAAGTCAGAGGGAGCGAGTGATATTGTTGATAACGATATTATTGATATTCGTCCTTTCCTCCGTACGACTGAGTTAACTTATAACGAGAGAGCAGGAGTAGCAGGGGCAAATCCTCCTCTGTCTTTTGCTAATCCTGCGGTAGGAACATATCAACTACAGCAAGCGATTGATACGGTTCAGACTGGAGGAGGGGGAGGATCTCCAGGGACTCATAATGGGAGAGCATTATATACTGATTTTATAATGGGGGGTTTGGCCTATGGTGTAGAAGGAACCTTACTCACAATGAATGAAAATGGGGGAGAGTCTGGAGACCCTTGGGGGCCTAACACTACAAATTCTTCCTACTTGGCTTCTGATGATCAAACTTATAGTTTTGCTTCACTAACTTCTTCTAAAGCTTTTCTTAATAGTGTTGATCAAAGTTTACGGGAAGCATTTCTTGAATGGGTGTATAACACTCGACAAGCGTATTTGAAGCGTTGGATTTCTGATCCTAATAGTCCTTATAGCTCAAACACGGGAACTTATTTGGGGCTCCCTGCTGGAGCAGAGGGGAGAAATATTCCTTTATACCCTGAGTGGGATCAACCTATGGATGGTACCAATTATGCAACGGTCATGGGCACAGCGACAGGATCTGCTAATTTAAAATCTCCAAAACCTACATGGTGGATGTGGTTTGAGGGAATGAATTCTAATCGACCTCTTGCTTATGTACCAGGAGGAATTGTATCTACTAAGGGTACGGTGGGATCATCATCTTGGTTGGATAAACAATATGGATTTGGGTTTGGACCAGATAATTCTACAACTAATGGCTTTGAAGGAAAGACGGCTGTGGCTGTAGTTACAAAGAAATTAGAAATAACTTTTCCTCAGTGGGTTAATTATTATGATATTCTCGTTGAATATGTAAATTGTAATCCCGTTGCAGCGACAACGTCAGATAGTCGAGCTACTAGTTATGGACTTGGAACAGGTTTGTATATAAATATGGGACCTCTAGTAGGAGTTGGAGAACAAAAAAAGGCAATTGCTACTGTTAATTCAATTTCTTCTCGTAATCCCGACCTAGTAGGAGACGGAAGAATACAAGACGTACAAGGAACTAAGGCTGTGACTGCGGATAGAAAATCTCCTATTGTGTCTGACCTTCTATATCAATGGCTTTCCTATGGGATTGCACTCCCCCAATTTAGAAACTCAAATTGGAATATGATGCAACAGACTGAAGCTTTAAATACTGTTACACGATTTGCTCCCAAGCTCGGTGCTTCTTATTATCCCACAGTTAAATTTACAATTATAGGCTATACCGATAGGCCCGTAGATAATAATGAAGCTTATAACACAACAAACGGATATACGTTGCTTCAAAATACTACGGGAGGAAATATCAATGAACTGTTGCCTTCTACTGCTCCTGTAACTACAGGAACGACCGAGATAAATATTGAAAATATAAAATAGGAAAGATAAATGGGGGATATTCCTAGTGGAAATAATGTAGGGAAGGCTACAGTAGAAGCGGATTGTTTTAAATTACCCCGTACGGGAGTTCCTCCTGTGCCCCCTGAGCCCCGTGATCACGATGGAGTGAATCCTGTGGACCCGTGGCCTCCCTATGAGCCACCCATACCAGTTCCTCCTGTGGACCCTGAGCCTGACTATGAGTGTGAATGTAGGATTGTCCTTTATAAGAGGGGAAAAGCTTCAGAACGTCGATTTACGAGGGCAGGAAGAAGGTGTATAGAGTATACTCATACATTTCAACAGCAATGTGTTCCTGTAGATAGTCAGGGAAATCCTCCACACATCCCAGATTATTTTGCGGTTCTAAGTATTCTTAATAATTTAGTTAACGCTGGTCTTGCTGAAGATGTAAAATTTAAGGGAAAATTGGGCGGAAAGTGTAAAGATACCAAAACGGGAAAATGTACGGAACCGTGTGATCTTATAACCATTCAATATACTACATGTAAACCAGTAGAAGTTGATCCAGAGTGTATCTGTGTAGTGACGGACTATTCCTGGCAATCAGAACAGTATCCTGGGGAAGATTGTCCTGAGGGGAAAGGAAAAGAGATATCTAAAAGAGTAAACTGGGTATTTACTCAAGAATGTCAGGCTGGTGGAACTAATAATCCTGAATATGAGAAAGCACTAAAGGAGTGTGAAGGTGCGGACATTGTCGAGAAGGTAAGGGTTGGAGTTGGTAACGCTGATCCTGGAGATGCCTGTGGTGGACTGGTTGGAAAGGATCCAGGTGATTGTGATGCGGGTCAGTGTCCTGAAATTCAACTCACCTGTACATGGTGTGATAAAAAGCCCCCTATAAGTAGACCAGATAAAAATTGGGTTCCAGGAAAAGTGTTTAAATGGTGGTGTAAGTATGCACGTACTTCTCACTCTACTTGTGTAGAAGATGTTAACAAGGTTGGGGAGGGGCCATACGATACTCAAGGTGAGTGTGAAAATGAATGTACCAAAACAGGAGAAAAATTTAAATGTATATCTCCTGGATTCTGTAACGAAGATCCGAACGGTACCTATGATACTTGGAACAAGTGCATAAAATCTGAAGAGTGTCAACCACCTTCTTATGGGGAAGTGATTGCTCCAGCAACACATGGCGAAGTGCTGCCTCCCTCAACTTTTGTAAGTGACTCAAGTGTTCCTACTAAGGGGTCTTGTTGTGGAAATAATACTCCTAGGGAAATAGATTCTCCCGCAGGCAATCCTATGTGGTATCATCTTGTGCCCGACTTCACAGGTAATTCTAATTTACCTAGTGAAGTCATCAGTCCCTCTGAGTCTGGAGAAGAAGCGAATTCAATAGTTCGCATAGAGAGTTCTTATGGGAGCAATCAACCTCATGCTGTAGAAGAGGGAGAAGCGGCTCAAAAAAGTATTAGTAAGTATATAGAAAATGTTCCCCACACTAATCAAAGGTTTAAATTAAAAGATCCTCGTCTTGATACTTTTATTAATAATAAAAATAATTTAACTGCAATTAAGGATGCTGAAGTACTTCAATTAGTTAATACTTTTTCTCCTCCTGGCCGTGAATTAGATCCACATAGTAGGCTTCTTCCTCAAATACCTACTCCTCTTATGGATATTTTAAAGATGAAAGGAGAAAACCATGTTCCTTTTAATGGGACTACTCTTACTTTTCTACTAACTGGGTTGCATAACGAAGTTTTTAAAACAGTGTTAAGTGAATCTACACAAACTTTCTTAGATAAAGTGAATGAAAGTAATATTTCTTCTTTGTACCTTTCAGATATAATGTTGCAAACATTTAAACAAGCCATTCTACAAGGTAAGATGTCACAGTATAGTGACAGTCTATTGAATGATATGCTTCAATCAGGTAAAGTTTTATTTCCAGACGGAACTCCTACAGGAACCTTTAGAATGCAACGATCAATGCGGGCTAACATGGCGAAACAGCTATTGTTAAATAAAGGCTTAACACTACTTCCTTTAAATTTTCCTTCGGATGGTAATGCAATAAGGGAAACCATGCTTTATTATCTTCTTCCTGAATACATTAGACTTCAACAGCCTATTCTCCCACGGGGAAAAGATTCTAATATATTAACTAATTATGAAGGAGTTAGATTTTATAATACCAATCAACTGTATGTTGCTCCACGCGATGAGGATAATAGTACCAGCGGAGTTTTTCATAAATATGAGTGCTTACGTGTTATAAAAAGAAATGGTACTGAAGTAGCTGCCCCTGGAGCTTCTGACAGAGATAAAGCCTTCAGTTATAAATCCCATGAAAGAGCAATGATTTTAGGTCTTTTAGCTGAACCTTTTCGTGGGGGAGGTTCGCTAACTCATTTAGATGTAGAAGCTCAAGATTCTACCTTGGAGCAGGCATCTGTTGATGCTTCTACTAACGTATTTCTTTTTACTCCTAATTTTAGTTCGGTGGCAGAAACTACTGATCCCCCCAATCAACTTGAGGATAATAATTATCTTAATCTTAGTGCAACTTATAATCTAGTTTGGAGTTCTACGGATTCTAATTACACCACCCCCGATCATATTCCTGAGTTTTCTGGTTATTATGGGCCTTCTCGTAATCTTTATGTTCCCCAGAATGATAATATAGTTAATTACCTATTAAAGGCTCCTTCAGTTGATTTTACTTTTACAGATTTAAATCCAGATATATTTAATGGGCTCGGAGACCGAGTCTACCCCCCTTCCTTCCCTATGTCTATCTTTATAACTTTAACTGATTCTGTTAGGTACTCTCCTTTCTTAGGAAGATCACGGTTAGTAAGTTATACTAATGATAAACAAAAAAGAAGAATGGCTTTTGCACCATCGCCTTTCCTCACAGAATCTAGACAAAAATTCTCATACCCTGTGGAAGATGCGACTAAGCAAGGCCCAGATTTAAAACCAGATGCGTTTGCTTTCAGCTTTAAATATCAATCAGACTTTCTTTCCGATGTCTATTCACAATCTTCCTATACTACTCAACAATCTTTCTTTGGAAAGGTTTTAGATAGAATAACTCAAATAGATACAGCGTATACTCTTCCTAGGGAATTAGGAAAAAAAATACTTCTCTCTATAGATTTGTGGAGATTCTTTAAGGGGTATGAGATTATTGAATACATATCGAATGTGCCGCGTGATGTTCAACTTAAAGTTACGAACGGAATTTTAAATGATATTAAAATTAGAGATGCTAAAAATAAGGATACTCCTATAACCGCTTCTGATTCAGAAGCAATTTGGACTACTCCTCCTCTACTTAACTATTTTTCTAACAGCCAATTAAATTGTTGTTAGTTCAAATGACTATAACAAAATAAAAAATAAAACAAAATACTTAAATGAAGGTATATAAATATAATGTAGGGACTATTTTGTCCTATTTACAAATAAAGGAATACAATTATGTCACACCATATTAAGGTTGAAGAAGATTATATCAAGTCCCTATTAAGTAACGCTGCTTGGGGCGCAGCGAGAGTCCCCTTGGTCGAGGCTAAAGAGGAAGAGGTTGAGACAGTTGAAGAGGAAGTTCACTCTTGCCCCCTATGCGCGTCTGTCTTAGATGAAGCTCTTTCCGAGGAAGTTATTGGGGAACATATTGAAACAATTGAGGGTATCTTGCGCTTGCACGAAGAGGAGGATCTCGACGAAGAGGATCTCGAAGAGCAAGAGGATTTCGGCGACGATGATGGTCCTGAATCGGAGAAGCCTGGTGTGGAGCCGACGGATGCGGACTTAGATAAGATTGAGGGCTCTAAGAAGTCTAGGGTCAAGAAGAAGGTCGCTGGTTTAAAGAAGAAGTGGACAGGTCAGAAGAAGGGTGATAAGCCAGCCAAGGACAAGAGGGGTGATAAGCCTGATTTCTCCACTGGTGCTCGGAAGGGTGATATGTCTAAGACTCATGCAGGCAAAGACTTTGAAAAGAAGGCTTGATAGTTATGAATGAATTCTCAGTTGGAGATTTCGCAGAACAATTAATGGCCGAGGATGAAATTAAGGCAAAAGGACCTAGTCCTGTTGCTTTAGAAAGTCCTTCTCAAAGTTTTTACTCGGCTAATGCGATAGATCAGGTAGATATTTCTCATGTAGAAATACCTAATGATTTTGTAAAGAGTATAGTAGAAAATAAAGACGTTATTCCTGTCCCTACTGTTGAGACCCCTGTTCAAGGAGAGCCTAGTTCTATACAAGAGGAGATCCGCCCTTCTCAACTTACACCTCTCTTAGAGGATATCAAAATTCTTTTATCACAAATAAAAGATACTATTGCAGAGGTTACTGCCGTGGGTGCTTTAGGGGCAGGAGCTACTAAGAGATCTAAGAAAAGAGAAGATAGTGCTCCTTTTTCTAAAGGTGCCCCCTTCTCTGAGCCAGCCGAGTTTTCACCAGAGGAAGATACTGATGACAAAAAGAAAGTTAATTCCTCTAAGAAACAAAGGCAAAAGGTCGAAGCTCTTGTTAAGAGTGTGCTGCAAAAAAGAGCAGGTACATCAAAATGATGACTGTGTTTGAAATCCTAGAGGGAAAAGCAGAATCAGGTCAGGGTTCTAAAAAAGGAAGAGAAAAGTATACTACTCCACCTAGCAAAAAAGGAAATACCCGTGACAAAGGGGCTGTGAAGTCTCTTAAAGGTAGGGTTAGAATTTATGCTACAATTGCTAAAGCCTTAGAGCAGGGAAAAGTAGGATCTATTTTTAGTACTAAAGGTTCTGATAGATTATATGTTATATCCCACTCCGACTGGGGCGAGAAGAGCAAGGGAAAAATTGCAAAGGGATTTACTCCTGGCAGTTCGACTCCTTCTTCAAAGTGGAAAAGTGTTAAAGCGCATTCAGTGAGAACTATGTTAAAACATGGAACTACTAAATCATCGCGGTTGATGAAGAAATACGGTCCTGGGGCTGAAAATAAGATTGCAAATTCAAAAAAGGCAGTAGCCAAAGGTAAATGATGTTTATAACTGATACTTTTATTATTGAAAACTTACAAATTTTAGAGGAATCTAAACAAGATGGGACGATGCGTATCTCTGGGGTATTCCAGAGGGCAGGAACTCCTAATCAGAACAAGAGAATCTATGAGAAAAAGCTTCTTGTCAGAGAAATGAGTAGACTTGATGAAGCTATTAAAGAGCGAAGATTAATGGGAGAGCTAGACCATCCCACTCAAGATGCGGTAAGGTTGCATAATGTATCACATTTGGTTACTGAATTAAAGATGAGGGGGGATGATATGATGGGAGAGGCTGAGATATTAAATACTCCCTGTGGACAAGTAGCCCAAGCTCTAATCAAAGGTGGAGTAAAGCTAGGCATCTCGTCCCGAGGCACAGGTACACTGAAAGAGCGTCAAGATGGATTAGCTGTAGTTAATGATGATTATAAACTAGTAACATTTGATTTAGTAGCGGATCCATCAACCAAAGGAGCTTTTCCTGCCTTAGTAAATGAGGGGGTAGATTCTAAATTTATTGAGGAAACAGTTAAGTCTACTTATGATAAAGCTTTATCGGAGAAAATTTTTATTACATTACTTAAAAACCAACTAAACAAAAATTAAAAATTTTTGTTACTTTTAATAGAAAATGCGTAGATATCTACGTATTTGGAGTTTATATCGATGACGAAATCTAAAAAGGATCAAGTAGCCCCGATTGTAGAATTGCTTCCTGAGGGACTTTCAGAAGCAGCAGTTACAGAGATTGCTACATTAGTTAATGGTATCATTACTGAGCAGGTAGAGACCAAGGTTCGTGAGTTAGAATCTAAAGTAAAAGGATTTGTACGATCCAGGATTGATACATTAAAGGACCAAGCAATAAGAGAACTTCATGAAGAGGATGATACAGTTAGGAATGCTAATTTATTTGAATCAGTGAAGACTTTGATGGCGTTGGAATTGAACAAGGGAGATGAAAATAATGCAATTTCTGACCTTGTTGAAGAACAAAAAGAATTTGAGGTGGAAGTTGAAATTTTAACGGAGGAACTCAGCAAATCATTTGAGGAAAACGCAAAATTGAATACTTCGCTTCAAGCTCTTTCAAATAAAGTTGAGAAGCTTACCGAAGATAAGAATGCTCTTGAAGAGGCAGTCGAAGTTTTAGAGGAATCTAAAGGAGAACCATTCAAGTCTTCAGAAAAAGCCCTCATCATTACCGAGGACGTTGATAAGAAGGAAGTTAACAAACCCGAAAGCTCTTTTTATAACGATCTTTTAACCCCCGAGGTCATGAAGTTTATGCCCTCTAATCCCGAGTCTAAATAAGGAAAAAAATTATGTTACAAGAAAACTCAGAAGTCCTGAATAAGTGGGAACCCGCATTAGAGGGAATCAGTAATGATTACACACGAAGGGTGACGGCTCAACTGCTGGAGAATCAAGCCAAGTCTATTATCGCTGAGAAGAATGATAGAGTTGATGAGGCTGATGCTCCCACTACAGTTGGTAAGTTAGGCACTTTTCAAAAGTTTGCCTTTCCTCTCATTCGTCGCGTTTATCCACAGTTAATCGCTAACAATATTGTCGGTGTCCAGCCTATGGGTGGACCTGTTTCCCAGATCTTCTATCTGGGTAACGACCGTGTTGCTGGTGCTTGGAGCCGTACTGAGACTGTTTACAGCAAGTATCGTCTGACGTATGGTGGAGCAACTGCTAGTGCAGTCTTTAATACTCTAGGTGTTCCTGCTGCTAACGTAGCAGGCAGTGCTGATGTCAACTATAGTGCAATCTTTGGAAACCTTTCTGGTTCTCCTTCGACTACTATGGGTGGACAGATTGCTTCTTGGCCTGATTCTTCGACCATTGTTGGTTATGCAGTATCTTCAGGTGAAGCTCTCAGTGGTAATGAAATCCCTGAGATCAATATGCACATCGAGCAACAGCCTGTTGTTGCCCGTACTCGCAAAATGAGAGCCCTTTGGACATTAGAAGCGGCTCAAGACTTGCGAGCATATCACAATCTGGATCTAGAAGGTGAGCTTACGGATCTTCTTTCTAAGGAATTAACCTTGGAGATTGATCGTGAGTTGATTGAAGATCTACGAATGATCTCTTATGATCCTTCAAACCTTACAGGATGGGATCGCGGATCATTGGATAATGCTAACTCCAATTCCTTCGGTCAAACTGGTACGCGACATACACCACAATCACCAACGTCTAACGGCTGTGGTCCTACCGTGGTAGGCTTTACTCCTTCAGAGTATTTGTATGATTTTGCCAATAACAATGCATTCGATCAGTCAGGCACGAATAGCAACGTTTATCTGGTAGACCTTTCAGGTACCTTTATGACTCCCACTGGGAAGTTTGCTCCGCAACACGTTGGTCAGATCTACTCTAACCTGCTTGCAGCGATCAACTTTGCATCGAATGATATCTACAAGACCACCTTCCGTGGTCCAGGTACGTGGTTAATCACTTCGCCGCTGATTGCTTCCATGCTGGAGTCCGCTGCCAAGCTTGAGGGAGGTTTGCCTGCGAAGGATGGTCCAAGTCCTAACTCTGTTGCCTACAAGGGTAAGTTCGCTGGTAAGTATGATCTATATGTTGATCCTATGTATCCAGAGGACGAGATCATGATTGGTTACAAGGGGGCTGGCCCCATGGATGCAGGCTATGTTTACTGCCCATACATCCCGCTCCAGCAGTTGCCGACCATCACAGATCCTCAGACCTTCCAGCCCAGGAAGGGAATCCTGACTCGGTATGGGAAGGCTGCTGTTGCACCAGCTTCTAGATTCTATCGAATCATTAGGCTTATTGGTCTGTCAGCCAACTTCCTCTTCCAACCAGGAACCAAGGTCAAGGCTAGTACCTTCGCCACTGGTGGTGGAGCTACTAACACTGTCAGTCCCTGATTGACGGCTAGTTAGAATATAACAAGAGCCAGGAAATTAGTTTCCTGGCTCTTTGTTTTTGCCTATATATTGTAGAGGTATATGATGAAATATAAATATATTGGTGAACACCCCACAGTAATGCTTGTAGGGGAATCTTTAGCTACAATTACTAAGGGTGATATAATAAATTTAGTGGGAGCACCTTCTCCAGATTTCGTGCTACAAGAAAAAATTAAAACTAAAAAAGCATACCATGGTAGACAAGGTAAAAATAGGACATGCCCGTAGTACCTAAACTATCTGCGTGGGGCAATAGCTTCACGAAGTATGGCGGCAATCTAGCTACCCAAGGAAAGCCTGAGGGTGACATAGATATAGATAAGCTGAATAGAACTACCATGGTAGACGGGGTAGAGTGGTCCCACTTTGAGGAAACTCTTAAAGATTTTGTTCTAGCCAGACTAGGGCACCCTATTGTGAGAGTAGAACTTACCCCTTTTCAGATAAAGACTTGTCTAGATGAGGCGGTGGGAACTATGTATAATCATGCCCCTCTTTTTGCTACTCAATTTGTTGCATTTGAAGCTTCGGCTGGAATCAATACGTATGAACTACCGCAATTCATTCTTAATAACTTAGAATATGTAGTGTATAAGAAAACTCTTCTTTCTATCCAGCAAGCAGCAGGAACATTAGAGTTTGATTTTTTCATTAAATATTTTCAAGATAATTATCTCTTTCAGAATTTTGGTATAGGAGATTTCTATCTGCTTCAACAAAATCTAGAAATGACTAGAAAAATTTTGGGGCAGGAAGGTGCTTTTTCAGTACTGGATAATAAGTATTTGCATATTGTTCCAAAGCCTGTAGTAAATGGTCAAACGGTTATTGTTGTTTATAGAGGATTAAATTCGGATACTCTTCATCCAGCATACAGGAATTGGATTCAACAATATGCTCTCGCTGTTGCTAAAGGTACGTTAGGTCAAATTAGAGGGAAGTATCAAACAGTTCCTTCCCCAGGTGGTGGAGCAAAGCTGAACGGAGATGTTTTGCTAAAAGAAAGTATAGAAGAAAAAGATAAACTTCTAAAAAGATTACTAGATGAGTTTGAAGAGCCTCCGAGGTTCTCAACATACTAATGGAACAAGATATTTATAACAGGATTGGTAAGCTAGAAGATGGCATTACAGAGGTAAGGGTTGAGTTAGCTCAGACCTACAAGGATTTAATTAATCATCATAAAATGGATGAGATTAATTCTAAGCATTACAAAGAAGAACTGGCAGCAATTAAAGAGGCAACCAAAGACAAGTATGTTGGGAAGAGCAGGTTTGATAAATGGATGGGGGAAGTCTTCACCCCCCAAACAATAACCATTATCCTGGCTATACTAGCAGCCGTTGCTGGAGCACAAATTTAAAGTGGAAAATAAAAAGAACTTCAAAGTAGGAGTTTCTCCTCCTCCACTACCTCAACTTGAGGAGTCTAACGGGGAACTGAATTTCTTTGATCCTACTAATCCTGATATTAATCTTTTTAATATTGTCGATGATGAGATGATTAAAATTTCTGGGTCAGAGATACTGTACTACGCTTACTTGCAAGGGGAGAGTGAGTATGATGAAGTCTATATGGAAGAAAGAAATAAACCTATATCTAAGGAGCCTGTCTTGGTGTATGGACATTATGAACCTAAAGTTCTTGAAGAAAATTTGAGTCAGTTTGGTATTGAACTTACGAATGACCAGTTATTTATTTTTAATAAGAGTTATATGGAACAGAGGATTAGAGGACATATCAAGCCAGGGGATGTTTTGCAGCCTAAGTTTCAAAATATGAGATATGAAATTTTTGAAGTTCAAGAAGATAGCTTTGAAATCTATGGTGTATATCATTTAGTATGTGCAGCTAAACTTCTAAGGGATTCGGCGGATGTTCAGGACACTCCTCTAACTCAGACTTCGGAGGACTTAGGGAGACCTTGGAAAGTAGAAACTATAGAGGAGTCTTACGATGGCTAAAACTTATCTCTCAAAAGAATCCACAGCTAGTGGGGCTATTCCTACTTTCCCTTCTTCTGATCCTCTTACTTGGGCACGAACCCAAATTGCTATAAGAACTAAAGAGGCTGATAAAATACCTTTTTTCTATAAAGAATCGTTAAGATTTATTATTTCAAAGTTAGGATCATTAGTTTATATTAATTCAGAAGAAGATGTGGTTGGTGTGAAATGTGTTCATGCTAATCCTGAGCGCACTGTATCTAAATTAAAACAAGAGAATAATATTATTCTTCCCATTATCTCTATTAATCAAAATTCTTCCAACAATGCTGATACTAGGAGGAGAGCTTCCTTTAATATTGTAAGTGAGAAATGGTGGAGTGAGGAGAAGAAGAGAGCGTTTAGGGTAATTAGTTTGGCTCCGAGAGCAGTGGACATTGACTATGGAATTAATATTTGGGCAAAATATAAAGCTAATTTGGATCAGTTGGTAGAACAAATAAGGCTTTTATTTAATCCTCATTTGGTTATAAAGAACCAATATACTAATGTAGCGCAGGCATATATTGATACAGAATCAGATAACTCTACTGTAGAGCTATCTGATAGGCAGGAGAGAATTATTCGAAGAACTTTTAATATTAAACTAGAAGCATATATTCCAAATCCTAAGTTTTTAATAACTTCTACCGGAGAAATTGAAGAATTTCATATAGATGCCACAATCTATTAAAAATAATAGCAAAAAAGTTCTACAAATATAGTAAATAAAGAGGAGAAGAGTTATGAAGATCATCACTAATACGAGTTTACAAAGCTGGAGTCTATTTTTCCAGACAGGAAAGGGAGTGCAGTCTTATTATTTAGAGCCTAATCAGACTATTAAAGTTCCTTCTTCATACATTACCGATCATGTTCTTAGGTATCAAGAAAGAAATTTGATTGCCATTAGAAACGCATAATAGGAGAATATAAATGCCAAATTTTGTTAGCCCAGGTGTATATGTCATTGAGAAGGACATATCAGATTATCCCCCAACCATTAATTCATCTGTTGTAGGTATTGTAGGCTTTGCTAGCCGAGGACCTATCGCTGGCCTCAACAATGAGAAGGCAACGTTGATCACTAGTCAACAACAGCTAATAGATACTTTTGGAGAGCCTGATGAAGGAATCAAAGGTCAAGCTTTAGAGGGTGCCCTTGAAATTCTGGAAGCTACTGACTCTCTGAGGTTTGTAAGGTGTGCTAGTGGTGCAGTAAATGCTTCGGCGGTTGTAAGTATTGGAGGGTGTCCTGCGGTTTGGATAAGTGGAACTGCTGCCAATCCGATCAATGTGGTGGATGGTGGGCTCACCAATACAGGTGGCATGTCCGCTCTAGGTAGTAACGATACTACTACTTCTGGGGTTAGGTTTGCTATTACAGCATACGATAGTGCTAGGACTAAGATAGTTGATGCTAAAACTTATACCGTTCCAAGTGGAACACTTTCTGTCTCTGAATCGCAGGGAGCGACTACGGCAATAGCTATGAAGCAGAAGCTTGGAGGGGCTCTAGATGCAAATCGCATTGGAGCTTTTGCAGACAGTAGTAGTGTAAACGCATCTAGTTTCATTGTAGGTCTAGCTGCTGGGAGTGCAGCCACTCTTGAAATTACTATGGAGATTCAGGGGCATGATGATTTGGGCTGGACAGGGCTAGCAGGGATGCTCCCTGTTAATGCTGATGGATCTATTCTGACCGCCACTGCTGCTACTTCTTCAATAACTGTATCTGGTACTAGTGTTGACAGTGCGACAGTAGGATACTTAGTAAAAAGTCTATGGGCTGGCGCAGGTTATAATGCAGGTACCAAGACAGACGGTAGTACGAGTGGTGTATCCTTCGAAGTAGGGGTAAACGGTGGAGTGAATACTAAAGAAGCAGTAAATAACTTGGGAGTAGCTGCGGAAACCTTTATTGCTGGAACAACTTCTGCTGCATTCTTGGAGGATTTCCTGGGGGTTAACTATGCTGCGAGGACTTCGGATTATGTTACTTCCTATCTTGTAACGGGTACTTATGATGATATAACTCCTACAGCCCTCACTTCTTTTGAGAAACAATTAAAAGATTTAGTGGGTGCTGTGACGGTAACGGGCTATGGATACGGTCCTGCGAGTGCCACCACCGCTGGTGTTAATCCTCTCTTTGTCAAGTTACAGCAGGGAACTTATAATTTGGCAGCAGGTACTAATGGTATTCCTAGTTGGGATGCAGGAGTAGCTACTGCTGTGGTAGGTAATGCAACAGCAGGGACTGGAGGAGCAGGTAAGTCTGGAATAGAAGCTCTTGATGATGATGTTCTTAATATTTCCATAGCTCTAGCTCCTGGAACTGGAGTAGGGGATCAACAGACTATTCAAAATGCTTTAATTACCAAAGCTGAAAAAACGAGTAACTTCTTAGCTTTGGTCTCTCCACCTTATGCAGTAGGACCTACAGCAAATGCGATTGATTGGAGCAATGGATTTGCAACTAGTAGAACCGCAGCAATCAATAGTTCTTATGCTGCCATATACTGGCCGTGGTTAAAGGTTTTCCAAGTCTTCGACGCTAAAGATCGTTGGTTAGCTCCTGAGATATACGGGGCACGACAAATGGTTGTAACAGATAATGTTTCGGATCCTTGGTTTGCTCCCGCAGGCTTTGTGAGGGGGAGACTAACTAAGCCAACAGATGTGGAAGTCGTTCTTAATCAAGGGGATAGGGATTCATTATATTCTGGAGGTAATGCTATCAATCCAATAGTGAACTTCGCTCAGAATGGTATTGCCATCTTCGGCCAAAGAACGGCTCAACGCCAGCCGACAGCTTTAGATCGTATTAATGTGAGACGTATGATGATCTATATTAAGAAGGCTATTCTAGCTTCCACACAGCGTCTCGTCTTTGAACCTAATGATTCATTTACTTGGAAGAGGGTGGAAGATCTTCTTAATCCGATGTTAGATGATATTGCTAACCGTAGAGGAATTACACAGTTCAAGGTAATTTGTGATGAAACAACTAACACTCCAGTTAGGATAGATAGAAATGAAATGTGGACCAAGGTACTGATTAAGCCTACGAAAACGGCAGAGATGGTCATCTTTGAGCTTAATTTAACTAATCAGTCTGCACAGTTAGGGAGTTTATAGGAGAGAAAATTAAATGGCTGAAACACAATCAATTTTTCTGACAAATCAGAATAGAGAAAACCTAACAGGGGCGGGGCTTCCTGTTATATCTCAATCACTAGACTCAGTACGTGCTTATCAATTTGAGATTCACTTTACTCAAATTGGTGATGTCGATGGGAGTCCTACCGATCTTACTCTCGCTGCTAAACAAGTGACTACTGCTGGTTTTGCAACAGAGGATATAGAGGTTAATCGTATTAATGATAAGGTTTTCTATCCAGGTAAAGCTAGTCCTGATGAGATTACCGTTACTTTTGATAACCTCAGTCAACAAAAAGTTGCTACCACCTTATGGAAGTGGTTTCAGTCTATCTATAACCCGATGACAGGTAAGATGGCTGATGTTAAGACTAATGATGGATGGAAGGCTAAACAAGTTTCTATTCTTAACTTAGATCCTAATGGTCAACCGTTGATGGAAACAAAACTTTTCGGTGTGTATCCTAAGAGTTGGAAGACTGCTGAGTTTAATTATGGAACTAATGATTTTCATACAATTGAATTAGTCCTCCGCTACGACTTCATGGATCATGTTAATCGTTAACAACTAAATTAATTTTAAATGAGATAAAATAAGCCCAGCCTGGACTTATCTGGGTTGGGCTTAATCTATAATATAAAAGATGGATTATTATTATGCACTCCTGGAAAGCTATTGTCTTCTAAAGAAAAGGAAGTTTAAATTATCGTTACGAGAACAGGGTGAGAGGGGAAGTCCTGAAAGAGAGAAAGCTGCCCAGGCAGCGATGGCAGCACTTGGTAGTATCCAACCTGGAGCCAAAGACCAAGTAATTCATACCACTTCCAAAGGTAAAAATATTACCGCTTCCCGCAAAGAGGGGGCAGCAGCCCCCGAAGGGGAAGAAGACTCTGAAACAGGAATAGGGAGCGCACCTCCAGCAGAAGATAATACTGTAGTAACCGTAAAAGGCCCAAATTTTAGGGGAACCTTTAGGGGTGCTGGAGAGAACTGGAGTCAGCAAAAGGGTGGTGCCAAAGGTGAATGGATAGATTTTCCTGGTGGACATAATTCTTCTGGAGGAAAATTAGTAAGTGCCTTTATGGAGGGTGAAGAAGATGAGGCGTGGAATCAGGACGTATCTGACAAGACTGACAAGATTGGATTTAATCCACTCTCTCCTATCCCCCCTGAACTTAGCAAAGCTACTGCCAGACTAATAAAATTTATAGGGAATAAAGCAGGAGTAGAAGCAGCATTAGAGGCGGGGGCAGAAGAGGTACAGACAGATGCTGGATTTACTATTACACTAACCCCCAGCGAGAAGACAGGTAAGCCTATAGTTAGAGTTCAAAATGATGAGAATTTGTATCCAGGCTATGAGCCTCTAAAAAATCGAAGAGAAGATCGCGCACTAGTTGACCTGGAAAAGATGGTTGAGACCACTGCAAGGGAGTGTAATGAACTTCTTCCTGAAGATCCTAAGAAGGAAGAATGTTTCAAGAATATTCAGAGAGCACTTGCAGGAGCAACTAAGCTCTTTAATTTTGTGGGAAAATTAAAGAAGGGGGGTTATCCTGAACCAGGACCATCTCCCCGTGTCTTAAGGACAATAGGAAACATGCTTCACATGGATCGTCACGGTGTTCGATTTGGGTCTGAGGAAGGTGGATTATATCTACAACGTCGAAGTGGTACAACGGATGGGACTGATGATCTTTACAAGAATATGGTTGCAACCTACAATGAAGCGGTTGAAAAGAATAATGAGGACTTATGTTCTGGTCTTTCTAAAGAGGACTGGGCAACTAAGTGTAAGGACTATGTTGAGCCGATTGAAGAGCCTGAGCCTGTAGGAAGTGCTCTGCTTGCCAATAGAGGATTAGCATATGAGGCTAATACCGTGCAGGATGATTGGGTAAGAACGTTTCAGGAGTTTGATTGTAAAGGAAAGGAAGGAGAGAAGGCACGGGAATCTGTCCGTGAGGCACCCCAAGTCACGAGCCCGAAGTTAGGGATGGCCACCGAGAAGCCCGACATTTTCGGGGATGATCCCCAGAGTGAATGTAAAGAGTTAATCCTAGCTGGATATGCAGATGATGCATCAAAACCGAAAGCCTGTAATTGCGTCCGAGAAAGACTAAGAGAGGAAGCTGCTAAAGCTTCCGCTATTAAAGGATCAGGGGAACAATTTATACAAATATTAAAAGAGGGTCTTAGTATAGAGGAGCAAGAATTACTTGCAAGTTTACAAAGTGGGCAAAGCCAGGACATAGTTACAGGTATGGTAGAGTTTTTTACAAATCCCAAAGGGCCGTATGGACTTTCTGAGGAGCGAGCTTGGGCACTTTTAGAGGGGGTAGCTAATAGTGAAGATCCTCTTAAAGGAAGTGCTTTATTTCTTGCAATGCGCCACGGACGTAATGAATGGAGTAAGGACTTACAGATAATAGATTCTTATGTATGTGGTGGAGAGGGTACTTTAAAAGGAAATAAGGGAGATATTTGTAGGGAAGTTACTGAAAAGAGTGGCAAAGCTCTTATTGAGAAATTAAAAAAGGAGGAAACTAAGATAGAAAAAGAACTGGCTGAAGCAGCAAAGTGTGCAGGTAAAGAGCAGTCTATAGGTCTAGACAAAGTGATGAGACCCACAGACATAAAGGGAATTAGCGTATTTGAGACCGAGCAGAAAATAATTGATGATCTTGAATCTAGTCGAGTAAAGATGGGCGAAGGTAACAATTCAGTGTTTAAAAAATATTGTGAAGAGGGCACTCATGCAGACCGTAGAAAAGCGGAAGCGAAAAAGACGGGAAAGGAAGAAAAAGAGGCGACAGAAAAAGAACAGGGGGAAGATGAGTATTTTAAGGCACATAATGAAAGGTTAGATAACTGCCTTAACTCAAAATCCACAGGCAAAGGGGCTAAGAAGAAAAATGCTTTCAAAGATAAATTCAAAAAGAGTTTAAAAGGAAAAACAATTAAAGAAGCTGCATGTGCAGTGCAGAAAAAGATAGATGAAAAATGTAAACCCTTTAATGATGCATTAGATGGCGTTGGCGGCACAGCCCCTGATGGAACAACGCTGACCATAACACCCAAAGAGGCAGGAGAGCAGAAACTTGAGCAGTGGGCCACAGGAAAGAATAAAAATGGACCTTGTAACAAGGATACCTCCGATCCTAGAAGTGACATATGTGAGAGATACGATGTAGCAAAGGCTGGTTTTGCAAAGATTGCAGCAGGAAAACGAGGGGACATGACCTCTGAGGAAAGAGATGCTCTTAAAAAAATAAAATTGGATAATGAACAAACTGAAATGAGTAAAATCTTAAGTAAGAAGAATCCTCTGGAAGGAGAAGAGCTTGCGTATGCTATGTTTAGGCAATCTCAAGATGGTGGTGCTTTAAATGAGGGTCTTAAGGATGCCCAAGGGGTAAAGGGTGAAGGGGGACAACGTTTAGGTACCATCAACACTCATACTTACGGCACAGCAGCTATGCTCATGACAGGAGAGGCATCCGTTACTATCTCTGGGAATACTATGACCACAAAGACAAAAGAAGACAATCAAACCCTGACGACTTACTCTATGGAAAGAGGCCAAGGAGTTACAGCGATTAATCCTGAAATAATGGCAGAACAGGAGCGTGGACCCCAGGATGTTTTTAAAGAAGAGGAAGATTTATTTAAATCTTTTCTTCATGGACAACAGAAATTGCTGGAAAAGCTAATCAATCAAACCACATAGAGTCCCAGCACTTAATGAGTTCTTCAAATAAATAAACTCTATAAGTTTTATTTTTGTGTATGTCTATGTATTTAATGGATTCTGTCACTGTAACCTCTTGTGGTATAATAGCTAGTGTTGGTTGCCTGTCTTGTTTAAATATAACCATGGGAATTTTGTTACATTTTTTTGAATCTTTTTCACATTGTTCTATAAATTTCCAGAACTCTGATCTATAATTATATAAACTATACAAATTTAAATTATTGTATCCCTTTTTGCATTCAATACAGTATTTAAATTTTTGTGGGGTTATCAAGTCTCCATAAATTTTTAGGTGATCAGGAAGATTATGTGTCGTAGCGAATGCACCAGAGCCAGGACTTCTCGAAAATTCTGTGGTCTGGAATCTATCATTTAGAAGCTTCGCTATCTGTCTCTCGAAAGTGTTGCCCTTCGTGCGGCTGTTCTTTCGTTTGCCTTTGGTGCGGAGTTGAGATAAATCGTAATCATCTTTCATATTTTATTTTCCTTTGTACTATAATAGTAGGACTAATTATGACGCAGGAGTTACAGTTCGCTTTTCACCCAGAAACCTGGAAAATTAAAGTTCATGAACGGAGTAAAGGAAGAATGAAGTTTCAGTTAAAATTAAATCAAGAAGAGGCAGAGGCTTTTAGGAACTTTGCCAACAGTGTAAAGCCTGAGGAAATTTCCATGGGTGATTTTGTAAGGTCTCTCTTTTTTAATGGAGTGAGAGCACTTGAGCAAGAACTAACTACTAATATGGTCCAACATATGGAGGCTAACCGTGATGAGTATGAAGCGTCAGGCTTCACCTTTGATGCGTCTGGGAAGCTCACGGGAGTGGACGAAGCTACAGCTAGTGGCTCAGTAGATATAGTTAACTGATGTATTACCCAGTCTACCTGAAGTCGGAAAACGAACTCAAGAAAGTTCTAAAAAATCAGCGAAAGTCTAGGAGAGAAATAGGTATTCTTTTTATTTCTCTTTGGGATAAGAGGTCCCAGTCTCTTTTAGAGGACCTCAAGACAGTTGAGAACCGAAGAGGTCTTCCCCTATACGTGGTTGATAGCTTTAAGATGCCTCATGCTTTTGTTATTTTTAGTAGTACTCGACTGCCTCATCTAATTCAATTTACAAAATTGGGGATGGAATCTGAGTTTTATTTATCACGTATATACAATGAGCTAGGACTCTGATGCCCTTTTAGTTCCATGTACTCATTAATCTTTTTTTCGTATTTTTTATTTTTAGTATAAAGAAGCTTTAGATTATTAACAATTACTGTAGTAAAGTAATTAAATGCAGACCCTTTAGAGGGTTGGAAGTTCTTGAGTGTTTTGAGAATTAATAAGAAACATTCTTGTTTTGCGTCTTCCTTATCTATATTAAATTTGAAGCTCTCAATTATATTACTGATGAGTAAATCAAATAGTCCCATCAACTCGTCTTCATACTCCCTAGGAGTTTGCAGATAGAGGGGGATAATCTCTTCAAATCTTTTGTTATCTATGTAGTACACTTTTTTACCCATATCCTATAATAGAACATGCGCGAGTTAAAAAACATCTATCAAGGGCTTAAGCCTAGCTGTTCTAATCCCTTATGTGACGGTTGTACAATTTTAGAGGAAAGTAAACCCGAACATGCGATCATGGATTATGAATCTTTAGAAGAAGGGGTAGTACTTTTTCTATCAGATTCTTTGCGGTCTAAGTATGGACAACACGCAGCCTTCTCTTCGGCAGAACGTAAATTAATAGAGGATATCTATCCTAATTCAAGTTTACAATACGCTGCTGCGGTGAAGTGTCCAGGGGTGAAAGAAAAGGACATGACTCCTAACAATATGAAGTTGTGTCGAGAGCATTTAGATGCTACCATTGAGAAGGTAAAGCCTAAGTTAGTTTATACTTGTGGAAATTTGGCAATGAAGATGCTTGTTAGGAAGAGTGGCATCACGAATAAACGAGGCAAGTCCTACATCTATACTACTAAATCGGGCTATGAATGTACAGTGGTGCCTATCTTTCATCCTTACGCAGTTATAAGAGAGCCTCATAATCGGTATTTGTTTGAGGTAGATATCAAGAATGCGTATGAAAAATATGTTCTCAAGAAGAAGTCTACTAAAAACTTTTCTTACGAAGTACTTATGACGCTTGAGGATGTACAGAAGGTAACGGAAGATTTGAAAGATACTGAAGAGACAATCGCTGTAGATATTGAGACTACAGGTTTGAATTTTAAGAAAGATAAGATTATGTCCATAGCATTCTCCAGCAAGGAGAAGACTTGGGTCATCCCATGCGATCATAAAGATAGTCCGTTTCTTGATACTGGTCTAGAGTGGAGCTATATAAAACTTATTCTTGAGAATCCCAAGAACAAAAAGGTATTTCATAACGCTAAGTTTGATCTTAAGTTTTTAAAGACTTATAACATTACTCCCAAAAATGTGTGGGATACTAAGATCATGCATCACTTCATCAACGAGACTGCACCTAAGAGTTTGATGGATTTAGTTAAGCTATACTTTTCAGATGAGTTGGAGAATCTTTAATGCTTACTATTAGTAACCCTAGAACTTTTGATTGGGCTGGCATGTCTTTGTCCGATTGTTGTGAAGGCAACGCTGCGGATACCTATTTCACTTTGAAATTGTTCCACTTGATTGAAGAAAAGATTAAGGAGCTAGGCATGGAGAAGATTGTTTCCAAGCTTATCATGCCATCGTTGTCAACCTTCACAGAAATGGAGTATGAAGGTATGGATGTGAGTGAATCTAAATTGAAAGACGTAGGTCGCCAACTTACTCACGCCAATATTGAGGAGGAGGATGAACTTTATAAATTTAAAGAGGTAAAGACTTCTGATAATCTTTCTTCAAATAGTGACTTGATCGAAATTTTATATACCAGGGATGATGGGTTCCAGATGTATCCTCCTGATCGCACAGCCAAAGGGGCACCATCGGTTTCCGCACCCACTCTAAAGCTTTTACTAAGCCAGATCGAAAAGGAGTTGGAAGATCGTGAGTAAATGGACTCATAGAGAAGAAGGGAAACGTATAAGCCAGTCGGTTCTTCAGGGTCAAAGTACTGAGGAGCTAACTAATGTGCGAAAGTTTCTTCGTGGCTTGCTAGGACTACGTAAGTCTCAAAAGCTAGAGAGGACTTACATCGCAGGAACGAAGAAAGCTATTACTTACAATGGTCTTCCCAAGATTTATGTAGACTATAGGTTTGATGGTACTGCTACAGGTCGTTTATCGTGTGCTGCTTATACGGCTTCGGAACCAATGGGAGTTTCATTTCATACTTTGCCTAGAGATAAGGAAAATAATGTTAGAAGCTTTTTTGTTTCTCCCGATAAACATTATTTTATTACCATTGACTACGCTGCTATGGAGTTACGTGTTCTAGCTCACGTAGCTAAGGATGGTAATATGCAGAAGGCATTTAATGAGGGAGCGGATCTACATACGTACACTGCTAAGATGCTGTTTAATAAGGATAAAATTACTAAAGAAGAGAGACAAATTGCTAAAGCCGTTTCATTTCTTATTGTGTATGGAGGGGGAGCATTTAATCTAGCAGAGACTACGGGAATTTCTATTCATCAAGCTAAGAGGATCATCAAGAGCTATCAGGATGTATACCCTGCTGTATTTAAATATATGGATTTTGTTCAAAATTTTATTAAGAAGAATCACTACGCTTATTCTATCTTCGGAAGGCGCAGAAATCTACCTGATATTACTTCAAAAGATTTCTCTATACAGAGCCGTGCTTTCCGTCAGGGGCTCAACTTTACTATTCAGTCCACTGCATCGGATATATTATTAGGGAGCCTCCTAGGGGTAGACAGAAGGCTTAGGGAGCAAGAGGTAGATGCGTACCCCATAGCTACTGTACATGATAGTGTTGAGGTCATTTGTCACAAGGATCATTTAACAAAATGCCTTGAGATTATCTATGATGAGATGGTCAACTACCCATTCATTAAAGAAAACTTTAACATCCACTTCGATGTTCCACTCAAGATTGATGTAGAAGTGGGACACTCTTTCGGGGATGGGGTTGAGATAGATTTTACTGGAGACTGGAGAAGGAAATGCGAACGCTTGTCATCACAGACCTACATCTAAATTCTAAAGTTAAAGGGTTGCTTGACGCTCAGGTTGAGTGTGTCCTAAAGATTTTCTTTGACGAATCCCCTGGTGAAGTTATTATAATGGGGGATATCTTTATGCACCGCAAGCCTTCCCCCAGTGAACTGCTTGGTTTTAAATCTATCATTGATAAGATGAAAAATCGTGCTCACGTTGTTATCATGAGAGGTAATCATGACAGTGAGACTAAAGCAGACGATGGAAAAACAGCTTTGCTATTATATGAAGACACCTCCGTGATGCAGGAGGTTAAAGTAATTACACACACTTTTGTAGACACAGATAGGAGGCGGGTGTTCATCCCGCATTATGAAAATGAAGAAATTATTATCAACGCTTTGGAAATGGTCCCTAAGGGCTATGAGGTTTTTGGTCACTTTGGCTACGTTGGTTGCCTTAATTCCGTTGGTGACTACGACTCTAGTGTTAGTCTTTCTCACTTCTATAACAATACTTTGTTGGGGCACATTCATGGTTTTTGTGAGAACCAAGGAGGACTTCCAAAAGCTCGTAGCCGAGTAGTATGTTTGGGAACACCTTATACTACCAATTATGCAGAAGCATTTAAGGACAATCACTATGCAATCTTAGACGATGGTGGTCCTCGCACCCCTAAGAATACAGGATGGTTTGATCAGCATGGGGAGTGTAGTAATATAGAATTCAAGAAAGTAGCAACGGGTCCACGCCACTTAGTTTACGGAGCTAAGGATGTAGAAGCTAACTTAGAAACTATCAACAATCCAGATTATTTTACCTTCTTGCGGGTGATGGTAGGAGCAGACCATTATCCTATTCCTTATGACAAATTGAATGTGGCCTACCTCGACATAAAGTATGCTCCTATCTTTGATGATGAGGAAGTTTCTAACTTTACCCCAGAAAGAGATTTATTTTCTGTGAATGAAGTGATCATCTCCGATTATGTAGACGGTGCAAATTCTAAAATTTCTAGAGATCTTCTAATGGAAGGCTATAGGTTACTGAAGAATGAAGATTGAAAAAATTAGGATACAAAATTTTTATTCATTTAAAAATACTAAGATTGATTTTGAAAACTATAGGGGTCTTACTTTAATTAAAGGAAAAAATAAAGATACGGGTGGCTCCAATGGCTCAGGTAAAAGTGCATTAATTGAGGCTCTATACTTTAGTTTGACAGGGAAGACTATTCGAAAGAGTACGGAAGATAGCCTTGTTAATAATCAAGCAAAGAAACATTGTGTAGTTGAGCTTACTCTTTCTCATAATAATGAGGCTGTTAAAATAATCAGGCAGAAGAAACCTACTAAGCTTGAATTTTTTATTGGAAAAGATAACAGAACGAAGGAAACTGTTGGTGCTACGCAAAGTGAGATTGAATCTTTCCTAAATATAAATCCTAAAGTCCTTCTGGCTTCTATGTTTTTTGGGCAGTCTAATGACATGAATTTTTTGGAGTGTACTCCTGAAGATAAACGCACTATCATTCGTAATTTCTTAGATTTAGAAGATACTTTTAAGATGAGGGATAAGATTAGATCTAAAAAGTCTTCCTTCTATCAGAGCATGAAAGAAAAGGACGCAGTACTGACGGAAAATAAGAAGAATATAGCCAAGTTAGAAAATAAAATCAAAGAGATAGCAATAGCTAAAGCTGAGTATACTCAGTATGATGAGAGTATTCTTGCTCTTTCATTAGATTACATTCTTGATCAAGAGAAGAAAGAAAGGGATCGACAGCAAAAGATTCCCCCCTTGAAGAAAGAGGTAGATGCCCTTGTTGAAAAAATAGAAGTGTGGCGGGATGATCCTGACAGTGCTAATACTTGCCCCGCTTGTGGTCAGTGGATTCTTCCTCTCCCTGATCTCACGAATAGAAAGAAAGAGATAGACCTAGATGCTGCTCTTATTCTGAAGTATTCTAAAGAGCTAAAAGCTTTAGAAGAAGAGGAGCATGATTTGCCCATTTCTTCCCTAGAATTTTCGAAAGTCTTAGAGTATAAAGAACTGTGTAGAGATCAAACTAATTATGCAGATTTGATACAAGAGTTTTTTGATTCTATTAAACTTGTACAATTTCAAAAGGATACACACAAGACTTGGTATGAAATTATGCGCTTCTGGGAGAAAGCCTTTTCAGAGCAAGGAGTTATAAAATATGTTATTCGAAACATCTTAAAATACTTTAACGAAAGATGTAATTTTTACCTGTCATACTTAACAAACTCTAAGTATTCTGTAGAATTTAATGAAGAATTGGTAGAAAAAATAAAGACGGACAAGAGAGTTATTCAGTATATATCCTTGTCTGGAGGAGAGAAGAGAAAGCTCAACTTGGCAGTGATGCTGGGACTGAAAGACCTTCTTCTCTTAACAGATAATTCACATGTAGATTTAATTTTCTTTGATGAAGTAGCGGAAAATATAGACGAGGACGGGGTCGAAGGTTTACATCAGTTGTTGCAAGAAATTAAGAAAACTAAAACTATTTTTATTATTACTCACAATAAACATTTGAAGACTCTTCTAGATTCTTCTCCTCGTATCTCTATTATAAAGGAGAAGGGGATTTCTAAAGTTAAGGTATAAATATGGCAATTGCAACACTGAATGAGTTAGGACAAGAAATTTTTGATACTAGGTACGCCTATCCTGGTGAAACAAAGTGGGGCGAAAGAGCCAAAGTGATTGCCAAAGTTGTAGCCTCTGCTGAAAGTGATGAGGATAAAGAAAAAATTGAAAAAGGGATTTATGAAGCGGTAGGTTCAGGAGATTTCATTCCTGGAGGCAGAATTATTTTCGGCGCGGGTCGTAATCGTGGCAATCATAATCTGCTTAATTGTTATGTCATTGTCCCCGAGGATAGTGTAGACTCTATTGGTAAAACTGTGCAAGATATGTATAAGATCTCTTGTGCAGGAGGAGGAGTGGGTTTCAATGTATCTAAGATTCGTCCCAAGGGGGACCATATTGGAAGCGTAAAGAACTCAGCCCCAGGATCGGTGTCTGTTCTTCAGATGATTAATGAGGTAGGGGAGCATGTACGCGCTGGAAAGAATCGTCGCACAGCTTTGATGGGAATTTTAAATGTCACTCACCCTGATCTCTTAGAGTTTTTGCATGTGAAACTAGATGCAGGGGAGCTTAACAATTTTAATATATCAGTGGCGATTACTGATCGTTTCCTTGAGGCTGTAGAGCTTGATGAGGATTGGTATTTTACATTTAATAATAAGGAATACCATTCGTATGATCTTATTAGAGGTACTAATGAGACTATTAGAGTGGTAGCCCTGGATGAGGAGGATGCCCTTGCTAGAGCAGAAAATTTTCATAAGAAGGCTTGGACAGATAAGTTCGAAGTGGTAGGACGTAATGATATTAAAGCTAGAGAGTTGTGGAATGTCATTTGGGAAAACTCAGTAGAGTCTGGAGATCCTGGTATTTATAATATTGATTTGGCAAATAGGTATACAAATGTGTCATACTTTGAGAAGCTCGACTCAACGAACCCGTGCGGTGAGATTTCGCTCCCTTCTTATGGGAATTGTTGCTTGGGCAATGTTAATCTTTCTAATATGGTTCTTGATGACGGGTCTGATGTGGATTGGAAACGTCTTGCTCGTACCATTCGCACAGGTATTAGATTCCTCGATAATGTTCTTACTATTAACACTTTTCCTACTGATGAATGTAAGACAGTAGCTGAACGGTCCCGTAGGATTGGGTTGGGAGTAACAGGGCTTCACTATATGCTCATCAAGTTAGGTCTGAAGTATGGTAGTGAGAAGTGTTTAGAATTTCTGGAGAGACTCTTTGCTACCATCAGGGATGAATCCTACAAGCAATCTATCTACCTCTCCAGGGACAAGACTCCATTCGCAGAGTTTGATAGAACGAAGTATTTAAATGAGGAGTTTGCTAAGACTCTTCCTGCTCGTATCCGAATGCTTATCAAACGTTATGGAATCCGTAATGCAGTGATGCTAACCATTCCTCCCTGTGGTACCATATCCATGCTCCATGGTACTTCTACAGGAATTGAGCCTATTTTTGCTGCGATGTACAATAGGAGATGGAGACATGCTAATACGTGGAAGGAAAAGCTAGTAGTAGACCCGTTATTTAAGGAGTGGTATGATAAAAAGAATAACTTGGATAATTTTGTGGGTGCGTACGATGTCTCTCCCGAAGATCATATTAAAGTACAGGCAACTGTGCAAAAATATGTTGATAATTGTTTATCTAAAACTATCAACCTTCCTGCCGAAACAAGCCCTGAGGAATTTTCACAGGCGGCTTTAGACTATACCCCCTACTTAAAGGGTCTTACGGTTTATCGTGCAGGGTCTAAGGGAAATGAGCCGTTAGAAGCTATACCCTTTACCGAGGAGAATATTAATAAATATATGGGAAACGCAGAGATAGAAGAGAAAGTACAAACCGCAGAGGTATGTTCTTTAGCGGGTGGGGAGTGTGGAGGATAACTATGGTAAAATATATCTGGCAATGTCATAAGTGCGAATTATATTGGGAGAGAGATTATCCTTTAGCAAAAAATCCTGACCGTACTAAATGTCCTGAATGCAAAAAACTTTGTGAACGACGATACACTGATACCCCTGTTCATTTTAAAGGCGCAGGGTGGACAGGCATTAATTCAATAACAGGGTTTAACAAGACAGGGGGATCGGATGAAATTAATAAGAATCTCCAAGAGCAATGTAAAGAGAGAATGAAAACAGGCTACCAACATTACGCTAGGTACACCCCTTCTAAAGGCTATCTGGAGATGACCAACGCCAGACCTTTAAATGATAGGGAACTCGCAGAAAGATTAGCTTTGTCTAAAAAAGTGAGTGCCGAGAACTATGATAAGGCAGGAATAGATCCGTATAAAAAATATAAACCGCAATAACTAAACTACTTATGTACGAATTTAACGAAAATATCCAGCGTGGTATTTTATACCTTCTCAAATCCAATAAAGATTTCTACCTTCAAATTGTTAACCTAGTTCAACCTCACTATTTTGAGTTTCCTGCACACGGCAAAATCTTTTCGGTAGTCAGAGATTACTACGAGAAATACAAGAAGCTTCCTAGTGATGATTTTATAGAACAGGAGATCAGGAAGACTAAGTCTGAGCGAGAATCTATTCATGATTATACTGATGAGATTCAGTATATTAATAAACTAGATACTTCTGCTATTGAAGGACAAGATTATTTTCTTGATTTGATTGAAGGCTTTGCTAAACGTGAAGCTATGAAGGAAGCCATAAAGCAATCCTTAATACTTATCAAAGAAGATAGAATGGAGGAAACCGAACAGCTAGTTCGCAAAGCTCTTACTGTCTGTAGAACGGTTGATGTAGGTCAACAGTATTTTACTGATTTTAATTCTCGTTGGGATAGGACGTATAATTCTGAATCCCAAGACAAGTATAAAATGTTTCTTCCATCTCTCAACAAATCTTTAGAGGGTGGCCTGGGGCAAAAAGAATTGGCTATGGTGATTGCCCCTCCTGGGGTGGGAAAATCCCTGTGGTTAGTAAACCAAGCGGTTGAATCTATGATTGAGGGACGCAAAGTTTTATACGTGTCCTTGGAAATGTCAGAGGATAAGATCGCACAGAGGTTTGATTCTGTCATGACGCTGGTTCCTCAGGCTCACCTAAAGGATCCTTCCGCGCAGCTAAAGGTGGGCGAGAGGCTAAGTATTTTCCGAACTAATTTTCCTGATAGTCAGTTAATGATTAAAGAGTTTCCTACGGGAACCATCAATGTTAATGGTTTGAGAGCATTACTGGTTCAGCTTAGGAATTATGAAGAATTTGTCCCTGACGTTATCGTTGTGGATTATCTAGAACTCATGCGTCCTATTAGAGAGGGTCAACATGAGTATCAGGCTCAACAGAGGATTGCTGAAGAGTTACGAGGATTAGCTATGGAACTGAAGGTGTTAATGTGGACAGCAACCCAGACCAACCGTCAAGGAAGGGCGGTCAAGATTATTACAGACGCGGAGTTGGGAGATTCATATGGTAAAATTAGAACATGTGATTTTGCCGTTTCACTTAATCAAAATGAAGAAGAGTTTGATAGTGGTACTATGCGAGCGTATGTTGTAAAATCGAGAAATGGGAGACCCCGTTTTTCTGTTCCTATGAAGATAGATTATAATATTTTGAGAATGTCGGAAGGAGAATCACTTGACGAAGAAGATTAAATTACTGGAAAGGTTGCCTGAGTCGTTGGATGTGGGTTGGACTTCCTTTAAGTTTATAGTTAAAGCTAACCTTCTAAGAGGAGCCCAAAAATGTTACGGCATCACAGATTTCAATTTAAATACTATAACTATTGATAAAAGTTTGCCTGAGAATGTAGCTCATGCTACTATCATACATGAAGTGTGTCATGCTTTCATGGAAACCTTTGGTTTGGGAGGGGACCATGAGAGTGAAGAAGACAAGCTAACAACATCTAACGAGTACCTTACAGAAGCAGCTTGCAGATGTTTTCTCATGTTTAAAAATTTAAATCCTGAACTTTGGAAATTACTTTTTGAGGATTACTATGAATAAAATACAGACTTTACTTGAAGTTGTGGAAGATCTCACTTTTGAAAATTATGTGGAAATTGCAGAAGCCCTAACTAAGTTCGATAGGCATGAAATAGATAAAGAGATGAATCGCCAAGCTTCTGTGTATTCTTACTACCAAGGTCTTTTGTCTGTGGCGAAGAAAAGGCTTGATGAAGCAAATCTGGAGTTAACTCGGTATATAGCTAAAACTAGTAACGAGAAACAGAGGAGCACCCCTACAAAAATAAGTGTCAAAGCCACAATGGATTTTGTTGAGTCGCGGGACGATTTCGCACTATATAACCAAAAGGTGATTGATGCCTCTGAAAAGTATACCATGTTTAAAGGTCTAGTAAGTTCATTAGACCAGAAGAAGGATATGCTTGTTCAGTTGTCATCCAATCGTCGCGCCGAGACAAATTTATATAGATAATCTAAAAATTTTACGAATACTAACTATAATATAGAAACTGGCCCCAACTAACCGTAAGGAGGTTTAACATGGCTATTGACTTGAATGCTCTAAGAGCAAAACACGCGGAACTCAGCAATAATGTTGCTGCTCGTTCTGATTTTTTGAAAAATTTCCTTCAGATTCAAGAAGGAACAAATCTTCTTCGTATCCTTCCTAGCAAGGATGAAGAGAAACTGTTTTACGGAGAAACCAAGATCCACAGGATCCCCTATGCCGATTCAACAAGAAATGTGCATTGTAGAAAGGTTCATGGAGAGGCTTGCCCCCTCTGCGATCTTTATTATGGTTTATGGAAGACTGGAAAAGAGGAAGATGAAGCTCTAGCTAGGCAGATTAAGCCCCGTGCTCGTTATTACATGAATGTAGTAGATCGTGAGAGTGGAGAGGTCAGAATTCTTTCTGTGGGTGTGATTCTTTTTAAGAAGATTATCGCTGCTATGCTGGACGAAGATTTTGGAGATATTACGGATCTTGAAACAGGTCATGATTTTAAGATCATCAAGGTTATGGAAGGTCAGTGGCCGAAGTATGACCAATCTCAGCCTCGTCCCAAGTCCTCTGAGGCTGGGAGTAAGGCACAAGTTGCAGCATGGATGGATTCCCTCCACGATATTCATGCGCTCGTTAAGCTGGAGGATTATGAGGATGTGAAGAAAGCAGTGCAAGAAATTCTTCCTTCTCCCCATGAAGGTAGTATGAGTAATCCTCAAGAGGCTGATGAGGTCCAAGACGAGGATTATCTAAATAAGATGCAAAGTAGTTAATTATGAGAAAGTTTAAAAATATTATTTGTGGTGTGTTTCTGGGTGCATTAATAGCCCTACCCTTTACTTCTTGCGGGGCTATGGACTGGGTTAATGAGCAAGATATGGTCTTGACTACACTTGATCAGGTCAAAGATGCTAACAAGGATGATGTGGTTATTCTACCCACTGATAGGATTCCTGAGAAGTATAGGGAAACATGGAAGGATGAAGTAGTGGTTATGGCTCCTGAGGATTCATTGAAGCCTAACTCTGCTTTTATTCCTGTTTCTAGCGATAAGAGTGATTGGGGTTCTGGTACAATTGTTACCGCTGCTCAGTCTATTCTTAAGGCAGGAACAACTTTTTTCCCTTGGCTGGCAGGATTTGAGTCTCTTCTGCTGCTCCTGTTTAGGAGGAAGCGTCAGCACTACGCTAATGCTTTGAAGTCTCTAGCCCCTACTGGAGAAGGTATTAACTTTAAGGAAGGTCTGAGGAGTGTTGGTAAGGCTCTGGGTATGGTTCACTCATCGGAGACAACGAAGGAAGTCTTCGAAGACGAAGAAGCCGATGCAAAAGCCTAACCATTAGATTCGGGTGACTATAATAAGGGGACGAGCATGGGTTCGTCCCCTTTTTTATTAAGATTTAACATGAAAAAAAAGAAACTTAAAATTTTGTGTGCTCCTGCCAATGAGGGTGGCTGCGCTTATTATCGTCTCATTGCTCCTATGAAAAAGATACAAGAGCTTTATGGAGATCACGTAGAGTTTAGGTATAATCTTAACCCTTTGGGAATTATGGAAGGGGGAGAGAGAGCAGGACAATGGCAGGAAAATTGGGATTTCGCTGATATGAAATGGGCTGATGTCATATGGACTAATAATATCTCTAACTGGGGTGGTCCGTATACAGCGAGAGTAGTAGGTAAGGCGAAAGAGTTTGGTAAGTTCGTTCATTTTGATACTGATGATCTTTTAACTGATTTGTATGAAGGTCATAGACTTTATGACGTTTATAAAGAACGGGGCTTAGAGGGTATTACTAAATTTATTTATTCCCACGCTGATTTGGTTACCGTTACTCAACGTAAATTTGCTGAGAGAATAAAGCCTTTTTGTGGTGGAGTACTGGCAATTGTTAAAAATGCTATTGATTATAATCTACCTTGCTGGAATGTTCCCAGGCGACCTCCTCCTAATAAGAACATGCTAAGAGTGGGATGGGCAGGAGGAATCCATCATGAAGAGGATGTAAAGGAGTTTGCAGGCATTCCTCATTTAGTTAATCAAAAAGTTGGACGAGAAAAAGTTCACTGGGGATTTTATGGGGCTCCTTTAGCCAATCAAGACCAAAAAGAGGAATGGCAACATGATGTGTGGAGGAATTATAAAAAAATTCTTTTAGGAGGTTTCAAAGGAGCACCAAATTGGCAAATTTATAATGCTTTATCCCCTGATTCTTATGGAGGACTATATTCTCAAGTAGACATATCAATTGCTCCTTTGCAAATGAATGCTTTCAATGATTCTAAATCTGAAATCAAGGTGGCTGAATGTGGTAGATATAAGGTTCCTCTCATAGCGTCAGATGTAGGGTGTTATGATGAAACTATTGTAAATGGAGAAACGGGTTATCTTATCTCTGCTAGTGCTCCAAAAAGTGAGTGGGTAAGAGTTCTTGGCAAATGCTTAAAAGATCCTAATCATGTAAGAGAGATGGGAGAAAATCTTCATAAGATAACAGAAGAGTATTTTAATCTTCATAATGTGGTAAAGCATAGGTTAGAACTTTATGAGCAGGCTTTTGGATTAATGCACGGAAGAGAAGATAAGGGGGCATTAAAATATAATTCGGAGTGGACTTTTGAGTGAGACTACTGTAGTAATAAAAACAATTGGAAGAAAAACCCTGAAGGGCGCAATGCGTTCAGCGAAGCGAGAGGGGTTTAAGTCCATTGTAGTAAGTGATGGAGTCAGAGTGAGCGCACAGGGAGCTTATAAGTACATCAAATTAGGAAAACAATGGGGATATTACGGAGGGATGGCAGCAAACGTAGGAGCGGCTTTAACAGAGACGGAATTCATTACTTTTTTAGATGATGATGATGAGTTTGCTCCAGGAGCGGGAGATATAATTAGAAAGAAACTGAAAGAAGAACCTTCTGTTGATATATGGGTGGGAGGTATTAGAATGCAAGGAGAAGTAGATATTTATGATACTGGACAAGGGTGGGAACAGCAATGTACTGATGATCCTAGAGTATGGGCTCCTGTTAGAAAGGTGAGCGAAGATACAGGAAAAGTTATTTTTTCTAGTACTGAATTAGGGGTTAGGCCAGAATTAGGACCTGTTGCGGGAAATGTATGTATGCCTACTTATCGTACTTCTATTTTTGCAAAGGAACCTTTTAAGGATTGTCTTACAGAGCAACATGCAGCTATGGCGGATTACTGGCATGTGGCTCATTGTTTGCAACACGGTTACTCTATTGATTGGTTTGGAGATGTTATATATCTAGTACGACCTGTGGCAGGTGGATATAACGGGGAAGGAAAATGAGTATATTAGACGAACGATTAGATACCATTTATTGTATCAATCTTAATAGGAGAGAGGATAGATGGGAACAGTTTAAGACTTTATGGGATCCTTTAGATCTTAAAATTGAAAAATTTTCTGCGGTTGACGCTCACAATATTAGCTTTGAAGAAGGCTCTTATAGGAACGATGATGAGTTTCATAGCAAGTCATCTCTTGCTTGTGCTTTAAGCCATATTCAAGTTTTAGAGAGGGCTATTTATTCTGGGCATAAAGAAATTTTAGTTTTAGAAGATGATGCACATCCTTGTCAACAATTTAAAGAAAGATTTGATGTGTGTTACAACCAATTACCTGAGGACTATAACTTTTGCTATCTAGGAGGAAGTAATAAATATCCCCCCGTAAGAATTACTGAGAATGTAGGTCGAGCAGTACACACAAAATCTACAGTAGCTTATTTAATTAAAACTGAATTTGCCAAACCTCTTGTACAAACAGTTAAAGATAACTTATTAAAACATGCTGTTGATGAAATTTATAAAGAATTGCAGGAGCACTTGGTTCTTCATATTTTTACTCCTCGATTAATACATCAGTTTGAATCCTATTCAGATATTTTGGAGAGGGATATTTATTATCATTGGATGAAGGATTTAGATTGATAACTTCTACCCCAGGATACACGGGCTGGTTGGGAAATCAGATGTTTCAGTATGCAGCTATGCGAGCATTAGGGTTAAAGTATGATATACCCACTTTTTTTCCAAATAAAGACCCGAATTTAAATGCTATTTTTAGGACAACTCAGTCCTCATTTATTGAGGGGGAGTATGATTCTTATGTAGAGCCCTTTTATCATTATCAAGAAATTCCTCTTGTTTCTGAGAATATGGTTTTATTTGGATATTATCAATCAGAAAAATATTTTAAAGATTTTGAAAAAGAGATAAAAAAGGAGTTTACTTTTGCTGATCCCAATTGTAATCCTCATATAGCGAAAGATAAAGTAAGTATCCATGTAAGGAGAGGAGATTATTTGAATTTAGAAGATCATCATCCTGTATGTTCTATGGAGTATTATAAGGAAGCCATGGAAGTATTTGGGGATTGTAATTTTCTGATTTTTACAGATGATAAAGAATGGTGTCAACAAAATTTTAAGGGAGAGGAGTTTACGTTTTCTTTCGAGTATAATCCTTTGCATGATTTAGAGTTGATGACATACTGTGATCACCACATTATTGCAAATAGTTCCTTTAGCTGGTGGGGCGCATGGTTGGGGCACAATAAAGATAAAAAAATAGTGGCTCCGAAGAAGTGGTTTGGTCCTGCTAAAGATCACGACACTAAAGATTTGTATTGTCCCAGTTGGATAGTGGTATGAGTTTTAAACCTTATTTAGGGGCACTAGATATTCCTAATGAATTTAGAGAACGAGATAGACAAATAGCTATTTTAATTCCAAGTGCTAGATCTCCTGACTCATGCATTAGGCATTTTGCTCTATCAGATCCTTCTCTTTTTAAGGTATTAATACAGCTAGAACCCCCTGTAATACGCGATTTTACAGATTCTATTATTCAACATCACCAAAAGTTTGATCTAATTATAGCATGGCATGAGCCCATTTTAGAAAATTGTTCTAATGCAGTTAAATATACTTATGGTACTCATTGGGTAAATTTAAATACTTTTAAACCTAATAAAAAGAATGAGATATCCTTTATTACTAGTAGTAAAAGATTTTGTGAGGCTCATGAGCTAAGGCAGAGAATCTTTCAAGCATTATTATCCACGGCTTCTATTAATGAGTTTTCTATTAGAAATATAAAGACTCCTCCTAGGATAGAGAATAAAAATGAAGTATTTGAGAACGCTAAATTCTCAATTGTCGTAGAAAATGAGTCTATCCGTAATTGGATGACTGAAAAATTAATGGACTGCTTTGTCACCAGGACAGTTCCCATTTATTGTGGATGTCCAAATGTAGGAGAGTATTTTTGTGAAAAGGGAGTTTTAACATTTTCGACTTTGCCAGAGTTAGGCGAAATTTTAAATAAACTGAGACCTGAGAGATATGATGAGATGGTAGACTCTATAGAAAAAAATTATGAGACTGCATTGCAATATGGAAATTTTCATGAGCGTATGGACAAAGAAATAGATTTATATTTATCATGATGATATCTATTTGTATTCCCACGTATGAGATGGGAGGGAAAGGACATACGTTTCTAGAGCACTCCTTTAGTTTATTAAATGCCCAGACTTTTAAAAACTTTGATGTTGTAGTTTCTGATCATAGCACTGGAGAAGATATTAAATCTGTATGTGATAAATATAGGCTCTTTTTTCCTATTAGTTATTATAAAAATCCTTCTTCCCGAGGATCTTCTTCGGCTAATATTAATTATGCAATGAATAAAGCTCAAGGGGATATTATAAAAATTCTATTTCAAGATGATTACTTGTGTGATGCAAATGCGTTAGATTTGATTCATCAGAAGTTTGAAGATAATAAAGTTGATTGGGTGGTGAATGGAACAGTGCATACTTCAGACAATACTCATTTTTATAATCCTATTATCCCTCGTTATAATTCTTTAATACATTTAGGAAATAATACTATTAGTTCTCCTTCTGTGCTGGCTATGAGAAATAAGGATATTAATTATTTCGATGAAAAATTAATTTGGTTAATGGATGTAGAATATTATAAACGTCTCTATGATAAGTATGGATTGCCTGTTGTGATAGACCGCATTTTGGTAGTTAATAGAATATGGGAAGGACAAGTCTCACATACAAAGATTGACTCGGAACTAATAAACCAAGAAGAGAAGTACGTAAAAGAAAAACATTCATGAAAATAGCTATTCTTACTTCTACTTTTGGATCTACTCCTCTTCATCCTCCTCAACAGATTTTTGAGGGAGTTGATTATGTCGCGTATGTGGACCAGAAGAGGGATTGTCCTGGTTGGAAACAAATAGTATCCCCATCCTTTACCTTAGATGAAGAGTATAAGGGTAGGAGGGATGCTAAAATATTTAAGATTATGCCTCATTTATTTTTACCAGATTATGACTATTGGATATGGACTGATCCTACTCATGAGGCTGTTGTACCTCCTAAAGAGTTTTGTAGTCTATTGAAATCTAAAGATATTGGATTATTTGAACACCCACACAGAAAGTGTGCTTACGAAGAATTAGTAGAAGTGGATAAATTAAGTTATGATCATAAGGAGTTTCTTTCTTCTCAGCATACCTATTTTGAATCGAGGGGATTCCCAACTAATCAAGGGCTTTATGAGCTTCCAGTTCTGGTAAGGAAAAATACTTCTACAATGCGAGCCATGAATCAAAGATGGTGGGAAGTGATATGTAGGTACTCGTCCAGGGATCAAACGAGTCTTCCCTTTGTGATGTGGTCAATGGGAGTTACTCCCTTTATTTACGAAGGATATGCTAATAATGGGTTATACCAAAATCCTTATCTTCCTCAGGTGAGATGGAAGGGACAATAAATGTGTAGTTTCATTGTAACCAATAGAGGTATTGAAGATCTTGAGCGAGTAAATTATTTTACTAAGTTTAGAGGACCTGATTTTACTTCTTCCAAAGAGGTTAACGGTTTTACTTTTATTCATAATCTCTTAAGTATTACAGGAGAGTTTACTATTCAACCTTTTGTTGACGGGGATGTGGCATGTTTATATAACGGAGAAATTTATAACTACGACCGTCAGAAGTATGCGAGTGATGGTGCGTGTTTAATTGATATGTATAGAGAGCACGGTACATCTTTCACACAAAAGTTAGATGGAGAGTTTGCTATTGTTTTATTTGATTTTGAAAAAAATCTTCTTCTCTTGAGCACGGATGCTTTTGCGACTAAGCCTTTATGGTTCAGTAAGAAGGAGGGAAGCTGGGGTATTTCTTCTTATCGAACCCCTCTTGCAGAGCTTGGTTTTGAGAGTATCAATAAATTAAACGCTAATACTATTTTACGGTTTAATCTATCTTCTCTTGATAATTGGGTTTCTGAAGATGTGGTCACTTATGATTTAAACCAACACAAGACCACCTTTGATGACTGGACGATAGCTTTCGAACAGTCTATGGCTAAGAGAACTAATGGCGTGAGAGAAAAAATCTTTATAGGGCTCAGTAGTGGGTATGATAGTGGTGCTATTTGCTGTGAGCTTTTAAAGAATGATACTAAGTTTAAAGCTTACTCAGTAGTAGGCAGTGAAAATGTTCCTGTTCTTAGTGATAGGAATAAGCTTATGATTGGAAAGAGTAATGAGCATGAGATGTTGAACTTTAGCCAATCTCTATGGGACGTAGCACACCAGCATCTGATAGACAACGTAGAAGAATTTAAATACACTATACGCTCTATGTCTAGCGATTATAATGAGTACTCGCTCTCCTTAAAAGATGATAATGGCTCTAATGGTTTATCCTTTATTTCATCTCTAGCGAAGAGAGATGGCTGTAAAATTTATTTATCGGGACAGGGGGCTGATGAGATTTTTTCAGATTATGGATTTGGAGGAGAAAAAAAGTATCCCCATAGTAATTTTGGTGGATTGTATCCCAAAGATTTGAGTAGTATATTTCCATGGCCCAGTATTTATGAAAGTAGCATGGAATCATATATTGCGAAGGAAGAACATATAGCAGGAAGTTATGGATTGGAGGCTCGCTATCCCTTCTTAGATCCTAAAGTAGTGCAAGAGTTTTTGTGGCTAACATCCGATTTGAAAAATTCTAAATATAAATCAGTCTTAGATAATTATCTGAGAGAAAATAATTTTCCCTTTTGTGAAAATGAGAAAATAGGGTTTTAAGACTGTGCAACAAAAGAAATTAATTTGTTATGTGACAGGGGGGTTAGGGAATAGACCCAACCTTCATTTGTAATAATTGCGAATACGCTATTCCAGGATGAGTAAAATGATTAAACTAGCAGAAGCTACTATTGATAATAAAGATATAGATCAATTAATTGATTGGCTAAAAACCTACCCGAAGTTAACTAAAGGCACTCTTACGGAGGACTACGAGAAAAAATGGAGTGAGTATTTAGGGGTACAAAGTTCCACTTTTGTAAATTCAGGATCTTCAGCCAATCTGTTGATGTTAGCAACATTGATAGAAGCAGGAAAGTTGAAGCCAGGAGATGGTGTGATTGTTCCTGCGTTGTCCTGGGCTACTGATCTAGCTCCTATCATGCAGTTGGGACTGCGTCCGATGCTGTGTGATTGTAATCTAACTGATTATTCTTTTAGTCCAACGGCTTTTATAGATTTGGTGCTGAAGGGAATAGTGATAGAGGATCGTCCAGGAATAGAAATAAGGTATAGACCAAAAGCTGCTATTATTGTTCCTGTCTTAGGATATGTCCCTGATATGGAAGCTATTGCTAGAGTCTGTACCGAGTATGATATAATTTTATTGGAGGATTGTTGTGAGGCTTTAGGGTCTGAGTATAGGGGACAAAAGCTTGGTACCTTTGGAGAAATGTCCACCTTTTCTACTTATTTTGGGCATCATATTTCTACGATAGAAGGAGGTATGGTATGCACTTCTAATCCTGAGTATGATAAGATTTTAAAATCTATTCGTAGCCATGGGTGGGATAGAGACTGGAGCAGTGAGGACCAGAAAAAGGCTAGAAAAGAATGGAAGGTATCAGACTTTGATTCCCTTTATACTTTTTATCATGCAGGTTTTAACGTAAGGGCTACTGATCTTCAGGCTTTTCTAGGAATAAGTCAACTCAATAAATTAGAAGAAATTAATAGAATTAGAAATGAAAATTTTAAAACCTATAGACAGTATTTGGGTCTGGCACCCTACACAGAAGATATTTTTATCTCTAACTTTGCATACCCTATCGTTAGTAAAAATAGAGCAAAGATTATAAAGGTTCTTCAAAAAAATAATGTAGAAGTTCGTCCTATGATTTGTGGATCTTTAGGTCAACAACCGTTTTATGTGAAAAAGTATGGAAAGAAACATTTTAGAAATGCTGATCGTTTGAGAAAAAATGGTATGTATTTACCTAATCATCACTTGTTATCACAGAATGATATAATGTTTATCTGTGGGTTGATTAGAGATTTGATATGAAAGTCGTGGTAACGGGGGGAAGTGGTTTTGTTGGGAAGAGACTCCAACTACTCAGACCTCAGTGGATTTATCTATCTTCTTCCGATGTTAATTTACTGTCTTACGATGAGTGCTTAACCTTTTTTAAGAAGGAGAAGCCAGATGCAGTTGTTCATTTAGCTGCAAAGGTTGGCGGGATTAAAGATAATGCTGAACACCCCGCAGAATTCTTTTATGAAAACCTCACTATAAATTCTAATGTGGTCCACGCATGTTATTGCTCTGGAGTAAAAAGATTATTGGCTTCCTTAAGTACGTGTGCATTTCCAGATGTGGTAAACAAATATCCATTTTCGGAGTCGCATTTTTTGGATGGGCCTCCTGCTAAAACTAATAGAGCCTATGGCTTCACTAAAAGGGCTTTACATATTCAAATTCAATCCTATAGAGAGCAGTATGGTTTGGATTACTCTTGCTTCTGTCCCTCAAACCTATATGGTCCAGAAGATAATTTTCATTTTGAGAAATCTCACTTTGTTGCTGCGTGTATAGACAAACTTCATAAAGCGGAGGAGGGAAATCTAGTGGAGATGTGGGGAACAGGAAAGCCCTTAAGACAACAGCTTTTTGTGGATGATTTATGTAGAGCTATTCCTCTTTTACTTGAAAAGCATCACAGTAGCCTTCCTTTGATAGTAGCTCCTAGCGAGAACTTAAGTATTAAAGAGATGGTAGATCTTTGCAAGGCTATAATGAATAAAGAGGTGACCGTAAAGTTCAATGGAAGGCTAGATGGGCAGTACAGAAAAGATGGTGACAATAAAGCCTTCTATAATATACTACCCCATTTTAAATTTACATCTTTTAAAGAAGGAATAAAACAAACTTATGACTGGTATGCCGCAAAGAGCAATAATAACAGGGATTAGTGGGCAAGATGGGTCTTACCTAGCTCAGTTACTATTAGAAAAGGGTTATGAAGTATGGGGGATACTGAGGAGGCATTCTCTTCCTGAGAACCAAAGTAGTCGATTGGATAAAGCTGGTATATTTAATAATCCTCTTCTTCATTTAGTGTATGGAGATGTATTAGATTTCCCGTCTCTCTCTCATCTATTTAAGAACTCTCAACCTCATGAGATTTATAATCTGGCTGCTCAATCGCACGTAGGGATTAGTTTTACTCAGCCCAGTTTTACTACAATGGCTGATGCCAATGGAGTTCTTAATGTATTAGAAGCGGCTAGATTAAATTGTCCAGACGCTAGAATCTATCAGGCAGGATCTTCGGAAATGTTTGGCAACGAGTGTGACAAGGATGGATTTAGAAGAGAAGAGACTTTGATGCGTCCTGTCAGTCCCTACGGCTGTGCCAAGTTATATGCTTATAATTTAGGCAGAGTTTATAGATCTTCCTATGATATGTTTATTTCCAATGGTATTTTGTTTAATCACGAATCACCTAGGAGAGGTTTAAATTTTGTTACTAATAAGATTGTCGATGGTGCAACGGATATTAAGTATGGCTTAAGAGAGGAACTGGCGTTAGGTAATTTAGATGCAACTAGAGATTGGGGACATGCTAAAGATTATGTTAGAGCTATGTGGATGATGCTTCAGCACCATAAGCCTGATGATTTTGTTTGTGCTATGGGAGAATCTCATTCGGTAAGAGAACTATGTGATCTTGTTTTTTCTACGTTG
>Ga0208790_1000052_pt1 | contig 63776 bp, 68 predicted proteins | sample 10_taG_FD_184083 | JGI IMG/M metagenome (GOLD analysis project Ga0208790, IMG submission 184083) | Marine viral communities from the Subarctic Pacific Ocean - 10_ETSP_OMZ_AT15264 metaG (SPAdes) (version 2) | ecosystem: Environmental > Aquatic > Marine > Oceanic | place: Pacific Ocean | collected... | reverse complement strand
AAGGATAACTGTGGACAACAAGCCTTACCACCGCATAACAAAATAGATTTCATATAATTATTTATAATTTAATTTCATAAATATTCCTTTATTTTATCTGCTATTAATTTAGCACCAGCTTCGTTCGGATGTTTTCCATCAGCACACAAGTTATTGTGTTTAAACCAATTGGTATTAAAATTTTTTTCATAAATATATGTAACATTATTATCTTTACAGTAATTAGATAATGTATTCTTAAACCAGTCTTTACCGTATTCATAAATTAACGGAATTTTAGTCTCCTCATACCGTAAAAATATAATTTTAGCGTTAGGCCATTTATTACGAATCATATTAACATTTTCGTTTACACCATTAAGCGCCTTCTTTAAATATCTCTCACGCTCCTCAAGTCCAAAGATTTTATTTTCATGCCATAGTTGATGCCATAAGAACTCTTGTTGCATAAGCAGTTCTTTATCCCATGAGACTTTATGATTAGCCTTGTAGCTCTTATATCTAAGGCCGAGACTCACTAATATATTTCTTAAGGAGCGCGGTTTTCCATTATATTTATACTTTTCAATCACCGGGTGATCTTCAGATCTGATATCCCAGACCTCGTCAATTTGTAAAGTAGCTTTATAAAACTCTTCATCAGTTAAATCTTTTAATAATGGCTGTCTAGCGGGATGAGGAATTTGATAAATAAAATGTGTTAATTCTTTATCACCAAAATAGGAATCATATATTGTTAGATGATTGTTACTTATAATTTTTGGGTGTTTATTATTAATAAAAGTTTTAACTCTATTAATCTCAACACCAGAACCGGGCATTGCAATATTATGTACTTCTTTTGGTAGAAAGTCGCAATATGAGGTCGTACCTGAATCCCTTGTAAGCGCTGAAAAAGAGCAACCATTGTTTAAAATAACCATATTATTATAAATATTTACAACTATATGACTAAACCAAAAGGTATTAATTTTTATGATGATCTTGGATTTGGGGCGGATGGTTTAATATTTGATCCGAGAACGAGAGTAAAAATGAAATTAAAAGATGAGCCTGGATATATTATATTATGTGCTGGGTGTTCTTTTACTCATGGTCGTAAAGGTAATGAATGGCCATATGCCAGTCTTTTACCCGGGCAAACCTATAATATTGGAAGACGGGCTGCTGGAATACAATCTCATCCTCTAGAAAAATTTATTCAAAAAAATAAAGATGTAGAATTAACACATTTTATTTATCAAGTACCGAGTCCAGATAGACAGCCGGTAGATTTAAATGAATGTAGATCTGAATTCATGACAGGTCATGGGCACCCGAATATTTCAGTAAGTAAACAGTTAAAAAAGTTAAATACAAAACCATTTGAGCAGAAAGAAGAGTATTTAAAAAAGGCCGTAAGTCAAGTGGATTATAATATTAATGTTGTTCGTAATAGATGGCCTAATGCTAAAATTATTCTTTTACGGTACGAGCATAATCTCGAGCCATTAATGTATGAATTTTGTAAAGATTTTTATAAAACTATGTTAGCAGATTATTGTAATAATCAAAAAAAGACAGGATCAGCTAATATTACATACATATATGAAGATAATTTTCAGACTAGTTATTTTAAGAAAAATGGTTATGGCGCTGAGCATGGCTGGCAGAAGATTGTTGGAGTTCATCCTAATAAAGCAGGAGCTCAATTAATAGCAGATAAAATAAAAGAGTATCTATGAAATTACTATATAGAATAAAATTAAGATATCTACAACTTAAACAATGGTTTTTAAAAAAGTTTAAGAAAGATTATGAGGACAATATTTATCCTTTTTGGTAATTTAAATTTATGCCATATTTGATAAAAGATAATAAAAAGATTATTTTTATTAGAATTACGCGGACTGGTTCTACTAGCTTATTAAAATCATTTATGGTGGATGATTGGGATTATAAGACTATTAATTGTGATTATATGCATCGCTCGTTTCATTATCATGTTAAAAAGCTAATTGATCATAAAGTAGATATAAATGATATTGATTACATGTTTACTATATTGAGAGATCCTATAGAGAGACTTGAATCTTTCTATAGGTTAATATGTAAACGATCTAGATTTTGGAAAAAAACATATCCTACAGAATTATTGTTTCTTAATTCTTCGACAGATACACCTATTAATATAAATGAATGGTGGAGTATCTTTAAAGATAAAATATATTATGACCATAGATCTAGACCTCAAGCATGGTGTATTAATAATATGTTAGATTATTCAAACATAGACAAAGATATTTTTATATATAAAAAAGATACATTTAAACAAATATATAATGTATTAAATAAAAAATTAAATATTAATTTAATAGAGAAACATTATGTATTTGGAAGATCAAAAGATAAAACATATCCCTGGCCGAAACAAACGTTTTCGGATAAAATAAAACACGAAATACGTGATCTTTATAAAGAAGACTATAAATTAATAACGGATTTACAACCAAATAGTTAATTAAGTTGACTTATAAATCGAGTATGCTATAATGATTCATATGAATGAGGAGTTACTTCAATACGCCAATCAAAATCGGCCTCGAACTGACGAGGAAAAAGAACATATAATCAATAATGCCGCTATAGCGTACGAAGGATATATGGACGCCTTAGGGTTTGATTGGAGAAATGATCCTAATAGTTCAAATACACCACTAAGAGTAGCAAAAGCATTTGTAAATGACTTAGCAGAAGGATGTTACACCGAACCTCCGACGATAACTGCATTTGATAATATCGATAAATATGATGGTATTGTATTTCAAGGTAATATTACAGTACATTCTTTTTGCTCTCATCATCATCTACCATTTATAGGTGTTGCGCATGTAGCATATATACCGGGAAGAGAAGGTAAGGTGATTGGATTAAGTAAATTAAATAGAATCGTTGAATGGTTTGCGAGACGACCACAGGTACAAGAGAATCTAACTATGCAAATCCATACACATATAGATAAAGTATGTGATGAAAACAATGGTGTAGCAGTATTAGTAGAAGCTAATCATATGTGTGCATGTGTAAGAGGCGTTAAACACGATAGTACAATGAAAACTGCTAGAATGTCAGGAGCATTTTTAGATAAAACTGATCTCACAAGACAAGAGTTTTATAATTTTGTAAGAGATTTAAAGTGAGTCAAATACTTGTTTTATTTGGGCTGGATCAACGTGATCTGGAATATCATGCTGTATCATCTCGAAATTATCGAAATTATCTCTAATATTGCTAGCACTATAAGGTTGACCAGCTGCATCTAAAGTAACATCGACCGCGGTCTCTGCTGGATCAAGAATATTTAAACCTAATCCTTCTTTTTCTGCCCATGATTGCGCATATGACCATCTCTTCCAATCATCATCTTTTTTGCTAGCGCCTAGAACAACTGTAGTCCCTTGCTCGAGTGTCTTAAGAGATTCATACGCCGCGGTGACGGGTGATGGATACTCGGAAACACTAACAGTAACGTTATTAAGAGGTTGAACATATAGTTCAAATATTTGCAGGGCGGCAGCTGGAGTAATTAATTTATTATCTTTTGTTCTTCGTTCGCTTTTTGCAGATGGAGCTGAAATTAAAACATGAACTTGACCAGTAGGCCATAATTCACTATAACTCTTAACCATCTCGAAATGGCCTTTATGAGGTGGCTTAAAACTACCAGGTACAATAACGACTACTCTATCGTTTTTTTTTAATAAGCCTTCAAGAACAACGTCAGCCTTAGAGACAAAACTCTCATCGAGACCATAATCAACAATAATTTTACGTATAATTTTAGCTACTTTTTTTGTATTTTCTGGTTCAGCGGCCCTATTAATAACCTCTCTCTCCATATCTGTTAGCCCTACATCTTCTATAGTTACAAATAATGCTTTTCGAGCAAGATTTACTAAGAATGTTTCACCTTCTGTCGTCAACGGCTCTGGCGCCGCTGGTTCAGGAGCTGGAGGAGGTACGGGAGGAATTCCACCAGGTGGAGCTGATGGTACAAAATCCCCACCAGTTGGTGGTCCTTGAGCAGGAACGAAATCTTGTGGACCAGCTTCTGAAGCTATTTTTTGTTGTGTTTTTTTAATCTTTTTAGTAAGTGTAGTATTTAACTCAGTATCTGCATCCGCTAATTCCTTTTCCTTATCAGTAGCTTTTCCAGCTTTTGCCTTTTTCTTAGCATTAGCAATACGTGCATTTTGAGCTTCTTTCTCGTTTTCCTCAGGAGTATTACTCCCAATATGCAGTTCGGCGATTTTTTTAAGAAATTTACTCATCTTAATTATTTATAGCAACGAAAGCTTATTTCTTATGTCATTGAAGTATGTTTTATCTAAAAACGTTAATTCATAGTACTTACAAAAATATTGTAATTTACTGAAATAAAACCGGGTTGCTTGTATCTTGTTAAGTCTTCTCATTAATAAAATGTTCAACTCTTCACTTATACCATTACATTTAAGCTTTTTCTTAAAATCATTAAAAGGTATAGGTTCTTGTAATACAATAACAGGAAATTTCTTTATAAACAAATCTAAAAAAGAAATATAATTCTTATTTAATGTATTCATAATATCAAAATATATTACCGGTTTATTTTTCTTATTATGAGTCTTGAGTACCTCACACGTATAATATATAAAATAGTGAAATATATACTTCTTATGTTGTTTATTATTAAATTTTAATTCATCGTCGAATTCAGATATTTTATCTATAGATAAATTATGAATATACTCTATTACAGGAGTAAAATTAACAATATTAAAGAACGACCCGTTAAGCTTAACGCTCAATTGCGGAGTCGTTATTAAGTCTTCTAATTGCATCTACGTTTTTCTCCCAGAAATTTGTATAATCAATTATAACATAATCTTTTGTATAACGCAAGAAGTTTTTAAACTGAAAATAATGAGCAATATTTGTATGAAACAGTATATAACTACCTTTTCTAGTAACCTTAATTATTAGAAACCATAACTTACCGCTTTCTGCTTGTTTAATCCATTTGTCTAATGTTTTATTTTGAGTGAACAATTTATGGTAATCAAACGTTTTATAGTTTTTACATTCTAATTTAAACTTAGACATGCATGGAGGTACCATAATATCTCCATCCATCATACGTTTTTGAGATTCAGTTAATTGATCAAGTCGGTGAAAATTAGCGCCTCCTGTATAGGCACCGGAATTTGGAACTCTAATAAAGTTCTCATTAAATACTTCGCTTAAATCTTTTGCAACTTCTCGCTCCCAAACGTTACCTTTTTGCTTGGCTGCGCTAGGCATATATAGTTACTTATCACTTAGCTAGACTTTGCAAGTTTTCTTTTTTTACGTTTTTTCTTTACCTTACCCTCGCGCTTTATAGTAGCTCCCATAACTTTAGGTAATCTCGCATCACCTGGAGAATATGTATCAGCAGTTGTATACTCACCACCACCTTGTGCTCCTCCAGCTCCCATACCAGCTGAACCAACTGTGTTATCAGTTAAGTACTGGGTCACCACCTGATCAAATAACTTAAGAGGCATATTAAATATTTATCGCTTTAAATATAATAAGTTGCCTTTTTTAAAAAAATACTATAATAAATAAATGGAAATTGGTGATATTATCGATCAATATCTTAAGGAAGCGAGTATAGATACTAATTTGGACCGCTTAGAAGTTACATCTACTCAGGAGCAATTATTAGCCAATAAACATAAATGGTCGGCTAGATTAATTAACCATAAAATTAAATTAAATAATTTTAAATTTAAAAGATCATCACTTCTAGAAGAGTATATAGTTGAATATCAAGATAAAGAGCCAGTACGTGTAAATAGATCTATTGCAGAAAGAGCAGTTGAAAATAAGAAAGAAATAAAAGCTGTAGATTTAAAAATACAAAATGAAGTTCTTATCATTAGCTTCTTAGAAAATATATATAAAAATGTAAGTTTTGCTACGAATGATATAAAGAACCTAATAGAGTTAATGAAGCTTGAAACTCAATGATAGATATAACGTTAAATTCAAACTCTCAAGCAATATTAGAAGGACCTGAATTAGATATTATCAGAGAACACTTTAGCGTAAAAAACGAAGCAGCACATTTTCAAAGAAGGTTTGGCAGGTTTGTTCCCTCACGTACATATGTAATTACTCAACAAGGTAAATTTGATATTGGATTATTAGTAGAAATTACAAAATTCTGTAAAACGAAAGATATAGAAATTAATCTCTCAAAAGAAATAAAAAATGCGTTAATACCTACATTACGTAAAGATAATATTATTGATTATAATCTAAAATTAGAATATAGAGAGTATCAACAAGATATAATTAATAAATGTATTGATAGAGGAAGAGGTACTATAGTATTAGCTACAGCAGGTGGTAAGACTCTCACAATGGCTGGTTTATTAGAGTTTTACTATAATAACTATAGTAAAAATTTTAGAGGATTAGTTATAGTACCAGACTTAGGATTAGCTAATCAAACTATATCTGATTTTGAGGAATATGGTGTTTCTTTTTCTACTACTAAATACACCGGGAAAAATGAATTAAATCTATCTCGTAATGTTATTATCGCTAATCTAGGTATATTACAAAGCTCTAAGCAAGATTTATCATGGATACAACATATAGATTTTTTAATTGTAGATGAAGTACATAAATTAAGGAGAGGAAATAAAATAAATAATATTCTCAAAAAAATTGACACTTCACACCGGTTCGGGTTTACTGGTACTCTGCCACCAGATCTATTAGATAAATGGAATATTTTTGGTAAGATAGGTCCTCAATTATTTGAAAAAAAAGCTCATCAACTAAAAGATGAAAAATATGTTGTACCAGCTAGAGTACATGTATTAGAACTAAACTACGATACACCATCGACACAAATATATCATGGAAATAATTCTAACGCATATTATTTACAAGAAAATGAATTCATACGTAATAGTCACTTTAGAAATAACTTATTAGCGAAACTCTCAAGCAAATTAGATAATAATGCACTTATATTAATTGATTATATAGAGCATGGAGAATTACTACTTAGCACGTTAAAAGACGTCTGTAAGACTAAACGAGTATATTTTATTAGAGGAGAAGTGGCTATACAAGAGCGTGAAAAAATACAAACATTAATGGAGAAAAGAAGGGATATAATAATTGTCGCCATCTCAAAAATATTTTCCACGGGTATTAATATTAAAAACCTACATTATATAATGTTTGCTAGCGGTGGAAAAGCAAAAATAAAAATAATACAAAGTATAGGCCGCGGCCTACGGTTGCATACTGATAAAAAAGAGCTTATAATATTTGATATTGCTGATAATTTACGTTACGGGCAGCGACATATGGAACAGCGACTATTATTATATGATAGTGAATATATAAATTATAAGTTTACACAGTACCATGAAACCAACTAAAAAACCAATTAAAAAAAAGGCAAAATCAAAAAAACCTAATAAGAAGACCTATTATGTTAGTCCTAAAAAATTTTTACAAAATCTAAAAGACTATTATGAAACAGACGACTTAATTGATGAATTAGCTACATCAGTTTATAAGATTGCCGTGGGTTTAAGTTATTCTCCTAACTTTATAAATTATAGTTATAAGGATGAAATGATTGGTGATGCTGTTGTAAAAATGGTCGCTGCAGTAAAAAACAAAAAATTTAGAATTGACTCTCCATCAAATCCGTTCTCATATTTTACTACTATTGCCTATCACGCTTTTATTAATAGAATAAAAAAAGAAAAGAAATATAGGGAAACAATTCTCGATTATCAAGAACAAGTTTATGGAAACATGGCAAGAGACGAGGCAATAGAAAATAAAGCACCTAATAAAGACTACGACAAAGAATTATACATTTAATGTCAGAGGAAAGTAACAAAAAAATCGGATTCTTTTCTGATTTACATATTGGATGCCATCAAAATAGTGAAAAGTGGCACGATGTTACTTTAGAGTGGGCGAAATGGTTCACAAGTGAACTAAAAAAACAAAATATTACTAATTTGTTTTTTGGAGGTGACTTTTTTCATTATCGAGATGAAATAAATGTAAAATCTCTACATTTTGCTAATGATGTATTAGATTTATTTAATGAGTTTGAAGTAATTATGATTCCTGGTAATCATGATGCTTATTATAAAGATAATTCTACCGTACATTCATTATCTATTTTAAATAATAGAAAAAATATTAACATTCTTGATAAACCAATTGTAAAAACTATCTTCAATAAGCAGGTTGGCTTCTGTCCATGGGGTACAAATATAGATAAAGTTCCAGAATGTGATTTATTAGTAGGTCATTTTGAAATTGAAAATTTTAATTTTAATAGTTTTAAGATATGCGAGACAGGTATTCAATCATGTGACTTACTAACGAAGTCTAATCTCATAGTATCTGGCCATTTCCATAAACGACAACGCCGAAAATACTCAAATGGAGAGATAATTTATGTTGGAAACCCGTTTGAAATGGACTTTAATGATATTCAGGATCAAAAAGGGTTTTATATATTTGACTTAAATGATCAGAACATAAAATACACCTTTATTGAAAATAAAGTATCTCCTATACACGTAAAAGTAAACTTAAGCGAGCTTGAAGAATTAAAAACAATAGCAAAAAAAATAGGCTGGTCTAAGTTAGCTATAAAAATTGTTATAGACAAAGATATAAAAACAAACTTAATAGATAAAATAATTGCTTCTATAAATTTTGAAGCACCGTTTTCTTTAGTAACAGATTATTTACATAAATTTAATATTGGTGACAATATTGAACTATCAAATGAACTCGGTGACTTGAATGTTAAACAATGTATTATAGAATATGTAGAATCATTAGATATAGATAATAAAGAAGAAGTAATACAAAAAACTGTACATCTGTATAATCAGTTTTCATAGTGTATGAAATATATAAATTTTAATACAATAAAAATTAGTAACTTTCTATCAGTAGGTAAGGAACCGATTGAAATTAATTTTCAAGCAGGACTAAACATAATTACTGGTGTTAATAAAGATAAAGAGGATAGAAGAAATGGTGTCGGTAAGTCAACGATTGCTGATGCTATACATTTTGCTATTTTTGGTGAAACAATACGAGAAGTCTCAAAAGATTTTATTGTAAATGCTATAAACAAAAAAAATACATATGTTGAGTTACATTTTTCAATAAATGAAAACAATAAAGCAAATAATTATCGAATTGTACGTAAGTTAAAACCTACGAAGTGCTACCTTTATGCTGATGGTATAGATGTAACTGAAAGTACTATACCTAATACTAGCAAGAAAATAAGGAGTATACTAAGTTGTTCGCCAGAGGTGTTTCAAAATTGTGTTATAATGTCACTTAACACTACATTACCTTTTATGGCCCAAAGAAAGGTTGAAAAAAGAAAATTTATTGAAGGTATTTTAAATTTAGAAATCTTCTCTGAAATGCTTTTAAGTGCTCGATCTGAATATAACAACGTCCAAAAAAAATATGAACATATTACGAAAGATTTTGACCATGCAACTAATATTTCTAATCTTCTCCGAGATCAAAAAGATAAAATTTTAACTAATATTATTGAGCAAAAAGATAAAATTAATGATAGAATAAAGATTATTAATGAAGACATAGAACAAAACAAAACAAAAATTAAAACTATAAATAAAAATTTGTATAGTAAAAGTAAAGAAAAGTTAATTTTTATAAAAAATAAATTAAAAGATATACAAGACCAGCTAGATACTATTTCAAATAAAATTACAGAGCATCAAACTGAAATAAAATTTTATAACAAACAAGCCTCGAGCATTGGTACTGATGATGATAATTGTCCAATATGCTTACGACAGATTACAAGCAAAGATAGAGATCATATAACGCAAGAGAAAAATAAAATTAAAAAGGATATTAATAATTGCGAGCAAGATATTGAAAGTCTCCTCCACCAGCGAAAAAATATTATTAATTTAAAGGAAAATAATATTACAGCCGAGTCCCAGCTTAACGAGTATATCTCTACAGTAAAAACGGTTCATAATAATAATAAAATAACCGTCGCGTATATTAATAGTCTCAAGAGTGACTTGGATAAAAACAAGAAGGAGCTACAGGAAGTAACGGAGAAAGAAACTAACCTAGAAATAAAAGAATTAAATAATAAGTTAAAAATTAAAATAGAAGAAGTAACTGAACTAGAACAAGCGTCAAATAATATATATTCAGATTTAGAAATTTTAGAAATAGTAAAATACGTCTTATCAGAGGAAGGCATAAAGTCGTTTATTGTGAAAAAGATTTTAGATGTGTTAAACAACCGGTTACTGTATTATTTGCAAAAAATGGATGCGAATTGTGTTTGTAGATTTAATGAGTATTTTGAAGAGGAAATTGTTAATGAGAAAAATGAAGAATGTTCTTATTTTAATTTTTCTGGCGCCGAAAGAAAAAATATAGATCTTGCTATTTTATTCACATTTATAGATATAAGAAGGTTACAAGGAGATGTTGCTTATAACTTATTAATGTTTGATGAGCTATTAGATAGTTCATTAGATGAAAAGGGAGTAGAGCTAGTTTTAAATATAATTAAAGAACGAGTAGATACACATAAAGAGAGTATATATGTAATCTCTCATAGAAAAGAATCAGTCAAGTCCGCATCCGGTGAAGTTATTATTCTAGAAAAGAAAAATAGCATTACCACTCGGGTGGATTTATCCAGTAATTAGTAATAAATTTATATAATGATTACGCCTTATCAGCATACAAACCGACTTCCGTTTTCACCACCGATACCCGGTAGCCCATCCCTCTCTCTTACACAACCAACATACAAAGAATCATTAAAAAAAACCGGGCATGCCGCACCTGATCTTCCCCGTGGATTAAATTTTTATGCTGATTATTCGGGTTGTGGTCATTGGAGAATGATATGGCCAGAATTATTACTTAATTGTTATTGTAAAGCTAATGTGCAAGGTGGTACTGTAATGATCGGAGATAAAAACTTTTATAATGGAATTAAAACAGTTCGCATTCAACGACAGGCAACTGAATCTCAAGCAAATTATATAAAGTGGTTACATGAGCTAGCTAAAGAACTTAAATTTAAAATTATATATGAAATAGACGATATAATATTTAAAGAAGACATACCTCATTATAATAAATTTAGATTTGCATTTGAAGACCCAAAAATAAGACAAACAAGCATGGAAATTATGCAGATATGTGATGAAATTACTGTAACTAATAAATTCATGCAAGATTATTATATTGAAAAAACAGGTAATAAAAATGTAACAGTAGTACCTAATTTTATCCCAAAATTTTGGATGGATAGATATTTCGACTTTACAAAAATTAAAGACAATTATCAGAAATATAAAAAGAAGCCGCGAGTAGTTTATTGTGGAAGTGGTGCTCATTTTGATATTGAAAATAGAATTAAACAAAAAGACGATTTTTATCATGTCAACGACGCAATAAGAAAAACAGTAGATAAATTTCAATGGGTGTTTGTAGGTGGGTTCCCATTAACTCTAAGAGATTTAATTCAACAAAAAAAGATTGAATATCATGAATGGACTAATTTAGTAAATTATCCTGAATACATAAATAGTAAGAACCCTACTGTTTTCTATGCTCCATTAGAAGATAGTAATTTTAATAAAGCAAAGAGTGATTTAAAATTCATTGAAGGTTGTGCATTAGGTATCCCGACTATTTGTCAAGATTTATGTACGTATGATACTGCATTTCATAAATTTAAAACAGGAGATGATTTAGTAAGCAAAATAGAATATCTAACTAGTGATTATAAAAAATACATAAAAGAAGTAAAGCGCGCCCGAAGTTATATGAAATCCCGGTGGATGGAAGATAATATTAATTTTTATACGGAATTATACTCACACCCGTATGGATCTTCAAAGAGAAAAAATCTTAATCGCTTAAACGGAATTAGTTGATTTATTGTTTTATTTTCCTTATACTATAAGCAATGTATAGGAACTTAGCATACATACCAAATCAACGTGTCATGCGTTTATATACATGGGACGAAAACGGTGTTAGGATTGAAACAGATTGCCCGTATCAGCCATACTTCTATTCGGAGACAAATTCAAATCGATATGACGGAACATCGTTATATGGTACGAAACTCCGGAAACACACCGCTAATAGTGAACTAGATAGAAGAAAAAAAATTGAAGATCTTAATGATCATAAAATTTATGAAAACATTTCCCCCTATCAACAATTTTTAGTTGATAGGTTTTGGGAGATAAGTGAAACAGACGATTTTACTAAATTCCCTCTTAAGATATGGTTTTTTGATATAGAGACATATTCCCCAGACGAGTTTCCAAAACCTGAAGAAGCGAGTCATATGATTAACGTAATCACAGTATACGATACTGTAGAAAAAACGTATTTTACATGGGGAATTAATAAGTATACACCAAAATCTGATGACGTAAAATATACTCATTGTAAGAATGAAACTGAGTTATTACAGAAATTTTTAGACTTTTATTGCAAAGAACGACCTGATATTTTATCTGGATGGGCTAGTGAGGTTTTTGATATTCCGTATGTAATTAATCGGGTTAGAAACATACTAGGTGAAGACGCTACTCGGTTATTTTCACCAGTACATGATGAAATTATGAAGCCAATCTACCAACGAGTGTATCGTGGTAATTTTGGTAAACAAACATCAAAATATGTGGTTGAGGGGGTATCAATGCTAGATTATCTTGATGTATATAAAACCTTCAGTCTGGGCATGAAAGACAGTTATAAGCTAGATAACATAGCTCACATAGAACTAGGAGAGAACAAGGTAGATATAGGAGAAACTAACCTTGCAATGCTGTCTATCAATGATTGGGACAAATTTGTTGACTACAATATTCATGACGTAAGACTGCTAGTTAAACTTGAAGCTAAGCTTATGTACATGGACCTGGCAAGAATGTTATCATACATAGGATTAACCCCGTTTAACGCAGCTCTTGGTACTATTAGTACAGTAAACGGTCGTGCAATTGTTGAAGCAAGAAAGTCAGACCCACCCCGAATCATCCCAACTTTTATAAAAGGAGACGACGGGTCTGGTAAATATGAAGGTGCATATGTAGGTGAACCAAAACCCGGGTTCCAAGAGAATGTCATATCATTTGACGCCAACTCACTATACCCTAGTGTAATGGTTACTCTCAACTTAAGCCCAGAAACTAAAGTTGGAAGCATTGTTGGTACTGATAACGGTAGAGTGTATATAAAGACAGTAAATAACAAAGATATTGAGATGACTTATAGTGATTTTAATAAATGGTGTACTAAAAATGACATAGCAGTAACGAGAGCTAAAAAACTATTTTCACAGAAAACCAAAGGGATTTTCCCGCAGATTACAGATCACTTCTATGACATAAGAAAAGGAAAAAAACAACAATGGAACGAGGCTCGTGAGAAAAAACATCAATTATCTCTTGAGCTTAAAAAGGAAAAAAGACAAACTGAAAAAGAAAAATTAAAGAAAAAAATTGTAGAGACACAATTCAAGATCGATCAGCTTTGGATCTGGCAATTCACGTTAAAAATTCTTATTAACCGTATTTATGGGTATTTTGGTAATAAAAACTCTGCTATGGCTGATGGTGACATCGCCCGGTCAATTACGTTAACAGGACGGGATGTCATAAAACAAAGCAATATTATTTTAAGAAATTATATTAAAAGAAAAACTAATTTAACTGATAAAGATCTTGAAAAAAATGATCCAATCATTTATAATGACACAGATAGTTCATATTGTACTATTACTCCTTTACTCGACCACAAAGGAATATCACTACATAAAGATAATAATATTAACGAAGAAGTATATACTCTTGTTCAAGATATAGAAGACGATTTAAACGTTCATATTGAAAAATGGGCACGAAATACCCTGTTAACTAAGGATCCTAGGTTTGTTTTTAAAAGAGAGTCTATTTGTGATAAAGGTATTTTTTTACAAAAAAAACGATACGTCTTACATAAACTCGACGATGAAGGAGTTGTTTGTAATAAATTTAAATACACTGGGGTAGAAGTGGTTCGAACCACAATGCCTAATGCAATTAAGCCATATGTAAAAAAGATTATTGAGCATATGATTATGAGTGAAAATCAAAACACTACAAATGAAATCTTCGAAGAGACGTATGAAATTTTTAAGTCGTTATCTATAAAAGACATTGCATTTGTAATGGGTGTTAAAGAATATGAAAAATACAGCATACATACTAAAGGCTGGATGGTCAAAAAAGGAACACCGATTCATGTTAAGTCTTCTATATATTACAACAAGCTTTTAGAGTATTATGGTATTTCTAAAAAGCATGAATATATTAGTTCTGGTGATAAAATACGATATTTTTATACAGTACCTAATAAATTTGGCTTAAATTCTTTAGGGTTTAAATATGATATACCTCGAGAATTCGAACAAGACTTTAAAGTAGACTACGAGAAAATGTTTGAAAAAATTGTATATAGTGTTATCGATAGGTTTTATGATAATGTAAATTGGAAGTCGTTTCGCCCAGGGCAAGCCGTTAATACAGATTTATTTGATTTCTTTAAAATACCTGTTGCAAATTAAAATATTTATATTATAATAATAACATGGATATCATTACATACATTGATAGTATAGGTAGGACTTGTTTCGGGGAGTTAGTAGAACAAACAGATTCAATTTTAAGAGTTAAATCACCAGCGATGATTATGGTAACACCTAACGACGCTTCTAATATGAAAGTGGACGTTATGCCGTTATTTTTTACTGAATTTTCTAGTGGCGAGGCTCCAGTATTTAAATACGCTATTTCTCAATATACAGAAGTAGAGGTTACTATTTCTGATAAGATACTAGTGCATTATAATGCTAAGATTAATACTACAGAGGAATCATCTCCGGAAACTCCCGTAGAGCCCTTATCTGAAAAAGACGTACCTGAAGTCACATTATTTGAGGATAATTAATATATGTCAAAATATGCTGAAAAGGCGTATGATGAGACTCTTGTTAATAAAGCATTTGCTAAATTACAAAAGCTTAATAAAAACGCGACTACTCTTGAAGAGAATACGCTTAGTAATGTAACTGAGTGGATTGATACTGGGTGCCTAGTATTAAATTCTATTTTATCTGGATCTCTATATGGAGGTGTACCTAAAGGTAGAATAACAATTTTCGCTGGTGAAGCTCAATGTGGCAAGACTTTTATTTTAAATAAGATTCTTGCCAAGGCTCAGAAAATTGGAATGGTTCCTGTAATATTTGATACTGAAGTCGCAATTGAAAAAGAAGGAGCTGAAAATGTAGGTCTAGATGTTTCAAATGTAAAATATGTTCCTGTTGATACTGTTGAAAATTGTCGTAATCAAATTATGGCATTCTTAGACAGTGTTGAAGAAGAGCCAGAACTCCACGGAAAATTTATTATATCAATTGATTCTCTTGGAAACTTAGCCTCTTCAAAAGAAATTGCTGACGCTGAGGCTAATAAAGGAGCCATGGACATGGGGCTCAGAGCTAAACAGCTTAAATCCATGATGCGTATTATTACATATAAGGCTGCCGTAACTGGTACAACCATTATATGTAGTAATCACACATATGCTGACCCTGGTGCACTCCATCCTACCTTAGTCAAACAACAAGCTGGGGGATCTGGTCCTATGTACATGGCTTCTTTATTAGTCCAAATGGCTGCCAAAAAAGAAAGGACAGATACTGCAAATGATAAAGACGAAGCGTTGACTGAAAGTAGAAATTACTCCGGTGTTACTCTTCGAATGTTAACTGTAAAAAATAGGTTTATACCTGCATTCTTACAAGCGGAGGCATATTTAAACTTTAAAACAGGTTTAGATAAATATTCCGGATTAAAAGAGGTTGCCGTGGCTCATGGAGTTATTCAGCAAAACGGTTCTACATATACTATGGGAGACAAAAAGCTAGGATACTACAAGAACTGGCGCAAAGACGAGGAACTGTGGAATAATATATTACCTAAGATAGAATCTTCTATAAGTGAAAAATACCGGTATGGTAAAGCTTTAGAAGATAATGCTATATTAGAACAAGACGATGAGTAAAGCTGTTGTACCTATTTCAGGTGGTTTAGATAGTTCAGTTATATTAAGTATTGCGACAAAGCAGCACGACGAAGTATTTGCAATAACATATAATTACGGACAAAAACACGATAAAGAAATTCTATGTGCAGGTACTCAAGTAGATTATTTTAGTTCTAATATCGAAGAACATAAAATTATAGATATAACATTTTTTAAGGATATAGCACCTACATCTTCCCTTACTAATAATGATATCAAAGTAGCACACGCAAAAGACGTATTAGGAGACGCCCAAACTGTAAACTATGTTCCGTTTCGTAATATGATGATGCTGTCTATTGCTTGCTCATACGCAGAAGCCGTCGGTGCAGATACTGTTTATCATGGATCAGCTTTAGTAGACAGCCAAGCTGGATACTGGGACGGTAGTATTGAATTTCGTGATAAAATAAATACACTAATTTCTCTTAATAGAAAAAATAGAATTGAAATAAAGGCTCCTTTAATTCATCTAGCAAAAAAAGAAATTATAAAACTCGGAATTGATAATGATGTAATATTTGAAGATACATGGACGTGTTATGAAGGTAACGTAAACGCTTGTGGATATTGTACAGCGTGTAGTTCTCGTATACAAGGCTTCTTACAAAATAAAATCAAAGACCCAATAGAATATGAACGAACAGATATACCATGGTAGCGAACTAGAATATTCTGATATTTTATTAGTACCAAAATATAGTCAATTAGATTCTCGCGAAGGTGCAAACGTATCTTTTAAGTTAGGGAAGTTTTCATTTAACTTACCAGTAGTTCCATCTAATATGAAAACTGTAATAGATATCGAGCTATGCAAGCAATTAGATGATAATAATTATTTTTATATTATGCATCGGTTTGATAATGTATTTGAAACAGTACAAAAACTTAATGACCTTAATTGTAATTGCGTAAGTGTTAGTATAGGAGTAAACCGAGAATCTTATGATCAATTAGAAGCTATTATACTTAATAAATATAGAATTGATATTATTACAATCGACGTAGCTCATGGACATCATCAAAAAGTCAGTAGTATGGTTAGGTATGTTAAAAAATATTTCCCTGATTCAATAGTTATTGCCGGTAACGTCGGAACCTATGATGGCTTTCAATTTTTAGAAGACGCTGGTGCTGATGTTATTAAAGTAGGAATTGGATCAGGAGTTATCTGTACTACACGGTACAAGACCGGGTTTGGTACACCTATGTTTTCAACATTATTAAAAATTAGCTCCCACAATACAAAGGCTAAAATAATGGCTGATGGTGGATGTAAAGAATTTGGAGATATTGCAAAGGCTTTAGTTGCTGGAGCAGATTGTGTAATGGCTGGATCTTTTTTTGCAGGTTGTATTGACTCTCCTGCAAAACATATTAACGGACATAAACAATACTACGGTAGTACATCATATACTCAAAAAAGAAATAAATTAAATTTTGTTGAAGGTAAACAAATAGAAATAGAATTAGCACCGGAATATAATATTAGATTAAGAGAAATTGAAAAGGCTCTTAAGAGCTCTGTTTCATATGCTGGTTGCAAAGATTTAAGTTGCCTAAGTAAAGCGGAGTTCATACAATTAAAATAACTATGTGTGGAATTTTTGGATCAAACAATATTAAGACGTTTAGAGAGCTATATACAAAAAACTCTGAAAGAGGAAACTTTGTACGTAGCGTGACAATGCTATTCCCCGGTGGGATGAAAAATGATATTCGTGTGTCAACAAAATATGAACAAGATTTTGATAAGCATATAGAAGAAAACCCTTTCTGTATATATTACCTAGGTCACGTACAGTCACCAACATCCAACGTTCGAGACTTTAATATAGAGACTTCTCACCCGTTTAGTTTTAAAAATAGATACATAGCACATAATGGCGTACTATCTAATCATGAAGAATTAATACAAGAGTATAATTTAGATATTAAATGTAAAGTAGATAGTAATGTGATTTTACCCTTAATAGAAAAAATAGGATTTAATGACGCAATCTCTGCGCTACAAGGAACATTTGGTTGCTGGTACTATGACACCGACCACGCAGAATTACGTATATTTAGATCAGGCTCTACACTATTTAGTAACGGTGGGGATTTTAGTTCGATTCAAGTGAGTGATGAATATAAAGATATAACTGAAGGTACTGTTCTGATTTATAATTTTACTAATAATACCTTTAATAAAGAAGAAGAATTTGAACTAAACATGACACCATTCTTTTTATGAAAACTTTAATAGCAGTCGCTACACAAGCTACGAGTGCAGAGTTTTTAAATTCTAGATTATCTAAAAGCTTGCAACATCACGAAGAAAACACTATAACTACGTTTGATCTTCAACCTACATATAAAAATACTAGCGGGTTGTGTGATGTTTACAATAATTATCTTACACCAGAAAACTTTAAAAAATATGATTGTATTCTATTCGTACACGATGATGTGTTTATTGATAGTATAAATTTTTTAGTAGAGATCCGTAATTTGTTTAAACAAGGGTTTGATGTAGTAGGTCTAGCAGGTGGAAGTAAACTACAAGTTAAAAAACCTTGCCTATGGCATTTATTGTGTAAACCAGACTCCCTATCTGGAATAGTATCACATTATCAAAATAATACAGACTACTCTCCCACAATATTTGGTGCAACACCAAAAGAAGTGGTATTATTAGATGGTGTATTTTTAGCTATTCGAACTAAATCAATTGCAAAGAAGAAAATAAAATTTGATAATAACCTTAAAGGTTTTCATCATTATGATTTAAAATTTTGTTTAGATTGTCATTTAGCTGGTTTACGTTTAACTACAGCTCCTATTCATGTCATTCACGAATCTCCTGGCTTGCTCAACCACACAGAAAGTTATAGCAATTCAGAAGAATACTTCTATAATACTCTGTTAGAACATGCTGACAAACGAAAGTAATTATTTAGATATAGATTTAGAATATTTAGAAAAGGTAGTTTTTAAGAATTGTCTTGAAGATGAAATTTATCTAACTTCTATTATTGATAATCTTAATTATAAATTCTTTAAAAATAAAGACTTTAAACAAATAATTAAAATCATACAGGCTCTCTATCGAAAAAACAATAGACGACCTACTCACACTGAATTAGAATTATATTTAAACACACCGCAGCTTAAAGATCATTATCAAGCAAGTAAGAAGATTACTAACACTCTAGAAGTAGAATTATCTAATGACATATTACTTTCTTATACAGAGAGGTTCTTACAAGAGCAAGCCGTATTTAATACATTTTTAGAAATTGTTGATAATAAAGAGAGAGATATAAAAAGTATTCATGACAAATTTTCAAAGGCATGTAATATTTCTATTACTACTAATGTAGGTCATAATTATTTTAAAGATGTTGAGCAACATATTACTGACTTGACAACCCGGGAAGAAAAAATTAAAACAGGATGGGATTGGTTAGATTCTAGACTTGGTGGTGGTTTCTTAGAACAAGGTCGTAGTATGTATGTATTCGCCGGACCTACTAATGTGGGTAAGTCTATATTTTTAAGTAATATTGCAAGCAATGCAGCAGCAGAAGGTAAAAATGTTTTAGTCGTTTCTCTTGAAATGTCAGAAATGATTTATTGTAAAAGGATTACATCAAAGCTCACCGGTTTACCTATAAACTATTTACATGATCATGTAGAAGAATTAAGAGAAAGTGTAGGTAAATTTAAAATGACTCATCCACGAGCTAATATGATAATTAAAGAATTTGCTCCGAGTTCTATTACACCTCCACAACTTGAAGGGTATATTAAAAAATTAATAAATAAGAAATTTAAACCTGATATTATAGTTCTTGATTATTTAAATCTCCTAGCAAGTACATATGGTAATAATTCGTATGAGCGTGTTAAGAGTATTTCTGAACAAGTGAGAGCAATGTCATATACATTTGAATGTCCTATCATTACCGCTACACAAGTAAATAGAACAGGTTATGGAAACACTACCAATGGTCCTGGATTAGAAGCTATTGGAGAAAGTTATGGATTAGGAGCCACTTCAGATGTTATTGTAAGTATTTGGAGAACGGAAGAAGATGAAGAAGATGATGCGCTTCATATCGGCATTATTAAAAATAGATTTGGTTCCAATACAGGGAGCACTCGAGTCTCTATAGACTATAACACTCTTACACTTACAGAAAATAATGATTTAAATATTAACGAAGATGTAAATACTGCGGAAAACGATGCTGTACAATTCGGGAGAGTATTGTAAATATAAATAATGTCCAAGAATGAAATAATTTTTACAGACTTAGATCTCGACGGTTGCTGTAGTTATTTAATTTATACATGGTTTAAACAAGCCAAGCCAAAAGCTATAACATTAAAAGTATCTAACATACGTGAGAAAATATTAGGTTGGCTTAATTACAATAAAATTGAAGATTATAAAAGGGTATATTTCTTTGACTTAGACACTACAGAGATTAAAGATTTAATAGATAAACCCAACGTACTTATTTTTGATCATCACAAATCCCATGAAGATGATTATTCATTTGCTAAAACATATATCGATGTAAACCAACCGTCATGCAGTAAGCATTTATATCAAATATTCAATCACATATATCCAGACGTAAATTTAACCAGGGAACAGAAAAAGCTAATTACATTTGCTAACGATTATGATTGTTATGAATTAAAATATCCTGAAAGTAATAAATTAAACTTTTATCTTTGGTATAAAAACGGTGATAAATTACAAAATTTTATTAATGATTTTGAAAATGGGTTCTTCGGCTTTACTAATGAACAAAATAAAATAATCAGCTATCATTTCTATAGATTCAAAAAAATGAGAGATAATATAGATCTATATAAAGCAAAGCTCTCGATAGCAGGAAAAGAATATAATTTTATTAGTACTTTTGCTAATGAATATGTTAATGATCTTGGACAATATATTGTTGATAATTATAAGTGTGATGTATGTATGATGATTAATTTAAAAAATAACAGAGTATATTTACGCAGAAATAGAAATATTGATTTTAATTTAAGTAAATTCGCTAAGAAAATATGTGACGGTGGCGGACATGAATATGCAGCTGGTGGTATATTAAATGATAATGTACTTTCTTTAAGTAAACAATTTGAACCTCTAAATAAAAATGACAGATAGTCCATACACAATTTTAGAACGAAAAGATATTGTACATACTTTTCTAACATTATGTAGTTTTGTTTCTATTTGTGAGAATAGAAAGATTAACCTCGCAAATGTATTTTTAGTAGTTCTAAAAGAAGAGAAATATAGAGAACTGTTTAAAAGGGCATTATTAATAGATAATAATTTCGGATTAGTAAAAATATTTCTACAACACGATCCATATCTATATAAAAGTAAATATATAACAAAATACCTTAAAAAGAATTCTATAGATTTATGAATAACCTATCAGTGTTTGAGAAAAATATATATAATATTTATCTTAAAACTTCTAGAGATAAAAAGGGGTTTACTCCTCGAAAAGATTTTAAAAAACTAGACGATACAAAATACGTTATACTTAAGAAAATATCAAATACTTTAAGAAATAAAAAAATAGATCCGATTATATTTTTTAATGCACCATATAAATTATATTCAGAAAAATATGTACCGCTTGATTTTTATAGTACATTTAACGCTATTTCTACATATAAAAAATACACAACAGATATAGAATTAACAAAACCTGATCATGAATTTAATATTACTAGATTAAGAAATAGCTTTAAATTTATTTATGGTATGTGTATTGAACATAATTTAACAAGATGTGACGAATACCTCGACATACAGTCGGGAATATATCCTAATTTTATTCTAGATCTAAAAAATAATGATATTAATTACTATTCCTTGTTGTCTCTCGATATATCAGAAAAAAATATTAAGCTAGAAAAAAATATAGTTGAATTTGCATGTAATAGCTTCTATAATACGTTGAGTAGTTTGAGATCGAAATATACATTTTCGAAAAAACTCAAACCTTTGGGAATAAAATTAACTAATACTATAAATAAAATATTAAAAAGAAAATGACAACAAATATGTTTGAATCAATTAGAGGAGCGATGGCTCAGACCGCGCAACAAACGTCAACTAGTAATATTATGCGACTAAAGCCAGGTAATACATATATATTACGGCTTGTACCGTTCGTAAAGGATCCTAGTAAAACGTTCTTTCATTATTATTCACACGGTTGGGTAAGTGAAATGACCGGGCAATTTCAAAGCGCGATTAGCCCGCAGACATGGGGAGAAAGAGATCCTATTGCAGAGGCTCGATATAGACTCTCTCGTACCGGTTCTGAAGAAGAAAAAGAAAAGGCAAAAGCTTTAAACCGTAAAGAAAATTGGCTTGTTAATGTTTATGTAGTAAAGGATCCTGATAATCCTGAAAATGAAGGTAAGGTAAAAATTCTTCGCTTTGGTCGTCAGTTGCATAAAATTGTAATGGAAGCAATGGAGGGAGAAGACGCTGACGAGTTCGGTGAGAAGATTTTTGACCTCTCGAGTGAAGGTTGTAGTTTTCGAGTTAAAGTTGAAGAGCAAGGAGGATATCCGACATACGTAAGCTCTCGCTTCGCTAGTCCTTCTCAAATCTCAGGAGTAACGGATAATACTATTAAAGATGTTTATGATCAAACATTTGATCTAGAAAATGTTTTCCCAGTCAAAAGCTATGACGAGTTACAGACAATGCTTACCGAGCACTACCACGGAGTTACAGAAGATTCAGTAACAGAGCCCGTACAGAAACAATCAACAAAGCCGCCTGCTGAAGAAGAAGATGATATACCTTTTGATGATTTAGAATCTACATCAAAAGGTGACTCTAAATCGTCTACTATTGATGATGATAAAGTTAAAGAGCTTCTTGATACTCTAGAATAAAGATGACCGACGAAGACGCAGTAAAGTTAGCTATTCATGATATGAATAAACAAGCACATGGCTTGAACAGAGATATTGTTCAAAAGAGTGCTACAATGAATGATATTCCTATACAAAAGGATATATATAAGCAACCAGCGCGTCACTCAGTCCCACAACAGCAACAACCAGTACATCAACAACAGGTTGCTCTTTCTCAACCTGTTGCTCCTCAACCGCAAATTACAGGAGACCCTGCTCTATTGAATAGTTTAATAGAGCGGGTCTCTGCTGTTGAAAAACAATTTACTAAATTCATAACTTTAATTGAACGGAGAGTTGCAAAAAACGCAAAAGAAATTAATATACGAATCAAATTAAACGAAAATAATGATTCTACCAATAAAGAATAAAGATAATTTTATTCAAAATTTTCTTAATCCGGTCTCGAGATTAGATTCAGCGGCGACACTAGATATAAGCAATAATATATCTACTATTGTTCATAATAATTCTAACATTTTTCTTAAAGCAGAATATAAAGTCAGTTGGGATGATCACCCTCAAGACAATATTATATGTTTACCGGATACAGTTAAATTAATTAAAATTTTATCATGCTTAGATGAAGCTGATATACGCCTTAAAGTAGAGGAAAACAGTATTACATATAATGATAAGTTTAATAGATTTAAATATCATTTATTTGATAGTAGTATAACTAAAAATACTGCATTTGATTTTAATAAAATAGACGATATTACATTTAACACTAATTTTAAACTTACAAAAGAAAAAAATAATGCAATATTAAAAGCATTACCGTTTGTCACCGAATCAAGTAAAGTATATCTTAAGACTGAAAATACAAACGTATATGCTGAATTATCAGATAAAAAACTACAAAACGTAGATAGTTACACTACAATACTCGCTGAGGAATATGATGGAGATAAATTAGATTACGAGCTAATTTTAGACGTAGAACTATTTAGACTTATATCTGTATTGAGTTTTTCCGAAGCTATAATTTATATAAATAATGAATATAAAATGCTTATGATTAAACTAGAACTTAAAGACAGCGACCTCACGTTTGTTAGTACTAGTTATAAAAACTAATGAAAAATAAAGTCACAACTTGCGGGTATTTTATTAAGCGATTAAGGGATAATGGGTATACAGTAAATAGGATTTTCTCCGAGTATACCACTGAAGACCCTAGACGCTGGACAGTAATGCTCAACCCACAAACAAACGCTTTATATATAACTTGTTATGTTAATTACGACTGGACTGAAGATTTTAAATTTGAACTAAATGACGGTAGTCGATTTAAAAACTTTCAGTTAAAAACAGATAGTATGGAAGTTATTATGACTAAATTAATCGAAAAAGATATAATGCCTAATGAAAAAGACAATTCCTAAATCTAAAAATTTCGATAATTTATTAAAGTCCAGTATTAATGCCGTCGAACCAGCTGAGATAGAAGAACAGGATATGTCGTTTATTACTGACTATCTCGGAGAGCATTTAAAATCATTTATACTACTAGGATATGATCTTAAAGGAGAAAGTGTAGTAATGGTCTCTGGTAAAACACCTCAAGATTACGACGCTATAGAAACATTATTAAGACGCGTTGCGGGAGTAGACTTTTTTAGAGACGTACAAGAACAAACAAATACAAATGAATAAGATAGTTGTTTTAGGAAACGGTTACATAGGGAGTAAGACATATAGATATCTTTTTGATACTATCGGAAATATACATGATATAGTTCACCTATCAGATTACAAGTATAATGTACCAGAAAGCTTAAAAGAAACATTATTTAGTAACTTATTGTCCGAGTTTCGCGGATCACAACTTAAATGGATAGTTAATTGTGTTGGATATACTGGAAAACCAAATGTAGACGCTTGTGAAGAAAATAAGCAAATCTGCTGGGATTTAAATGTAACATTTCCTACCGTTCTAGCTCAGTTCTGTAAACAGTACGATATAAAACTGATTAATGTAAGTTCAGGATGTATATATGACGGTCCAGAAAATGTACTCTATACAGAGGAAGATGAACCTAATTTTGGATTACTTAACTCTGATAGTAGTTGGTACAGTAAAACAAAACACGCAGCAGAGCTATGTTTACGTAATTACAACAACGTATATACTCTTCGAATAAGAATGCCTGTTTGTAATGACTTTAATGCGTCAAAAAATTACTTATGTAAACTCTTAAAATATAATAATATTCTCGATGAAGTAAATTCTAAAACTGTTATTGAAGACCTACTTCTCGTGATTAATAAGATTATTAACATTCAAGACTTACCGGGCGGTATTTATAATTGTGTGAATCCTGAGCCTCTTTCAACAAATGAAGTTTGTCAAATCTTAGATAAGTACGGAATGTGGAACCCGAATTGGAAGCTTATTAATTATAATGAATTAAAACAACATATTGTTGCCAACAGATCTAATTGTGTTCTTTCGACAGAAAAATTAAAAACACACGGACTAGATATGCCACTAGAGAGAGAATCCTTAATTAGAATATTAAGTGAATGAAAGATAAAAATATATTAGTAACGGGTGGTTTGGGCTTTATTGGAAGTCACTTTATAGAGCTACTTTATAATAAATGCACAAATTGTAAGATAACCATAGTAGATAGTTATAGTTACTGCGTATCACGTAAAACAGAAGATTATTTATATGACTTATACTACCACACATCAGGACATAGTAATAAGCTAAATATAGTATATGAAACCATATCAGATTTTAAATTAGATAAAGAATATGATTATATTGTAAATTTCGCTGCAGAGTCTCATGTAGATAATAGCATCACCGATGGTGATGTTTTTATCGATAGTAATTATGTAGGTGTATATGAATTACTAAAACAACTACCTGACACCACTAGATTTCTTCAAGTAGGTACAGATGAAGTTTACGGTAGTCTACAATTTAATTCCTCACCAAGCGAAGAATACGATTTATTAGAACCATCATCTGTATATTCCGCAACAAAAGCTGGAGCAGATTTACTAGCACTGTCTTTCCACAAAACATATAAAAAAGATATTATTATAACAAGATGTACAAATAATTTCGGACCTAGACAATATTCCGAAAAATTTATTCCAGTTATTGCGTACAAGGCTAATAATGATGAACAAATTCCTGTATATGGAAAAGGTAATAACATACGTCAATGGATATACGTTAAAGACCATTGCGAAAAAATATATAACGTACTACTGCAAGGAGATGCAGGAAATATATATAACCTCGCTCCTGACTCAGAGTACCATTCAGAAATATCTAATATTGAAATTGTAGAGATAATTTTGACGATTTTGAAAAAACCTAAAAGGTTAATTAGCTACGTTGAAGACAGAAAAGGTCATGATCTTAGATATAGTTTAAGAGACACAATGTATAGAAGTATGATGATTCAAGCTGGTACCCAATTAGAATTTTCTGAAACTCAAAAAACATTTGCCGATGATTTAAGATATACTATAATGTGGTATATTAAAAATGAAAAATGGTGGAGCAAATAATCTTATAATAGACGGTAACAATCTATTATATCGAATTTTCTGGACTAATAATTTTAAATTAGACGAAGCAAACAGTCCTGGACAAGTATTTCTATTTTTACAATCCTTAAAATCTTATGTAGATAAATTTCAATCAAAAGAAATTTATTGTACTTGGGATAAAAAGCTAGAATGGCCTTCTACTAATTTCAGGAATGAAATTATCACTGTAGAATATAAAGCGAATAGGGATGATGATAAATTTAAAGACGTACATGAATACTCAGAGAAAATACAAGAAATTATTTCTTTATTAGGTGTACACAATATGTATCCGCTTAGAATGGAAGCTGATGATTTAATGGCCTGGTTAGCATCTCATCTCTCTGGACAAAATGTTATAGTAACAACCGATAAAGATTTACTACAAACAATATCCGTCGATACTAAAATTTATAGCCCTATAAAAAAGAAAATAGTTACATTACAAAATTTTGAAGAATATACGGGTGTGTCTAAAGATCAATATTTAAACTATAGAGCAGTAACAGGCGATAAATCTGATAATATACCTGGTATACCTAAATACGGATTAGCACGATTTAAAAAATTAGACTTAACTAAATTAACAGAAGAGCAACAAACCATTTATGAAAGAAATTTACAATTAATGGATCTGTCAATTGGTTATGATTATTATCCGGATGAAGTACCTGTATACGAAGAACAATTAAATAATTGCAAAAACAATAAAAGTAATTATAATAAATTTATAGAAGAAGCAAAAAAATTAAATATGTGGTCTATTGTGAGAAACTATTCTTCATGGCGAGAGTCATTTAATAATAACGAAAATATAATAAATATTATTAAGAAGGCGATTAAAAAATGCAAAACAGAGAATTAAAAAAGAATCCTAATATTATTCAGGGACCTGCGGGTAATTCAATTACCCCTGTAATGAGAGAAGTTCGAATGGGTAATGAGATACGTACAGAAGCGCATTATACTGATCCTCACACCGGCCAATTTGTTACAAAGCATATAGTTGATGTTCGACCAGTAGATGAAGCTAAATGAAGTAATACCTCAAGAATATATTGTTGAGAAATTTTATCAATACGCCGGGTATCCTAAGTATAAGAAATTAACTAATGTATACGAAGGAGGCTGTCCTCTCTGCAGAGAAGGTAAATCTTGGAATAAAAAAAGAAGACTTTACTTTATAGTAAAAGAAGATCATATTTTTTGTCATAATTGTGGGTGGACTGGATCACCTGTTAAATGGGTCCAGGAAGTAACTGGTAAAAATTATATTGATATAATTAATGAATGTAAGGATATAGATGTATTTAATGTCCCTATTGAAAAAGAAGATAAGTTAATTCCTGATAAACCACCTTCGTCCCTCCCGGGAGATTGTATTAATCTATATGATAAATCTCAATGTAGTTTTTATAATCATGAACCAATGGTTACTCATGCTATAGTTACATGTAAAGAGAGAAGACTATTAACAGCAATTAATAAACCTGAATCTTTATGGTTTAGTCGAAATGATTTTGTACATAAAAATAGAATAATAATACCATTTTATGATCGTAATAAAATCGTATTTTATCAATCAAGAAAATTAAAACAAAATAAAAAAGACACAAAGCCAAAATACCTTTCGAAAATAGGCTCCGACAAGACTGTGTTTAATATCGATAAGGTAGAAAATACTTTAGATTATATGTTTGTTTTTGAAGGTCCAATAGATAGTTTTTTTGTTAAAAACGGAGTTGCAGTAGGTGGTATTAGTAAAGGTAGATCTTGTTTTACAAAACGACAAGAACAACAAATAATTCAAAAACCTTTTCATAAACGAATATGGGTATTAGATAATCAATATTGTGATGAAACAGCAAAAGAAAAAACCCGATCATTACTCGGTCAAGGAGAACAGTGTTTTATATGGCCTAAGGAATTATTAAATTTTAAAGATTTTAATGAGTTATGTATAAAAGTAAATCGAGATGAAATTTCATCTCGATTTATAATTAAAAATAGCTATACCGAATTAAAAGGTAAATTATTACTATCTAGAATTTAACCCGCCGTCCATCCCTCTGGCCGAGGCCCTGCAATCTCATCACGCCACGCTTTATCAGTTAATCCCTTAGGCCCAGCAATTTCTAAAATCCACTTTTTATCTAACTCCGAAAATTTATCAGATGAACCAACTGGAGTACCAGCCTCAGCAGCAACTTTTTTCGCAAGAGCAGCGTCCGCAGCAGCTTTTGCAGCAGCCGCCTCTTCGGCCTCCTTTTTAGCCTTTTCACTAGCCTCAACGGCGGCAGCATCTGCGGCAGCCTGAGCGACAGCATCAGCGAGTTCACGCTCCGCGGCTTTACGAGCGGCTTTAGCAGCAAGAAATTTCGCTTCAAGATCATCGACTACAGCTTGTTCGTCATCAGTCATCTTCGGGGCATCTTCGCTTGGGATCGCTTCTTTCCAGGCACCCCTGGCTGCCGATGCTACTGCTGTTGTATCGTCTACTGCTTTTTGTAATTCTGCTTGTGTTGCCATAATATTTTAATTATTTATGTTTTTCTATATAAAGGTTTTTAAAAATTTGATTTAAACTTGCGAATCTTTCACATACATCTAAGATTTCACTTTTTGTAGCATCTGATACATCAGCAAAAATAGTACCTACTTTATTATCATCTCTTAATTTGCCTAATACGCTTGAGACACCGCCATTAAGGTATTGTAATACTTCGTCAATATTACCAATCCATTCTTGTAAGTCTGAAAGTTCTTCCTGCTCGTTGGGATTCTGATCTATTACATCTTCAAAATCGACAGCATTTCCCGGTTCATCTAAAGCATTTGCAAAAGATTGCTGATCATCTTCGGGCTCAGCCGCGACCGCTGGAGGTGGCGGTGGTGCAGTTCCTGCTATATCATCTTCTTTTAACAAAGATAAAAATTTATTTTCAAACTTTCCCATGTAACTATTTATTAAATACTTATGATGAAAGGCATACTTTTTGAAGATTTATATAAGTACACTAACAAGTACTGGAAAGACGTAAAGTCTAGACACGTTCGACCAACTACAAAAACGTTAGCTGATATTGCAAAAGCTAGTCCTGATACGTATAATCAAGTTAAAGCTAATCTAGTTCCATTTCCGGGTGATCACTTAATTGAACAACTAGGAGCCGCTTATAAGAGTATATCAGACGCGAATGCGTTAATAAGTCAGCTCTTCGAAAATCCTTCCGTACACCTAGATGAAAAAAATGTGAAATCCGCGACTTTAAAGTTGCAAAAAATTCAAGATCTTATAAAATCTGTATCGGAAGATTTAGATCATGACGAGACAGATAATTAAAAGTGTATTTATTGTATTACTAATCTCAACCTCAATAAGTAGCATAGCAGTTTTATTTTACCCATCACTTACAACGTTCTTAAAGGTTGTAATAGGAACAACCGGAATCCAATTATTATTCTTTTTTTTATATAATAATATCCTTAGATATGTCGCTCGATTGAATCTTGAAAAGGAAGTGCTTCAATTATCTCAATTAGCAGAACAAAATAGAATTTTAGCTGAATGTCAAGGATGTAAGGCAATGAATAATGTATATGTAACGTTAGTCGACGAAAACGAATTTAAATGTGAAGAGTGTGATAGTCTTAATAAAATAAAAATTGATATTAGCACCATACTACAAACTACAATGATTTATGACAAATAACTCAACCGAGAACACACCAGTAACAAGCGACTATTCACGACTAGCAAGATGGTTGTGCTTATTTGAAGCAGTAAATATTATCGCTGAAAAGGCAGAAAAAATAGAACATACAACAGATTGTCTAAAACCGATTCCTATTAACAAGTATATTAATGAAAGATATCACTCTGTTTTAAAGGACGTTGAATATGAACTTAGTAATAATCACCATACACATCGTCGTTAGTACCATATTCACTAAAATACGACGCCTGTTCGGTGTCTAAATCATTAATATAATCAGTCTCAAGAGCTGTTAAAGGACCAACTCCTGATGTATCAGTAACTTGAGTAGATTTAGCTTCAGCAGGTAGCCCTGGTAAGAATGTATGATCGTTCCTACGAGCTCGAAGTTTAAATACATAATGACCTTGAAGCTGATTAATTTCACCAACCATTTGATCCATACGTTCTGTAATTTCAAATATTTTACCGTCTTTCCCTCCTGGTCGGTCGTCACCGTATTCAGTTAATTGAAATACATCTCCTGCGTTAGGCATAGCACTTAGCGTGCCACTATAACCTGCGGTATGATAATAAGAAGAAAGAGTTTTTTGATAAGTTTCAATATCTATTACAGCTGCCAGTTCATCATCAGATACTAAACCATATTGAGAGTATGTTATTGCACCGTCCGTTAAGTCTACTAACATAGTAAGGGTCTGAGGTAGTTGATACCCTTGATATGGATTTTCACCATATACCTTATCAGTCTTACTTAAATCAAATTTTCGGACATAATAACTAACACTGGTTCCATATAACCTTACTTGTTCTTTCCACCATCTTTTATATGTCTGATTACGTTCATTCGTACCTAACGATTTATTATTAAACCGTGTAAGATCTTCTGCATCACTAAGATAATTAACTGCAGTTACTGTCTCTGTACTCCATGCTGATGCCATTATTTTTTAATATAATATTGATTGTTTGCAACATACATTGTTATTCCTGTATTACCTAAATTCCTAGATCCAGTCTCTTCGAGATCTGTAATTCCAAATAATTGTTTTATCTCTTGTACTTCTTGATCATTTAAAAGTCGAACTCCAGTTTGACATGCCTTTAAGCTTTTTAAACCATTTGGCTCAGGTTTCGCACGACTATTAGCAGGTAACAGATTTTGACGAGCTCTACCAGAACCGGTACTTCCTCTTAATTTATATAAATCCTTACAACCTAAAGCTTCAAGAAATTTTCGAGTGAATAACATTTTAATTATTTAATAAAAAAAGCCCCCTGCACTGCAAGGGGCTGTCAAAGGTACTATGTTTTAATTGTATTAGATCTTAGCGTTAGCTTTCTGCTTACCAGGTTTCCCTGAATTCTTTGCAACACCAGGCTTACTACCGTCTGTAGTTGGTTTCCCAGTTGAGGCAGGATCGTCAGTAACCTTTGCATCACCTGTACCAGATGACTTACCACCTAGGCTATCAGCTGCAACATCAGTAGACTTACCTCCACCATCGGAAGGATCAACACCTGGCTTGGCACCATCTGTAGTTGGCTTCCCGGTAGACTGCTCGTCTCCCTCGGCAACGGTTTCAGTGCTCTCGCGCCGGAAGCCTTCTTCAGGCTCCTCTTCATCGCCACCGAATTCATCCTCACCACCGAGATCATCTTCCGGTGATGGAAATTGATCAACTACTGCCTTAAGAGCATCGACTTGATCCGGGCTTAATGTTACAGTGACATCTTCGCCGCCTTCATCTCCGATCTCGTCTCCGAGCTCATCACCGACTGCGCCGAGTCCATCACCTGGGACACCGAGTTCGAAATCATCGTCCTCACTCATAACTTGCTCATAGAGCTTATCAAAAATTGATTTATCTTGTGACATAATATTACCTTTGTTAGAATTATTTATACTATCCTCTACAACTTTCTCTTCTTTTTTGGTATTTTTTTCTTCTCCTTCTTTAGGCTCCTGTAAATCATCCTTTACATTTTCCGTTGGCTCCTCAACTACCTCTGCGCTAGCTTCATCTTTTGGGCGTTGTGTCTTGTCATCTACCTTCACTCCAACACCTTCATCTGGTTGTTTGAATGAAGTTCCATCTTCTTCATTTAGTTTAGATTTTAGTGAAAATCCTCTAGAGCTTGTCGATAGCCGACTTTCATACTCATCCATTATATCTGTATACTTCATAACTTTCTTTTTTTCTTTTAATGTAACTAACTTTTTCTCTACTTTAACTGACTCCCGTTTTACAACTGAGGATCGTTTAACTTCAATTGCATCCCTAACAGCAGCTAAATTCACGTACTCTCCATCAAGATCAAGAACTACGAAGTCATCGTCTTCACCCTCAACCTCTACTATATCTCCGACATCTAATGGCTCATCATCTAAATAGTCACCGCTATGACGAGAAGGATCACCAAAATCTTGTTCATCACCAAAATCCGGACCAAGATCTTCCTTCACCTCTTCTATCTCGTCATCCTCTTCTTTGTCATTTGGCTTTGGCCTACCGGGGGGGTTCGCCTTCTTGCCACTATTTTTTGTTTTCGAAGAACCAGTCCATGGTTTTGTTTTCTGTTTCACTGGATCACCTTCCCGGGCTGCCGCACCAATCGGTGGTCTCGCTTCTTCGATAGTATCTTCAGCAACTACCTTTGCCGTAGCTTGCACAAAGGCTTCATTAATAGAGTTTAAATCTCTGCTGTTCATGTAAATATTTATAGTGCCTAGGCTAAAAAAGGACGATAAATTTTATTTAGGTAATACAAATTTACCTAACCCCAATATGGAGTACGAATGGACTCCTGAAATGGTGAAGTCTCTTAAGAAGGCGAGACAGAACATTCTCCACTTTGCAGAAAACTTTTTTCACATTGTTAATCTTGATCAAGGTAGAATAAAAATTAGTTTATACTCTTATCAAAAAAGAGTGTTACGTAGTTTAAGAGATAATAGATTTGTAGCTTGTATGGCTAGTAGACAAACAGGAAAAACTACTATGATGACGATCTACGCGTTATGGATTGCTTGCTTTCAAGACGATCAGCGAATATTAATCGTCGCAAATAAAGAACAGACTGCTATTAGTATTTTTTCACGAGTTAGGCTTGCATATGAGAATTTACCAAATTATTTAAAACCAGGTGTTATAGAGTACGGTAAAACTTCTATGAAATTAGCAAACGGTAGTAGTATTGGTATTAGTACTACAAGTTCAGATGCAGGTCGAGGTGAATCTGTAAATGTTTTAGTTCTTGACGAGTTAGCTTTTATTCCAAATAATCTTGTTGAAGAATTTTGGAAGTCAGTATACCCAATTATTTCAGCATCAACAAAATCTAAAATATTTGTTGCATCTACCCCTAATGGGAGTGGTAATTTATTTCACACATTGTATACAGAAGCAGAAAAAGGAATAAACAACTGGAAGGCAGAAAAAATATTATGGCATGAAGTTCCAGGTAGAGATGAAGCATGGAAGCACGAAACTATTAAATCTATAGGAAGTGAAGAAGCTTTTGCACAAGAGTTTGACTGTAAGTTTCTTGACACTGGCGATTCATTTATTGATGAAATCTTCTTTGAAAAATTATTAGCAAAAGCAACAGAACCAACATATGTGTTTGATGACGGTTGTTATAAAGTATGGGAAGAACCTGATAAAGATCATTTATATACTATTGGTGTTGATGTAGCAGAGGGTGTAGGTCAGAATTTTAGCGTTATACAGGTCTTAGATATAACTGAACTACAAGACATAAAACAAGTTGCAGAATATGCATCTAATGAAATTAATCCATTTGAATTTACTACTAAAGTTCGTGATATATGTTATCACTGGGGCGCACCTCCTGTATTAATTGAAAGAAATAATTGCGGTAGTCAGGTTGTAGATAATTTATATCACCAATATAATTACAGAAGTATAGTTAATTGGTCGCCTAAAGTAGGTCAAGTAAAATATGACAGACTAGGGGTATATGCTCACACTAATACCAAATACAAAGGTATTACTAATATGAGATATTGGGTTAATGATATTAAGTGTGTTGATGTAAGATCAAGACCAGCTGTTGTAGAAATGAAAAATTTTGTACGATACCCTAATGGGTCGTGGGCAGCCCAGCCAGGGTTTGATTATGATGATAGGGTTATGGCGATGGTGTGGGCATTATTAATATTAGAAAATAGCGTCATTCAAAAATATTATAATGTTGTAGAAATTGATGATAATCAACGACCAGCAAAAATAGAACTCGGCCCATATATCGATCAAAAATTTAGCAATTTCCTCCAAGATTATAAGATGCAAAATATTGACGACACCTGGAAACCACCTCCAGTCATCTTCGAAGATATAAATATTTTTAATCAGGATTCCGATCCTAATTATAATGCAGATATGGATGAACTAGAAGCACAAGGATATGTTAAAGTATGAACCAATCACCACTTAATAAAAATAGACAAGATAAATTTATATTAGTTTTAAATTTACCTGAAGGTATAAAAAATATTGTAGACAATATAACTAGAAATACAAACAGACTCGATGCTAATAGTTTAGAAATTAGTATTGCAGGTGCAGTAACTCCTACTATTAGTGTTCCTGAAAAAACTATTCCATACGGAGCACAAACTATAAAAGTTAGCTCACATGCACGACCTTCATATGAATCTTTAGATATAGATTTTAAAATTGATAACGAATTTAAAAATTATTGGGCAATATATAAATGGCTAGATATTATAAATGATATTAAAACTGGTAACTTTAACGAGGATGATATTATAAAATATAAATCAGCCCAAGAGTTATCATCCCCTTCTCAGCAACTACCAGTATATTCATCTAATTTAACTGTATACGGATTAGATGAATATGAAAACAGAAAAATCCAATGGGATTATATTGGAGCATTTCCAACTAAATTAACTCAAATTAAATGGAATTATGCTATTAGTGAAGAAATTTCCTCCTCTGCTACTTTTGAATTCACCCGGGTGGAAGCAAAATTAATTTAATCAAAGCAATAACTCATAACTAAATTAGTCGTATATGAGCACATAGGCATTTTATCTTTAATTTTTATAAATTGGTCATATGTGATAAACCCTTGTTTATATGCTTCTCCCTCAATACATCCAATCATTGTATTAGTTCTATCTTGTATAGACTTAACATACATCGATGCAGCGAACATTTCATCTGGATTTCCAGTATCAAACCATGCATAATTACTATTTAAACTACTGTGACCTAGTACATTATCTTGTAAATAACTTTTATTTAAATCAGTAATTTCTAATTCGCCTCTCTCTGATGGTTCCAATCTACGTGCTCGTTCTCCAGCTGTATTATCATAAAAATAAATACCTGTAACAGCTAAATTACTAGGAGGAACATCTGGTTTTTCTTCTATAGAAACTATTGTATCAGTTGCATCAAGCTCTATAACACCATAATCGCTTGGGTTTGAAACTTTATAACTCACAACACAAGCTTTATTGCCATTAAGTTTTGGTTTCTTTATACCAGTAAAAATATTATCCCCTAAAATTAAACATATATTATCATCTCCTTGCCAACCTTCCGCAATAATTAATGCCTCTGCTATACCAGCTGGTGACATTTGTATTTTAAATGTAATATTAAGACCTAGATATGGTCGTGGTTTATCTGTTTGATTAAACAAATGCAACAAATGAGGATACGCTTGAGCATTTGTAATAATCATTATATCCTTTATTCCTAATCTTATTAAAGTCGATAGAGGATAATAGATAGTAGGCTTATCGTAAATTGGTAACAGCTGCTTTGAGACTGTTTTTGTACTAGGATACACTCTAGATCCTGTACCTCCAGCTAATATGATGCCCTTCATATATTTATATTATAATGCCTATTTCGCCAAATCAACTAAATTATGCCACCGGAAAACAATAAATACTTGTAAAGGTTTTTTACTATGAGCAGACGAACAATTCAATCACCAGGTATCGAAATAAGAGAAATTGATATGACTCAACGGCCAGCCGCCGCCGTAGGAACAAGCGTATTCATCGCTGGATTCTCTGATCAAGGCCCAACAGATGAAATTTTTAATGTTGGTACATTCGGAGAATTTCAAGAAATTTATGGAGTACCAACCAACGCCGCCGAGAGATATTTTTATCATTCGGCTAGACAAGTGTTTAATAGTGATGCCAACGTTTTTGTCTCTCGTATACCTTATGGTGGTTCAACTGGTACGAGAAGGTATTCTGCTCTAGTTTACCCGGTTGGTGGCCTTAATACTGCAACTGTTACTGGATTTAATGCAAATACTACAGGAACAGGAACAGCACAATTAGATTTACTTCTTAATAAAAGCGCTGTTGGTATGATAAGCGGTGTAGAGACTCAAATGACTGCAGCAGGTGGATCAACAGTCGGGGTAGAATTAATTATTAAAGATGCAAATGATAGTTTAAGTTATGTTTCTGCAAAAACAAACATGTTTGCTACAAGCGCCGCAACCGGGGCCCACTCGGCGGCCGCGAGCGATATAAACACATATACATTGTCTGCTATTCCTTCAGCGTTTGGTGCTGCTTCTGATTTCTCTGCTCTTACTGCTGTAGGAACATCGTTAGTTGCAGGAGAAGTGTTTAGTAATGCAGCTGACAATTTTGGTAATGTTCCATTTGGGGTAAGTAACGGAACAACAACATCTTTAAGTTCATCTAATTACTACGTAATTGGTAATCCAACATTAGTCGAATTAACCGAAGCGCAATACAACGCAGCCAAAGACGGTAACATTACTTGGTCAAACAATGTATCTGCTGGGGCGGAAGAAACATTTGATGGTACATCGGATAAACTAGGTAACGCTGGTATTATTGTTTTAAATACAGGTGCGACTTATATTAACGATTCCTTTGAAGGTTATTATGGAGCAATTTCAGATAGCTCGCATACTAACCCATCAACACCATATGATGCAGCTGGAGCTTATGTTTATACAACATCAGTAACTGGAACCCGAACCCCGGCGCAATATGCAACTGTCCCGACTTCGAGAATTGATTTTTCATTATCTGGATCTGCGACAGATGAAAAGAGTAGTGTGAGTAAATCTCTTGAAAATATTTCAAAGTGGGAATTAGGTCCAGAGTTTGTTGATACAATTAATTTAGGTATTTTTAAGATTAGAAATACTCCATTCTCGAATTCTGAAATTGAACTAACCCAGTTCTTAGCAGAAGGATATACTGGATCATTAGATGCATCTAGAAAAATTCAAGATGAGAATGGTGGTGCGAAAAAATCAATTTTCATTGAAAATGTCGAAAGCGGCTCTCCTAATGTTAAGGTTTTAGTAAATCCATATATTAGTACAAAGAGTGGTTCATGGACTGATGCCGGTGGTGCACCTAAGAAGTTTGTACGAACTATTCATACTAATACTACAAATGCTGGTGTATTACAAGCTGCTGTTGATGATACCGCTAATCAAAGATTAAGAAATTTGGTTAATTTTGCTAAAGAACAAGGATTGTTCCCATTAGGTGTTTATAGTTCTACAACTAACACAGCCCTGGATAAAAATATTGGTAGTATTCCAGATAAGTTAGATAGAATATTTGAAATTGGTAGTAATGTTGATGTATTCCAAATGGATGTTACTGTTGAAGCTGGATTAGGAACAGTTCATGCTTTAGGTAATGGATCTAATTTTGATGATACTACTTATGTAGATGTTGGTAATGCAAGTACGGGAACAGGGTTTTATACAGCAGACCCTAATATGAAAGGCACTACTACTCAAATAAATTATAGAAATGATTACAGAACTATATTCAATAAATTTGAATCATTTGCGCGTGAGACTAGAAAGGATCATATTTTTATTGCTGATGCACTCCGACCATTAGTTGTTCAAGGATCTGCGCCTGGTCAAAAAGTATTAGATGATAAATCTAAGAACTTTAGTAAGCATGTGTATTGGCCCTTAAGACATCAATTTGGTGTTGCTAATAGTAATTTCGCGACAACATATGGTAACTGGGCAAAGGTTGGCGATGCATCCAGTGGTGCACAAATTTGGATTCCATTCTCTGGAGTCGCTGCAAAGATCTTTGCCCAAAACGATGCCGCATATGCACCTTGGTATGCACCAGCTGGTTTTAACCGCGGTGTTGTTGGTGGTGTAAATGACATTGCAATAAGCCCGACCCAACGTCAAAGAGATCAATTATATAGGATTGCGATTAATCCTGTTACACAATTCCCGGGAGAAGGTATTGTTATATTCGGTCAAAAGACATTACAACGTAAACCTACGGCATTTGATAGAATTAACGTTCGTAGATTGTTCCTCGATTTAGAGAAAAGAACACGAGAGACACTGAAATTCTTTATCTTTGAACCTAATACGTTCTTAACAAGAAACAAAGTTGTTAATACATTAACACCAATGTTTGAAAACTGTAAACAAACAGAAGGTATATATGATTATCTTATTGTTTGTGATGACCGAAATAACCCTAACAGTGTTATCGAACAGAATGAGCTAAGAGTAGATATCTATTTGAAGCCAGTTCGTGCTGCAGAGTTTATATTGGTTAACTTTTACGCAGTGAACAACGATGTTAATTTCCAGGAGATAGTTGGACAATAAATTAAAGTAAACACTAAATAATTATAACATCATGGCTGATATTAAACAAACAATTCAAGATTTTTATAAGGTAGCTCAAACGAGAGACTTTGCACGTGACTTTCAATTCCGCGTATTAGACGTCTCTAATAAAGGCATCCCTGTTTTTACTGAAGATGACTTAGTATATGCTACAACCGCAGAATTACCAGGTAAAACAATTGCAACAAAAGATGTTCCTTATAACGGATTTACATTTAGAATCCCCGGGACTGTCTCTTATAATAATAGTGATGCATTTACAATTGATTTTTATTGTGATGCAACAACTAATTCTCGCATTGCAATGGAAAATTGGATAACTGAAACTTATAATGATGAAACTACAACCGGAGATGGTATACTTCATAATAATAGTACAATAACATTAGTTCAATTAAACACTAAATTCGAACCAATGCGTACATATAAACTCCACGGAGTATTTCCAACTGATTGTGGTAATATAGGATATTCTATGTCAGGTGACGGAGAAGTTGCTACAGTAACTATTACAATGGCCTATCAATTCTTTAGGAGAGATCCTGCTATTCGTGGTACTGTTAATACTATAGGTAAATTAGCAGGTGCTCTAGTAGGTTAATTGTCTTAAATATTTACATGGGCAGTTGGCTGAGCGATTTTTTTGGTTCCAAAAAAGATTCTCCTGATCTTGTATCTTCAAATGCATCGAATCTGAGAGAATCATTTTATGAACTTCTTCAAAATTTTTCCACATTCCCTGCTGCCCAAAATTTCTTTTTAGTTAATATAGATACATTACCATCTGCTATAACAGAAAATGATATTAATAAATTAGGTGTACGTACCGGAACTACTTCATCTGGTCTAGACGCAGCTACCACCACCTTTCAGCCTTATTTTGGTGGTGGTAATAATTGGATGTTTTTAGCAACTGGAATTGATCTCACTACAGAAACTACTAATGTAAATAATAGAGGTACGTTAATTAATGGATTATTACCTGTAGGTCCCTTTATGGAAGCAAGAGAGTACCCTGATAATGATCTTGATATACAATTTTCAGATACTAATATTAGTTTGGTTGACAGTATATTTAGATCATGGGTACAATTATATAGCGTATATGGTAATACAACAGAGCCGCTGTTATCTACAAATATAACAATTTCATATATATCTAAACAAACAGTTGATGGAGGCTGGGATCCGGATCCTGTAATTAGAAAAAATTACATATATAAAGATTGTATTCCATATATTATAAAAACTCAAAATGTTGCCGAATATGATGGTGATACAAAAATAGGTAGTATAACTGTCGGCTGGAGATTCTCTAAATATGACGTTAACATACCGTTTAACTAATGATAAGTTACAATGATGTAATAGAAATATCAAGACTCTATACACAGAATCAAATTGATAATCTATTTTCTTTTATTAATAATAAATTACCTAGTAATAATATTATAGAATTTTTACAAAAATGTAAAAACAGCAAATACATAGATAAAACTGATTCAATAAAATTAGATATAAACAAAAAAGAAATAATAATCTTTAAAGATAATTTTTTAAAAAACCTACCGACTTACGAAGAAAAAAAACATAAAATAGATGACTACATTTTAACAATAGGATATCCGGATACTACATCTTTACTAAAAGCATCCTGCATTAAAAAAATACAATACAAAGATACTGTTTTAAGTTTCAATACAACAGATATACCACTATTTTTAATTAAAAAATACTCTAAGGAAATACAATATTATTTAGATAAATTAAACAACACATATACATATTATGTAAATAAAGAATTTAATAGTGGATTTTCTTATAATAAACCCTTAATTATACATATAATATACTTATGTTTTGTTCAAGATTATGAATCTTTATTACAACAACAATTACATTTAATGAGAGAATATAATTTTACATATCAAGATTTTAATCAACTTTCTATTAAGTCTGTAAATCTATACATAAAATTAATTAACAAACAAACAAGTAAGGAAAATTCTAATGTCTGAGTTATTAAACAAATTTAAACAATTATGTACTACTACTTTAATTCTACCTGATAATGGAGAAATTAAATTAACAAAGGTTAATGTAGATTTTCAATCTAAATTACATGATGCCTTAGGAGATATAGATTATAGTGATACTAGTATTGTTCTTAGATATTTACAATATGTAAATGAATATATTATTAATATAGATTTAAATCGACAATTTACATACAAAGATAAATTATGCATTATTAATTTTTGGAGACAAGATATAATTGATGAACAAAATCCATTTAATGTTAAAGATTTAAACGTTATAGATAAATTAAAAGATATAAGTTTAGAGTTACAACTAAACAAAATAAAAGCTTCTATTAAATTTACACAGTGTAACTTAATGCATGAAAATAATATAATAGATTTTTTATTAAACAAAGAAAAAGAATTAAACGAAACTGATATTTTGTTTTTTGATTCTTTTAGATTTTTACATTCAATAGCCGTTGATGATAAAGATTATGAAACAGCTAATCTTTCTATAGGAGAATTATATGAGTTATACCTATTGTTTGACATAGATAATATAAAACAAATCACACAAACAATATCTTCTACATTTGAAAGCATATCTAATATTAGAAATCATGAGGGAGATTTTTCCGCTTTTTATTGATTTTAAAATTAAATATTTACAGATATGTCAGCTACCGGTGATGAGCTCTTCAGCAAACTAACTGACATCGTTCGCGAACTAAAAGACGCGAAGGATGCTTCAGATAAAAGAATAGATGATACAGAAGAAACTCTTAAGGGAGTAAAAGATACATTAGCTGAATCTACTCGATACGATAAAGAGACTTCAACATCTTTTAAAAAATTATTAGAGGCTACTAAAGAACATACTAAACTCTTAAAAGGATTAAAACCAGAAGGATTAACCGGTACTAGTAAAGATAAAGGTAGTAGTTTACTCCCCTCACTTACCACTAAAAACCTACTTCGGGCTGGGATTGGATATGAAGCTTATAGAACTCTTGTTCAACGCCGCGGCGCGACTCAAAATTATGGACCACTCGCTGGGTTAATGGCGGGTGGAGGTGCATATGCAGCTGGTGGAGGAATGGCAGGTTTAGGAGCAATCGGTGGTATGTTAGGCACCGGGCTTGGGTATGGAGCTCTTGGGTATGGTGGTTATAGGTTAGGTAAAGGATATTTAATGGCCAGGAATGCTGCAGGAGTTACGCGCCTGGCGCGCGGCTACGGAGCTGTAAAGGCTGGTGTAAAGGCTATACCAGCAACAGCTAGAGGAGCAGTTGCAGCAGTATCACGGACAGGAGCAGCGGGTGCAGCTGCTAAAACAGCTGGTCTAGGTTTAAAAGGATATACAGGTGTGAAAGATATTGGAGGGACCATGTATAAACTTAAAAACGGATCTATTACTCATATACATGGCGGTGGTGGAGCAGACCATTGGATAAAAAAGGGAAATAAAAAAGCATTCGCGAAAGCGGTGGCAGTGGCCTCTCGCACTGGAGCAGGAGGAGCAGCAATGTGGGCCGGCGCAGGAGGTCTTACTGCTACGAAAGCTATACCTGTAATAGGTTGGTTAATAGCAGCTGGAATGTCAGTAACTGAAGCATATAGCCTTTTGAGTGATCAAGGACTAGCAGCGGTGTTTGAAGAAGAATGGAAAGAAGCTGGGATGCTCGGAAAAGTAGGAAAAACGCTTATGAATCCAGTTAAAGCTGTTGATTTAGCCTCTAAGAGAATAATTGAATGGTGGAAGGGATATGAAGATCAAAGTGCTCTTGATAAAAAATGGATGAAAGTCCGTGAACGACCTACTGTTAGAACTCGTCGTACTCGTAGTGGCGAGGATGTTGAAACTTCCGCGTCTAAAGAAGCTCGTGCCGAATTTAAAAAATATGAACAGTATCATAAAACTAGAAATAAACTTATAACTGATATAGTTGGAACTGGTAAGCCTGGTTCAGGTTTAGATGATGGTATGCATTACCTATGGGGAATGAAAGGATTTGCCACCGGGTCAGGCAGAGGTAATGCAATGCGTTATTTTAATAAATTAGAACTACAATCTCTTAATATAACACAATTACAGGCATTAAAAGGATTTTTAGTAGAACACTCTACCGCAAAAACAGCTCAAACACGTCGCGGTCGAATGAAAGATGAAAGAGATTCCCGGGAGGAGGCTGAAAAGGAAAGCTTTGCTTATAGTACAGCTCCTAATGAAACTCCTAGGAGTTTTCTTAATGAGGCAAATCAACGATTTTGGTCAACAAAAGATTATGATATACGTGCTTTACAAGAAAGAAGATTAGATGAGTTAGTTCTGGCTGGGAAAATTACAGATGAAAATTTTAAATACTTAAAACCACATACCCAAAAATATTTAAAAGAGAACTATGATTTTAACATTCCTGAATTAACTGAAGCAGAAAAACGCTGGAAATCGACTGACTTGCAAGGGTTTAATCAATATCAACAGGAACAAAGAACAGCCAATCAAAATCGAATTGCTGAGAAATTAGGATTAGCCGCTGAAGCTTTCCATAAATTTATTAAATTTATAGAAGAAGATCCGTCAACTATTTCTGGTGTACTTGATGCTAAAGGTAAATCCTCAGTTAATGAGACAAATGTACAAATAATTCAACCACCATCACATGACATGAATAATAATGCTCAGAATTATAACGGTCCGAATTCAGCAGCTAATCAAAATCGAACAGGTACAGGAGGGTTCCGTTAAAAATAACTATTAATGAAAACATTAACATACATGTCAAAAATATTTAAATTTGTTTCATCAGATTTTAAACGATCTCCCGGAGAAACAGAAACCCCTACTGATAGAATAAGAGAAGTTATTGCTAAGCTCGGACAGGGTAAGGGTCTTAAAACATCTCCAAAACTCGCATCCCCCTTAGGTAACGGTGTTGTAGATATAGTAGATAATTTTAGATGGACAAAATCTGATAAAAAATCTATTGCTAGGAAGGGTACACCTAAGATTACATTAAAAGAATTACAAGTTATTAATCCATCGTTTTTTAATAATATAACTACAATATTAGATCAATTAGCAGGTGGTCATACAAATGCAGGCCTTATAAGTGTAATAAAAGATGCGTTTGATCCGAACAGAACTGATAGAGGAGATGCTTTAGCTAATGAATTAGGCTTACCGGTTGAAGACGATGGTGGAGTTTTGAACTGGATTAAAAGGAACCTTCAAAAAGGTCTAGAAAATGCTGAGGCAGGGTCGCAAAGATTACAAGGTGACTGGGAGGAAATTAGACAATTAATAAATCCATATAAAAAAATGAGCATGCCAGTTCAATTAAAATTTTATGAAGATATATATGGTATTATGCCTACTAATTTTATTTATAGAGTACCATATTTACAAGATACATTTAAACAAGTTTCTACATCATGGTCTGTAAATGATCAACACGGGTTTATTAGTAACCAAATAGATAGAATATCAAATCTTGTTGGTGCCGCGGCCCCTAATGTAGGGGTTGATTTTGCTAAATCTTTTCAATATCCATCTGATGGACCCAGTCATGATGTTACGTTTTATTTAGACAATACTGTATATGACGGAAAACCCGCTACTGAACACGCTATAGCAGATAATATTAATTTTGTTTACTTACTATTATATCAAAACTTACCTGCTAGGATTAGTAGAACAGGGTTAATGCCACCGGTAATATATGAAGCTTCGCTTCCCGGAGTTTTTAGTTATAGGTGGAGCTTTTTAAGTAATGTAAATATTAATTTTGTAGGTAACAGGCGTAAATTTCGAGTTAATATAGGAGGTAATTTTACTGAAGCAGTAATACCTGAAGGGTACGAAATACAATTAACAATAAATAGTCTCACCCCAGAAACTAAAAATTTAATGTATGATAGTATTGCTGGTAGTGTTACGAGTAGCGAAGAAGGAGATGGAAGTGGATCAGGGCCGCAAGGAGCTGATGAGGGAGATGATGGGTGGAAGTATACAGAATCTGCCCGAAAATATAGCCTAGACACTGGGGTGATATCAACACCAGAAACCCGTGGTACAGGAAATGATTAACAATAATGATTACAGATACAAACAAATATAGAAATCAAATAAAAGACTTATCCCCTATAAGTGACACGAGATATGAAAATATTTTAAAAATGGGGTTGTGTGACAAATATTATTTCTATAATATTATTAAAAAAATAAAATTTCCAGACGATATAATGCCTGAGGTTTTCTATGAAAAATATATTACTGTAAACATTCCATGGACCTCATTAGCTCATCAAATATATGGAGATTTAAATCTTTGGTGGCTTATATGTGTTGCTAATAATATACAAAATCCAACAATAAATCCTGAATTAGGTAAAAAGTATAACATTATAAACCCAAGATATGTAGATACTATTTTAGCTGAAATACAAAGACAATCGGTATGAGTACACCGGGGATAAACATTTTACAAGCCGCTGAAGAAGCGTATACGGTAAAAGTAGTAGCTAATGCAAGTGAATACTTTATAACAATTTTCGCACAAAATGAAAACGGTCAACAAAAATTAATTGATGGTAAAAGCTTTGTTAAATTAATTTTTGAATCTTCATATCAAACTCCATTTATGACCGGACAATTACAATTAAATAATACATCTCAACAAACATATCTCTCCCCGGTTGCTAATTCTAAAGTACACGATTATGAAATGTTAGGGAGCGGTGGGGAGTTTTTAAATATTAAAATACAAATACCTAATCCATCTAAAATAAACAAACGAGTTACTATTTTAGAAGAAACATATGTATTACAAAATGTTGAAATAGGTACAGCAAATGGTATTAATGTGTTAAATTATTATTTTATTAATATTAACTATCTCTCTCTTACATATACAAACACCCCGTGGTCAACAAACACATATATTAATAATTCAACTCATAAAACTACTGAAGAAAGGCAAATGGTAGTTAGTGAGGCTATAAAACAACTATTAATTAAAACTCATGGAGATGAAAATATTATTGATAAAGAAAACTGGGATGAAAGTATATCGAAAATAGAATATACTTTAAACAATAACCAACCACCTATAGAAGGATTGTATTATTTATTAAGTAAATATATTTCAAAAAACAATCACGATCTAGGTATATTAACACAAAACGGCGGAGCATATCAACTTAAATCATTACATACATTGTTTCAACAAAGCTTAAATAAAAATTTCGGTGGAGCTATTATAATAGAAACAGACAATAATACTATATCTTATGACAATAAACAATCAACCAGGTTTTTTAGAGATCGACTTGGAGACAGGATGATACCTGTACATATTTCAAATATAACAATGTTGCCACGACAGTCGAATATAGAAGTTGATAATATGGTAGATCATAATATAGCTAGTTATAATAGTAACGACAAAGAATTTAATTTATATACCTCTCAAGGAACACTTAAGAATTTAAAAGATTACTTACCTGGTTATATGAACACTTTTCCTGATGCAGACCATAGAGATGTCCCAGTACAAGATTCTACAATAACTAGAGTAAATAAACATGTAACATTTGATTTAGAATCAACAAAGAAAGAAAATAATTATATTGGTAAAATTAGAGTTCAAGAAAAATTTATAAGAACTGCCGAAAAAATAATTTTTACTATACCCGGGAATTTATATATAAAAGGTAGTAATTTTGTAGGGTTAGAATTAGATGGACAATTGTTGAATCAAAAGATGAGAGATTTACAAGGTATGGCTTTTGTTATACAAAATAACACTTTAATAACAAATAATATATTTTCGTCTAAATTAATTTGTAGTAAATTAGATAAAGAAAAAGTATGAGTGCGATACCATTAAAAACAGGTATACCAGCTATAGTGGACAGTAATCTTTTGGATAGTAATTCACTAGACGCACAATATATAGATTTTCTTAATCTAGCAAGACAATACGATAGTATAAAATATAAAAACGATCCAATAACAGCTGAGGTCGATTTTTGGGAAAATCTATCAAATGCGAACCCAGTTGATATAGCAGATATAGATAGTAGCGGAGAATTTGTTGCATGGTGGTTAGATAAATATCGTAAAACTCATCCTAAAGTAAAAGAATTATTAGAGGAGAGATTACCTAATATAGAAGATACTATACTTCAAACTATATCAGAAAGTGTTGGATTATTATTCTCTCAATATCTTACTCCACATCGTAGAGACATGCACTATGCAGATGAATTTGACCCGACTCCGGATGCACCGACTGATCCTACTTATACCCCATTTCCTTATAATAGTGTAATAGATGATAAATTAGATTTTGATACTCGTAAAAATATTTTAGGATTGAGTAAGCGAACCGAGGCTATTTTTGGACGTAATATGCAACAAGTTATTTATGGAGGAGACGGACTGCCTAATCTTGCGCATGGAACTAATCTTGTTACTGATTACATACACCTCCAACGCCTAGGAGAAATACATAGTGACATTATGATAGAAGTAGGGAGACTATTAGGCGGAGCATATAAAGTTTTATATTGGTTAACATGTAATAAAATAGCTAATAAACAAGAAGCTATACCTGTTGTGCATACTCTTCAAGTAGAAAACACTGAACAAGAAGTAGACGATCTAATGAATGCAATTCAAGATTCATGGCGAACATTTACTATGAACGATATTAGGTCTTAGTTTCTACTTTGTCGACATCAATAACATTCGCCTTTTTTAACAACCGATCGAGAACTTCCTCTCTACTTAACGTTAATGCATGTAATTGATCTGAAGATTGAAGCTCTCTTTTAGAATCAATATCTAATTGTTTCGCTTTTATAGTAGTATTTGATTTTTTATCTTGGACTACTAATTTGTTTAGTGTTTCTATAGCTCCAGTAGATGCTTTAATGAGCTCAGCAAGAGAGGAAACATTTTCAGCTTCAGGCATATGATGAACTACTTCTTTCATATTATCTATTAACTCTAACGAGTCTTGAATTAATCTTGCAGAGTTCTTAATTATAAAGTCCTCAACATCTTCCTTAGATAGTTCAGTACTAACTTCAGCCGCTTGAAGTATTTTCTTATTATCTTTCGGTAATTTTTTTAATTGTGATATTAAATCAGCTGGATCAATGTCATCCATAAAATTATTTACTTGAAAAAACTAATTAATACACTATATTTGTTATATGGAATTAGAACTTAAAGTAGTAAAAACACATCCGGATGCTAAATTACCACACCGGGCTCATGATAGTGATTCCGGGTATGATGTATATAGTGTGGAAGAAGTTGTAGTACCAGGGAGAGGATCTGTAGTTGTACCAGTCGGCTTAACATTAGCATATATTACTCCTGGATATTGGTTTCGAGTTGAACCTAGAAGTGGTTTAGGATTTAAGCATAACGTACAACCTCACTTAGGTATCATTGACAATGGTTATAGAGGAGATCTAGGTATTAAATTATACAATTTTAGTGATGCTAATGTAACTCTAACTAAAGGTAGCCGAGTCGCTCAATTAATATTATATCCACATATTACAGCAAATATTACAGAGACAAACGAGATCGACAATACTGAAAGAGGAGAAGGTGGGTTCGGGTCAACTGGAAAATGACAATTTCTGATATCTGGTGTGAAAAGTACCGACCTAGTACTTTAAACGAAATAATATTAGATAGGAGTACTAAGACCTATTTTAATAAAGTACAGGTAGAACAAAATATACCTAATGTTTTATTTGTAGGGAAACCTGGTATAGGTAAAACTTCTCTAGCTAAGATTATTGTAAATGATATTCTTAAATGTCAATATTTGTATATAAACGCTTCGGATGAAAACGGAATAGATACAATACGTACAAAAGTTTTAAACTTCGCGCAGACAAAGAGCCTCTTTGGGCAAATTAAGGTTATAATACTTGACGAGTGTGATGGTTTATCTATTGATGCACAAAAAGCGCTACGCAACTCGATAGAAGAATATCACGACTTAACAAGATTCGTTCTCACCGCAAACTACAAACATAAAATCATACCAGCTCTACAAAGCAGGTGTCAGGTATTTGATATTAGCTATGATAAGAATGAATACTTAACTAAATTAATATCTATTGTTAAAGCCGAAGAGCTAAAAATTAACAAAGAAGATTTTACTAAAATTATAGATAATTGTTATCCAGATTTTCGAAAAGGTATTAATGCGCTTCAAAAATATTATCTTTCAGGAGGAAAGGAAAATAGTAGTAATATTACAAAAGACTTTTTCGATGGATTAATAGGACTATTAAAACAGAAAAAGTACTCTTTAATTCGTAAGCAAATCATTGAAAATGAAGCTTTGTTTAATAATGACTATGATGAACTATTTAAACGCTTATTTGATTTTATGTATATAAGCGATATACCTGAAGAAAGAAAAAGAGACTGTCTAATTACAGTCTCTAAATACTTTTACCAGAATAGTCAGTGTATAGATCAAGAGATCAACTTCTATTCTTGTATACTCGATTTACAGGTTTAAGGCAAGTAATTTGCAGTACCTAACTTATAATCCCCGTCAGGTACTTTAGTTTGTTGACCTATATCAATTGCTTTATCTTCTGCATTGCTAGGTTTCAACTCAACTTCAGCATCTTCACCTTTAACTGGTCGTGTACCTCTTGCTTCTTCCCACGACATATCAAACTCTAACAATTCCACTGGGACTGTTAATGTGTGTGAGAAAAACCCAGGATTAACTTCAACAACGATATCAGCAGAACTCCAGTTTAGCGAATCTGTGCTTTCGGGTTGATTAGGGTGTCTCGTCTCATACATATTCTTTTTTATAGTAGAAAGCATAAGATATTTACCTTGCTCTACTAATGTCATAATTTCACCTACGTAGTTTTGACGAGTCTCATCTAAGCCTTTATACCAATCGGATGATTTATAATTACTTTTGATTTTAACATAATCTCCAGCAACAGGGCCTGGTTTAGTAAACTGACCAATCTGTTCTTCAAATAATGTATCGAACTTACTCATTTAAATTATTTATTGTTTTAAGCACTTATAAATTAAATAATTATACATGCCGATACAACTCGACATACTTAAAGATAGAAAAAATACTGATGCATATCGTAAGTTTTCTTATGCTGACTTAAAATTAGATCTAGATCTTAATAGTCACATACCTTCTACTCCTGTAGGAGTTAGTAAGAATGCTGTAGATTTTAGATTAAGTTACGACGAACACGCTATCTTTAATTCTATAAGAAATATTTTTAATACTAAAAAAGGACAAAAAATTCTAAACCCTACATTCGGTTTAGATTTAGAGGTATTCTTATTTGATAATATTTCTAGAGAAAATGCAGATATGATCGGTAAAACAATATATGAAGAATTACCGACGTACGAGCCACGTATAACAGTAGATTCGGTTAACGTTGTTGCAAGACCAGATGATAATGAATATGAGATATCTATAACTATTATTATACCTTCATTAGATAATAAAGCGGCCGCAGCAACCGGGATTTTAACAGAAGGAACATTTAATTACATTTAATTATGAGTCAATACACAACTACAACGCGATCTGATTTAACAGAATTTAATTTACCACCAAACGCATACACTGGATTTGATGCCCAGAGTATGCGAGATTTAATTGTTAACCGTCTTAACGCAGACACGACAATTAACTTTACAGATCAAAATTTCGAAGGTAGTAACGTCTCTGCTCTTATAGATATACTCGCATATACATATCACACATTATTATTTTATTTAAACCAGACAAGTTCGGAGAGTAATTTTGCTGATGCTGAATTATATGAAAATGTAAATCGAATAGTAAAAATAATAGGATATAAGCCACTCGGTGCTCAAACTTGTATATTACCAGTTGATGTATCCGGAAAAGCATCATTAAGCAAAGGATATTATACTGTCCCGAAATTTACCTTTGCCACTGGCGGTGGTCAAACATTTACTTGCATACAAGATATCACTTTTGAAAAAACAACAACTGCTGTTGAAACTGTAACCCCTGTTGGTAATACACTAATGTACGAAGGTTCTATAGAAGAATATCCAATATTATTTCCTATAGGTGAAAAATACGAAACAATAAATTTAAATCCAGGTAGTAATATACTAATAGATCATTTTAATATTTTTGTGTTTGTAAAGGAAGTAAATGAGCAAAATAAATGGTATGAATGGAATAGAATACCAAGCCTGTTTTTATCAAAACCAAATGACAGAAGTTTCGAAGTTACATATAATGAAAATAAAAAATATGAAATTAAATTTGGAAATAGTGTAAATGGTAAGAAATTAAACTTAGGAGATTCAATAGCTATATATTACTTAAAATCATCCGGTACTAAAGGTAAAGTAACAAAAAACACATTAAACAGTAGCGCTGTAAATATTTACAATACCACACAATACGATGAAATATTTGCAGATGTTAAAGATACTTCTCTTAGTTATATATCAATTGAAGATTCTCCAAACGTTACTATAACTAATACTGAAGATAGCACGGAATTTGGAGAATCAGAAACTGTAACTGAAATTAAGCAAAATGCTCCAAGGTTTTTTAGTTCAGAATATAGATTAACTACAAAAGCTGATTATAAAAGTTTTATTGAACGGAATTATAAGAATGTTATATATGATGTGACTGTACTTAACAATAGTGACTACACAAATGACTATTTAAAATATATAAATGATGAATTAGGGTTAACTGATTTTACTAGCGATACAAATGCATTGTTCAATCAATACTATTATGCAGATAGCGCTGACTCAAATAATATATATTTAAGTATTGTACCTAAATTCCGAAAAGAGAAATCTGTAGTTACTCGATCTAACTATTTGCCACCCTCATTAAAAGAAAAAATTCAAGTAGAAATTGAAAATTATAAGTTATTAAATAGTGAAATCTCTTTTATTGATCCTGTTTATTTAACTGTAGATCTATCAGTGAAGTCTTCTGGTGAATCTTATAATGTTGGATATAAAAATACTACTGAGCTACATATTCGTAGAGAATCTCGAGCATTAATAAATGAAGCTAATTTAAAATCAAAGATATTTAATATTATATCTACATACATAAAAAAACTAAAATTAGGCGGGACAATAAATGTAAGAGATTTAAATAATGATATTGAAAGTATTCCTGGTATAATTGATCTTACGACAGTCAGAACAGATAATGATAATATTAGAATACCAGGATTATCATTATGTATTTATAATCCTATATATAACGGGAAAGATATAAAATTTATTGACTCGGTATTAAAATTAAAACCATATCAAATACCATACATAGAAAATGAAGCAGCACTTAAAAATAAAATTAAAATTACAAGTGCTTTGCAGAGTAAAGCTGTAATAGAATATTAATGAGTACATCAACTACAGATCTTAATTGCCCTTCTATTTTACCAGTACCGTTTACAATTACTGTTAATACTTCTGGTACTACTCCAGATAGTGTAGATGGTCACCCAGCAGCTACTACTCATGCAGGATTTACTCGTATATCAAAATTTACATTAACTCCAGTTATATCTACAACTGACTCCAAAGGTATTGAAGATTTGTCCCCGGGAGGAGTATCCAATCGCTTAGCAAAATGGGATTTCGGAGACGGGTATACCTTGAGCGGAGCCGATGCATTTACTGCGACGCATATATATAATGTACCTGGTATTTATACGGTTTCAATGTTTTTATATAATAAAGATGGTAATGCATATAAATCAACGTTTACAGAAACAATATCAATATATAATTATGCAAATACAATCATAGCTATAGAAACACAAAACATAACAGAACAAGATGGTATAAATGCAAGAAAGGTAACTGCTGGTGAACGCAAAACATTTAACATGGCGACAACCGCAGCCTGGCAAGACGTTCCAGATCCTGATAGCCCTCAAACATTCTTTTTTACCTCAAGCGGTAGTATGGCAAAGCCATATGACTTTAATAATAAATATGGTCACATAATACCATATAACGCTTTTTATGACGTATACAATAATCCTATTAATAATGTTTATGGATTAAAAACAATTTTATATCCGCATTATTTTTATATAAACGGAGATGCAGAAGTAGTAGAATGTGCAAAAAGAGATAGTATAAAAACTGATGCTAAAATTTTATATTTAAGTACAGATGAATATATGAGTAGTGTAATGCCCGAAGTTCGGCGACCTATAATATTTAAATATTTTGACGACATACCAACATCTGCAGTAAATCTATTAATACGAATAGATACCAGTCAACATAGAATGAAGAATTTTTATGTTGATGATATCGATACAAATATTAATAACAGTGATCGAAATTTTTTAGAAACCGACGTCGCGAGACCAATAATAAAAGATAAATCTACCATTAATGAAAATGTAGGTACCAGTATTGGTGTACCAGTTAAAGTAGTAACACCATTTACAAGTCGTATATCATTTACATCTACTGGGATGAAAGAAATGTCTAGCATAGAGTATAAGCGTCAAGGAGATAAGTTCCAAGTATTTGTTGCATTAGCGGATGATAAGCTAAACATAGGAAAATATTACGACACATTTTACTTGCTTGCAGGAGCAACTAACCCACCTCAAGATAGACAATTTGCTTATGAATGGTCAGATGGTACAACAACTACAACCTCTAACATTAGCAGTTTATGTACAGAATATTTTCCTTATGATGGGACGGATACGGCTTTAAGTAGTTTTGCATATTTAAATATCAATCCACTTAGTGCCGGGACCTGGACATTAAGTATAACAGGTAGATTAGCTTCATATACATCTAATACTGCTGTTTCTGCATATGGTACAACTACAGATTATGATCCAGATGGACCGCTTGGGCCAGTAACAATAGGAGTTGACGAAGACACCGCAGCTGGTGGTGCTAATTTAATTATGGGCTCTTATACCTTTACTGTATTCCCGTCTACTAATGATGTAGAGATTTATAAAATTAATGAAGATGTAGATTATTCAAAAATACTAAAAAGCTATAGATTTCAAACATTACAACATGAATATGATAAACTTTTTGATGGTATATTTACATCGTTTGTAGGTCAGGCGAGCTCAAGTCCAACAACATTCGGTAAAACAATATTTGAAAAAATCGCAAACTTTACTATGAATAATAGTGATGTTGATTTTTGTAAAATTAAAACACTAGAATCCTTTCATCAATTTTTTAATGAAGATATAGATATACAGCTCCCAGAAGCACCACCAGAATTAAAAAGATTATATGATTTATTTAGTATAAAAATTTCTAAGCTGCTAGGAGACTATGAGAGGTATGATACGAGCTTTGATACTCAATTTTCTACTTCATCAGCTGCAAGTAGAAATATTGACCTTAATAACCCAATCGACCCAGCTACATACACAGTTACAGCAGGAACTAAATTTGTTGCCCGACAAAAATTTAATAATGAGTTTATTTTAATTAACCCACAAAAAGTTCCAACTATAAGAGTAGACGGGTCTTCTTCAGGAGTATCAACTACATATGCTCTTAATAAATATAATGTCTATAGTAACTGGGGCTGGCCGTTAGATACAACTATTAGTGGGTCAGATGGGTTGAGTTTACTTTATGAGTTTTATCCGTATACAAATTATAATATTATATCTGCTGAAAACATACAAAATAATATTATAGACTATAATAATAAGTACAATACTATTACAAGATCATCTTCATCTCTTAGTGCAAATTGGGATCCTGTAGGAGGTATAGTATTTAAAAATCTAGATTATCAAATTAGAAAAGGATTACAATTATAATGATATCACAACACACACATACTCCGTTATCATATAAAGAATGGAAAACACATTATGAAGATTCCTTTAATGCATCTGAATTATCTAGACTATATAATAATTATCTTACTGAATGGAAAAAGGAAAAATTAGAAAACCAAACAAAAAAAGATAGATATGTAAAGGATATATATACACAATTCCTAAGAAACATAAATCTCAGCACAATAGATAATGAGATAGTAAGATTTCTTGATCGAATTAATACTAGTAACATTTATGAATTAGAATTAGCAGTACATTACTATTCTGTAATAATAAAAGATCAATTAAAAAATATCCGTAGTTTAAGAGAAGAACTTAAATTTACTAAAATAAAAAATAAACTTAAATCTTCAAAAACCGGAATAACAAATTATCTTAAAAATTTTATTATACGGTTACTTAATGATAACGAATTTGTTAATGAAAATACTGATACTATTTTTAGTAATATTAACTTACCAAAAATAGCAAACAATATTAATATTAATTTAAATACATATGCATCTGATGATTTCGTATACAATTATCATAAAGTAGATAAAAATCTTGTTTTAAATATTCCACAAAGAGTCTTAGATGAAGTACCTAATATCAGTCAAGTGTTAACTGTTAATAAGGGTGGTAAAGCATTAAAAATAAAAATAAATAATATCAGCGCTCCTAATAGTATAGTCGGTATAAATCAACCATTTTCAAATTATGAAAGGTTACCGTCTAGATATTTTAGAAATGAAGAAAAGATTCTTAATAATTTAAAATTTATTATTGAGAGAGATTTAATTAAAAAATATATCTCTAATGATCTTTACTATATAAACAGTGCAGCTAAAAAAGTAAATAAATTATTTGATCACGCTAATACAACAAATAATCTCTCTCAAAGATATAGTCCAAATACATTTTTACAATTAGTTAACATTAAACATAATGAGATATACCCTCAACAATTATCATTTCACAATACAGGAGTAACTGTATTTCATTCAAGCAATTTAACTTATTCAATAGAATTATCAAGCCTTCGTGGGCTCGACTATATTATACCTGATCCAGATAAATTTGAATCAGGTGTTAAATGTGTCGGTGTTATAAAAAATAGTAACACTGGTCAAATACTTAAAAATATATATAGAAAAAGAAAACCACCTTTTAAATATAAAGCTAAAAATGCTCAATTTAAAAACGACAATATTAATCCAGGGGTTAATATTTATAATAATAAACTACTACGTAACTACGGCTATCAAAGCAAAGAAAATAGCTTAGACTATTCATTTACAGGAATTAATAAAAAAGAAGATGCTATAAGTTTTTGGGACGATGATCCAACTCATGTTATATGGTTAAACGATGATACATATCCTATAAAAGATTTAAATGTATATCCTGAAACAACTAGATTAGATGATTTATTAATTTATAATAAAACAGGAATAAAAATAAGAAACGATATTTATGGTAATGAATTTTATTTTGTAAAGTCTGTATACCCAAAACGAAAAGCTAATTCAGCGCATATTCCTACCCCGGTAACTACTACTACTGCGTGTATTACAAGCGCAGAATATTATGATGGTTTGTTTTTTGATCCACTGTTATCTGCTATATCTGCTGCAGAGTATAAAGTTAGTGGTACTCTATTCAGTAGCGTCACCGGAATATATGATACGTTTATACTAGCAAATGATGGTACCGGTGAAGTTTTAGGTCGAACTAGCTGTACTAACGGTGAAGCAGACGGTTTCAATGCTCCATTAACTGAATTCGATCAATTAAATGCAGGCCGAGCTAATATTTTTACAAGTGCACTTTCTTGTGGTTCAGTTTCAGCTGTATCTGCTATAGATTGTGGATCGTTTAAAAATCATCCAGGGACTGGGACAGATTTAGCGTCAATGAATTTCCAAGAGACAACAGTTCCATACTTTACAATAGATACAACTGCTATTTATACTAATAACGCAACAACATTTGAGAGTACATCTCTTAATAATTTCGCTTCTACTCCAATACATTTATTCGATCAGCAATATGTTAGTGCTGGGGAAATTTATATAAGAAACGTAGCGACACAATTAATTGAACCATTATCAACAGCGTTTGTAGACGTGTTTAATAAACATACAACGGGTAACACAAAATCTAATATATTATCAACAAGCAATATTGTAGATTTTGATATTATTGAAGACACAATATATATACAAACATCTGCGGAAACAGTAACTGAAAAATATAAATTCGAAGATAAAATATTTAAAGTTAATGCAAGCTCTAAAACCCTAGTTTTGAGCACCTAACCTAGTAAATAATTTAAATGTTCACAACAAAACAATCAGACGTTTTTTATAATGATCAAACAAAGGAAATGTTTGTCTGTAAGGTGAGTTCTATCTCTGGGCAACGATGTGAAGGACCGGATGTCGTTTATGGCGCACTACCTATAGTATATAAAATAGACAAAGATACAAATTATCAATCAATAATATATCCTAAAAATCTAGACACGTTTAAAGACGACACAAAAAGTGATTTATTCGATTTACTTCCAGTGAATTATTATGGTGATAATACAGACTTTGCGCATATTACAAAACCACTTATAAATTATAATAAAACCACAGATAGATATTCAGTTACATGTATGGGTAGATACTCTGCAACATCTGACGGTTTTGGGATTTTAAGTTATATTTTTCAATACATAGATACTAATTTTTATTTATTAGACGCTCGGTCATATATACCTAAAGGTAAGGCAGAAAGCAACATATTTACATTTAAAAATGGATATTTAAATTCTGATTTTATTATAGGTGGGAATAGACTTAGATGGAATGAACCAGTCGATACAGCTTATGCAGAAAGAGTGACAGATTATACTATTGCTCCTACACATCTTGATAGTAATGATAGTTTAGGTTTTAATTTAATGGCCTTTTGTCCAAAAACTAAAGTACCTTGTCTTACTGGTACTAACCAATACCCACTTTTATGGTCAGGAGGATATATTACATATAATCCTAAATACAACGCATTTGATCCTAATTATGATATCCGTGTAGACTTTAGAGCTAAGTCATTCAATGTACCAGCAATGACCGCTTATAAGTCGAAACAATCTGGAAACGATGATTCTCAACCATCTAGGTGGATAGATAAAGCTGTTACAACTTCAGCCACCGGTGGACTATCTGGTGCTGGTAGTGGTTTTAGTGTATTCTTTTATAGAAATCCTTTAGTTGGAATCGTTGAGCCTCAAGGATTAGGTAGTACATTAGGTTATGCAAAAGCAAGTAGTGTAGTAAGTGAGGTCGCCGGTGAAACTACAGCCGTTAACGGGTTAGTTATTAGCAACCAGTGGGAAGGCCCGACTCACGACGGGTTCGGACCACTAGCTAATAGTTTTCTAGGTGTCGGTTTTGATATTAAAGGTGATTTTTGTACTACTTCAGAAGGTAAAGAAGGTTGGTTGTCAGCTGGTGGTGGCGCTGGAACATGGAGCCATGGAAAACATTCAGGCACATTTACTAATACAACAGCCCCATGTTCAGTAGGTATCCGAGGTAACTTATCTTCCTTTACAAGAGTATTAACATGCATGTCAATGTCAACCGTAGCAGCTAGTGCTGTACCTATGCATGAAGAATCTGCTAACAGTACTGGTTCTGATATAGACTTTCAAGATTATAGAATTGATCTTACTAATAAAGGTACACAAGTTACAGTATATAATAAACTTACAAGTGCTACTGATTACAATACAATATTACAATTCGATTTAAATAGTGTAAAAAACGAAAAAGGGATATACTATAATCCATGGTCAGGTTATTATAATCAACAATTCAGTCCACCTGGGCAAGCGATTCGCGGAGCAGTATCTCCTTATTATCATTCAGGTGATCGTACGCCTGTTAGTAAGGATCCTCGCTTTCAAGCAGAAGCCATTCGCCAACCAACTCCACGCAGAATTGGTAAAATGGGTACCACTGATCCGTTTCAAAATCCTGGACCTGGGTTCGGACAGGGTATTGGTATAGGAAGTTCTGCTGTTTCAGATCCAATTATTTTTGATGATGATGAGGACATTGAAGTGTGGCAGCCAGAGGATCCTGAGACTGTATGGGAGCTCCCAATAATAGTAAAGCCTGAGCGACATCAACTAATCAATATAGACTATGGACCTAGACCTGGTATAATTATTGATATACAACCTGAGCCTGAGCCTGAGCTCCATCAACGGATCTATATAGACTATCCTCCTCGTCCAGGTCTTACAAAAGAAATTTCTGATTTTACATATACTCCACCTCCTCTAGTTCCACCAGTTATTATTGACGATGAGGAGGATATAAAAAAATACCCAGGTGGAAGAAGTCCTTGGCAGGGATTAGTCGCGCCTCTTAATGTTGGATTATCGTTTACAACATCAGAATATACTAGTCACTTTGAATTACTTTCATTTAAAGTAACAGGTGTAAAAATGAGTAAACCAACTCAATTACTACAAAAAACAGATAATACAACAACAGTAGAGTATTTAGAAGAATCTTCTGCTAACTTAAGAAAAGAACTAGTTAATGTTCCTACTACAGACCCTGTCGATATTACAATGTCAATAAAACAATCATCTCTTATAGACAGAATTAATTTATGTGGTCAATTACCTGAATTTGTAGATAGTGAAGTTGAAGCAAAATGGACAGGCGTTACAAAAAGAAGAAGTGATATACCTGGTCCTCCTGGTGAAACTCCAACAGTTACTATTACTACTCCCGAGCCAGAATGTGAACCTGGCTGGTTTAAAGAATTAACAGAAACAGAAGCAGGCCCAACCGGTAAACTTGGCAACCTCACCGCTGGTGGCGGAAGTACCATCACAGGTGGTTCAGGCTTGGGTGCATTATTAGGTGCCGCCATTCTCGGCATGAAAAAAGGTGAAGACCCGGCTCAAGTGCTAAAAGACAACCTCAGCTCTAGCGGTCTGAATCAATATCACCTAGGATGGGAGAGAATACCTGACAGCGATATCGCGAAAATGAAAACTGGTAATCCTGTAGACGTACTAGAAGTAGAATATAACGGTGCATTATGGCTAGTAGAAAGGTTCCAACCAGAATCAGGAACGAATGTTGGCGGAGGATCTAGATCTGATAATCAAGAAGATAGTCGATGGCTTGTTGGTTATAAGCTAGAAGGCACAAAACTTGTGGAAACTTCTGCTACAGGTGGAGCCACGGATATAAAATGGCACTTTATAGCAGTATATAGACCCTGCCCGGGAGAAGAGGAAGAGGAAGATTATACAGTAGATGAAGAACTCCCAGTATTAAATAAAGACGATTGGCGATTTTCATGTCTTATCGCAATATTGCAAATGTCTGGACGCGTGTTCGGATCAACTGACCTATGGTATATCCCATACACCGTAGGAGATACTACTTATAAGTTGTATATAAAAGCAAATTTTTACGCCCCTGTAGGGACGAGTACCCAAGATGACACAGTATCCTATAAAACAAGTGATGAAGTAATTTATTATCCAAAAGTACCTACCTATTTTCATTACGAGGTATGGCCTTGGACTGAACAAATTGGCTATCAATTCCTTAATTCTGTTGATTTTAAAAATAATTCAACTACAGAAAATTGGTTAATTAACTACGACCCGGGTACTGTATTAGTATCAAGATTCGATGGTCAAGGAAATACGATTAACCCAGACAACAATTTTGATATTACATTTAGTCCAATTAATGATATAACAGGATATCAAAAATTAACTTGTTTAGTACCACCCAATAAACCTGATGACGGTAATCCTGATGACGGTAATGGTATGAAGATCGGCGACCCGCCTCATAGGAGGCATGAGGGATGAGGATGATGAAATACCTGCAGGTATATTATAACTAATGAATACGTACACATATACAGTTAGTGGTGGTAATCAAGAAAACTTTGGAGGTTCTCCTCTTGCTACGGCATCGTTATCTACCTTCTCAGCATCGCTCACCGGTACTACAAATGTAACATTTTCTCTCTCAGGTCTTTCGTCGTATGATAGCCACGCAACTAGAAAAATTAATAAAATAGTTGTTGATTTTGAAAAAGATGGTTCTGATGAATTAATAATAAATAGACCAATAGTAACAACTTCAATACCTCCAATATCTACAAATACATTTACTCACGTTCTTGAAACTGAACCAATTGACAATACTATAAAAAATGTATATTTAACTTTATATAGAGACGATCTTAAAATTGATATAATTGATATTGGATTTAAAATGAGCCAACCTGGACTTGAATCCTTTGAAGATATTAATTTAATTAATACTGATTATTTTAATACAAACAATTCTACAGATGAAAAACTATTATTAACTTTTATTAATAAAAACCCGGAAGTATTAGGATTAAACTTAATAGATATTGATGCTATAGCAAAAAGTGAATTTGATCCAGCATTAACATATAGTCAAACCATTAGTTCTGAATCCTTTAATATTGGGTTTACTACAGAATATGTACAAGTAGATGCTAACGAATCTAACACGGGTGATGCTATTGTAGTACAGCTTAAAAATATATATCTTCCAAATACTAATAAGAAACCAAAAAATAATGATAATATTACTATAAGATATAGAACGAGGGCCGCGAATCCTGATATCGGTAATATATACATTCCCGGGCAATCTTTAGCGAAAGGAGATACTACTTATATACCTCTTACTGCTAATTCAGCGTTTATGCATTTGACAGGATATTTAAATTGGAACGGTGGAGATTTAATTAAAGATGTAAATTTATCTAAAAAAACAATATCAATACCATTAATAGATATAACAGGAACAAGAGCATCGTTAGCTGATTCTAGTTACTTTTATTATACGAACGTCGGTACTGGTGTATCTGTTTCACAAATACCTCTTGGTGGGTATTTTATGGTAGATTTATATGAACCTAAGAGCTGTAATACTATTACAACCGGAATAAGTACAATAACTGCATTTGTAGATTATTAATAACGACTAAATAATTATATGGCTATAGAAGACGAAATTGTAAATATATCTGATTTAGATGTTGGTAGTGAAATCTTAAAAACTGATAAGCTAATAGTAGAAACTAATAACGGTACTAAATTATTAGACTTTAAGGACTTCGTCATCGGTCTTGATAACATTAGTTTTTATCATTTAATATCTGGTCGTGGTGATAATGTCGGTCAAAAGCAATTTATGACGGTGGGTGGGTTTAATTTATTAAAATCAGACACAGATTTGAATCATAAGCCTACGTATGAAGATTTACAAGGAGGTATAGAACTCACTAAACGTAATTATCAGGCATACCTTGCATTAACAGATACTTCGTCTGGTACCCCTCTTTCAGCTATACCAGCCCAGAACCAAGGTGATATACAAAACATATTAGCCAGGTTAGGTCAAATTACAGCTCTCTTAGAAACACCTCAAGAAGTAACTTTAAAGACAGGAGCAAAACTACGATTAAAGAAAATATCATCGTATACATCCAATGGTACAACGAGGCGAAAAGACGGAGAGTGGTATGACGGTATGGAAGCAGATATAGTCGTTGCGGCTACTGGTACAGATACAGATATTGTTTCAATACCGGCTCGCCTATTATCAGAAACATCATCAACAGTAGACTCTGTAAACTTTAAAGTATCGGTCACAGGAAGTGATATAGCACTACCTAGTAGTGGTACTCTTCCCTTTAATAGAACAGCCATCGATCCAGCTGTTGGTACTCTAGTTCGTGATCCGTTTAAAATGACATACCCTGCAATAGGCTCATTTTCAACGAGTACAATATCATTTGATGCTTATATAGAAATAATATACGGTGGTAATACTACTAACATACCAATTGAAGTATATATTAATGGTATTTCCGCGCGCAAACGCTACCCTCAGAAAATAAGTGACTCTAAATATATTTATGATTTTAGTTTTGTCGATGAAGTAAAAAATAATGACATTATTCTTATAAAATATGGTGGTAGTGGTAAAACAGGATACAATGCTCCAAAAATAGGATCTGGATCATCGTTTTCTGGTGTAAGGATGTTCTAATAATGAGAGTACAAACTATTGATAGTAGCTCGCTTCCGATAATTGAGTATCGTCACATACACGATGCAACAATTGTATTACGTAAATATAGAGAAAATTTTAATTTCGGATTAATTACAAATCAATATTATTTTAATGAGAAGCTAAAAGATAAAAAAACAAATTTTAACACCCAATATCAATTAACAGATTTACAAGCATTATCTACAATAGCAGAACTTGATATACCATTTACAACTAATGCTGTTAGTGCGTTTACTACAACAATAAAACATGGGGATAAATATCTTAAAAACGATTATACAGATTTAAACAATATACAATCTACATTTGTTAACTCGTCTCAATTTAGTAATTTAAGTAGTCAGTTTTTCTTTACTTTTCATATTAGCAGTATACCATCACCCGCTAATAATTTAAATAAAAGAGAGGCTGCTTTTATAACTCAAGACTACAATAGTAAAACATACTATTTAAGTGCACCGTATGATCAGAATATAACAGCAAAATGGACCCTTATTGCTTCCGGAGATAACAACCGATCTTGGCTTAGTTAT
>Ga0208790_1000050_pt1 | contig 65162 bp, 85 predicted proteins | sample 10_taG_FD_184083 | JGI IMG/M metagenome (GOLD analysis project Ga0208790, IMG submission 184083) | Marine viral communities from the Subarctic Pacific Ocean - 10_ETSP_OMZ_AT15264 metaG (SPAdes) (version 2) | ecosystem: Environmental > Aquatic > Marine > Oceanic | place: Pacific Ocean | collected... | reverse complement strand
AAGAAATACGATAATCCAATTGATTACAGATTTATTGTAAGACATGGTGAATTGAAGTTTATTGAAAGCACTTTAGAAATAGCAGTATAAAAATTAGTAAAAGGGATAAACCCGAATTTGGTACAGGGAGTGGATGTTTCCCATAGTTTCATCCATTTCATTAACTGTATTGGATTCGGGTTTTTTATTTTATGCGATTAAAATTTCTTGAGTTTAATCATTTTGCAAATGAGTGCATGGGATTTAGTTCAGGTCAAAGAACCATAAGGAAAGCATTAGAAGGACAAGGAGTTGATATTGTACACAAAGCAAGTATTGAACTACAGCACTTATCAGCTCATTTATACAATAGGCAAACTGAAAAGAGTTTTATTATGCCCACTCACGAAGCTAATGATATACATCCGTCACTGATAAAGAAGATAGATGAAGCAGATGAGGTCATTGCTGTGTGTGAGCATAATAAAAAGGTTTTTAAAAAGAACGGTGTAAAGAAACCGATACATGTTTGTGTCCAAGGAATAGATTTAGATATTTTTAAATATGAGAAAAAAGAAAGAAAAGAAACTTTAAATTTTTTGTGGATAGGTCAAACATCTATTCGTAAAGGGTGGGACATTGTAGCAAGTGCTTTTCAAAAGGCTTTTGGTAATAGAAAAGATGTCCGACTTTATTTAAAGACAAATGGGAAAGGGAAGCAAGAAGTTTACAATCTTACTGATAATGTAGTTTTTGATTCCAGAAGATTAGCTTTAGCAGATATGTTGGATTTATATAAAGACAACCATGTATTTGTTTTTCCCAGCAGAGGGGAAGCAACTGGATTGCCAGCATTAGAAGCTATGGCATCTGGACTTATTTGTATGGCTCCTTCAATAGGAGGGATGGAGGGATTTATAAATGAGGAGACTGCTATCCCTTTAGATTATGGACTTGTAAAAGCTGACTATGGTGTAAAAACAGAAGCACCTAATGTAAAAGAATATGATTTGATTGAAAAATTACATTATGTTTACGAGTTTTATGATGAAATAAAAAATCATAGTAAAGAAGTTAGAAAATTTATAGAGAAACAGTATTCTATAAAATTAATGGCTCAGAAACTTATAAGGATATTATTTAAAGATGCGTAAAGGTCAAAAAATCACAGAAGAAACACGAAAGAAAATGAGTCTTGGGAAAATAGGTAAAAGGCATTCTGAAGAACATAAAAAGAAAATAGGTGATGGCAATAGAGGAAAGATTGTTTCTATTGAAACAAGAAAAAAACTTAGCATTGCTTTAAAAGGACATAAGAGTTGGAATAAAGGTATTGCGATGTATGAAAAATCTAAAGACAAGATTAGAGGAAAAAATAATTATAATTGGCAAGGAGGTATTTCAAAACTACCTTATTCTTTTAATTTTACAAAAGAATTAAAAAAATCTATTAAAGAAAGAGATAATTATACTTGTCAATTGTGTGGTGAAAAAGAAGAAAAACTTAAACATTGTGTCCACCACATTGATTATAATAAGCAAAATAATGATCCTAAAAATTTAATTACTTTATGTGTTAAATGTCACATAAAAACTAATTTTAATAGAGATTCTTGGGAATTATTTTTTACTAAAGGTATTATCATAACTAAAAAATTATGTGCCTAAAAAGAAATTACATTTCTTTATTGATTTTTTTAACAAAGATTAAATTAAAGATGAAGATTTTTATATTAACAATGTTTGGGAGGAACTAAGATGGCAACGATGATCGAAGTCTGGTTTCCGAATGATAGAGCTACAAACCATGCTCAGGCTGGTGGTATACGACCAGGAAAAAATAGGTATGAGGATAAAATGGCAGAAAGACTTATTCGTGAAGGATTGGTTGTTCCTTATACAGGACAGGATAACCCAGAAAAGAAACATAAAGCAGATTTAGATATATCTGATGAAGAGTCAAGTAAAGACTCATTAAAGCCTAAAAGTAAGAAGAGATTTAGGAGGAAATACTAATGCCAATCGCAAAAGGATATTTGACGAAGATTGGAATAAGAAAGGGTGCTACTTGGGGAACTGCAATTGATACCAATGTAGCAAATCAAGGCATTGAAATATTAAGTGAAGCTTTGGTCTTTTCATCCAACCTTTTAACAGATGAATCATTAACAGGTACGGCAGATCAGGGGACAGGTCTTACAAGTTCTCAAACTGTAACAGGTACTATTGAAACGAACTTCCAATATTCAAGTCCAGTTCTTGCCACAATGATGGCAATGGCAATGGGCAGAGCTGATACTCCAGTAACACCATTGGGTATGCTTGGAGATAAGCCTTATGCTTATTATGCTTCATATAGATTAGGAGATGATCTTGAAGGATATTTTGTTTCACTTGCTATTGATAAGTTTGGTGATAGTGGATCTACTGCTATTCATGAATATGATTCTGTAAAAATCAATGGTATGACAATTACAGGAGCAGCTGGGGAATTTGTTAAAGTTAGTTTTGATGTTATAGCAAGACGTTTAAGAAATTCAGGTACGACTACAACTTCATTGGCAGCAGCAACAGTAGCAACACCAAAGAAGTTTATCAGGTTTGAAGATTTTCAATTCAGGATAGGAGTAGATACAGATGGTGCATTAACAGGTGATGAGCAGTTTTATCCAACAAGTTTTTCACTTACATTAAACAACAGCTTGGTTGGAGATTTGACTTCATTGAATGCTCCTTATGTTGATGAACCTTTAAGAGATGCCGCAAGAGAAATAACAGGATCATTTGAAATACCAAAATTTGATGCAGCTGAAACTTTAAGTATTGAGAATTGGTTTATATCAGGACAGGTTTTAAAGATGGACGCAAGAGCAAGAGCAACTGATCAAATTCAAGTAGGTGGGAATCAACCTTATTACTACGCTTTTGAAATGTTCATGCCAGCTGTTCAGATATCTGACGCACAAAGACCTGTTAGTGGGTTTAGTAAAGTACCAGCACCTTTTAGTTTTACAGCTAAGAAAGCAGAAGCAGCAAGAGATGGGATGGATGGTAATGGTAATCTGTCAAATGGTGCAGGAGCAAATGAAGAATCAAGAGGTAGTTTTACAGAAAGTTTGAGAATAGAATTATTCTCAGTTTTACAATCAAATGCTTTAGCATAAGTCTTTATGGCTCCCCTGAAATATGGGGAGCTTTTTATTAATGTTTTAAAAGGAGATAAACTTTATGTTGTTAGATTTATCTGTAGGAGGAGAAGGTATTTGGGCTGAATATGATGAAGATGTAAGTTTCAAAATTCGTTTTGCAAGTCCAGAATCAATTAGAAAATCAAGAAATAAATATGTTAAGACAAAAATGAGAGGTGGAGTTAGGCAGGAAATAGAAATGTCTAAAACAGATAATGAGAAATGGGATGCTGATCTTTGGGATATGATGGTAGAAGATTGGAAAGGTGTTGTTACTACAGATAATACAGGAAAACAAACTCCTCTTGAATGTACTAAGGTACATAAAAAATTATTAGCAGATAAATCTGGTGCTCATGCAAATTTTATAATGGATTTTGCACAAGATATTAATAACTTTGTAGACGAGAAACAAAATGAAGAAGAACTAAAAAACTCGAAAGCTTCATCAGCTTCAAAATGATATATCCTAAAGTATCCTGTGAGAAGTGTTACCAGGATATGGAGGAGGATGAAGCCTTTGAACCCAATTGTAAGGTGTGTGAAAAGAGATATGGTGTTATCCCAAAGTTAATGATTGAAAATTATTCCTCTTTTGAATTGTATCAAGTATTAAATTCAGAAGTGGTAAATAAATTCAAACTCCAAACTGTTATTTGGGAACAGTTTAAAGAACGTATTCAAGAAGAAGGAATTAGTAAGGTTTTAAATAAACTATTTACCATATCAGACACAGTAAAGCAACATACTCCTGAAGAAAGAAAGAAATAGCATGCCAGTAAAAAAAGGAAATATTCCCTGGAATAAAGGTATTCCAATGGCTGAAGAAATGAAAAAGAGAATTAGTAAAAAGTTAATGGGGAATGTACCAGGAAATAAAGGTATTCCTTGTTCTGAAGAGACTAAAGAAAAGATCAGGAAAGCTCAAAAAGGAAGACCTTTGCCTCCAGAAAGAAAAAATGCTCCTTACCTTTTTAAAAAAGGAGTGTCTGCTTGGAACAAAGGTGTTCCTATGCCAGAAGAAACTAAAAAGAAATTAAGTAGAGTTAAAACTGGGACGAAAGCTTCAAAAGAAACAAAGCGAAAAATGAGTGAAACTCGTAAGAGATTGATAGTAGAAGGGAAGATTACATTTTTAAATGTAGCAAAAGGTAAAGATCACGGAATGTTTGGGGAAAAGCATTCTAAAGAAACTCGATTAAAGATAAGTGAAAAAAATAAAGGTAGAGTTAGTCCTATGAAAGGTAGAACAGGATCAAAATCTCATTTTTGGAGAGGTGGTCTATCTTTTGGTGAATATGGTGAAGATTTTAATACACAATTAAAACATTTAATTAAGAAAAGAGACAATTATATTTGTAGAATTTGTTCAATAAAAATTAAGAATGAATATTTGCATGTTCATCATATTGATTATGATAAGCAAAATAATGATCCTAAAAATTTAATTTCCCTTTGCAATAAATGTCATCCAAAGACAAATTATAATAGAGAAAAATGGAAATTATTTTTAATTAAATTAGTTAATAGTAAATTAAAGGTAATATAACGATGGCAGTGATTTCACTTTCCATAACTACTGATCCTTCTGGTGCTATAAAAGGCATTCGTCAGTTTACTGGTGAAGTTGAGAAACTTGATAAAAAAGGTTCTGCTGCAGCCAGAAGGTTTTCTACAGGATTTGATAAAGCTGGATTAAAGATAAAAAGAGCTGCTGAATTTGCTGGAACAGCTGTAAAACGATTTACTGTAATTGCTGGTTTAGGATTAGCTGCTGGGCTTGGAGTAACAATAAAAAGGACTATAGATTTGGAAAAATCTATGTTGAGTGTTAGAAAAACTACTGGTTTATCTGCAAAAACTATAGACACATTAAGAAAAGATTTTATTAATCTATCTACTGCTATTCCAATATCAGCAAGAGAATTAGCAGAAATTGGAGCTGTAGCTGGTCAGCTTGGTATCCAAAATGCTCCTGATATCCTTAAATTTACTGAGACTATTGCTAAGGTTGCAACAGTTACTAATTTTACAGCTGAAGAAGCTGCTACCTCATTGGCACGAATAGCAAATGTTTTTAAGATCCCTATAGCAGAAATAGAAAATTTAGCTGGGGTTATGAATGAATTGGAAAATACTACAACTGCTAAAGTTCCTCAGATAGCTGATTTTATGCGTAGGTTAGGTCCTGCATCTCTGCAAATAGGTTTAAGTGCTTCTGAAGTTGCTGGATTAAGTGCTACTTTAATAGATTTAGGATTCAGAGCAGAGTTGGCTGGTACTGCTGTTAGTAATACTTTTGCAAATATGATTAAGAAGGCGGATGTTTTTGGAAAGCAGATGGGTCTTACTGCTGCAGAGTTTAGATTAGCTATACAAAAAGATGGGATAGGAACAATTCAAAAGTGGGCTGAAGCTATTAGTAAATTACCTGCTGATCAAGTTATAGCACAATTTGAAGCTGTTGGTATTTCAGGTTCAAGAGCAAGATTAGTATTTAATGCTTTATCTAATAGTACTGAATTGATGGGGAAGAATTTAAAAACTGCAAGTGATGAAGTAAAAAGAGGGACTTCTTTACAAAAGGAGTTTGATATTTTTATTAGTGGTACTGCAAGTAAGTTAAGATTATTAGGGAATAGATTAGGACAAGCTGCATTCGCAATTGGTGATGTTTTGTTACCTGTTGTTAATGATTTAATTAAAACAGCAGGGGGAGATTTACAAAAAATATTGGATGGAGTAGCTGATAAGTTTACTAAAAATAAAGATGCAGTTAGAGAATTATTAGATAAAGGGTACATTCAATTTAAAGAAACAAGTAAAGGCATATTAAACGTAATGCGAGATTTAAAACAGCCTTTTTTAGATGTTGTAAGTATTATAGGAGATTTAGCTAAAATATTTTTAGAAAATGTTACTTTTTTTGGTGTTGGTGGATTATTAGGATCTATCTTTTTTGGTAAAATAGGGGCGGTTGGATTTTTAGCTGCTATAACTGCTACTGATAAGACTGTAAAATTTTTAGCAGAATCTTTAAATGGAGCTATTGATACTACTGACAGACTCAATGATCAAATCAAACTTCTTGAACAACAAATAAGAACTGGTACTAAATTAGAAGATGGTTTATTTGGATTCAGTAAAGTTGTTCCTGCATCAACTGAAGATTTGATTGCTATGGAGAAACAACTTGCTAATTTAAAAAAGACTGTAAAAGAAATTGATGAACCTATTAAAAAACCATTTGTAACTGTACAAACAGAAACTAAGAAAGTTCTTACTACATTAGAAGAAGCACAATTATTGATATTAAAATTAGGACAAAAGCAAGTTCCAAATTTTATAGTTTCTCAGTTAGAGATAACAAAAGTATTGAAAAAAGAAATAAGTATTAGGAGAAAACTACAATTGCAGGCTTTTGCTTTAGAAGAAGGAAAAATAAAAGAAATTCTAAAAACGCAAACTCTTGCAAATAAAACAAGGATAATCGGAATAAAAGATTTGACCAGAGTTGTCAAAGCACAAGAAAAGATTCAAATAGAAATCGTTAGAGATGCTGCTAATGAAAAATTATTAGAAATTGAAGCAGGTTCTCGAGCTGAAGCGTTGATTAAAGAAAATGCAGCAGAAGCAATTGTAAATATAGAAAGAGCTACAACAGAAAAATTAAGGGAACTTAAAAAAGAGGTCACACAAGAATCTGCTGCTCAATTACTAATACAAGTCAACGACGAAAATCTTACTGCTAAAGCAAGACAAGAGATTCATAATAAACTAAATAATATATTAGCTGAAGGTGAAGTAACTCGTCTTGATGCGTTTCGAATTGGTATTGCGAGTCAATTGTTATCTTTTAAATCTGTTAACCAACAAATAGCTGATTTTGGAATAGCTACTTATGGTGTTTTAAAAGATAGTTTTAAGAGTATTGTGACTGATGCATTAAAAGGAAATTTTAAAGATATTGGAAATTCATTTAAAACATTGATGCAACGAATGCTTGATCTTTTTATTGATGCACTTGCTCAAATGGCAGCACAAGCAGCAGCATCGGCAGTATTTAGACTTTTATTTCCTGGTGCATTGGGAGGTGGTCCTACTGGTGTATCTGGAGGTCAAGTTGGAGGAGGTGGAATCGGTAATCTAACCCAAATAGCTGGTCTTTTCGGTGGTAGTTCAGCAGGTGCTCCAGTAGCAGGATTCATTGGTCCGACAACTGCGGGAGGTTCTATTACCTCTGCAGGATTTGCAGGCACAGGTGCATCAGGGGGGGTGCTTCTTGGTGCTGGTGGAGCTGGGTTGATAGGTGGTCAAATTGGCAGTGCTTTAGGGGAAGAAGTTGTAGGTGGTCAAGCAGGAAGTACTATTGGAGGAATAGCTGGTGGTGCAGCAGCAGGTACGCTTGTTGCTCCTGGTATTGGAACTGTGATTGGAGGTATAGTGGGTGGACTTAGTAGTATATTTGCAGACGGAGGAATTATAAAAGAACCAACTATACTACTAGGGACAAAAACTGGGGGAGTAGGTTTGATGGCTGAACAAGGACCTGAAGCAATAGTTCCATTAGGAGGTGGAGGAGGTAAAGTTATAAATGTATTTGTAGAAAATTTATTCGCAAAAGATTTAAATTCAATAATAGATGAAGTGAATTCAGATAATCAAAATAGAAACATAGGAGATTTTAGATTGATGGTAGAAGAACAAAATACAGAAAATTTTAATCTCGTGAATTCTTAAGAGTTTCTTATGAAAAGAATAGCTTGGAATAAAGGTAAAAGGATGTCAGAAGAACAGAAACTAAAGATAAGCAATACATTAAAAAATAATAAGTACGAAATGGAACGTATTAGAAATCTTGGTAAAAAAAGAAAGGGTACTACGTTTACAGAAGAACAAAAATTAAAGTTAAAGCTTAATCGTTCAGATACGTCGGGTAAAAATAATTCTATGTTTGGTAAAAAACACTCAGAAGAAACTAAACTAAAGATGAGTAGAGATCGTTCTGGTTCAGGTAATGCAATGTATGGGAAACAGCATTCAGAAGAAACACGAAAGAAGATAAGTAATTCAATTGATACAAAAGGTAGTAAGAATCCAAGATGGTTGGGTGGAATTTCCTTTGAACCATACGGAATCGAGTTTAATAACACTTTAAAAGAACAAGTAAGAAAAAGAGATAAATATCTTTGTAGATTATGTAGTAAAAAACAAAAGAATAAGAAATTACATGTTCATCACATAGATTATAATAAACAAAATAATAATCCTGAAAATTTAATTAGTCTTTGTGTTACTTGTCATTTAAAAACTAATTTTGTTAGAATACATTGGACAGTTATTTTAAAATCTTTAAATAAACTCAATCATGACTTGAATTTTAATTATGAATCTATAAATTTAACAGGAGAAATGAATGGATAAACCTAAAAAAATTCTTATAAGCATCCCGATTGCTCCATACACAAGAATTGAGCCAGAACTTTTCATGTGGGTTTTGAAAAATGTAACGCATTATAATTTTATAGAACCAGGAAAATATATTTTAAATATAGATATAGTTGACGGAAAACCGATAGACAGTGTCAGAAACAAAGCTATGCATAGATTTTTAGAAAGTGATAATGATTATGTTTTAACAATAGATAGTGACATTGTTCCACCACAGAATTGTATAGATGAATTAGTTAGACATGACAAAGATATTGTCGGTGCTACTTGTTTCAGCTTTCAATATGGATATCCATTTGCGGTTATTTTAGATAAAGTAAATGGAGGCTATTCTAATGTAGATTGGCAAAAGAATAAAGATATAAGGTTGCAAGAATGTTCTGCTACTGGTGCTTCTTGTGTGTTAATAAAAAGAGAAGTTATAGTAAAGATGAAAGAGCATTTATTAAAAACTACAGGACGAACAATGTTTTATGAAAGTAAATATAATGAGAGAGGTGAAATATCTTGTGGTCAAGATTTTATCTTTTGTGATAATGCAATAGACATTGGTTATAAAATATATGTAGATAAAAATGTTCATTGTGACCATAAGGTTGATCGTATGTCATTAAAAAGAGTCAATGATCTTTTAGTTGAAGAACAAAATAAAAGGAATAATGGAAATTTAAAAATTGTAAAAAATATTGAGCACCAAAAGAAACTTGATGAAATTATTGAGAGAGTTTAGCTATGGGTTCAAGCGTCATACTTGCAAATAAAAATTTAGTAAAAGATAATGTTTTATCGTCTACATCTGAGTTTGATGAGTTTGTAGATCAACCAGTAAAGAGCACCAACAATACTGGATCATTAACACTAGTTAGTGCTGGTGCTTATTTTGGCACTACTGCCATGAACATAACTGTACAAATAAAGACTGCAGGCGATATAGGTGCATCAAAATTTATATTCTCTGATGACGGAGGTGCTACATTCTTTGGGTTAAATGCTGAACCTATTTTTGAAGATTTTGAGGTTGTAACAGTCAGAATTTAACCCAGAGTATATGACAAATGAGAAAAAACTTATTCTCCGCAGATTCAAATACAGATAGAATTTATCTTCATTCTGCTAACACTGGAACTATAATAAATTCGTTTTCAAGTCCAGTTACTAACCCACAGGGATTGGCATTTGTTAATCAAAGAGATATTGCTTTGATTAATACTTCTGGTATTGTCTTTCACATGAGTGGAGTTAGTAATACAGTACTGAACAGCTTTACTGTGCCAGGAACAAATGCTACTGGATTAACATTTGATGGTAGAAATTTAATTTCAGGTGATGCTACTACTCAAAGAATTTATAAATTTTCTGGGATGAGCCAGACAGTTATAGATTCTTTTTCTTCTATTTCAACCAACCCAACTGGACTTACTTTTGAAGGACAGAATTTAGTATCAGCAGATTCAGCAGCGGATAGAATTTATAGACATTCAGGATTTAGTACTACAGTGTTGACATCTTTTTCTTCTCCATCAACTACACCTGCAGGATTAGCATTTGATAGTAGAAATTTATTGCATGGCGATTCTAATACAGATAGGATTTATCAATTCTCAGGAATAAGTTCTACAATAACAACTTCATTTTCAAGTGTAAGCACAGTTCCAACTGGACTTGCTTTTGAATCTACTATTTCATCTATTGATTGTATTAAATTGAATAATGCTGATTTGTTAGCAGTTTATAATAAAAACCAAGGTGGGGCAAATTATGATGCTGTAGCAAAAAGATTTGATATATCAGCTGGAACATGGGGGAGTGAGGTTTCAATAGATGCTAACAATACAGGTTATACACACCCAGCAGTTGTACAGTTAGCTTCAAATGCTTCAATACCAAACAGAATCATATGTGCCTTTAGAGATAAAGCAGCAGGTACAATAAATATATTTAAATCAGATGATAATGGTGCTACTTTTGCAACTGTTACAACTATAACAGCTGATTTAGATGAGAATAATAAAATATCTTTAGCAAGATCAGGAAATAATATTTTAATATCTTACCATAGAGGTAGAATTTGTTATTCAAGAAAATCTACTGATAATGGCGGGACATGGGGGGCGGAGGTAACAATAAAGACAAGTGCTGTTCATTGTGATTTAAGTGTATTAGACACAGGAGCATTTATAGCTGCATATGAGCATCAAGATATAGCAACAAATAATTTTGGAAAGATTTATATTTCATCTTCTGCTGATGGATCGTCTTGGGGGTTAGCTTCTTCTTCTGTTATGTCTTCTGCTACTGAAGAATATTCAATGCCGACTACTACAATAGAAGATGGTGGATTGATTCATGTAGTTGCTCATGAAAATAAAAATAGAGATTTGAGAATAGTAAAATCAAGTGATAAAACAGGTACTGCTTGGGGGACAGTTCAACTAATGAATCCCTTACCAAATCAAGGACATACTATTTTAGCAACTGCAAACAGAGGATTCTATAATCCAACATTAGAAAGATTTGCAGGGACACTCCTTACTTTATTTGAAAGTTGGGACGGAGCTAATGGTCATTTATCTGCTATAAAGACTCATGCTTGGAGAAATGTTACAGAGTCTACTCCTTATAGAGATTGCTACTATCCAATATTAGGGTTGCCAGATAAAGTCACAAGTTTTGTTTTGACAACTGCTGCTGGAACAGGAGCGGAGTCAGGTGGGGTTTTAACTCTTACAACTACATCAAGTGTAGATAGTAGACTTTATAAAAGAACAATAAATAATGTAAGGACAACAAGTGGTGTTAAAGCAAGATTTAAAGTTGAAATAGATTCAGGTGGGTCAACAGCAACTGAGGCTTGTATATTTAGAGCACAACTATCTGACGGGACTAATCATATACAAACTACTTTAAGATTTTCAACGACAGCATTTTCTGTAATGGATGGAAATAAAACTGATGCTTGGGGAGCTTTACAATGGCAAGCAAGAACATGGAGTGAATTTTCAGATACAGTAGCTAAAAATGTTGTTCATGGCTTGACAGATGACCATGAGTTTTTATTAGCAATGAAAAATAGTGCTGTGTCTATTTGGTATAGGAATACACACGATAGAGGTATAAAGTGGATAAGTGCTGTTGAAGGAACAGAGATAAGTAAATCTGGTGTTGACACAGATAGTTTTTTAGAATTTGGGATTGTCAAAAATGCTGCAACTATGAAAGTTCATTCATTGGAGTTTGTAGAAAGTGAAGACGGGCTGTATGATGGATTTAGTAATCCTGATGATTTGGTACAAAGATTAACTGCTACAGGATCAAAACCACAATTCCTTAAAGATGGTGTAACAATAACATGGGGTGGTTCTGATGGAGTTGTTGATGATTTATGGACAATTGGTTCTGCATTTACTTTTCCAAAAGAAGATATGGTAACTGATAGTCCATCTGATTTAGTTAGAACAGAAGATGATGGATCAGAGCATGTTTATGTATTTGATGCTGGTGAAAATAAAATTTTTAATGTTGATCAAATTAATCTTGTAGGGATAAATTTTAGAACTGGCAAGTTTCAAATGAATGCAGCAGATTCTTGGGGTAGTCCTACAATTGATCAAGCATTTACAGTTAGATCAGAGGTAAGTGGTACTGTTACAGGTGTAACACAGAATACAGTAACTGATAGCTCATTAGCTTTAAAACTTAATCAATTGGCAAGACCAAACAGACCAATGTATTTAAGACCTACAAGTGGAACAGCAAGTGGGAAGACTTATAAAATAGAATCTAATAATGCCACAGAAATAAAAATAACTACTGCATCATTAACAACTGATGGTTTAGCTTCTTCAGATACTTTTGTAGTATTTGTAGATAGAGTATCTCAACAGATAGCTGATACAAGTTTAAGGTATGCGAGGTTGGTTATAGATGCTCAAGAAACTGCTGATGATTTTTATAAAATAGGCAAATTAGTATTCGGTAAGAAAATTGCTTTATCTAAAAACTTTAATGTTGGATATAAATTTTCTCAAGCACCAAATGTAGGGGTCAATACTTCCTCAAGAGGAGGACAAAAATTTAGTACAAAGAGAGGTGAAAGCAGACAAGCATTCCAACTTAATTTTACACATAAGACATCGGCATTTACAGATGAAATTGAGCAATTTTTAGAAGCTACAGATTGGGCTAACAATCCATTTGTATTTATTTTAGATGATGATGATCTTCAAAATTTTGTATTGGCAAGATTATCTAATGTTTATAATAAACAACATGTCATAACAAATATATTCAATATTAATAATTTAGTGCTGGAAGAAGAACTATGATCTCAGATAATAATTGGGTTGGGATAATAAAAGATTCAAAAGTAACAAAGCATCTTATTTTGAAAATGGAGATATCTGGTAAAGAACAATTGTTTGCTACCAGTAATCTTGAGGTTATAGATGCTACTACAACCTATAAAGTTGGGACAGTCACAGTTACTAATTTATCTAAATCATTAACATTTGTTGGTTCTTCTCTTTTAGGTAATGTTGAAGATGGTGGTTTATTTAGAATAACTTCCAACCCCAATGCTCCTTTTTATGAAACAAATGCTCCAACTACAAATACAGCATTAGCTTTAAAAACAGAATATTTAGAAGCAACAGAATCTGCTAAAACATATGAAGTATTAACTGATTTTGTAATAAAGAAATTTAAAGCTGGATTAGGATCAACTGGAAATATAGTTTCCTCTATTGATTTAGATACATTAACCAGTAGGATTTCCTCTATAAAGTTATCAATAGATGGTTCTCATGCTTTACAGAATTTAAGAACAACTTTTGTTTTGACTAATATGACAGCTGAGTTGGGGTTGTGGGTTGAAGGGATGCTTTACCAAGACAGACTACAACTTGGTGAAGGTGTTATACGAAACATATCATGGGGAGATACAGAAACTAATTTTACTTTTAATTTATTAGATTTAAGAAAGAATCTTGATAGAAAATTTCCTTCAGTAAGAATAACTTCTGAAAATTTTTCTGGAGCGAATGCTCAAGTTATAGGAAATTCTTATCCTGTATTATATGGTTCGGTTATAGATTCTCCATGTTTTTATATTGGACAACCTGATACAGATCATAGGTGGTTAGTGGCTGGACACGATATAAATGGTATTTCTACAGCAAGACACAATGGCTCAACTTTTTCTCCTTCAGATAGTGGTACAGCTACTGATGGAGATGGCAATACTTATTTCTTTATAGAATCAGCATCTGATTTTTCTACTGAAGCGGTAACAGTAGATGCTAATGGAACAAAAGATGGCTCATCTTTTTTTAGTAATGCAGGAGAAATAATAGAAGATATTGTAACAGATTTTAGTGGATTGGATTCAGGTCAAATAGATTCAGGAGCATTTGGTACAGCAAAGAATAAATTAGCAGGGTGGTCGTTAGCTTCAATATTCAATGGTGCTGGTAAAACAGAAGCTACTGTGTTTGATACTATCCAAAGAAGGCTTGCCCCACAATTGCCGATTGTCCCAGTATGGAGGAACGGGAAATATGGGATAATAGTAATTGATTTAGATAACCCAGTCCCAATTATTAAATTAAAAAGAAATAAAAACATTATAGCAAGATCAGGATTAGTAACTGAAACAGATGTTACAAAAGTAAAAAATTCTTTTGAAATAAATTATGGGTATAATCCAAGATTAGGACAATATACGAAATATAAAAAACTTGATAATACAGGATCAAGGCTTCTTCAAATATCGCAAGATAGATATGGTTTACTTGAAGCTCCTGTTTTAAATGCCAACGATATACAATCCAATACTACTGCTGATAGGTGGTTGGAATTTCAAGCAATTTTAAGATCAGAAACATTAATAATAATTACATATGATTGTACACATGAAGCATCAATAGTAGAAGAAGGCGATATGGTTTCTGTAACAGATGTTGATCAAAGTTGGACAGATAAATTTTTTATTTGTATACAAAGAAGTTTTAATTTAGAAAGTGTCAAGCTAACTTTAAGGGAGATTAGATGGACAGAATCTACATAAAAACTATTTAAAAGTTTATCAAAAACTTATATAATATTAATAGAGGGATGAACCCAAAGTTAAAAGACAGAACATTGTCTATTGGCTTTGGGTTTTTTTATTGGAGAAAATTATGGCATTAGATTCTGGAGCATTACCTAAAGGCACAGCAACAGATGTTGCATTAACTCAATTTAATCTTGTTACAAGTGCTATTAATAATGCTACTCCTTGGGGTATTCTTAATGGTGGTCATGGATTTAAAACGGCAAATTCAGGATTCAATGCTTTGAGTCCCACCGCAACAAAAGGTGATCTTGCTGTTTTTACTTCTTCAGGGATTAATGGTATTTTTCCTACCAGTTCAATTGATAATTTAAGAATTGTCACAGATTCGGGTACTCATTCAGGGTGGAAGCTAACTGCTGCTGGAGCTGGTGCTGTAAGTGAAACCAAATCTGATAAGACGGCTAATTTTAGTGCCGTATCTGGAAATAGATATTTTATGAGTGGATCAATTACAGCTGATCTTCCTGCTACTCCTTCTGATGGAAATAGAATTGCATTTGTAGATCCTCATGGTAATTGGGCAACAAGTAATGTATCTATTAATCCTAACGGAAAAACTATTTTACTTTCAACCAGTGTTTTAACAGGCGATGTAAGCGATGATTTTTTCGTATTAGAATACAATTTAAGCACAACTGATTGGAGGTTTTCAACATGACAAGTAGAAGTTCATTTATAAATCCAAGAAAAACAAGTGAGTGGCAATTAAATTCAAATTCAGATGTTTCAACAGTTGGAGATACTTATGAAACTGTTTATACTTTTGTGGGGGCAGGTTTACTTGTGGCTGTTTCGGCGGCGGCGTCTGTGGCAAATATAGTAAAAACACATTGGGAAATAACGGTAGATGGTGGAACGCTATATGAACTTGATATGGCTACACATTTCATAAAAGGTAGTGATGCAAGCACATGGTCCGAAGGTTCTAATATTGGTACGCAAAATTTTACAGTACCAGTTAATCAAGATTTTGGTACGTCAATTTTGGTAAGGGCAAAGAACGATACTGATACAGGTGTAATTGCTTGTAGTGTGTCCTCGTCAGAAGATATATAGTTTATGATAAAAACTAAACAGACAGTTGTTGTAATGGGTGGGTTTAAAGGTGGCACATCTTCTATTGCGGGGGCCTTGTCAATTATGGGGGTTCACATGGGGGATGAGATTACTCACAGAGGCGAATACGAAGATACTGATGTTATAGATGCCACAGTAGATGAAATAAAGGAGATCATAAAAAAGAGAAATGCAGAACATGAGGTTTGGGGTTGGAAATATTTTGCTTTGGATAGATATATAGAAAGTGTGAAGCATCATTTAATTAACCCTAAATATGTAATTGTCATTAGAGATGTTTATGCTACGGCATTGTCTCAATTGTCGAGGTGTAAAACGCCTCATTTTATTGCATTAACAAGGGCTGCAGATGAAGCATCATCTAACTATAGATTTATGATGAATAATATAAATTCAGCTAACTGTATTCCAATAAGTTTTGAGCATTTAATTAGGTCGCCTGAAACTGTAATCTGCGGTTTAGTTAAATCTTTAAATATAGATTTACCTCCAATATTAATACAGAAAGCAATAGATTTTATTCAAGTTGGAAATTATCAACATTTTGTGATTAGAGGTCAAAAGGCAAAATTATTACCATAAGAAAGGAGAGTCATGCCAATAACAGAAGAAGAAGTCGAATTGAAACCAAACTTTTATCAGATTCTAAAGGTTAAAACATGGACAGGTAAGGATGGCAAGGAACATATAAGAAAAACCGATAGTGGGGTTAAAAAAATAAATGGTGTCAGAATGGACAAATGGAAGAAGCATGACAAATCATGGCTTAATGTTGACCCTATTGCCGATGTGATATTTGGACAACCCATACCGGCAACATATAAAGTAACAACGGATGAAGAAGGTTTAAATATTGATACGGACTTTTCTGGCGATTTCCAATTAAAAATAGAAAATGAAACAAACCCTGGCAAATCGCTATTAATAAGAGCGACAGTAACAAATGGTATTGGAAACGTGACTATTCTTGGTTCAGAAATTAAGGAGGTAGGAAAATACAAATTTAATAATGGGAGTCTAAAACAAACTCAAATGAATGGTGAAATATCTTTTAACGTAACAACGAATTAAAAAATGAATAATTTAATCATACCTTTAAAACACTATAGTATACGACCTGTTGATATTTCTGTTGATGTGATGGTTATACATTATATATCGGCAATTAATTTAGATAAAGATAAATGGGATGATCTTGGTTTGATACTTGGTATATTTGGGCAATATAAGTTAAGTGCTCATTATTTAATAGAAAGGTCAGGAAGAATTATTGAAATGGTAGAACCTGCTTTGAAAGCATGGCATGCTGGGAGGTCTGAATACGGACAAAGACGCAATTGTAATGATTACTCAATAGGTGTAGAAATTGTTGGTGGTAGTTTTGTAGATTTTAAATCTATACAATATGATTCTTTAAATAAATTAACAAACGATTTAAAAAGAGATTACCCTATAAAAAATATAGTAGGGCATGAAGATATAGCATTACCAAAAGGTAGAAAAAAAGATCCTGGGAAAAGATTTGATTGGGATAGAATACCTAAAATCATTTAACGTTAAAAATGAGTACAATATAAATGATGAAAATATTAATTACAATACTAATATCAATTATGCTTATTGGCTGTCGTACTACAGAAACAAAACAGATAAGTGTATCTGAAGATTTGGATTTAAAAGCTATCAATGAAATATCGAAAGACCCAAATTCAGAATTTAAAAATAAAAAATTCAGTAAAGAAAAATATCAAAAATTTTTAAATAAAGAATTAAAAGATATAGAAAAATATTTAGCAGGAAGAACTGATTTACACCCTATTTTAAGAGCTTGTTATGTTAAACAAGTTCATGCTTTTTTAGAATATCATACATTTAAAGATGCTGGGCTATTGTATACGAGAGAAAATCAGGAAGTTATTTGGAAGATAACTGATAAAGGCTTAATGATATTATTTTATAAATATACTGTTGTTTTTAAATGGGGTGAATGTTTAGAGCAGAAACTTCAAGAACAATGGAAAGATGTAAAGGTTACTTATAAATGAAAAGAAGAAAATTAAATCTTTATATAGAATGGCCACCTGAATTTTAATGGAGGAATTAAAATGGATAATTTATTTACACAGTACCCAATGGCGTGGGCTATGGTAGGGGGATTGATGGGGATGATAGTTCATATCCTAAAGAAGAAAGTTAAAGGAGAATCAGCATCAGCTATAGTTGATTATTTTACAGATAACATGAGATACACCATAACAGCTTTAATAGGCATGGTTGTATCAGTTTTTATGATATATGATCCAAACCTTATTTGGTACAAAGCTATGTTGGTCGGGATTCTTGCTGGTTACGGTAGTGATTCTGCTTTTAACAAAGATAAAGATGTAGCATGAATAAAAAAGAAAGACGAAAAGTCGGCAGTAAAAAACGTAGAATGATGCGTAAGAGGAAGAAAAAATGAATAAATTAAAAGTTGTAGGATGGAGCATACTCCTTATTATTATTGGTATAATTTTTTCTCAAAATTCAGTACTGAGAAAAAAAGCAGCACGGTCAAAAGCAAAAGCAGAAAAGACAAAACACAAAGCAAGATTAAAAACTATGACAGAGGCTGTAACAAGTCTGGATGGTCAGATAAAGATTGCCAACAAACAAAAGACTAAAAATAAAGCTACATTAAAAATCCTGAAAGCAGACCACACAAAATTAAAGAAAAAGATTGCTGAGGATTATAAAAAGGTAGCTGTTGTCAATTCTGAAATAACCTCTTTGAATTCTGCTCTTGCTTATATGGATAGATTGAAAAAGAAGAAAGAGAAAAAATGAGCTATGAAGTTGACAAGAAGATTTCTGTAGTGAGAATGTTTATATATGCTGTGTTTATAGTTCTCATTTTGGGATTCTTTAAATTTGCTTTTGGTGAGGAAAAAGTAGTTACAGAAAAAGATTATATCTATGCTGTTGAAACAGTAGAGATGCAACAAAAGCAGATTGAAGATTTAAAAAATACATTGACCACTTTAAATGAAGCAAATGAAAATCTTTTGGAACAGATCAGGTTACACGAAGAAGATGTTAAGATAAATGAAGGAACGATAATTCCTAATTATAAAAAGATAGTTGCTCAACAAGATGATGCAATAAAGTTTTTAGATAAATTAGCAGATCGTTACCGTGAAGAAATTGTACAATTAGAAAGTAAAGGTACAAAAAATAAAATAGCAAAAGTCGGAACAGTAGCTGAACATACTGGGGCTGGTTGTCTTACAGGTAGCTTGTTTGCTGGGGTCGGTGTTGTTCCAGGATGTGCTATTGGTTTTGTTACAGGTTTAACAAAGAATTTTTTATCAGATATGTTTTAACTCTTACCATTTAGAAATTTTTCTAAAATTAATTCCAGTTGTTTTGAAGTTGATCTTTTTTCTTTGATAGCTTCATCCTCTAATTTTTTAACCAGCAGACCCTTTAAATAAAATGAATATGTTTTATACGTCTCATCTTTTTCAACTCTCCTCATAAAATTCTCCTTTCATTTTTATTATACTATATTATTTTTAAATTTTAAATTTTATTTTTAAATAAAAAATAATAGACTGTCCATATAAAACTAAGTTTTTTCACAAAAAATAGCTGTTTTTCTGCGTTTTTTTCACCTTGTAAGTGCTTGTTTCTATAGGAGTTATGAATAAAACGCAAGAAAAGTGAAAAAGGGCTCATTTTTTCCTGGCAATATAATAAAAAATAATATATATTATTATCAGGATGATAAATGATATTTACAATTTAATTATTTCAATTTTAATCACGGCAATTATTTTTTCAAACACAGTTGCCATGCCTACAAGGAGGCTCAAAGCGGTTCAACAGAATACGACATCTCAAGTGCAGACAACTATCGTAACTATGTAAACTGGATTTAAATTTTCAAAACATTCACTGAGGAATTGGGCACAATAAGCAGACGGAGCTAATTCAGTCTGCGATCCCCAGCAAACTGCGGATAACCAATTTAAAGATATCGGAACACTCGGGTATTCAAGTCAATAGCGCATCCTGACCAATGAGCGAAGAACTCAGGTCTTTTAGGACAGCACGAGCTTGAAGCGGTAGTGTCGTAGAGTTTTAAAAGGTTTTCGCTTTTACGGCTGACAAAAAAATCGACAAGCTATAAAGCGGAAGTGCAAACAATTAAATAGTAAATTTCCCGAGCCCACTGGTGCAAATCGGTGGGCAATCGAAAATTTATTATTAACTATTATATATAGGAGGATTTAATTTGGTAACAATGCAAAAGATGGTTCAGTAAAAGAACTTGCTAATCTTTTTGTAGTAAAAATAATTGATGATGAAAATTAAGCACTACCGAAATTTATAAACAACGGGGTCAACACATCAAAACCCTTTCGCCTACGAAAGAAAGAGAGGGTTTGAATGTGTTATCCAAATTAACTAAGGGAGGTGATTAAATGGAAAATGCTTTAAAAAACTGGAAAGAATATTGTAATAAATGTCGCAAGGAAATAACTGGTAAAGTTTACTACAAATATTTAACAGTTAATCAAGGCACAGAACAACAAGATGAAATTGATTTTTCTTTTTGTAAAAATTGTTATTCAAAAGTATAGTCAAAAATTATTTAAAGGAGGTGGTTATTAATGAAGAATGAAAAGTGTTGGAAGGAGAACGCACTGAAGACCTTGTCCTTGAGACAATGGCAGAACATGTTAAAGCTTCAAGTTGCAGTTCCGAATATTTGGACAAGATACGGTATTAAAAAATAATTTATTAATCTTTTAAAATTAAATTCATTTTTTATTAACTATTATATTAAGGAGAAACCTATGTACGCAAAACAATTGGAAGAGTTTTTAACAAATATGATAACAGCAAAGTTACCTGTACTTGTTAAAGGAAAACCTGGTGGCGGTAAAACATCTGTTATTAAACTGGTTGGAAAAAAACTCAAACAGAAAGTTAGAATTAAACATCCTGTAGTTGATGAACCTATCGACTATAAAGGCATGCCCTCAATTCAAGGTGAGATTGCAAAGTTCTTACCGTTTGGTGATCTTCACGAATTAATCCACACCAAAGAAGACATCATTTATTTCTTGGACGATTTGGGTCAGGCAAGTCCATCAGTTCAGGCGGCTTGTATGCAATTACTTTTAGAGAGACGAATTAATGGCCATGAAGTAAGTGACAAAGTTACTTTCATTGCTGCAACTAACAGACAGGTTGACCGAGCTGGTGTTTCAGGAATGCTGGAACCCGTTAAGTCAAGGTTCGTAACTATCGTTGAGTTAGAAACGAAACAGGATGATTGGATGGAGTGGGCAATTGAAAATAATATCTCCCCAATGCTAAGATCATTTTTTAACTTCCGCCCTAATCTGCTTCATGATTTCAAACCCACGGGTGATCTTGTAAATTCTCCCGCACCAAGAACCGCTCACAACATCGACAAGATGATGAAAGCTGGTATTCCTGAAGCGGTCTTTTATGAAGTCATCGCAGGTGCTGCAGGTGAAGGATTCGCAGCCGAGTTCAGTGCTTATGTCAAATTTCATAATGAGCTTCCTGACATAAAACAAATATTAACTAATCCTATGGAAGCTACCGTACCTGAGAACATAGGTGTTCAATACGCATTGTGCGGTAAGTTGGTTGAGGAAGCCACCAAGGCAAATGTCGGAAACATTATTAAGTATGTTGGCAGGCTTTCAAAAGAATTTGAAATCTTTTTAACCAGAGACATCGCAATATCAAAACCTGAATGTGCGAAAACAACTGCGTTCATTTCTTGGTTAGGAAAAAATGATAAGGTGATGATCTAAACTTTACTTTTTAAATCTTCTCAGGGAAGAGAAGAATTCATTAAACTTTTTATTAAGGAGAAACAAATGAGCTTAAAAGAAAATTCAATTTTAGTTAAATTAAAAGTCAGCCAGTGGACAGCAAGAAAGTATGACAGAAATATTTCAGATGAATTAACAACCAAACATAATGCTTCACATGATTATGCAAGGGTGAATAAAGTGCTGGTGGATATTCAGGAGATTAAAAAGATAACCAAAAGCGCAAATGAAATTCGTAATTTTCATAACACAAATACTTTACCGTGGATGCAAGATGGGATAGGAATTCTCCCCATAGCTAACCACAGTAAATACATTGAAGGTATGAGACAATTGAAAACTAAGTTTCAAGAACAAGTGGAAAGCTTTCAAAGACAGTATGAACATCTTGTTAGTACTGCGCAAGTGAAACTCGGTTCTATGTTTGATCCTTCAGATTATCCTTCATCTTCTTCAATCGCAGACAAGTTTAGTATTGATGTTGATATGTTTCCGATCCCTGATTCAAAAGATTTCAGGGTTGATCTTGATGAAGATATTATTAATGATATGAAAAAAAATCTGGAATCAAAAATTAAAGATGCTCAGGAGGAAGCAATGAAAGATTTGTGGAATCGTCTTTACGGTACAGTTACCCACATGGCAGAAAAATTAACTGACCCATCTTCCAGATTTAAAAATTCTTTGGTGGGTAATATTGACGACTTAGTAAAGCTTCTGCCGAAACTTAATGTAAGCAACGATCCTAATTTAGAAAACATGAGGAAAGAAGTTGCTAACAAGTTGTCTGCTTATGACCCAGAGGATTTGAGGACAGACAAAAAGGTAAGGTCACAGGCGGCACAGGAAGCGAAAGACATCGTGGACAAGATGAAAGGTTTCATGTAATAAATAGTATAATAATAGAGGGTCTTAATAAGACCCTCTAAATAAATTAATCTTTTTAAAGGAGTGGTAAACATGACTGCGAAAGATAAAATTATGAAAGCCAGAATCAATTTGATTTTGACGCAACCATTTTTTGGTTCTTTAATTATGAAGTTAAATATAATTGAAGATTCTTCTTGTCCTACTGCTTGGACAGATGGTAAGTCAATGGGCTATAATCCTAAATGGATTGATAGTTTAACATTGGATGAAACAACTGGGGTCACTGCACATGAAGTTTTACACTGCGTGTACGATCACATCGGAAGACGTAATGGTAGAAACGCAAGGCAATGGAATAAAGCTTGTGATTATCAAATCAATTTAGTTCTCCTTAGTATCAAAGATAAAGAAAATCGTCAGGTATTTTATCTTCCTAAAGGTGGATTGGTTGACGATCAGTATGCAGACCTTTCTTCAGATATAATTTATACTATGTTGCCTAAAGAAGAAGATGAAGGTGGAAACGGAAAAGGACCTGCGGGTCAACCTGGAGATGTAAATGGTGAAGGTAATGATCCTGGTGAGTGCGGTGAAGTTAGAGATTCTGAAGACTCTACAGCAACTGCAGATGATTGGAAAACTGCTACACAGCAGGCGGCTAACACGGCAAAAAATCAAGGCAACCTTTCAGGTGAACTTGAAAAACTCGTTCATGAATTATTGAATCCTAAAGTTGACTGGAAGCAGTTGCTAAGAAGATTTGTTGAACAGTCTGCAAAGTCAGATTATTCTTGGACAGCTCCTAACAGAAGATACGTTGCGCACGGAATTTATCTCCCATCTTTAAAGTCTGATATGTTAGACTTGGTAATTGGGATTGACATTTCGACTTCGGTAACTCAAGAGGAGCTGAATCAATTCCTGACTGAAATAAAAGTTATCGGGAGAGAATTCAAAGCCAACATCACAGCTATAAGCTGTAACACTTCAGTTCAATCTGTAGAAACATTTAATGAGTATGATGAATTGGATGTGAAGATTGAAAGAGGTGGCGGTACAAGATTTTCACCTGTGTTTAAAAAAGTAGATGAGCTTGGTTTAACACCAAAGTGCTTAGTGTATCTTACTGATCTGGAATGTAGTGATTTCGGTGATACACCTGATTACCCAGTTCTTTGGATTAGTACAGGTTCTAAGTACGCAAACAAAGTTCCTTTTGGTGATGTAGTATCTATTAAAAATAAATTTTAATTAAACAGGAGGGGCTGAGTAAAATCAGCTCCTCTATTTTTAAGGGAGACACCAAAGGGAAGTTTTATCTTTTAACCATGCTTTTGAAGGGAGTGATATAAATGGAAAGAAGACAACCAACAATCAGATGTTGGGTTTGTGATGGAATAGTAAATATAAAATCTCAAACTTCTGTTGTAGGAAATCGGGGTAATTTAATAATTGCCAGACATGGTAGTTGTAGTGTAGGTTCTTACAAATGGATGAACAGTGAAATGGCAAAGGGAAGTGTGTTTTATAAATCTATTAAAGAACAGGAGGTGATTGCGTGAAGAAAACTAAACAATTAAAACGGCAGGAAGCTATGGAAAGGCAAAATGAGTATAATATATTAGATGTTGCTTCTAAAATAAAGAGAGCTAAAAGTAGACGTGGGGAATCTAAAAAAGAGCTTTCTAAATTAGTCAAGTTGTCATGAGGCGATTGGCGATAGAACATTACAAATGTGAAAGGTGTAGTTCAATAAGGGACATCCCACGAAAACTCTCAAAACAAAAACGAAGCGGACATCCAAAACATATGTACTGCTATAGTTGTAAACGTAAAAGTAAATTTAGAATGGAGGATTTCTAAATGATAGATTTAGTACAATTGTTTAATGCCGATTTGCAAAGGCACAAGTTTGATGAATATGGTCGGTGTAAAGATTGCGGTTGTCATCGTTCAGACGTTGAAGATGGTGATTTAAGAGATCAACTTTGCAATGCTGATAGAGAAAAGTTTAGTAATTTTGAAATGTCATATAGAGACTACGTTCTTTCAAAGGGAGAAAAATAATGAAAATATATAAATTTTCGCCAAAAGCCTTAGCAATAGAATTTGCGTATAATCCTCGTCTTGTAGATGAAATGCGAAAGTTTCCTATCAGAAGATGGGATAAACAATCTAAACTATGGCTGATACCAATTTGTGATGACAACATTGAAATGCTTAAAACGAATTCGGTATTTAAAAAATTCACTTGGGATGAAGAGGCTAAAAAAGTTGTTAGCAGTTATTCAACAAAAGATTTTAAGAAAATAACCGAACAGAAAAAATCCAATCTAAAAATTACGGGATTAAAAATGAAACTCTACCCTTATCAAATGATAGGGGTAGAGTTTATTGATACCACAAAGAGTTGCTTATTAGCTGATGAGATGGGGCTTGGTAAAACAGCGCAGGCATTGGCTTGGCTACAATTAAGAAGTAAAGTTAGACCCGTACTTGTTATATGCACTGCGACATTAAAATTAAATTGGGAAAGGGAAATAAACAAATGGATGTCAAAAAATAAATCTGTTTGTGTAGTGAACGCTGGAGAAGCTTGGGATGATTCAGAAATTATAATTATCAATTATGATATTGTCGATAGATACCTTGAAGATTTAAAGAAAATAAAATTTCAATGTATTATAATAGACGAATCAACATTGATTAAAAACAGCAAAGCTAAAAGAACTAAAGCGGTGGTAAAGTTAGCTAAGAAAATTCCTCATGTTATTTGTTTATCTGGCACGCCTTTTTTAAATAGACCAGTAGAGATGTTTAACACATTACAGCTTGTTAGTCCTTCAGAGTTCTCAAACTTTTGGCAATACGCTTTTAAATATTGCGATGCTAAAAAAGGATATTGGGGATGGGACTTCAGTGGTGCAAGCAACACAGATAAGTTGGCGGACAAACTTAAAAAGTCCGTAATGATTAGACGTGAGAAGAAAGATGTGTTAAAAGATTTACCTGCTAAGACAAGAGTACTGTTACCTCAAAATGTAGATTTAAAATCATACAAGATAGAGGAACGGTGCTTGGCTGATTGGATAAGACAAAATAAAATAACTGGGGATTCATCAGGCGGAGATCATCTTGTGAAAATAGAGAAGTTGAAACAGGCTGCGCTTGAAACAAAGTACAAAGAGTTTGTTGAGTGGATAAAAGATTTTATAGATATGACGGGGCAGAAGATAGTCCTGTTTGCTCATCACAGAGATTACATTAATAAATTATTAGTAGACTTAAAAAAATTTGATCCTGTTTCTATAGTAGGAGGTGATGCCATACAAAAAAGACAAGACTCAATTGATATGTTTCAGAATAAAAGAAGTCACAGGATTATCATTTGTTCTATGAAGGCGGCAGGGGTCGGGATAACTTTGACTGAAGCTAACACAGTTGCGTTCTTTGAACTCGGTTGGAATTATCAGGATCATGCTCAATGTGAAGATCGTTGTCATAGGATAGGTCAAAAGGATAATGTCACTGCTTATTACTTTATAGCCAAGGGAACTATTGAGGAGGACATCTATGAATTGCTGGAAAGTAAAAAGAAAGTATTTGATGATGTTATGCAGACTTCTAATTTGATTGATGTAAAGACAAAAGATTTAGGAAGTATCTACAAAGATTTGTTAAAGAAAATTGTCGACAAATATGAAAAATAAATTATATTTTAAAACACCAGATTTTTATTATATAATAAATTTTAACCTATTAATAAGGAGATAAACTTTATGTCTTTTGAAAAAAACAAAAGAAAAAATTATGCGTTGAATATAGTTTACAAAACAGTTTATATGTGGATTCCAAAGTTTCCTGACCATGTTGATTTAGATTTTTTAATAGACATCGGCAAAGAAACTTTATTAAAAACCAGAAAGCAATTCAATCCAGATAAAAAAGTAAAATTTAAAACCTACCTCATAACAAGTCTTAACAACAGATTCAAATCCGAATTAAATAGAACTCATAAGAAAAATAGTATCTATAATTTTAGTTCAATTGATGTAGATACATTACCAGATGAAAGCGGTCAGGGTGATCTTGATGTTGTTGCTAATATAGTATTTTTAACAAAGAGATTATCAAAAGAAAGTCTTGAGGTAATGGATTTAATATTAAAAGCTCCTGCTGAAATGATTAAGCTGGGGTATTCAAACAGACGATTTGCAATGAAGTCTATTTTGAAACATGCCAAAGTTTCTACCTGTGAATTTAACAGATTAAGACGTGAAGCTCTCCGAGTTTTAAAATAATTTTAAAATAATAGCTTCATCCACAAAAAAATTTCGTATAATATTTTTAGCTTTGCTTTTCAAAGTGAAAAATATTCCAAACCTACATATGAATTCTAAATATAAATTTATAATTATTTATTTTAGGAAGAAGTATGTCTAAAAGAATAAAAATTAGAAGTGGAATATATAAAAGAATTTTTATTCATTCATTAAGAGATAGGAATGGAAATTTAAAGAAAGCAACACCAACAAAATTAAATACGAAAACAGTATTTGCTCAGTACCAGGATTTAACATTAAAGGAGCTACAGATTAAGCAACATAGCTACAACCAGTGCTTTGATATTGTTCAGGAGATGTATCTGTACATATTGAAGCACTGGTATCGACAAAATAATTCTTTTGGTATTAGAAGATTTATAAACTCAAAGACGAATACCAAATATTTTGTTTCTCTTACCAATTACATTCTTCATTGGAAGCTTCATCAGGGTCGCCAGAGATTTACAGATTTTAAATATATAATAAAAGAATATTTTAATATCTGTTTTAGGGAAGGCGACCTTCCTCAATCCTCTTATTTTAAAAAGAATAGACCTTTACCAAACCAGCTTTTAACAGATAGGAGTTTACTTGAATGGGAAGGTCATTGGGATAAATACGACGAAGACCATGGGTATAATATTAAAGAAGGAAATGGATTATTTCAAAAACGGGTTGTTGAATTAACAAACAAAGAAAAAATGTGTAAGAAAAAATTTAGCTTTAAAGATTCTATTGAGTGTCATAATTATTGGGTACACAAGATAAATAAATCCAGAGAGAAGCTGAAGTATTCAAACCTTATGATGGAGATACAGGATTGGGAATATGATTGGGATATTAATGAATTGGTAACTATAAAAAAGAATTTAATAAAAGAAAGTAAACTTGAGGGGAGTTTTAATAAGATAATGATGATGCAGGTAAAAACTTTTTATAATAAAGTTAATGATGTAAAATCTGTTTTTGAAAAGTTTCCTCATTTATTACCTGAGACCGTAAAATTTTATATTAAATCTGATGCATTAATTTAATGGAAACCTTTACTAATTACATTCAAGATTCAACTTTACGAATTATGTTAATGGATACTGATTCATTAAAGATAATTCGTTCACTTGTATCTGCTGATATGTTTGATGGGGAGATAAGGAAAACCACTTGCCAGTCTATATATGATTATTATGATAAATATAAGCATAGTCCTACCGAAGAATTTATTGACTTCTTTTTTTCCAAATCGAAGATATTAAAGCTTAGTAAAATAAAACAGGATTTATATGAAAAGTATATTGGTAAACTTTATGATATGGAACCCAATAAAGAATATGTTTTGGGTAAGTTATCAGATTGTGTTCAGAAGGCTGCTATAGCGAAGGCAATTCTGGAGGCTGCTGAATTAGTTCGAAAAGGTGATTATGAAGATATAAAAGATATTATAATAGATGCTTGTCGAAATAGAGTTGATGGTCAAGAGGTTGGGGAAAGCTTTTGGGATTACCAATATCAAAAAGAGGACATGGATGTAGTGTGTAATTTTTCTATCCCAGAACTAAATACTTTGTTGGGCGGTTATGTAAGAGGGGAACTTTTTTTATGGCTTGCAGCAACTGGGGTGGGAAAATCATGGGCTATGATTGAAGGGGTAAAGAGTATTTTAAGGCGTGGTGGTTACGGAGTGTATTACACTCTTGAGATGTCAAAGAATAGAATACACCAAAGAATAGGAATGTCTTTATCTGGGTTGAGGCGGGATATTGACAAAGGTAAAAAATTAGAGGTTGTTTATTTGGATGGAACTATAGGAGATTTTAGTGACAGGGAAACTATTTCAAGTGGAAACAGTTTTCATTTTAGTAAGAAATTTTATCAGGCAAGGGGCGGGGAAATTTTAGTTAAGGAATTTGTAGAAGGTAAATGTACTGTTGATGATTTACATAATCATCTTAATTCACTTGAAGCCATAAAAGGTTTTGTCCCTGATATTATATTTGTAGATTACGCTGATTTGATTTCATCGGATAAGGATTATAAAAATCATCAGGATGAAATTGATCGGGTGTTCACTCAGTTAAGAGGATTGGCAAAAGAAAGAAACATAGCTGTTGTGTCGGCTTCGCAGGCAAACAGGCAAGCTTTTGACGCTTCAAAAGTTACGTTAAAAAACATATCGAAATCTATCGGGAAAGTTACTATCGCGGATATAATAATTGCCCTGTGCCAGACAGACGCAGAGGAAAAGGATGGAGTCATGCGATTATTTGGAGCGAAGGTTCGGGAAGGTAGAAAACATTTTGAGATAAGATTGAAGCAATGCTTTGCTATAGGTGGATTTGCTTTAGAAAGTGAATTTGTTGAGTAATTTTTATAGGAGGAAAAAATGGTTATGTATATCCGAGGAGTTAGTAATAGTGCCGCCAGTGCTTTTGAAGGGGAAGTTTGTATAAAGGATGTTATGTCTGTACCAAGAGTGGGGGATTTTATAAATATTATGTATTATAATAATAAGGAAGAAGACAATAAGGGCGTTTCCCATAAGCATAAAGTTATAGAAGTTATACATGATGTTTTTTATACTGAAGGAGCCTTTGATGAGGAGGATTCTATGGGAGATATTTATATTTATGTAGGTCGTGGAATTGAAATAGGTGATGAAACCTCTTTGGAGGAAACGATTGGCAATTGACCTTCAAGAAGTAATACAGGAATTTGATATTGAATCTTATCTTGATGAGATAGGAATTGATTATAAGGATTCAGGAAAGAATATTGGGAATGGTTCAATAGGGATTTGTTGTCCGTTGTGTGGTGATGATAATTATCATATGGGCATTAACATTGAAAAGAAATTTTACAACTGTTGGCGATGCGGGGATTATGATGAGAATGGCAGAGGAAGTTTATTTAAACTCATTTATTTGTTGGAGGGTTTAAATTCTAAAGAAGCATTTAAAAGGATAGTTGGATATTCCGTTTACGAAGCTGATTGGGAAGACAAAAACGTTTATGAAAGTCTGAAAAAGATAGAAGAAAGATGGAAAAGTACAGAGAATAAAAAACTTCTGGAAATTAATAGTAGGAAAAAATTGATTATAGAAGGGAGGTGTAAAAAGTTAGAAGAGTTAAATCCAAATTTACTGACAGACAATTCTTTCCTGTCTTATATAAAACAAAGAAATTTTACGATAGACCAATTGAACAGATGGGGCGTGAAGGCGTATATCTCAGGTAAATTCACAAGGAGATTGGTTTTTCCGTTATACAGTGACGGTAAAATAGTTAATTACACGGGAAGAGATGTGACAGGCAATGCCACGTTAAGATATCTGCATCTGGGTAATGATGAATCAATCATATCAATAAAATCTATTTTATACGGATTAGATTATGTTGAAGTTAAGCAAGACCAATTGGTGTTAGTTGAAGGGGTGCTTGATGCTATAAGAGTCGGTAAAGGTTTGGCGGTTGCCTCTATGGGCTTGGTTCTTTCTGAAAGACAAAAGGAACTTCTGTTTTTAAGGAATCCAAAGAAACTGTTCATTATGTTTGATTATAATGCTTGGATTGAAGCGGAAAAAATAAAAAAAGAATTAGGTGTTTTTATTGATAACATTACCGTTGTGAGGTTGCCTGATGGAAAAGACCCTGCGGATTTAAAAAAAAGTCAGCTTCATAACATTTTTAATGAGTATAATATTTGTGAGGAGGTAAGAGATGGAAGTTAGTGAAATAAAAAAATTGAATGAGGAATTAAGTCATAAACATGGTATAGAAGATCCATGCCCTTCATTTGGTGTGGGTTATTTGGAAAGTGATAAATGCTGCGCTCATTGTTGGGAGGATTGTGAAGCATACCATATTACCTGTAAAGATTTAACAAATGGAAAGGAGGTTACAATAACAAAAGTTAAAACAAAAATTATTAGAAAGGAGGAAAAGAAAATGGCAAAAACTACAGCAAAAAAGAAATCTAAAAAAAGTGCAAAAGGCGAAAAGAAAAGCGGAACCAAAACAAGAACTTTGAAGAGGTCAAGAGTTCAATAAAATATATTCTTATTTGGGTAATAAGACGATATGCTGAAGAACAAGGAACTTACATATGTCACACTTTTCAGTTCAGGGGGAGTTGGATGTTATGGCCACAAAATGTCAAATTAGAACCCTTTCTTTGTTTTCTGGAGCTGGTGGGCTAGATATAGGATTCCACCAGGCAGGCTTTGATATTTTAGCGTGTGTTGAAATTGAAAAAGTATTTTCGGAAACATTATCGCATCCATCAAACAATTTGAATGGAAAAGAAAATCAAAAAAAAGAGTTTATCCAAGAAATTTGGAATATGAGATTTGATTTAAGATCTTCTTATACAAACAGAACAATCGAAAAGGGATATTTTATGTCCTGTTATCCCTTTCCAAGAGGGTATGGGAAAATGAGTTCAACTATTTTAAATATTTAAGTGAGTGACTGTAATGGCATTTGACTATGGCAAGTTTGTATTGGAAATATACGGAGAGGCACACAGCGAAAGAGAAATCGATAATGGGAACTCTATTAATAAGCGTCTTTCCTTCCATGCCAATAACTGTTTAGATATTGTTGCAGAATATTGCTATAAACGTAAAGCAGTAACAACGGTACTTATAACTCTATTGACGTATAAAATAAAAAACGAATCTCAAGACGTAAGGTATCATCAGCAGCAACTTGCGGAGGGATTTTCCGGACGGACCATTGATACAGCATATATTACACCAGCACTGAAAAAAATCACCATGGATGGCAAGCATATTTTCCCTTACATGGTTGAGTCCGGTTGGCTCACTAGAAGCCTGGAACAGCCAGAACCATATAACCTCAGTTACCCTGGTAAAATATCACCTGAAAAACTAAAAAAAGCTTTCCTGCAAATTTTAAATGATATTAATGAAAAAGGAAAGAACCCCAAAGATTATCTCCTTGCGCTTTTTTGTAGAATAATATTGCAGATGGATCATATATTGTCATCAATAAAAAAAATCCCTTCGTTGGTTGCTTCTGAAGTAGAGCCAAGTATTAATATAATTATCTCGGCATTACAAAAGCATTTTTACTATAGTTATACAGATCATACACATGGTGCTGCTAGACTTCCAGTGCTTGCAATAGCGGCTATTTATGAGTGCTTGATGAAAGAGATTAATCGTTATCACAATAAAACAATGGAAATAGGAAGACATACAGGCCCTGACAAACATGCGGCTGGAGATATTGACATATTGGACGGAGAAGATAATATTGTTGAGTCTGTTGAGGTAAAACATGGACCAGGAAAAGAAATATCATTGCAGCTGGTAACGGACATTGTTGAAAGAAAAATTAAAAACAATCCTCAAATTAAAAGGTATTATGCGCTTTCTACTTCTGGGATTAAGAAAGATGAGATATTCAAAACAGCTCTGCATAAAGATGATTGGGTAAAATTTGTTATTCAAGATCATAAAGATTTTGTAAAAGCGGTATCGGTAATTCATTGGCTTTTCCCAGATCATGCAAATGTTGCTTTTTCTCCAGTTTTAAATATGTTTTCATGTAGACAATTAATGGGTTTAATGGGTGAGTATAATATTTTATACCCAGTTGTAAGTGTTCAATTACATAAGTTGGTAAATATGGAGTGAAAATATATTTTGCATTTGTTCATAGATTAACAAGGGCTAAAATGTTACGTGAAAATGATGCTAAAATATTAACGTCTTTTGTGGATTCTGGACGTGTTAATAAAAATGGTATAAGAAAATTAATAAAACTTTATTCGAAAGGAATTAAATGAAAACAGCTGATTTATTAGCATCATTAAATTTAGTAAGACCTGCTTTATCTATACCTTGGAATAGATATTGTGCCGAATGGATTATTGGAGGCTCAAATAAACCGTATTCTCCTATATTAACTCATTTTTGTTTTAATGATAAAAGAGTTGAAGCTTATAATGGTGAGCTCTATGTTGGAGCGGATACAGATGTGGATTTTGATTTGGCTGTGCCAGGAGATTTTTTGTACAGATTTGTTTCAACATTAAAAAAAGATATAAAATTTAAAACTAATAAAGATAATTTGGTGACTATTACTTCTGGGAAATCTGTTAATAAATTGCAGGGGTTGCCCGCAAAGGATTTTAATTGTCCTGTTATTGGTGAGAATGATAAGCCAACTACTACTTTAATTATAACAGAAAAATTTATTAAGGCTGTTAGAGATTTATTACCTTTTACTGGTGATGATCAATTATTTCCGCATTATATAGGTTTATTAGCTACTTCAGATTATATATATGCTACAAATGGTAGAATTATTTCAAGAGCCAAAATTAAATTAGATTTGAAATCTGATATTTTTATTCCTAAATCTTTTTGTATTGAGTTAATACGGTTGATTTCAGAATTAGAAACAATAGAAGTGTTTGATAATTTTATTACTGCTTATGGGACAAAAGGAAATAAGGTTGAGGTTATTCATTCTATTCCAGATGTTAAGTTTCCTGATTGTAAAGGTACGTTTACTTCATTTAAAAAACATTTAAAAACTGATGTTATAAATATAGTTGATGAATTCTTAGATTGTTTTGAAAGAATAAATTTAGTTAGCCAAGGATTGATAGACAAGAATTGCTCATTAAAATTTGATAAGGGTGGCGTTGAGTTCGATTTAGATAATAAATCGTTCAGTCATTTAAATGAGAAGGTAGAGGTTAAGGGTTGTAAAATAAAGGATGAAGTAGAAGTATTTATTCCATCATTATTTTCTTGTAGTAAAATTAGTGATAAATTTGGTGTTGTTGATTCTGGTAAGGCTAAAGTTTTGTATTTTATTGCGGAAGATTCTAAAATTGATATTCTTGTTAGTCTTGTAGGTTAAATGTCTTTTTTCCCTGTTAGAATTAAAAAATCGAAAAGCACTGGGTCAGTTTATGACTGCTCGGTTTGTAAGTTAGATAAGAACTGTAAGACTCCTGTAATGAAAGGATCGGGCAATTCTGAAGCTGACATTATGATTATTGGCGAAGCTCCTATGCGGGAGGAAGATAGACAAGGCAGACCTTTCCTTGGGAAATCTGGGGAGTTGTTAAGAAATACTTTAAAGAAATTTAAGATTAAAGCTGAAGATTGTTTTATAACTAACAGTGTAAGATGCAGACCAGAAAAAAATAGAACTCCTACTGCTAAAGAAATAAAATGCTGTTTTAAATTCCTTCAGGAAGATATTAAGCAAGTTCAACCAAAGATAATGGTTTTGTTAGGAGGGGTGGCTTGTAAGGCTATTTTAAATGAGAGTGCTGTTTCTAAATATAGTGGTTACCAATTATTGTCCACAGATTACAATTGCTATATAGTTCCTACCTATCATCCAACCAAAGTATTAAAAGATTATGAATATAAAACTATCTTTGAAAATGATTTATCGAAATTAAAAATTTTAAAGAATAAAGATTTAAAGTTAAATGATTTCACTAAAGGTAATACTGTATTAGAAGAGTTTGATGATGTTATTGATGTATTAAGAAGTATAAGAAAGGATAGTTTAAAATTTGCTTTAGATTGGGAAACATACCCATTGCGTCCATATAATGAAGATTCAGTTATTGTTAGTTGCGGGATAGCTATTGGGGCAAATGAATCATATACGTTTCTTATGGAAGGTAATTGGAGTGATGAGCAGTGGAAAGAATTAGTATTTGAGTTTGATGAATTGTTTAATTCTGATTGTCCTAAAGTATTTTTTAATTATAAGTTTGAAAAAGATTGGGCGGTCAACAGATTAGGAGTTGATATAACAGGTGACATTAGAGATATGATGTTGGTTTCTTATTTAGAAGATTCACGAAAAGGTACGAATAATCTTGAGTTTCAATCATTTGTTAATTTTGGGGTTGGTAAAATTAAAGAAGCTAATAAATATAAAAAAGATATGAGGAGGTGTCCTACAACATTATTACATGATTATCAGGGAAGAGATGCCCGATTAACTTTTGCATTAGAAGAATGCAAATGGATTTATATGGATACAGATGATAAACAATCTAAAATTTATTATGATTTATTACTTCCTGGGACAGATACTATACTTGATTCTGAAATAGAAGGTGTTCTAGTTGATAAATCTGTAGTGAAAGATATTAGGGGTAAATTAATTAGTAAACAGACAATAGCAATAAAAAATTTAAAAGATATTCTGAAAAGAAATGGAATTATTTTGACAGATATTAAGGATTTAAATTCACCAGATCAAATATCTAAAATTTTATTTAATGTGTTAAAATTGAAATCAATTAAGAAAACTGCTAAAGGTAAGAATAGTGTGGATAAGGAAGTATTAGAACATTATAAAAAAGAACCTTTCTGTGAATTTTTATTGGAGTATCGTGGGTTAGCGAAGTTGTTGTCGACTTATGTAGATGGGCTTGAAGATGTTCTTTATGATGATGGATTATTGCACCCAAGTTTTAATCTTCATCTTACTGGGACAGGTAGGTTGTCAGGTACGAATCCGAATATGCAAAATATTCCAAAGAGGAAAAATAGATTTATTCGGGGAATGTTTAATGCTCCTAAAGATCATTTGATTATGTCTTTTGATTATAGTGGTGCGGAAGTTAGGGGTATGGCTATGGAATCAAAGGACAGTACATTGATTAAATATATTAAAGAAAAATATGATATGCATCAGTTCTGGGCGGATAGAATAAAAGAATTAACTGGTAGGGAAACTACAAGACACGAAGGTAAAAATTCATTTGTGTTTCCTTCGTTTTATGGGGCTTCCTATAAATCAATTGCTGAGTCTTTAGATATTAAAGAAGATATATCTAAACAATTACAGGATGAGCTATTTAAAGAGTTCCCTGGAATGAAGAGATGGCAAGTGAAAGTTAAAAAATTTTATGATAAAAATGGTTATGTAGAATCATTATTTGGTCGGAAGAGATATGCTCCTTTGAGTTACAACCAAATTATAAATACTCCGATCCAATCATTGGCGGCAGATTTTACTTTAAAATCTTTAATTAAGTCCATAAAAAAAGGATATAGAATGTGCTGGACGATTCATGATGATAATTCTTTTTATATCCCAGATGACAAAGTAGAAAGTTCGTATAATGAGATAAAAGATATTATGACTAATTTAGATTTACCTTTTATAAATGTACCTTTAGAAGTTGATTGTTCTGTAGGAGAAAATTGGTTTGATATGGTTGATATTAATGAAATTTTAGGGGATTAAAAATATGTCTTATCACACAGCTTATAGACCTGATCATTTAGATGATTTTGTTGGTAACAGAGGAATAGTTGATAGTTTGAAAAAACAATTTGAGAATAAAGATTCTATAACATCTGCTTTTTTATTTTATGGTGAAGCTGGTACAGGGAAAACTACTTTAGGGAAGATAGTAGCAAAGATGCTTGGTAGTACTACTGTTGCGGATATAAATGCAGCTAATAATAGGGGTATAGATACTGTCCGACAAATTATTGAAGATTCAAAATATAGAAATTTTGATGGTTCCCCAAAAGTATTTATATTTGATGAATGTCATATGTTAACTAAGGAATCTCAGAATGCTTTATTAACAACGGTTGAGACTCCTACCGCTGGGTCACATTTTATTTTTTGTTCTACTGATCCACAAAAGATATTGAAGACTATAAGAAGTCGTTGTTATGAATATGAAGTGAAGCCATTACGATTTGCCGATATTAAAAAAGTTATTGAGAGGGTTATTAAGGAAGCTAATTTAAATATTTCAGATGAGATATTTAATTTAATAGTAGAAACATCTAATGGAATCCCAAGAGAAGCATTGACCAGATTAGGAATGTTAAACGGAGTTACAGATGTAGATGAAGCTATTGATCTTGTATATAAAGATTTATATGAATCTGAAGCTATAGAGTTGTGTAGATTAATAGTCAAAAGAGGTAAGTGGAAAAACATAGTTGAGATTTTTAAAGGTTTACCAAAGACGCAGGATTATGAAGCTTTAAAAGCTATTGTTATGGGATATCTGGGGAGTTGTTTATTGAATGTTAAAAATACTGATACTGATATTGAAAGATTTACAAAATTAATGGATACCTTTGTTGGACCTTTAGATTATGCTTGCCAGAGAAATGATTTTTTACTTCGATTAAGTATGGCTTATTTAGGTTAGTTAGTTTTAAAAATGAGTATAATAATATTGAAAGGAGAAGATGGAAGATTACACAAAATATTTGAAGATAGATAAAGATAATTTGGATGAGGAGTGTATTAATCAACCTGTGTTGTATGATGAATACGCTTCTCAGGTTCCCGATTTGATTCATGAAATGGAAATATGCAAAATCGAAATGGAGGAATTGAGAGCGGATTTGTATAAGGAAAATGTCACTAATGCGTTAAAGGCAGGTGATAAAAAACCAACTGAAAAAGCTATAGAAAATCAAATAATTTTAGATAAAAATTTTCAAACAGCACAAGATGATTATTATGAAGCGAAAAAGAAAGCAGAGAAATCAAGAGTAGTTAGGGATGCTTTCATGCAGAGAAAAGAAATGATAAGGGGTTTGATAGAATTGCATAATAGTACTTATTGGAGTCGGGCTGAAACAGAAGCTGAAAAATCTGGTAGAGAGTCACATAGTCATAAACGGTCAAAGAAAAAGAAAGGTAATTAATAATGGAGTATTTAAAATATATACCATATATAGTTTTAGCATTAATTATTATTTATATTGGTGCGAGATTGATTACTCGTGCTTATTTTAACAGTAAGATAGATTATGAAAAGGAGGAAAGGAATGGCTAAAAGAAGAAAGTTTTATGGGGCAAATCCTGAAAGCGTGAGGGCGGAGAATGTAAAAGATGGAGGAACTTTTTATTTGGATTTACCTGATGACATTGAATTATGGACACCTAAAGAGGGAGATAATTACATAAGGATTTTACCTTCTTGTGATAAAGATTTTAATATCTGGTGTCATATTTGGATACATTATAATCCTCAAAGCAAGAAATATTTTTTATGCCCAAAAGAGATGTCTCCAAAGAATTCTTCAGTAAGTCCTTGCCCAGTATGCGAAGAGTATGAAAATCTTAAGGATGCGGGAGAAGAGGATAAAGTATGTAATCAATTTAAACCTGGAGCAAAGACCTTGTTTTTCATTATTGATCGGGAGGATGAGAAAAAGGGAGTTCAACTTTATGCAGCGTCAAGATGGCAGGTGGCGGTAGATATTTTTGATCAGATGGAGGATAAGAGAAAAAACATTACTATTGATATTGCTAACATTGATAACGGGTATGATATTGTAGTGACAAAAGAGGGTAAAGGGATGCACACGAAGTATAAGGCTTTTGTAGAAAGAGAATCTTCAGAGATAGGATCTAATGAGTGGGAAGATCAGTTAGTATCTTTTGCTGATGTGCTTGCTGATGAGCCAACGTATGATACATTGAAGGCTGATTTTTTTGGTGGTGGAGTAGAAGAGGAAGAAGAGAAAGAGTCTGAAAGTCATTCAAGACAAGATGCAGATTCTGAAGAGCCAGAGGAAGACGTGCCAGATCATTCCCCTCCTACAAGAAGGAGTTCAAGACAAAGTAGAAGTAGTGAACCAGAAGATACAGAATCTGAAAAAGAGTCTGTTAGAGATAGATTGAAACGAAAGGTAAGGAGCGGAAGATAAATGAAAAAAGGAATAAAAGTAAAAAAGTCTAAACCAGAATTTGATTTTATCTCTTCCGGATGTGCTGTGTTGGATTGTACTTTAGGTGGGGGGTTTCCTTTAGGTAGAATTAGCAATGTGGTTGGCGATAAAAGTAGCGGGAAAACTCTGTTAGCGATGGAGGCTTGTGCTAATTTTGCTTTTAAATATCCTAAAGGACAAATTATTTATCATGAATCCGAATCAGCATTTAATTTTACTAATGCTGAAGCAATTGGAGTTCCTTTAGACAAGGTGCATTTTATTGAGAATGTATTTACTATTGGTGGTTTATTTACAAATTTATTAGATGTGGTTAAGAAAGAGTTACACAGACCTAAATTTTACGTTTTAGATTCTCTTGATGCTTTAGAATCTTCTGAAGAAATCAGGTGTGATTTTGATGAGTCAGGATTTCATGGAGCAAGAAGAGCAGAAAGGATGTCTTCTTTATTTAGGAAATTAACTTCAAATATTAATAAAAGTCAAACTCATTTTATGGTACTTTCTCAATTAAGAGATAAGATAGGGGCTATGTTTGGAGAAAAACAAAAACGATCAGGTGGGAGAGCAATGGATTTTTATGCCTCTCAAGTTCTTTGGTTACATGATACTGGAGGAATAGTTAAAACTAAAAGAGGAATTAAAAAGATAATAGGTAGAAGAGTTAGGGCGAGATGTAAGAAGAATAAGGTGGGGTTGCCTTTAAGAGAATGCGAATTTCCTATTTTGTATCGGTATGGTATCAATGATATAGAGGCATCAATAAATTATTTGTCTTCTGTTGACAATGGATTAGATGGTATTAAATTGCCAATGAAAAAAAATAAAGATAAAAAAATTGTTGATATTGATAAGGCTTTTGAAGTAATTAGTGGCGATGATAAATTGAGAGATTCTATTAATATTAGAACGATAGAAGTTTGGAATGATATTGAAGACAGTTTTATGCCGAGGAAAGGAAAATATAAAGGAGTCGAATTTTGATAACGGGGACAACTGGGTTTGTTGGGAGTTTTCTTGCTGAGTATATTTTAGCTTTAAATGAAGAACATATTGTTTATGGATTATGTAGATGGCGAAGTCCCAGAGATAATTTGAAGAATTGTATCAATGATAAAAATTTAAAGTTATTAGAAGGTGATTTATTATTGAATGTCGGGAGTATAATTTTTAAGGAGTAATAATAAATGATCCAATGTTTACAATGTGGACAGGAATTTATAAATGACGGTAGAAGATGCCCGAAGTGCGGTTTTTGCCACTCATGTGGGACGAAATATACCCTTTGAATAGTTTGTCCAAAATAGAGCCGTTTTTGTAAGGATAAAGGGGTGATATGAATGAATAAAGGTAATATTAGAGTATTAATAACAGGAATAACTGGATTTGTAGGAAGTCATTTAGCAGAACATATTTTAAATCTACAAGAAGAGCATGAGGTATATGGGCTTTGTAGATGGAGAAGTAATCGGGAAAATTTAAAAAGTTGTATTAATCAAATTAAATTAGTGGAAGGTGATTTATTAGATTTAGCTTCTTTAAAAATACTTGTAAGAAAGATTAAACCAGAAATTATTTTTCATCTTGCTGCACAATCTTATGTGAAAACTTCTTTTACCTCTCCAATAGATACTTTACAAAGAAATGTAATTGGAACTTGTAATTTGTTGGAGGCAGTCCGTTTTCGACACGCTATAGGAGAGATTGACCCTGTAATACAAATTGCTTCTTCATCAGAGGTGTATGGGGAAGTGTTAAAAGAAGACCAACCTACAAATGAGTTGACTCCATTAAAACCAGTATCTCCATACGCTGTTAGTAAGGTAGCTGAGGATATGTTGGGTTATCAATATCATCAAAGTTATGGAATTAAAATATTAAGGACAAGATTATTTAGCCATAGTGGAGCAAGGAGAGGAGATGTATTTGTCTTATCAGCTTTTGCAAAACAAATTGTTGGAATTGAATTAGGATTACTGAAGGAAATGAAAGTCGGGAATCTTTATTCAAGTAGAACTTTTATGGATGTTCGTGATGCTGTAAGAGCTTATTGGTTATTAGTAACTAAAGTTAAAGACTATGGGGAAGTTTTTAATATCGGAGGAGATAAGGAAATTACTATACGCCATATTTTAAAAAAATTACTTGAGCTATCTGACTTGGGAGTAGAATTTGATAGGGTTAGTATTGATAAAAAATTAATAAGACTTTCTGATGTTACAACTCAGATTCCAGATTCTTCAAAGTTTAGAAAGCTGACAGGGTGGGAACCTTTATACAGTATTGATGACACGCTTTATTCTATCTTAACTTATTGGAGGGAGGAGTTAAAAATTAATCCTTGGAAAGTCAAAAGTGTTGATAAGTGAAGAAAGGAGGGTGAAATGTTCGCACAAATACTTGGGACTATAGTTGTAACAGGAATAATTTTTGGTGTTTTATACTGGATTATTAATAAATCTTTTAAAAAGAAAGGAGGTGTGTCTATTGAAGAAAAAGAAGAGCTTTTAAGAAAGAAGGAAGAAGAATTAGTCAAAGCAAGAAGCAAAGTACAAGTTTTAAAAAATGAAGTAGGGGTGACTAAAGAGGTTATTGAAATTGACAATGGTCCATATATTACTGAAACACAGGAAAGAGAAATTCTTGACCCTACTGATTTAACAGGAAAAAGTAAAATAAGAGTGAAAGTGAAATTACCAAAAGTAGATTCAGATGGAAATAAATTAAGAGAGCCAAATCCTTTAGCAGGTACTGGTAGGGGTACAGATGGGTGGAAGTCAAAGTGAAGGAGATAGTAATGGAGCAAATGCTTTGATTAATTTATTAACAGCTAAGACTGCAGTAAAATATACATTTAATCAGAAAAAATATGGAACAGTTAATTAATCTAAATCTGCCTTTATAGGAAATATCAATATGATCACAAAAGACAAATTTACAAAAGAATTTTTCAATTTCATGAGTCGTGATTATGTTCAAAAATTTGCGATGATTGAGGAATTTGCAAGACTGGAAAAAACAAGTTCGGCAGTAATTTTATTCAAGTTCATTGCTTTTAATTATGATCTTTTTCTAAAGGGTGAGGAGTGCTTCGGAGAAAAAGATATAGGTCTTGATATGGCAATTAAATCTAAAGAAACTCCAAAATGAATATTGAGTTAGAGCTTTACAAAAAAATGTATCTCATCAGAGCATGTGAGAATGCAATAATAAGAGAATATAATAATGACGGTATGAAGACTCCCATGCACATGAGCATGGGTTCTGAGCATATATCATCTGCTGTATGTTTATCGCTTGGCGATAGAGCACAAGTTTCCTCTTCGTACCGTTCACATGCTCCTTTTCTTGCAAGGACAGAGGATACTGACCAATTCTTTTTAGAGATGTACGGCAGAAAAGAGTCTGTTCTTGGAGGAAGAGGCGGTTCAATGCATTTATGTTATCCTGAAAAAGGATTCATAATGTCGTCGGCGATAGTGGCAAGTCAGATATCGGTTGCTTGTGGCTATGCTTGGGCAAATAAACAAAAAAAGAATGATAAGATTGTAGTGGTATTTTTTGGTGATGGTGCAGTTCAGGAAGGTGCATTTTGGGAAAGTGTTAATATTGCGTTTCTTTATGATTTACCTATTATTTTTGTTTGTGAAGATAATGGCTTGGCAGTACATTCAAAATTGAATACTGTATTGTGCTATATGGATTTACATCGTAGTAATTATGGTTGGTTCGGTGTTTGTGACTATAGTAGTATTTATTATAAAGTTTGTAAGAATAAAACAACCCCGTTGTTTCTTCATTGTAGTTATCATCGTATGCTTGAGCATGTTGGTATCAATGAAGATTATGATGAAGGATATAGAGTAAAACCAGATATAACAACTGTTGATCCTGTGTTGATGTTAGAAAAACAGTTAATAAAAGATATAGTTGATGCAGGTGTTGTAAGTGGAATTGAGTATAATATAAATAAGAAAGTTAATAAGAGTTTAGAAAAAGTGAAAAGTACAGTATGAGAACAATAAATCTACTAAAAAAGTTTTGTGAATGTGGTTGTAGTGAATTTCCTATTTGGAATAAGTATAATCAGAGGTTTAATACCTTTATTAATGGGCATCAGAATAGAGGTAGTAATAATCCTTTTCTTGGTAAAAAACATTCTAAAGAATCACTTATTAAAATGAGTTTAAATAGTCCAGATTATTTAGGTAAAAATAATCCTTTTTATGGAAGGAATCATACGAAAGAAACGAAGGAGCTCAATAGAAAAGCTCATATTGGTAGAAAACATTCTAAAGCAACTATAGAAAAAATTAGAAATGCTACTGTTGGTAAAAATAATGGTATGTACGGAAAGAATCATAGTAAAGAAACCAGAGAAAAGATAAGTCTGAATCGTATATATTCTTTAGGGAAAGACCATCCTAACTGGGTAGGCGGTGTTTCTTTTGAGCCATATGGGATAGAATTTAATGAAAAGTTAAAAGAGGAAATTAGAAAAAGAGATAATTATACTTGCCAAGAATGCGGAATTAAACAGGAAGAATTAGATTATAAGTTAGGAGTACATCATATTGATTATAATAAAAAGAATAGTGTGTCAGAAAATCTAATTTCCTTATGTAAGAAATGTCATATGAAAACTAATTACAATAGGGCTTTTTGGGTTAAAAGATTATGCAGAAATTGACTTATGCAGAAGCAATAAGAACAACTTTAATACAGGAAATGGAACGAGATAAAAATGTTTTCTGTTATGGAATAGGTTGTGATGATTTTAAGGGAATATTTGGTACAACTATAGGATTACAAGAAAAGTTCGGTAAAAATAGAGTGTTCGATACTCCGCTTAGTGAAGATTCGCTTACTGGGTTTGGGATAGGGGCAGCAATGAATGGCATGAGACCTGTACAAATACATATTAGAGCAGATTTTGCTTTGCTTGCTATGAATCAGATAATTAATATGATGTCTGGTATTCAGTATATGAGCAATAATCAACTATTATGCCCAATAGTTATAAGGATAATAATTGGAAGAGGATGGGGGCAAGGTTTTCAGCATAGTAAAAGTTTATTTTCTTTATTTACTCATGTACCCGGATTGATAGTTATAGCCCCTTCAAATCCAATAGATATGAAAGGGATGTTGACTAAGGCAATTAGAAGTAATAGTCCTGTTATTTGTTTTGAACATAGATGGTTGTATTGGCAAGAGCAAGAAGTTCATCCTTGTGTTTTGGAATCTGATTTTGAACAGCCTTTTCAAACTGTAGTACATCCTTATAGGTCTGATGGTGAAGCAGATATAACTTTATTAAGTTATTCGTGGGGGGTAGTTGAGTGTAAAAAAGCTGCAGATGTTTTATGGAGTAAGTGTTCTGTGAAGACTAATATAATAGATTTAAAAAGGTTATCTAATCTTGATATAGATTTAATAGTCAGTTGTATTAACACAGATGAATGTATTATTGTTGAGGATGATTGGTTGAGCAATAGTGTTGGGGCTGGGTTCTTAGCAAAGTATCTCGATGGTAAATTTAATCTTACACATAATCCTATTAATTTTTCAAGAATAGGTTGGAAGAATACTCCTTGTCCTACTGCAAGACATCTTGAGAATGATTTTTATTATGATGTAAAAGATATAGTTTTAAAAGTTACAAATAGGTTAGGATTACGTGTACCTGATCTACGTGATGTAGATTGCTATTCGCATGAAAATAAATTTAAAGGACCATTTTGATATGAGTACAAAAATATATTTTGCTTGGAGAGTCCCGATATCTAAATTGAATGAAACATTTGATTTTGTTAAACCTCAAATTTATAAAAATGGAGAAGAGATACTAAAGAGGTTGATGGCTAATGTTTTAGAAAAAGTTATTAATGAATATAGAATGATAAATCTATTAATTAGAAAGGAGAAAGTATGAAGAAGAAATATTCAGAAATTGTTTGCGTTGTTGATCGTTCAGGCTCTATGGGGGCTATTGTGAATGATGCAATAGGTGGATTTAATACATTTTTAAAGGAGCAGAAAAAAGTAAAGGGAGAGGCGACTCTTACATATGCACAATTTGATACTGAATACGAAATTATTCATGAGAATAAACCATTAAAAAAAGTTCCTGATTTAACTGATAAAACTTACCAACCAAGAGGAGCTACTGCTTTATTGGATGCTGTTGGTAAAACAATAAATGAAGTAGGTAAAAGGATTGATGGTTTGAAAAAAAGTCAACAGCCTAAGAAGGTGATATTTGCAATTTTGACTGATGGTGAAGAGAACTCAAGTAGGGAATTTAAAAGAGAACAGATTTTGGAAATGATAAAGGAAAAGAAGGAAAAATTGAAATGGGAATTTATTTTTCTTGCAGCTAATCAAGATGCTATACAGGCTGGTATGTCAATGGGTATTCAAGCAAAAGATTCATTTAATTTTGATGCAACAAAAAAAGGTGTTAGGTCTGGTTATGGAGTTATGTCTAATTGTGTATCAAGTTATAGGAGGTGATGATGAGCTGGACAGACAATAAAGCAATAGAACAAATTAAAAAATTAAGAGATGATTTTAAAGTTGACACTTTGTTTGAGACAGGATCATTTAGAGGAGTTAATGCAGAGCTTCATAGTCATAATTTCGAAGAAGTTGTTACTATTGAAAGTGATGTAAAAAATTACGAGAAAGTAAAGCAAAGAATTAATGGAAAACGTAATGTTTTTTGTCTTTTGGCAAATAGTTGGAATTATTTTAAAAGTGTTAGACGACGCTCATTACTTGGAAATATGTTCTATCTTGATGCCCACTTTTACCAGCCAAATGCAAAGCCAGAAGATAGGTGGGTGGTTGTTAAAGAACTTCAAGCTTTAAAAGGATTGAGAGAGTGTGTAATTATAATACATGATTTTAAATGTTCAGGGCTTGGTCATTTAGTGTATGATGGTGAAGCTTTAGATTGGAATGTAGTTGGTAAACACTTGCAACAAGTCAATCCTAATTTTCATTATTATGTAAATACGAAAGAATATTGTGATATCAATACAGAAGAGACAGTTAAGGATTTATCTATAACAGTAGATGAAGATGTGCTTGATGGTATAAAGTTTGCCAATAGCTCAGATGTAAAAAGATACAGAGGTATTTTATATGCAACACCAGCACCATTAGATCATCATAAATATGATTTAGTAAAATATTTTAAACCAATCATGGCGGAGAATAGATGAAATCAATAACTGATTTTGAAGTAGAAGACAAAGATATAGTATTATTTGTTATAGGTGCTGGAGCAGGTGGTAGTGCTGCTATTGACTCTGTGGTTACTAAATTTCCATATAGGACAGTTATCTATGCTTTTGAAGCAAGGGAGTTTGGAGATTATGATAAGAAAGCATATCAACAGTATTTGAATTTAGGGGTTAGAGTTGTAGTAATCAACAGGGCTGTGTCAGGTAAAAGTGGTTTGCAAAAGTTTTATTTGAATAAACAAACTCCAAGCAGTTCCTTATTACCACCAAGTGAAAAAACAATAAATGAACATATAGTACCTTTTACTACTGATAGGAAAATTACTACGTGGGGTGAGAATACTGAGCTTGATAAGGTAGTTGAGTTAGATGCGATAACATTAAAAGAATTTATAGATAAAGAAGGAGTAACACCTGATTTAATAGTAGCTGATGTGCAAGGTATGGAATTGGAAGTTATAAAAGGAATGGGAGATTATATTAAAGATGTAGGTGCTTTATTTACAGAAGTAGAATTTTATGAAATATACAAAGGACAGGCTTTATTTTCAGATCAAACTGAATACTATGAAGCAAATAATATAAGGCTAGCTGATCTTTATGGATTACAAAGATGGCATCCTGGTCCTGCAGCAGGAGGTGGGTTTTTAACAGTAGGTGAAGCATTGTGGATGAGAACAGTAGATTCAATGTTTGAAGAAAGTGATGATTTAAAACTTATTAAACAGGCAGCAATAGCTTTTTGTTACGAGAAATTGTCTTATACTTATGCAATATTAGAAAGACTTTGTATAGAAAAAGGAGATACAGAAGTTATAAGAAATGATATAAGAGATATGTGTGATAGTTTCGGTTACAACAGGTTGGTTAAACTTCATCATCATATAAATGCAAATTTGAATAATTATAAAACAGATAATCAATTCTTTTTAAAAAATACTGGGGAGGCACTACAAATAAGAAGCGATGTCAAATCTTAAAAATAAAACAGCATTAGTAACTGGCGGTACAAAAGGTATCGGAAGAGCGGTATGTATTGCTCTTGCCAAAGAGGGATGTAGAATAATTACTTTTGGTAGGGATAAAAATGAAGTTAGAACTTTACATGACGAGTTAGATATTAATTATAAGAAACCTGATATTTGTCATCAAGTTCGTACGTTAAATATTATGTATAGAGACAATAGGTGGGTGTTTAGAGATAGTATTGAACATATTGATATTTTAGTTAACAATGTTGGTGGAGGAGGTTCGTGGACAAACTATATGGAGGTCATGGAAAAGAATTATGGCCTTAGTGTGTTTTTTACTGAGCAGTATTTAGAGCGTATGTGTGCGAAGAAGTGGGGTAGAGTTATTGCTATTGCGTCTATTTACGGTAAGGAAGCTTTTAAGAATAAGTATTTTACTGCAGCAAAATCAGCACAAATTGCTTATATGAAAAGTATGTCAAGAAAAAGATGTGTGAGTAAAGGAGTTACATTCAATACAATTTTGCCCGGACATATTTCTTGTGGTTATAGTTATGAAAAAAATAAAGATACAGACGAATTTAAAGACATAATAAAAAATACACCTATGGGAAGAATTGGTAAGCCAGAAGATGTAGCGAATGTAGTAAGGTTTTTGTGTTCAGATGAAGCAAGTTATATTAATGGTGCAAATATAGTTGTAGATGGAGGGGAGAGTGTATCTATATGAATTATTTTTTTGAAACATTGTTAGAGATTGGAATGGTTGTTGGTATTGTATTATTTATAATATTAGTTTGTTTATCAATATTATCTATTATTAGTTTACCTTTTGTTGGTGTGATAGCTTTGCTGGTATGGATATTTTAAGAGAGGTTGTATGATAAAAAAAGAAATTTGGGAAAAGTTTAATAAGAAAAATGTATTAATTACAGGTGGAACCGGAATGATCGGACGAAAAATTTGTGATTTGTTAGTTGAGAATACCTCTGCTCATGTAGTATCAGTGTCATTAGATAAGATTCAAAATTTGAACAAAAAAGTAATTTATAGATATGGAGATTTATCAGATTTTAGTGGTTTCTACGAATTGTTAAAACAGCACAATATTCATTATGTATTTCATACTGCTGGTATAAAAGGAAGCCCAAAGGTAACGAAAGAAAAACCAGCATCTTTCTTTGTACCTTTACTTCAAATGAACACTAATGTACTTGAAGCGAGTAGGAGAGCAAATGTAGAGAAATTAATTTATACAAGCAGTATAGGTGCTTATCCAGCTTTTAAGATAATAGATCAACTTGAAGGATATGATTTGTATAAGCCATTAGAAGTTTTTAAAGAGAGTGATGATACTCCTTTGCCACCTATGGACGAGTATCCTGGGTGGGCTAAGAGAATGGGAGAGCATCAGATAATGACTTACAAAATTCAACATGGGTTAGTAGATTATAAGTTTGTAAGACTTGGTAATGTATATGGTGAAGGAGATAACTTTGATGCTGATAATGCAATGGTAATTCCGTCATTAATGTCTAAAATATTAAAATATAAAGAGGAAAATAATCTTACTCATCCTCCAATAATAGTTTTAGGTGACGGCACTGCTATAAGGGATTTTTGCTATAGTGAAGATATCGCACAAGGGATTATTTTGGCATTAATGACTGATTATACTTTACCATTTTATAATCTCGGTGGAGGTGAAGGGATAAGTATAAAAGAATTAGTAGAAACTTTAAAAGATATTATCGGTTTTGAGTATAATTTTAGTGAAGAGAAATCAAAACCTTCAAAAAGAGTTTTAGATATTTCTTTAGCAAGGCACGAATTGGGGTATAACTTTTTAACTTCGTTAAAGTTAGGATTAGAAAAGACTTGGAATTGGTATATGGAAAATCAAAACGAATACAAATTGAGGAAAAATTATTTTAGATGAAAGTAGAAGACACAACACTTGATGGAGTAAAAAGAATATTACTTGATCCTTTTATAGATCATAGAGGTGAATATATAGAAATTTATAATAGGCAGCGATACGGTGGCAAGTTAGGATATTTAGTAGATTTTGATAATTTTGTTCAGGATGATATATCAGTTTCAAGAAAAAATGTCTTACGAGGAATCCATGGGGATAACAAAACATGGAAATTAGTATCTTGTTTGTATGGGGAATTTTATTTAGTAGTTGTGAATTGTGATGAAACATCTGATAAATTTGGGTTTTGGGAAGGTTTTATGCTATCTGAAAAAAGAAGGGAGCAGATATTAATACCTCCGTGTTATGGAAATGCTCATTTAGTTATGAGTGATACAGCTATATTTCATTATAAACAATCGTCTTATTATGAAGGTAAGGAGATGCAGTTTACTTATAGGTTTGATGAACCTTTATTTAATATAAGATGGCCAGTTAGGAAAGAAGAAATAATTTTATCTAAACGAGATGATAATATAGAATGGTGTGAAAATGAAAAAACCAGTTAAAGGTATGAAGTCAATTCCGTATGGAGATAATATTATGACAGAGGCTTGGTTGAGCTGTGTATCAGCGTCTTCTGGGGTAGAAGGAATAACAAAAGCATTTAAAGAAGATACTGGGATTGATATTGCAGTTTTAGTTAATCGGTCACCAATAGAAAAAATGATTGATGAAGCTACTGGGCTTGATAAAGAGATAGTTGTGAAGTGGTGTGATTGGGTTACAAAAAATATTTGGGGTGAACAGAAATGAGTGATTATTTTAAAGGTAAAAAAGTATTGGTAACAGGAGCAAGTGGCTTTATCGGAACTAATGTGCTTTTAAAATTGGAACAGTTAATGGGTTGTGATTTATATTGTGTTATTAACAACAATGTTTTACAAGATCCAACTATCAAAGCATTTCTTATGTATAGAGATTTAACTAAAAAAAGAGATTGTGAAGATGTAGTCGAAGAAATGGATATAATTATACATTGTGCAGCTGTGACGCATGGTGCAAAGTTTATGAATGAGAATCCTGCAGCTTTGGTAACTGATAATACAGTTATGAATACTTATCTTCTGGATGCAGCTCATAAAGCTGGGGTAAAAAAGTTTGTATTTATAAGTAGTGGTGCTGTTTATCCAGAGTTGGTAATTAATAATGATAGAAGCTTTTTAGAAGCAGAAGGTTATTTGTCTGATCCTCCAGATTGTTATTTTGGAGTGGCTCACATGAAACGGTATGTAGAAAAGCTGTGTGAGTTTTATTCCACAAAAGTAAAAAATCCTATGCAGTGTTTAATTGTTAGACCGAGTAATGTATATGGTCCTTATGATGACTTCAATCCTGATACTTCCCATGTAATGGCTGCATTGATTAAAAAATATTGCGATGGTCAGAATCCGTTTGAAGTGTGGGGAGATGGTGAGGATGTAAGGGATTTTATTTATGTAGATGATTTTGTAAGAGATGTTTTAGCATTAACGGAAAAGGTAGACAAGTTTGATATTTTTAATGTAGGTTATGGAGAGGGTTTCAGTGTTAATAAGATATTAGATATGATGGGTGTGAAAAAGAAAAACATTAAACACTCAAAAGGTAAACCATCAACAGTTAAAAAGAGATTGTTAAATATGGATAAAATTTATAAACTTTTAGGATATCGTTCTTGGAATAATATTTATGATGGTATGAGGAAAACTATAGATTGGTATAAGGAGAATAAAAATGATTAATGCATTTCCAAAAATATTTGCAATTGGTACAGACTACATTTCTAACATTTTTGATGATGAAGTAGAAATTACGGAAAAGATAGATGGTAGTCAGTTTGCTTTTGGTAAGGTTAACGGAGAACTTTTTATGAGAATCAAGATAGGTATTCAAAGGACAATATTAGCCGTATGCAAAGTTTATTAACATCAAGAAATTTAGCCTTAGATAACAGGCTAAGAACCTATTTAAAAAAGTATGATCATACTAGAAGGTCAGTTAATTATACAAGTGTATGGAAGTTTGGACCTGAGATGAAGAATCCTCATCCTGCACCTTTCCCAATTCAACTTCCTTCTAGATGTATTCAAGGCGTATTGGATGAATCTGGTCTAGTGCTTGACCCCTACAGTGGTTCAGGTACGACTGGACTAGCAGCACAGTTATTGGGTCATGATTATATTGGATTTGATTTATCTAATGAGTATCATGATATGGCAAGAGAAAGATTTGCTAATCCATCTAAGAATGATTTGAGAAAATTCACTGAAGAGACTGAAGAATAAAGAATAAGAATGAAAAGAAAGATATGTATAAGGATTAAGAGAAAACAATGTTAATTTTAGAAAATAGTCCATGCCTTATTACGATTAGCACACATGGTAGTGTAAGCATAGATTTGGGTTTTTGTAAAATTTATAGGTGTCTTGGAGGTTACGCTTTCATGTTAAAGATTGATGGTGTTCAAAGTGAGAAATTGAATGATGATTTTTATAAAGCGTATGTGGCCGCAGTACAAGCATTTAGTGAAATATCTACTCCACAAGCACTAAAGGAAAACTGCCATGTAGAAGAAGAAAAAGATAACAAAGGATGGTATGTATTCTACGGTAGAAGTAATTAGCTTAATCGGAAAAATCAAACAACAATGTGAAAAAGCGTTGCCTTCTCTTAAAGGAAATAACAGGTAGTGGGTGTCCGTGAAATATATTGAAATAGCGGGAATGTTAAGTCTTTTTGAGCGAAGATTTACACGGTTAATGCACCCATTACTTGCAATTTTAATAATGGGAGTCTGCCGAATATATTGAATAAGGCAGTCATAAATTCTTTTAATAGAATTTAGGTGGTAAGCTCACATTATTGAGTAGTGGGTGTCTGTCGGATATGTTGAAGAAGGCAGTTGAGAGTTCTTTTCTGATAGCGTAGAACTTTTTGTTTTTTGCACCCACTACTTTTTTTATTTATGAGAAATTATGAATACACAAGAATTAAGAAAGGCAGCAAAAAAAGAATTTAACCATGCCTATGAAGGAAAGAAGACAGCAGTAGAGGGAATGCATCTTGAATATCAAAAGTTGCTCAAGGAAAATCCTGATCTTGATAAGTATCTTGGCGGTCTTCCTGGTTCCATATTCAGTGGGCGGAAACGCCCAGCTAAGGGTACTTATGGAGTCTTTTTTTGTTACGTCCTACCTGCCCTGGATAAGGAAAAAGAACAGTTCACCGAGGAGGCAGGAACAACCCGATGGTATCTTTATGACATTGACAAAGGGGTAATTCTCGAAGAACCCGGCGAAATCATCCAGAGTATTCGATCTAAACCTAACACGCCACGTAAGTGCGTTGCTGACCAGAAAACTCTAATAGAGATTCGGATAAAGGTTCTAAAGCATATCAAAAATACGTATCTTAAACGTGTTGATGCTCCTATAGATGTGAAACCTATTCTTAAAGCCTGGATGGAACTCAACGAGGAGTAATAAATGGCTCCAAACCATCGTGATTTGCTAAAAGATGTTAGAGCGTTCCCACAACTTATTAAGTATCTCCACGACGAACTCGATTGGCCTATCAGTTCTGATAATTTTGAGGACTTAACCTTTGACTATACTCCTGAAGAACTGGGAATCGATAGAAAAAATGCTGCTAAGATTAAGGAGATTAGACGTCTAAGACCATTAGTGCCTAACCAACCACCTTGGGCTATCTTTTTTGTCAAGTTTGAGCCTAAAAGACTCCCAGTCGTAGCCCTACGGAGGATTCTTAGCCGAGTTGTATTTAGGAAGCGTGCTTCTGCTAATGTCTCAGAAAGACCCGCTTGGAGTATGAACGATTTACTCTTCATCTCTAACTATGGAGAAAGCGAAGAACGAAGAATAAGCCTTGCGCACTTTTCGCAAAACGTAAACAAGAAATCTCTTCCTACTCTAAAAGTTTTGGGATGGGATAACTTAGATACTCCTCTACATCTTGATAATGTTTCAGATGAACTTCACTCAAAACTTACTTGGCCAGAGGATGAAAATGATATAGACACTTGGCGAAAAACATGGACATCGGCTTTTACATTGCAGCATTTAGAGGTAATCAATACGTCTAAGTCCTTGTTCATAAGGCTTGCTAAACTTGCACAGAGTATTCGAGCATGTATCAACGATGTACTATCCATTGAAACAGAGAACGGTCCTCGCCGAATGCTAATGAAGGCAGTTAAGAAAGCCCTTATTCACGATTTAGATGAGGACAGTTTCGCTGATATGTATGCACAGACTATTGCTTATGGTCTGCTTTCTTCACGAATTACAAACCCGAAACCTAGCACAGCAGATGACTTCTTAGATCAGATTCCTATCACAAATCCCTTCCTCAAAGACCTGATGGAAACTTTCCTTTCTGTCGGTGAAAAAAGCGATAGGACCAAGCTTAGTGCTGACGTCGACTTTGACGAACTCGGGGTAAATGAGGTAGTGGAGTTGTTGAATAACCCTAATACTCACATGGAAGCAATTGTCCGGGACTTTGGGGACAGAAACCCTCAGGAAGACCCGGTCATACACTTTTATGAGCTCTTCCTCAAGGAGTACGATGCCAAAAAACGAATGCAGCGCGGAGTGTTTTATACCCCCCGACCTGTAGTCTCCTTCATCGTCCGCTCGGTTGACGAGCTGCTGCGCACCAAGTTCAGTCTTGAAGATGGCCTTGCAGACACGATCACCTGGGGCGAAATGACCAAACTCCACGACGACCTCTATATTCCCGAGGGAGCAACCAAGGATCAGCCCTTCGTTCAGATTCTCGATCCCGCAACTGGTACTGGTACCTTTTTAGTAGAAGTGATCGACCTCATCCACAAAACGATGACCGAGAAGTGGCAGGCCGAAGGCCACAGCAAGAAGAAGACCGATAAGCTCTGGAATGAGTACGTTCCAAAGTACCTTCTGCCACGTTTGTACGGCTACGAGCTGCTAATGGCACCCTACGCTATTGCACATCTTAAGATCGGGCTCAAGCTTTACGAGACCGGCTACTGCTTTGGCAGCGAAGAGCGAGTGAGAGTGTACCTGACCAACGCACTTGAGCCACCACAGGATTTCTCAGACACCTTTGTCTTTGAAATTCCTGCGTTAGCGCATGAGGCGAAGGCAGTGAATGCTATCAAGCGGAATCTTAGATTTACAGTGGTTATAGGAAATCCTCCGTATTCAGTCATGTCAGCTAACCTTTCTGATGCTGCTGTTTCTCTTATAAAGCCTTTTCGATATGTTGCAGGTAAACGAATTATTGAGAAAGGAGCACTAGCTCATGAACTCAATTTACAAGACGACTACATAAAATTTTTTGGGTTACTCAGCTCTCTCATATTCGAAAGCGGACATGGTATCGGTTCTTATATTTCTAATTTTGGATTTCTTAGCTCACGTTCATTACGTGGGATGAGATGGACGTTCCTCAATTTATTCAATAAATTGAAGTTCTTAAACCTTGGTGGTCATATGGCAGAAAAAGAATTTTCCGCAAAGGCAGATCAGAATATTTTTGATATTTCCCAAGGGGTTGCTATCTCGTTTTTATCCATATCAATGAATTCAAACAAGAGTTGGTGCAGCTACAGCAGACTACTTGGAGATCGAGCAGAGAAATATAAAGCTGTTGAAGATAAAAGCATGGTGGATTTCCCTGAAAGTAGTTTGGATCCCTCAGAACCATTTTATAAGTTTATTCCTGAGGATGCAGAGTCAACAAAAGAATTCTCCGTTTGGCAAGGTTTGGGAAGCATAATGCGAATTAATAGCTGCTGCATTATCACTTCGCGAGACAGTTTGGTTATTGATCATGATAGGCAGACACTTCGAAGCAAAATTAGTAGATTCTCTAAACTGGACAGAGGAGACAACTCTTTAGAGGAGGAACTTGGGTATTCTGTTAAAAAAAAGTGGGATGTTGAGAAGTCGAAAAGAAGACTACTCCATGATGGAACTTCGGATGATAAAATTCATTCGATATTATATCGTCCTTTTGACTATCGTCTCATTTACTACGAACCTCATATACTTGATGCTCCAGCTAGACCAATTACAGAGAGCATTCTTAGTGTGGAAAACCTAGTATTAATGACGCCTCATGTAAAAACAACAAAACTATTTACACATGCACTGGTTTCAAGAAGGACTGGGGAAAAAAAATGCTGTTCTCATGATCGATCTACACAAATGTTCCCCCTTTGGATTAATGTACCTACAGATGATAAGCCTATGCCAAATATTGACCCATCGTTCCTAAAACACTTTAAGAATAGTAATAAACAATGGATAGCACCGTATGCTGCTTTTTACTATATATACTCTATATTATATTCCCCAACTTATCGCGAGAAATATGGTCAAGCATTGATGGATACATATCCTGGAATTCCTATTTCAGGTTCAAGTGATCTTAAATGGGCTCTTGTGGCTAAAGGTGCCGAACTTGTTGCTTTTCATCTTCTCGATGAAAACTATAAAGATGCGCCCTGGAATGCTTCTGGTATCACCAAAATTAATCCTTTTAGACAAAAGATTGCGATTTATGTGGGAGCAATTAACAGCGAGGTAGCAAATGGCTACCCAAAGTATGATTCCATAAAAAAACAAATTTTAATTAATTCTGTGGATCATTTTAAGTGTGTCAAACAAGAAATATGGGATTTCGAAATAGGAGGATACCAGGTTTGTCACAAATGGCTCAAAGATCGTGGCCCAAAAAAAGGCAACCCAGGACGTGTTTTAACCGAGGAAGATCTCAATCACTACCAGAAAATAGTTGTTGCCTTAAACGAAACTATCCGCATCATGAAAGAAATCGACGAGGTAATTGAGGAACATGGTGGATGGCCGGGTGCGTTTCAAACGGGTTAGATAATCCATTATCATAATAGCTGTGTTTTTAGCTGTTAATGAAGCAGTTGCTCAGGATTTGGCTGATAAATTAAATGGGGCAGCTCATGAGATCGATAGATTACGAAATGAACTAGAATGGCAATTGGGAATATTATTAAAGAAAGGATATTGACATAATTATTACAAGAACACCATTTCGTGTCAGTCTATTTGGGGGAGGAACTGATTACCCACAATGGTATAGACAGCATGGTGGGCAGGTATTATCTACTACAATCAATAAGTATTGCTATATTCTTTTAAGAAATCTTCCTCCATTTTTTAAGTTTGATCATATTATTAGGTATTCAGAAAAAGAAGAAGTTAAATGGGTTTCAGAAATAAAACACCCTTCAGTTAGAGCTTGTTTTATATATATGAAAATCAAAGGAGGTTTAGAAGTAGTGCATACAGGAGATATACCAGCAAAGTCAGGGGTAGGTTCAAGTTCTGCTTTTACAGTTGGTTTGCTTCATGCTTTATACGGTTTGCAAGGGGATATGGTGACAAAAAGAAAACTAGCAGAGGCATCATTACACGTTGAGCAAAAAATAATAGAAGAGAATGTAGGCTCTCAAGATCAGGTAGCTTGTTCATTTGGAGGTTTTAATAAAATAGAGTTTGGGGGGCGTCAAGAATTTTATGTTAATCCATTTACTATCGATCCAGAACGATTGAAATTGTTGGAAGATCACCTTATGTTATTTTTTACAGGTTTTTCAAGGTTTGCTTCTGATATAGCTAAAAGTCAGATAGATAATTTTAAAATAAAGAATGCTACATTACGAAGTCTATTTGATTTGGTTGATGAAGCTAGTAATATTTTGAGAAGTTCAAGTGATATAAAAGAATTTGGTAAGTTATTGCATGAAAGTTGGAAATTGAAAAAGGATATTTCTAATAAAATTAGTACAGATGCGATTGACAATATGTATAATATAGCATTAAGGAAAGGTGCTATTGGTGGTAAGTTGTTAGGTGCAGGAGGAGGGGGATTTTTATTGATATTTGCTGAACCACATAAACACAAAATTATTGAAAACGCTTTGACAAAGCAAGGATCAGTCCATGTCCCTTTTAAATTTGAAGCATTAGGAAGTCAAGTTATCCATTATTCAACTATAGATAATAATTATGATTGATCTTTCAAAAATAGATGTGGTGATACTGTGCGGCGGTTTAGGTACTCGAATACGAAAAGTTACAAATGATAAAATACCAAAATGCTTGATAGATATAAATGGAACACCCTTTTTAAAAATATTGGTTGACAAACTACTTGATCAAGGATTTAGAAGATTTATATTTTGTACTGGGTATAAAGGAGTAGAATTAGCTCAATATGTTTATAATATGCTGCCTGAAAAGTGTGAGAAGATTATTTCACATGAGAATGAGCCATTAGGGACTGGGGGTGCGGTTAGGAGTGCTCTTAATAAAGGAGCAGTCAATAGCGAGTATTTTTTTATAATGAATGGAGATACATATTGTTCTGTAGATTTTAGGTCATTTGTTATGCAAAGTATTTATAAATTAGAACGTGGGGTAGCTGTTGGGTTGGGTGTGTTGTCTAATGGATTAAACACTATAAACTCAGGAATTTATTTTGCAAATAACATAGCTTTGAATTCTGAATTAGACGATTATGATGTTAAGTGTTGCTCATTAGAACACCATGTGTTCCCACCACTTATAGGTACGCATTGTTATGATTTTGAAGTAGCAGATGAAAAAAATGTTTTTATAGATATAGGGGCATTGGAGGGTTATGAAGAAGCTAAAGAGTATTTTAAATGAGACCAGACGAAGATAAAAGACTATTTCAACTGCCGATAGACGAAGCTACTTGTAATGAGTGTATGACTTTACATTACGCTGATGATTCCGTCTGTGATGATTGTAAGATTAATCCTTTGATTAAGGATTTTAAAGGCCAGTTTATGAAATTTATAAATAGGGAATTAGCTTGAAAATATTGTTTGTTGTACCGACATTAGACTACGCTGATCAAATTTCTGTTGCCTACTTATCAGCAGTAGCAAAGGAGTTAGGGCATGAAACTTATTTTTTTAATGCGAGAGTAGGTGAACTGAAGTTTGAAAATTCATTTCCGGTTTTAGGTATAACTACTCCCGTTTGTGATGTGGTAGCTTACACAACTACTATCCAACATTTTGAAGAAATTTGTTATTGGAATATTATGCTTAAAAGATGGTGGAAAAATTATATTTCAATACTTGGTGGTGCTCATGCCACATTTGCACCTGAGACATTTAAAGATAGTGGGATGGATTATTATTGTGTTGGTGAAGGAGAGGAAGCGTTTGCTCATTTTCTTACAGCAGTAGATAATAACAGAAGTGACCCATTGTTAGCTAATAATTGTATTGATAAACGAAATTTAAAACCTGTGATGGGAGAACTTACTCAAGATTTAGATTCATTACCTTTTCCTGATAGGGATTTAACATTAGAAAATTCATATTTAAAAGATACTCCAAAGAAAACTTTTTATACATCAAGAGGGTGTCCATATAGTTGTACTTATTGTGCTAACAATCATTACAATAAAATGTATAGAGGGCAGAAGATAGTAAGAAGATTTTCTGTTGATAGGATTATTGAAGAAATTCAATATGTTATGTTGAATTATAGGTGTGATTTTATAAAGTTTGGGGATGATTTGTTTGCTTTGAAAGCCGACACATGGTTATATAAATTTTGTTATGCCTATAAAGAAAAAATCAATATACCATTTAATTGTTATTTAAGGATTGATAGTGTTGATGAGTGTTTAATTGAGATATTAAAGTATGCAGGTTGTCACTCAGTACACTTATCAATTGATAGTGTAAATGAAAATGTGAGAGAAAAGATTTTAAATAGAAAATCAAAATCAAATATCTGGCAGATAGGAGATAAGTTAGAGTTGATTCATAAGTATGGCATAGAGACATGGGTGAACTATATGTTAGCAGCACCTGAATCTACAGTTGGTGATGATTTGCACACTATGACTATTTCTAAAATTAGCAAAGTTTCATATACGAGTTATTCAATGACTGATCCAATTAAAGGTACAGATTTATATGATTATTGCATAGATAAAGGTTACATTGATAAAAGTTATTCAGGTGATATGAGTAACTGTTCAACAAGATCGACATTGAAATGTTTTACTAATAAAGATAAAGATGTTCGATACAATATTTATTTGTTAGGAGCATTGTGTGGGAAAGTTCCTTATTGGATTTTGTTTTGTTTAATATTTTATATTAAGCCAAATAGGTTCTTTGAGTGGATTCATAAAAAGTATTATGAGTATAATATAGAAAAGGTCATTTTTAAATTGTAAGGAGGAAAATATGTGTGCTTGTAACAATTGCAAAGAAATAGAAAGATTAAGAAAAGCAGCAGATGTTGTGATAGATGGAGCACGTAGGGGCAGCAAGAGTACTCAGGAAATAGATATTTTAAAAGAAGTGTTATCTGTTCTTGAAAGAAAAGTATGAAAAAAGGTGGAGGCAAAGCAAAAGGTGGAGAGTTTGAAAGATGGGTTTGTAAACAGTTGAGCCTTGCTATATCTAATGATAAGAGAGATGACATATTTTGGCGGTCAGCTATGTCGGGAGGTAGGGCGACTGTTAAATTTAAAAAAGGTGTGAAGAATGTAACACAAGTTGGTGATATTTCTGCTATTGATCCTATTGGAAATAAGTTAACAGATAAGTTTGTAATTGAATGTAAGAGATATAAAAATATTCGGTGGGATTCTTTAATTTATGGAACTCCTACAGGTGGTAATATTTTAGAATTTTGGCAAAAAGTTCAAGAGGAAGCGATTAGAGTTAAAAAATCTCCTTTACTTATAATTAAAGAAAATGGACGAATACCTGTTATTTGTATTAATTATTTTACGAATATTGAGCATCCTGTGATAACTTCCAATTATTTTAAAGTTTTTTGGTTTTCTAATTTTTTAAAAAACATTAAAAAGTTCACAGAAAAAAGAAAGATTAAGATAAATTATGAGTAAATTGATTTGTACAGATTTACATTTAGATGATAACATTAGGAATGAATATAGATGGGAGATATTTCCTTGGTTGAAGAAACAGGGGGAGAAAAATAATAGTATTATACTTTATATTCTTGGAGATATTTGTGATCGGAAAAATAATCATTCAGATAAGTTAGTTAATAGGATCGTAGATTCTTTTATAGGATTATCTGAAGTATTTGCAGAGATACATATTGTTAAAGGAAATCACGACTATGATAAGGATGATAGTATTCCGTTTTTTAAATTTTTAGATGAACTTGATGGTGTTTATTTTATAAATAAAAAAACTCAGGATTCTTCTTTAGAATTATTTTTGCCTCATACAAGAAACCCTTCAAAGGATTGGAAAGATTTAGATTTTAATAAATATAAGATAGTGTATATGCATCAAATGGTTAAGGGTTCAAAGGTGCATGATAACTATTGTATTGAAGAAGGTTATGATCCAACTAATTTTAAAAAATATAAAAATACACTATTTATATCAGGAGATAATCATATTCCACAAGAGATAGGAGATAATTTTATTTATGTTGGTGCTCCTTACCCAGTAAAGTTTGGGGATAATTATACAGGTAGGATATTACATATTTCTATGGAAAATAGAATAGAAAGTATAAATTATCCAACAATAGCAAAGAGAAGTTTTAAGATAAAAGATGTTTCTGAATTAAAGAATTTAGAATATAAAAGAGGGGATCATGTGAAAGTTGAAATTAATTTATCTAGATCAGAGTTCCATGAATACCCTGCAATACGAAAAGGAGTGAATGAATTTTGTAAAACAAATAAACTTGAATTGTTTTCTGTTGAATTAAAACCAAAAAAGAGTAAGCGGTTAAGGTTGAAGTCTTCTAGTGTTACTGGATCATTGACAAATCCTTCTCAGATTTTAAAAGAATTTTCTGAAAAAGAAAAGATAGACGATGAACTATTAAAAGTGGGGGAAGAGTTACTTTGAATATTAGATCAATAACAATACAGGGTTTTAGGACATTTAAAGAAAGACAAACATTTAAGTTTGAAGATATAATTACTAAATCATTAAACTATGTAACAGGAAAGAATAAAGTAGAAGAGAATCTTGAAGCTAATGATGTTGGTAAAAGTTCTTTGTTTGAGGCTTTGTGTTTTGGTTTTTATGGACACACTTCTACAAAATTAAGGGCAAGTGATATTGCTAATTGGGATAGCGATAAGAAGTGTTATGTAGAAATTAAATTTGAAAAAAATAATATTGTTTATCGGTTAAAGCGCACATGGAACCCTAATGGTTTATCTATTTATGTTGTAGGTCATTCTGAAGAATGGAGAGGAAAAAATCAGAAAGAAGTAGATGATTTAATTGGGGTAGGGTTCTATGGATTTTTGTATTCAGTTTTTATAAGTCAGTTTACGTCTAAGTTTTTTGATCTTGAACCTTCTGAGAAGTTAAAGATATTTAGTGATATATTAAATTTAGATGATTGGATTCATAGAAGTGAGAAAGCTAAAGAGGAAGTAAAGTTAATAAAAAATGATATTGGTGTTTGCATCAATAATAGGCACACTTTGGAAGGCAAGATATCAGTTTTGGCTGAAAAGGATTATGAAGAAGATATTAAATATTGGGATAAAAATCAAAAGACTAAAATAAAAGATATAGATGCTGATGTTCTTTTATTGAAAAAGGAAATTACTGTTTTTGAAAAAAATATATCTGAATTAAAAATAGAACAAAAAGAATTGAAGGAAGAGTTAAGGCTGGAGTCAAGAGAAATAGGCAAAGTGGTTAAAGAGCGTGATAAGATAAGAGAGTGTGTATTAGATTTGGATAAGATTATCATGGTCAAAAATCATGCACTAGAGTTGATTGTGAAAAGTATAGATAAATTTGAAGAGGTTAAAGATGAGTGTCCTTACTGTTTACAGAAGGTATCAGCTACATATCTTAGAGATGAGTTGAGAAAGTTAGATAAAGAGGCTAATAAAATAGAAACAGAGATGAAAGCTGATGATATAAATAAAACTAATATGGTTAAAAAAAGGAATGATATAGATTCAAAATTAGGTAAGTTAGATAAAGAATTAAATAATATTGAAGATGACATTAAATCAGTAGAAGATGAGCTGCGTGATGCTAGTATAAAAATGGAAAATAATAATAATAAAATAGATGATCGGTTAAGAAGTAAAAACAAAATCAACAGTGAAGATAACCCTTTTGTTAAGCTGAAAGAAGAGAATGATAGATTGCTAAAAAAAGTTAAAGATAATTTAAAACAGTTGGAAAAGGAATTGAGTGATTTAGAAAGGAAATCTAAATTGTATGAATATTGGGTTAAAGGTTTTAAAGATGTACGTTTATTTGTGGTTAGTCAGGCTTTACAAGAGTTTGAGATTTGTATAAATAACAATCTACAGAAATTAGGATTAAGTGATTGGGAAGTAGAATTAGACATTGAGAAGGAAACAAGAGGAGGTAAATCAATAAAGAGAGGATTTGAGGTAAGAGTTAATTCTCCTTATAATGATAGATCAGTCCCATTCAAATGTTGGGGTGGAGGTGTGTCTCAACGACTAAGAATAGCAGGTACAATGGGGCTGATAGATTTAATAAGAAGTAGAACAGGATCAGATTGGAATATAGAGATATGGGATGAACCTACACAATGGTTATCGGAAAATGGGATTGACGATTTGCTTGAGTTATTGATGGAAAGAGCTTCATCATCAGAGAAGAAATTATTTTTAATTGACCATAGAAAGTTAAATAGTTTTGGCGGGTTCTATAATATAATAAATATAGAGAAGGATATTGATGGAAGTAAGATTTCAATAGAGACGGATGGATAGAATACTTGCCAAAGATACGAAGTTTTGTCAAGCTGGTGGTTGTAAAAAACCAATAAGTGAATGGAAAGGTGGAGTTGGGTTTTAATGGTAAGCACTTGACAGAATACCGTAGTAAAATAAGATTTGAGGGTACGGTAAATAGAGAGTAAAGGATGAAAAAGTTAATTTGGAAATTAAAATTTGCTTTTACAATGTGGGACGAATCTGATTTGGGTTGGTTTAAGTGTTACGAATACGCGGGTATATCTTACGCAGACTGGTATGGAGAGGATCCTTTCGATGCGTGTTTTGAAGAAATGGATAATTGGAGTGATTAATGAATTTAGACAATAGAAAATCAAGGTTACTAATTGAAGCATTAACTCATTCAAATTGGATTGAGAATGAGTGGTCAACGGATGCATTAGAACAATCCTTATGTGCATGGAGATTTCTTTATAATCATGATGAATTAAAAGATTTTCTTATTTTGTATACTCATAAAGCATTAATGATCGATAGAGATATTGAAGATAAATACAAAGGGCAATTTAGGGACTGCGCTGTTAGTATTGGTAATAGAACTTGTCCTGATGTGGGGAAGAAAGCATTAGAAGGTGCTGTTAACATGTGGATAGAGAAGTGGGATGTAAATAAAGTATTAAATGACAAGACTTTAGATGTTGATAAAAAAAATCTTAAATGGCATCTTAACGCACATATTGAATTTGAACAGATACATCCATTTGTTGATGGTAACGGAAGAATAGGTAGAATGTTAATGAATTGGCAAGCATTAAAGTTAGGATTAGATCCTGTTGTAATTAAGGTAGAAGATAGGTTCAAATATTATGAGTGGTTTAATGAAGAATCTGGAAAAGATAAATTAGAACGTATCATTATTGAACAAGCAATAGATCATGCTAATAAATTAGATGCGGGATGATGTAGTGGTTACATGCTGGTCTCATAAGCCAGAAATCGGTGGTTCGATTCCACCTCCCGCAATAATATGTGTAGCTGTTGGTATAATTGGAATCATGCTGGCTTACGAGTCAGAGACGTCGGTTCGATTCCGGCACAACTGCAACTAAAAGAGGACACATGTACCAAGGGGGCGACAGACGTTTGCAACGTCCGTGGGGTAGGTTCGATTCCTACTGTCTCCATTTAAAAAGACTAAGTGTAGTATAATGGTATTATCCGCGATTTGGGGTCGTGAGATGGAGGTTCGATTCCTTCCACTTAGACCAAAATAATGCCGATATAGCTCAGCTGGTAGAGCATCTCTTTTGTAATGAGAAAGTCGTGGGTTCGAATCCTACTATCGGCCTTTTAATAAAGGTGACATTATGGATTTTAGAAAAGAATTAAAAAAGAGAATACAAAAGTATTTGCCAAAGATAGTGAGTGATAAATTAGGTGCAGAATTCACTCAAAAAGAAATATTGTTAATGATGATAGATGCTTTTGATTTACCTCCAAATGAAGTAGTTGAAGTGTTAGATCATATATCTAAAAAGTATAAATTAAAAACTGTAATATATACACCTGTAATGTTTAAAAAAGTGATGACAGAGATAGGTGCATTTGCTACAAATTCAACTAATAATTAAATGGATAATAAACAATTACAAATTTTGTTAGATAATTATTTTAGTTTATTAGGTAAGGCTATTGATTCAGCAAGATTACATTTGGAAAAAAATTCTGGTAGGGAAGATGAGTTGTACTACAAAGATATGAAGCATAATAAACCTTATTGGATGGATGAGAAAAAAGTTAAGGAAGATCCTGATTATTCAATAAAACAAACAGGTGATTTCAAAGCTTTAAAAGAATTAATAGAGCTGAGAGGTGCTTTGTGGCAACATATGCAAACACTATTAGGTAATAGTAATAATGGCATACAATGAAAAGTTAAATCGTTCAGTTCACCAGCTAATGGATATATGTGAACTTATTGGTTCTGCCAATACACTTCTGTTGTATGAGTACGCTAATTTCAAATATAAATATCACGGACATCTTTCCTTCCCGTCAATCAATTTTGTAGTTAATGTTTTGAAGGATAGAGATTTAATTGAAGATGTCAAAAGAGAAAGGTGTAAGAAATACACTAAGTACAATGCTAAAGAGATCATAGAAAAACATGGGATGTCTTTGGAGTTGTTTAATTATAAGATAAAGAAAATGAGAAAGATCAGAGATGAGGCAGTTAAAAAGAAAAAGAAAATAGAGATAATATAAAAGGAGGTGAACTCTTATGAGCATTGCAAGAACATCAGCAGAAGAATATGTAAAAGAAAAACTTGAAAGATTTAAAGGTAAAAAAATTGAGGAACTTGTTGAAGCTGTAATGAAGGAACATAATTACATAAAGAAATGTAAACAGGAAATAGAAAGATTGAACGATCAGATAGAAGAAATAGAAATGACTCCATGTGAAGATTTTATAAATTCATATGAGTATAGGGGAGAGTAATTTGAGAAAACTCATAGGTAAGATCATAAGATAGATGTGAAAGACATAAAGGTAAAATTTATAGATGGTGGCACAGGAGGTAAGATAGATATAAATGTCTGATGAATTGGTAAATAACT
>Ga0208790_1000040_pt1 | contig 77666 bp, 81 predicted proteins | sample 10_taG_FD_184083 | JGI IMG/M metagenome (GOLD analysis project Ga0208790, IMG submission 184083) | Marine viral communities from the Subarctic Pacific Ocean - 10_ETSP_OMZ_AT15264 metaG (SPAdes) (version 2) | ecosystem: Environmental > Aquatic > Marine > Oceanic | place: Pacific Ocean | collected... | reverse complement strand
AGTCATATAAACTTGATGCAATTGGTGAGGTTGAATTAGGTGAACGAAAGATTGATTACGGGGATTCGAATCTCGCAACCCTATCTGATGAAGACTGGGACACATTTATTGATTACAACATTCAGGACGTTAATCTTCTTGTTAGGTTAGAACAAAAGCTACAATATGTCCCGTTATTGAGAATGCTCTCATATGTTGGACTGACTACTCTTGAAGGGGCAATGGGTACCATTCAAGGGATTAATGGAGCTCTCTGTATTAAGGCTAGGCACCGAGGTGAGATTATTTCAACATTTGTACGAAATGCTGATACAGGTAAAAATCCTGGTGCTTATGTCGCAGAACCTAAACAAGGATTTAAAAATCATGTTGTTTCGTTTGACGCTAATTCACTATATCCAAATGTAATGATATCTCTTAACACTTCACCTGAAACAAAAGTAGGTAAAGTGGAAACAACTGATAATAAAATTATTATTCGACATGTCACTGGTAAAGTGTTTGAACTCGATAGACCGGCTTTTGCGAAGTTCCTTAAAGATGAGGAATGCGCCTTATCAAAAGCCGGGATTTTATTTACGCAAAAGAAAAAAGGTATTATACCGGAGTTCTTAGAGTACTACTACAATCAACGCGTAAAAATTAAGAAAGATCTCTTTAAAGCTAAAACCAAGCTTAAAAAGCTTAAAAAAGATACTCCGGAGTATACAGATGCTAAGTACGAGGTCGAACGACTTAATACATCTCAGATGGTTATCAAGATTCTTATTAACTCGTGTTATGGTTATATGGGTAATAAAAACGCTCCTATTGGAGATGATGATATCGCATCATCGGTGACATTAACAGGTCAAGCAGTAATTAAGTTTTCGAATGAGCTTATTAAAGAGTTTATTAAAAAGGAAATACCCACAATTACCGACCATGAATTAGAACAATGCATTGTATACAATGATACCGATTCATCATATGTTTCTATTACACCGCTTGTAGATAAAGGTCTAAAGTTTTTAGATGGTGATGATATACATCAAGATACACATGACAAAATTCAAGAGATTGAAAATTATCTAAATACCGGTGTTGAGAGCTGGGCTAAAAAATCTCTACTGTCAAAGGATAGCCGGTTTGTGTTTAAGCGAGAGTGTATTGCAGATGTAGGTGTATTTTTACAAAAGAAAAGATATGTAATGCATATTCTCGATGATGAAGGTATTAAGGAAAATAAATTTAAATATACAGGTGTTGAGGTGGTACGTACAACAATGCCTAATGCTATTAAGCCATATGCAAAAAAGATTATTGAAACAATGTTAAGTACACAGTCTTTAACTAAGACAAATAAAGTGCTTAATAAAACATATGATATTTTTAAGGAACTAAGTCCAGAAGAACTTGCGTTTGTTATGGGTGTTAAAGGATATGAAAAATATGCGGTTGCTTGTAATGAATTTAATACAGTTAAAAGTATGCCTATTCATGTTAAGTCTGCATATTTTTATAACTTACTTTTAGATAAACTTAATACTGGCAACAAGTACGAATCATTAGGTTCTGGTGATAAGGTTCGTTATATGTACGTGGAGACACCAAATAAGTATGGGCTAAATAGTATTGGATTTAAATATAATTACCCTTCCGAGTTTAAAGATACTTTTAAAATTGATTATGACAAAATGTTTGAAAAGATTTTATTTCAAGGCATTCAGAGATTTTATGATTGTGTGGGTTGGAATATTCGTAAGCCGGCTGAGAATGTTACAGTAGAACTTTTTGACTTGTTTAGTAAATAAGATTACTATGGCAGTACAACCCGGCGGATATTTAGATAGACCAGAAGACGATAATACTCATAACGCACACCCGGCGTGGAAGAGAGGAAAGATCGCTGGTATTTTAGAAACTTTAGCTATTCTAAAGGAGATTATTACAGGAGCAGATAATGGCACCGGAACTATTAACTCCACGGAGATTGAAAAAATTAGAAGATCAGTTTTTATAATGAGAGATGCTCTTACTCATGCATCTGATAAATCAACATATCTCTCGAAACAAGCGAAAGAAGCGCTTGACGAGGCAATTAAGGTGGCAAGTACTTTAGTTTATCAAAAAAAATAGTGGACTATTACCAAATTTAATTTAATATATTATTATGGCAGACAAAAAACCAATTAAGACAATTATTGATCACATCGGCCGGACTGTCGTAGGTTCAGTCACAAAAGAGGATACTAAGAACATTACTCTTTTTAACCCTGTGATTATTCACGTACAACCAGACTCCCAATCCGGTCAATTACAAGTACAATCGTTTCCGTATATCTTTATGGAGTTCCTAAAGGATAAGGACAAGAACAACTGGACCTTTAATAAGGCAGCCATTAGTACGTCTGATGTTGAGCTAGACGAGAGAATCATTACTCAGTACGAAAATATCAATAATCCTCAGCCGCCTATTCAAGAAACTTCAGCAGAAGAGCCAGAAGTAATTAAGCTCTTTGATGATTAATTGCTAAAATACGCATTGTGTAATAAATAATTTTACTATGAAACTAACTAAGTACACACACAACCCAATCGCAGAAATCGAAAGAGCCTTTGATGGTTTTTTCAATCTGACACCAGTCTTCCACCAGTTGGAAGAAGTATATAAAACAGGAGATCAAGTTCGATTTGCATCGGATGAAGATGCACTAAGCGTGCAAATTGATCTGCCAGGAGTCACAAAAGAGAATTTAGATCTTTCTACTGACACCGATCAACGCGAGGTCTATATTAAGGCAAAGCGTCAAGTAAAAGCCCATGACGGGGAAAAGGAACAAACCTATAATAGGTCGTTCTCAGTTGGAAGAGAGTTTGATCTTAACAAGATTGATTTCACTTATGTCAATGGAGTCCTTGAGGTCGATGTACCTCGTAGGAAGAAAGAAGAATATATTAAAACATATAAAGTTTAACAATTAAATGGGCTTAGCTAGCCCAACCCGGGTGTGCCTGAATAAACATTTTAAGCAAGAGTGTTAAGGGGGCTGCAACTTACATGGAGGGTCAACTGACTATTATGTGTAAGGGAACGGAGTACAAGTAGGGAAAAAGATGAAACTGCATCTTGCCCACCCGAAAGTTGGAGGTAACCAGAAAATCCTCTCACCCACCTTTTTTAAAAGCCCCGAAAGGGGCTTTTTTTATTGAATTTAAGGACGTATATTATATAATACTTTATATGGATAAAGATATTACTAGTGCATTGGATGCTATTGATAAAGTAAACCCCTTCGCAACTTATTTAGATAACAATTCACTCAGTCACGTTGGATCATGGATTGATACAGGATCTTATGTGCTAAACGCAATTATTTCCGGTTCAATTCACGGCGGAATACCTAAAGGTAGAGTAACAGTACTTGCCGGTGAGTCGATGACAGGTAAGTCGCTTTTTGTCCAAAAAATTCTAGCCAAGGCCCAGGAGGACGGGCTCGTCCCTGTTATCTTTGATACTGAAAATGCTATTGACCCGGAAGGAGCTGCAAGATTAGGGCTAGATATTAGCAAAGTTAAATATGTTCCTTGTACTAGTATTGAACAAACTCGTAATTCACTGTATAAGTTTCTTATGGTGGTAAAAGAAAAGGGACTAGAGGGTAAGTTTATTGTAGCTATTGACTCACTAGCTAATCTTCAATCAGAGCTTGAACTGTCGCGGATGAGTAAAGACAGTGTTAGTTCAGATATGGGTACAAAAGCGCGCGCAATGAAGACATTAATGCAAACTTGTACAAATTTAGGGTCAGTTACACAAACCACTATCCTATGTACTAATCATGTCTATGATGACCCAACAGCTCTGTTTCCTTCTATTGAAAAAAATATGCCAGGTGGTAAATCATGCATTTATCTTCCATCAGTAACAGTTCAACTAGCACGCAAGCCAATGAAATCAGATGGCGGTAAGACTGTTGATGGGGAATTGGCAGTTGGTCAGAAAAAATACGCTGGAATTATTATTAGAGCCCTTACGCGTAAAAATAGATTTATTAAACAGTACCTTGAAGGTGAAATATACCTTTCATTTGCTTCTGGACTTGATCGCTACTATGGATTAGTTGATCTGGCCGTTGGTGTTGGTGCAGTAGTTCAAACTGGAGCAACTTATCAGCTTGAAGATGGTACTAAGCTAGGCTATTATAAGAATTGGAGGAAGGATGTTAAACTTTGGGAAGAGACTATTCTTCCAAAACTTGAAGAACGAATTAAAGATGAGTGGTCTTATAGTAATAAAGAAGAAGAGCCACCTGATGAATTAGGTTTAGATGGTTTAGATGATTTAATTAATGAAAAAGAAACTAGTACTGACTCTTAGTGGGGGAATGGACTCATCTGTGCTGTTGTATATGGCACAAGATAGAGGCTATGATCATATACATACCATAACCTTTGACTATGGTCAAAGGCATAAACAAGAACTCGCTTGTGTTAAAAAACAAATTAATAATTTTAATAACATGTTTAGCGGGTGGTTTAATTTAAAGATTACTAATAAGGTCTTAGATGTAAAGTATATTAAAGACATTGCGCCTACCTCATCTTTAACTAATAAAGATATTGATAATCCTAATATTAGCGAGATGGCAGGTGATGCACAGCCTGTCTCATACGTACCGTTTCGGAATTTAATGTTTCTATCTATTTGCTCGTCATATGCTGAAAGTGTAGGTGCAGATACAGTATGGTATGGTGCTGCACAGGTTGATTCACTAGCTGGGTATTGGGACGGTAGTGAAGAGTTTGTTAATGTAGTTAATGAAGTAACAGATCTTAATAGAGAGAACAGAATTAACATTGAAGCACCGCTTCTTGACATGTCGAAGGCTGCAATTGTTAAAGAAGGAATTAGACTAGGAGTTACATATGGTGATACATGGACATGCTATTCGAATAGAGAAGATGGGCTAGCTGATGCCACAACTCCGTCAAGTAGTATGCGAATAACGGGGTTTATTGATGCTGGGTATGAAGACCCTATTCAATATGTCCAACAGGAAAAGTTGGATGACCTATACAAAGAAAATAACTGCAAGGAGTGTGCTTAGAGACCGTAGCGTCTAAGCTCTTCTAGCTGCCAGTGTGTCTTAGGCTTGTATTTTTCCTTAAATGACTGACTTTTAACTTCAGTCAGTTTATTACGTTTGTCAGAAGCTACTTGCTCGTTAATATAACGGGAAGTATCGGTTTGATGTGAGTCGAGCATTGGACTGTAACTAAAGTCCTCTTCTAGTGTCTCTTCATTCTCTCCATTTAATTTCTTTTTTGCATGCTCTCTTTTATCATCATCGACAAGAGCATCTAAAACATCTTCGTAATCGGTTGAAGGGATATAATCCTCCGGCTGCTCTTTAGTTAAGAAATGATCAAGCTCTAAGCCACCAAATTCATCATCCTCTTCATCACTGACATTTGCTCTAAACTGACATCTTTTTTTAGCTAACTTTGATGGAGGCGATGCACAATACTGACTCATTGACTCACCAGCTGCTTTTGCGGCTCTAGTTAAAGCGCCTTCTGTCCCCTTCTTCTTCATACCCTTAACTGCACCCTGAATCCAATCTTCATTATCTTCTGGTGTAGTAAGACCACCTCCCTCTTCACCCATTGAATACTCATCAGGCATACCCTCCGGTTCGTCTATTCCATAACCCACTTGCTCATCTTCGTCTGGAGCCATAACAACAACTACACTATCACTAATTTTATCAACGTCTCTCTTTAGCGCTGCTTCAATCTTATCAATACCGTGTGCTATAACTGCTTTAGCAAGCGGCGTTCCAGGGTCAACTGAAAACTGTACAGTATCATTACTAATATCTAAACCATCCTCATTAGCATACTTAGAAACGATATTACCGACATCTTCAACACGCTCAGCATCTCTAATTTTAATCTCAATAAAGGTAGTTGGATCTGCTTTTGAATCTTCTAAGCTTTGCGCTAATTCTTGTTCTGCGTCATCCAACTGACCAACTGTATCTTCAACCGCGTCCCCTACATCTGCACCTGCTTTAATATCCTTTGCGAGCTCTATAGCAGCTTTTTGCGCCGCGTATTTTTCTTCTCTTCCTCTATTAGTAGTAGCTCTATTAATATACGTCGCGAGACCGTCTTTTATTGCATCAGCAATCTCATCTTTACTTTTTTCAATTTCTCTTTCCTTAGAATCTAATAAAGCTAATAAGTTATTCTTTTTAGCAGAAAACCCTGTACCCCTTTTCGCAGCATTCAATTCTTCATCACTAATTACCTCGAGATCATATAATACCGTTCTAATAAAGTTAATTGTATCTAATGGTGCAGAACTAAACCCCGCAGATCTTAGCTCTCTTGTAACAGGACCGAAAGAAGGGTGATATTTTTCATAAGGAGATTTTTTAGCTTCCTCGAGAAACTCTGACCTGTTGAATAAATCATTAAAGCCACTAAAATTGTCGGTGTAGTTAAAGGAACTCATTTAATATATTTATATCTATGAAGCTGAATTATAAGGATTTTAACAAAATGACTGAAAAAGAGCTGTGTAAACTACCAGGAGTAGGAAGAACCACAGCTAGACGTATTGTTGGATTTAGACCTTTTCGTCATAATGACGATTTATTTAAAGTAAAGGGACTAGGGAAAAAGACACTTAAAAATTTGGGAATTCAAAAAACCAAAAAGAAAAAGAAAAAATGGTATACCATCGATGGTGTCGATTACCCAGATTGTGCACTGGCTAGAGATACGAGATACGGTCACATTGATCTGTTTTGGAGAGTACCTAAAGAACACCGGGAAAGTATAGGTCCCCCATCCCCGTGGATACTCAGAAATCGTCGTATAGATGAAAAGACAAGGGCAGAAGGGCCTGATGGGCTTATGAGTAGGTACGTCGACAACTCTTTTATGTGGGAACCAGGGTTTAAATTTCCATGGGAAGATTGATTACCTCGTAAAATATATTAACATATGTTATGTGCGCTATTTTTGGATCGTTCGACAAAACAATGTTAGAGATTTTATACCAAGCTAATAAGGAGCGTGGTAATTTTGCTAGCAGCGTTGTATGCATATCAGATGATGATCAATATATCTCTAAACATGAAGGTGATATAAATTTTGATAAGTTTAATTATGCTGGTAGGGAAAATATAGAATATCTTCTTGGGCATGTACAGGCACCTACTTCCGCTAAAAGAACCTGGAACTACAACACATCTCACCCATTCGAATCTCTGACATGGCTGGTTAGTCATAATGGTGTTTTAACAAATGAGAAAAAACTAAGAAGAAAACATACAAGATTTTTAGAAAATCCCGTTGATACAGCGGTAATAGTTGAACTATTAGAAAAATTTACTCAGGTAAATAAAAACCCAGTTAATACCATAAAGCAAGTATTATCAATGTTAGAGGGGTCGTATGCTTTAAGTATGGTGCATTCTAATACTAACGATATCTATATAGCGAGAGTAGGGTCACTTCTTCACTATAATAATAAGGGCAACTACTCTACAATGATGGGATCCGGTTATAAAATATTACCTGAAGGAATTATAATGAAGTTAAATAAAAAAACAAAACGATGGAATAAAGTAGGCACTTTTGAATCCAAGTCACCGTTTACATTTGTATGAGTAAAACATTTATATTTTCTGCTACAGCAGGTAAAAAAGAAGACTCAATGCTTTACAATACGTGTAAAGATGAAAATATCGACATCTTTATAAAAGAGTATAATAAAGAGTCTATACAAAAAACCTACAACAAGGCGATTGATTTTTCAATTAGGGAAGGAGTTAAAAACTTAGTATTAGTTCATGACGATGTAATACTCGAAGCTTTTTCTGAAAGAAGAATTGAAAGAAATTTTAAAAATTTTGATCTAATTGGTGTAGCTGGCTGCAATCAGGTCAAGCTCGAAAAGCCAGTTCTCTGGCATTTAATGGGCGGTGGCTTCGACTCCGGTAATTTAGTAGGCGCAGTTGCCCACGGTACTGAAAATCAAAAAAATATGGGAGGGTTTGGATTTTATCCAAATAGAGCTATTTTAGTAGACGGAGTTTTTCTCGTAATTAAAAGAAAAGTATTTAAAAAAATTAGATTTGATGAAACCTGTCCTTCTAAATGGCATTTTTATGATCTTGATTACTCTATGCAGTGTCATAAAGCCGGCTTTAAAGTTGGAGTCGGCGACTTTATTGTAACTCATAAATCCCCCGGTCTTACTTCTTTTACTGAAGAATTTCAGAAGGGCGAAGATTGGTTTTTAGATAAGTGGAAAACCGAATAACATATAATACCATAAGGCGTGAGTAAGTTAGACTTAGACTATTTTGAAAATGTTCTTATATATAAGTCCCTTACAGATAGTGGGTATTTGGCTTCTATTGCTGATTTTGTAAAGCCTGAATATTTTAAAGATAAAGCGATCGCTAGTATCTTTAATATTATTAAAGACTTTACAGAAAAAAGAAATAAGCTTCCAACAACGACAGAGATTAAGTCTTACTTAGTATCAGATGAACAAAAGAACTCTTTTAAAGAGCTCGTTAAGACGTTTAGTGATATTGATAAGACTCTAGATAAAGAAGAACTATATGATAATACGGAACAGTTTCTTAAAGAGAAGGCCGTATATCATACAATGCTTAATGTAGCAGAAGATGTATCAAAAGGTAAAGTTGATACATCAGTCGTTTTAGATAAATTTGAAAAATCATGCAACATTAATTTAGTAACTGATTTAGGACTAGAACTGTATGGTGATGTTGATAAGCTTATTGATGATCTTAACTGTGTTGAAAGATATGTTCCAAGTAAATGGGAGTGGTTAGACAATTGTCTCGGAGGCGGTTTTTTAGAAGCTGGAAAAGCTTTATATGTGTTTGCTGGTGAGACAAATATTGGTAAGTCAATATTTTTGGGTAATATTGCCAGTAATATGGCTGAAGATGGTAAAAACGTTTTGTTAGTTACTTTAGAAATGTCTGAGCTGTTATATGCTAGACGAATTTGTAGTAACGTTACAAAAATTCCAATGAAGCAGTTAGCTGAAAATGCACCTAGTATTAAACAGGCTATGAATGATCAAGGTGGTAAAATTTTTATTAAAGAGTTTCCACCTGCCACTATTACGGCTAATCAATTAAAAGCGTTTGTTAAGAAGTTTCAAGAACAAGGCATTAAGCTAGATGCTATTGTATTAGATTACCTAAACTTGATGCACTCACCTGTAGGTAATAACTCTTATGAGCGCATTAAACATGTAACTGAACAGGTACGTGCAATGAGCTATTTGTTTAACTGTCCTATTATTTCAGCCACACAGTTAAACCGAGCTGGGTTTGATACAGATAACCCTGATCTAGCAACAATTTCTGAATCTATCGGGTTGGCGGCCACTGCTGATGCTATTATATCTATCTTTCAAAATGAAGAAGATAGAGGAATTGGAGTCATACGCTTAGGTATGATGAAAAACCGGTATGGTCCGCGTGGTATTACACAAGCTATGAGAATCGATTATAATACGCTAACAATCGAACAAGCTGATGATATCGAAATAGATGAAGATATGGATAATACTCTTAATGTATTAGCTGGGCTTGCATCATAAGGAACCTTTAGTAAATAATCAAAAGTGAATATCCAAATATGGACAGATACTGATTTACATGGAGCTGGTTCTGCTCTTGTTTTAAAGTGGTTATATAAAGATGCTAAAACATTTAGTATTAATGATGTTTCAGAATATACTTTTTCTGGTAGATTTAAGGGATCGCTACAAGCATTAGATCATTATGATAGAGTCTACATTGTTGATTTGGATTTATCACCAGAACAAATTCAATTAGCTGATAGAGATAATGTTGTTGTTATTGATACACATAAAGGACATGTCAGCCATAAGCATTTATACAAAAAAGCTAAAACCATATTAGACAGCAGTCAGTATGCTTGTTTAGATCTAATTTTTAATAAATTTAAAAGTCACCTAACACATTTAACTGACAAGCAACTACAATTAATCAAATACATCAGCAAGTACGATTGGTATAATACACAGCACAAAGAGTCCTTAAAATTAAACGCTATATATTACAATTTAAATTCTCCAAAAACAGAAAAGTTTATTTCGGCATTTTCAGACGGGTTTAGAGATTTTACAATTCATGAAAAAAATGCTATTAAGCTGTATTTTAAAAAATTTAAAGATCAGATAGATAGTGGGCAGGTATTTACAGGGATGATAAAAAACTATAGTGTTGTAGCGACGTTCGCGAACTATGCTGTAAATGAGCTAACTCATTTTTTAATTAAAAAATATAATACTGATATTGGTATGGTTATTAATACTGGAGCTAAGACTGTATCATTTAGACGATCTAGACAAAGTGATGTTGACTTAAGCATATTAGCTACAAAACTTTGTGATGGTGGCGGTCACGCAGCATCCGCCGGCGGTAAATTAACTGAACAATTCGCGAATTTAACCAAAACATTTGTACCGTGTTAACAACCAGTAATATATCTCCAAACCCCTCAAAGACTTTAATACATGATGAAACAGAACATCTGTTACTTTGCTTTTGTACGTTCTGCTCCCTACTAAAAGGTAAAAAACTTTCACTACAAAATATTTTTATATTAGTTTTACAGGAGGAGAGATTGAGAAATATATTAAAGGACCTTCTAACAATCGAAACTAATTTTGATATAGTAAAGCTATTCATAGATTTTGAGCCGGCAATAACAAAGTCAAAATATATCACCAAGTTCCTTAATTCGAACTCTAAAATACAGTTATAAAAACCGGTTGAAGTTTTCCTTTTTGTGGTTATAATTATGGCATGAGTACTTTTAATACTTCAATGTTCCAATCAATTAAAGACGCGTTAGCAAGCTCCGAAAGTAAGGGGTCCGCTACATTTAACGAAATTATGCCTACTAAAGTAGGTAATACGTATACGGTAAGACTTTTACCTTATGCTAAAGATCCTAGTAAAACATTTTTCCATTATTATAACCATGGATGGAATTCTTTTGCTACCGGCCAGTATGTTCAGACATTAAGTCCGCAAACATTTGGTGAGCGAGATCCTATTGCAGAAGAACGCTTTAAGGTCCTTAGAACTGGCAGTGAGGAAGAAAAAGAAAAGATGCTAGCAGTCCGCCGTCTCGAAAAGTGGCTGGTTAATATTTACGTTGTTGATGATCCTGCAAATCCGGATAATAACGGCAAAGTAAAAATTCTTCGATATGGTAAACAACTTCAAAAAATTATTACTGAAGCTATTGAAGGTGAAGATGCAGAAGAGTTCGGACCTCGTATTTTTGATCTTGGTGATGGTGGTGTAAACTTTAAGATTAAGGTTGAACAGCAAGGTGATTATCCAACATATGTCTCTTCGAGATTTACAACTGCTGGTAAAATTAATCTTTCCGAAGATAAACAAAAAGATGTTTATGAAGGGTGTTTTGATCTTGGTGAAGTGTTTACACAAAAGACATATGATGAACTTAAGGATATGTTAAGAGAGCATTATTATTGCAGGGCTGATGAGCCTGAGGCTCCAACATCAGCACCAGAACCGGATACTACTCCAGCCGAGCCGGAACCAGTCGCTGCTGGAAAAGATACGGTTGAAGAGGACATTGATGATTTGTTAAAAGATCTCTAATAAAATGAGCCAAGGAATCACTCCAGAAGAAAAGGCGGCAGTTATGCAGTTGATGGGGCAGACCTACGGCCAGGTAAACCAACAAGATCAAATGATTGTTGGTCAATCTGGTAATCTCCGCCCGGATGCCCATAAAATGAAACAGGCATTTGAACAAACTGCACATATGCCGACTGTCGATGCTAATCCACAGCATGCACAACAACCACCGCCACCAGAGCGACCTCAGCAAGTTGCACCAGTAACTCCGGAGCAAGCTGCACAGGAGCTAGCTGAATCAGCTTCACCACCAACACCGGTCCCAGTACCAGTTTTTGATGATGAGGACCGTGTGCAAGAAGATAAAAATACTAACCAAATGGAGTTAGATTTATCCGAGCCTAAGTTTGCTGATAAGTTGCTTGATTTAATGAAAGAGCAAAATTTGATATTAAAAGAAATTAGCTTAAAATTAGATAATGGAAAAAAGACAACTAGAGGTCGCAAACAAGGGTGAATTTTTAAGATTATTAGACGCTATATCAAAAATAAATGACAGTGGCGTTATTCTTGATCTTAAAAAAGATAAAGTATCAAGCTTAGTTTCTAGTATAGATAGCACCTTAATACTACATTCAGAGTATAAAACTAACTCAGAGTTTGAGAATACATTAAACATCCCGGATGTAAAAAAATTAAGGAATGTATTAGACACAATTGAAGATAAAAATATATCTTTAGAAATAAATTCTAACAATATTCAATATAACGGTAATGGTGTTAAATTTAAGTACCATCTCTTTGAAGAAGGCTTTATAACTAGACCAAATATTAATTTAGATAAAATTAATAAATTTACCTTTGATGTTGAATTTACTCTCGACAAGCCCACTTTGCAAAGATTGTTTAAAGGAAGTACCTTTGCGTCAGAAACAAATAAAATTTATTTTTATACTGAAAATAATAATTTAATGGCTGAGCTTACAGATAGGTCTCGTCATAATACTGATAACTTTACTTTAAATTTAGGAAAAGCTGACTTTAGTCTTAATCCAATTCCAGTGAATTTAGATAATATTAGATTACTCTCTATTATTAATAACGAATTTAATGTAAAAGTAAATACTGAGTATGGTGTTGTTGTATTTGATATTGAAGATAAAGATATTAAATTAAAGTATATAATTTCAGCTTTAACTCAATGACATCACAACATAAAAAGAACAAATTAAGAACCCCGGGATACTTTATAAAGAGATTAAAAGATAATAATTTTGTAACATTGCGAATGTTTCATAAGTATAGTCCAACTGATCCTCGGAGATGGACAGTGTTAGTCGATCCGGGTGGATCCTCTGTATTTGTTACATGCTTCGAGAATACGCCGTTTGTAGGGGAATATTTGTTTAGTTTTAATGACGGTAATCAAAATTTTAATAATAACTTTAGCTTAAAAACTGACTCGATCGAGGTTGTTGTTAGTAAACTGCTAAAAACCGGAGTGCGACAAAATGATAAGAGCGATTTTTTAGATAAATAATAATATGAGCGACGAAGTTAACCAAAACTCTGAAAATTTCGATAATGATGAAGAGTTAAGAGAAATGGTTGAAAAGGCTCTAAAGCAAAGTCTTGTTGAGAGGAAGACATTTAAAAGAAGACAAGACTTAGCGCTAAGATTGAGTAATATTATTAGTGAATATTTAGATTGTTATATTTTATTGGGTTATGACTTTCAAGGAAGACATCTAGATATAAAATCGTCCAAAACACCACAACAAACTGAAGCGCTACATTCATTCCTATTAAAATATTTTGCCTCTGAAATGCATCATATAAAAGGGTTAGATCATGGCATGGGTCCAGATGAAATACTGTAAAAGAGATATATATGCTGTTGAAACAGGCGACTACGTAGGGCAGATGTTTGCTATAGTCGACCTTAAAGATGATACTATCGGCTGTCTTTCGCTTCCACGAATGGAAAATATTGATGTTCCAAAAGAATCATTTGATACCGGAAGGAACGGTGATATAATTAAATTTGTAGAGAAGCTTCCAGAAGACGTTTTTTCGGTTGTAGAGGCACAATATATAAAGAATGAAAACTCTAATAATAGACGGGAACAACTTAATACACCGAACGTTTTATACGGCGAAAGCACAGTCAAAAAAGACTGAAGCACACACAGATTATCAAGTAAGCAACTTTCATATATACTTTACGCTTAACGCTGTGAGCTCCTACGTGAAGCAATTTGTTCCAGATACCACTATATTTGTGTGGGATGAAAAAAAAGACCATAAACCTAATATACGTAAGAGTATTTTAAAGGAATATAAGGGTAATAGGAGTAACGATCCATCACCACATGAAAATAACGAAGTAATTAAGTCTATACTGTATTCAATGGGGATTAACTCTATTTTCCCAAGTCAGTTAGAAGCAGATGATATTGTAGCGTATATTTGTAGAGAGCATGAAGGTAGCAAGGTTATTGTTTCAGTAGATCAAGATTTTTTGCAGTTGGTTAGCTCTGAATGTACCTTATATGATCCGATCCGTAAAAAGTTTTTTGAAAAGGGTAACTTTGAAGAGCAAACCGGTTATGAGAATGTTGAACAATGGTATACAGCAAAATGCTTAACAGGTGACGCATCAGATAATGTACCCGGCATACCGCGATTTGGTAAAGCTTCAGTTAGAAAATATTTAGATGACCCAGGTTATCTATTAGATGAAAAACAACAAAAAATATTTAGGCGTAACGCTGACATATTTTGTTTAGATAAGTATATACAATTACCGGAAGAAAGACAATACTATAAGGACCAATTAGCAGTTAAACTGGATCCTTGTTATAAGACGTTTCTTGAGTATTGTAGAGAATACAACTTTAACCGTATTCTTGATAAAAAAGAAGATTGGCATAATTTGTTTTTTATGAAAAGTCTTTATAATAAATTAAATGATATCGCTTCCTGAAGACTTTGTCATACTTAAGTTTTTTGAGCTAGGGTTCTATCCAAAGTATAATAAATTTAACAATGTATATCAATGCAGCTGTCCTATTTGTAGAGAAGGTAAGTCATTAGGTAAAAAACGTCGTTGTTATTATATACCAAAAAACGAAAACATATTTTGTCACAATTGTGGTTGGTCTGGAAAACCGTTAAGATGGATTAAGGAAGTTGCCGGCAATACTGATGAGGAAATTATTAAGGAATTAAAGGAATACATTCCTAATGCTGAAGACATAACTGAAAGAGATGAAAAACCTAAGTCAGATTTTAAAGTCGAGACCTTGCCTAAGGATAGTATTAATTTGTCTGATAAGTTTCAACTTGACTATTATAGTAGCAACAATATTGTTACGGCTGTTAGATATCTTATTACTAAACGGAGATTAGATACTGCAGTTAATCGACCTGATAATTTATATGTTTCTTTAGTAGATAGAGTTCATAAGAATAGACTTGTTATACCTTTTATAAATGAAAATAAAGAGATTGAGTTTTATCAAACTCGTACAGTTTTAAATAAAGACGGTAGGACTAAACCTAAGTATCTTGGTAAAGTTCAAGCTGAAAAAACGCTATTTAATATAGATAGAGTTAGTAATGATCATGATAAAGTTTATATTTTTGAAGGACCATTAAATGCTTTCTTTACTAAAAATTCTATAGCAGTAGCTGGTATTACTGAAAGAGGTAGATCATTTACTCAAAGACAAGAACAACAGCTTAATAATACTCTAAAATGGTATGATAAGGTGTGGATACTTGATTCTCAGTGGGTTGATCAAGCTTCATTAGTAAAATCAGAAGCATTACTAAAGCAAAAGGAGAAAGTTTTTATATGGCCAGAAAAATTTGGTAAAAGATTTAAAGATTTTAATGATATTGCAATAGCATGCAAAGTAGATGAGATTAAATGGGATTTTATAGAAAAAAATACCTTCGAAAGACTCGAAGGTATTGTGAGGTTATCTGAAATTAAAAAATATCGAAATCAGACGTATTTAAATTGAGCATTACCAGTCTGTGCAATATAACCTTTAAACGACTCATTTAGAGCAGCAAGCTCTGTAGCGACTCTAGCAATTTTACGCTGTTCTGAAGCTTTCATTCGATCAAAGATTGTATCAGGCTCAGCACTAGCTAAAAGGGTTTGAATAGAATCAGCATCTTCACCATTTAGATAATGCAGAAACCCATCAATTTCATCAATCCACCCTTTTAAAGTAGCTCTCATAGCTGCATTACGCTCTTCTACTGCTACAGCGGCCCTTACGTTAGGGTCATCTTCTACAACAGTCTCATCAACTTCAACATCTACATCAAAATCCCCTGCACTAGTATCATCCTCTAATTCTGCCTCAAATGCTACTCTATCCTCGTCTGCTTGTTCATTGAGAGATTTAAAAAAACGTCTTTCGAATTTGGTCATAAAATTATTTAGTCTCTAGCATAAATAATTACATGGACGGACCGGAATTTCCTTATAGCGTAGGCCCAGAAGATAATCCTATTAATTTTCATATGAATGTACAAGATCAAATAGATATGTACAAGGATAACGAAAAACATCAAAAAGCCCCGCCAATTTTACCTTTTGAACTAGAACAAATGAATGAACTCCTTGGTAATACGTTTGTCTCTTTAGCTGAACTAAGAAATATGCTTTCGAAAGCAAAAGCTAATGAAAATATTTCATCCGGAGCAATTAATCAAATAAATGATAAAATTGATAAAATTAACGAACTTATCCTTGATATTCCGGAAGATCTATCTAAAATAGCTATATGACTATTTTTAGATCGATACTAATTACATGTATCGTATCAGCTCTATTCGGTTTTGCACTTCGTAATGCATTTGGCTTTTGGGAAGCCGCTACTTTAGCATTTGTGCTTCAATTTATTACGGCTTTTGTTGTTTCCTCCTTTAAGTTAAATAAGGTAAGTAATCTTACCATGGAGTTTGAAGCCGAATTGCAGCAGTTATTAGATCTTAATGAAGCTCAAATTATATGCCCATGTAATAATAATACCTTTATGGAAAATATATTTATTAATATGGATAACACATATACATGTGAAAAATGTAACAACACATATAGGGTTGATGTTAATTTAGTTCCAACACTACTTACAGAGACAGTAAATGTAAACAAAACGTTTGCTGACCTAACAAAAGGAGTAAAAGAAATAGAAGATAATAATATCAAAATAACATCAGAGTATACTCAAGGAACGGAACTATAATACAATAAAGTATGGAAAAACATAAATTTAAATTAAAAGATGGTTCAACGAAAACTATGGAATTTGATGAATTGGTTCGTTGGGCTTGCTTGGTAGAAGCACTGGAAGTAGTCGGGGGGAAGGAAGATATAGATATTGAAAGTAATAAATGGATTAAACCATTAGCATTTCAAAAATATATTGATGAGCGATTCCACTCAATGAAGCACGATCTTAAAGTTGAAGCTACTCTAGGTAATTTATAATCCTAGCTCTTCTTTCACAGTTTGGATATACTCACTTGACACTTTATCTTTAAACTTGTCAATAACTTCGGTGGTATCTTTTCCAATTTCTTGGAAACCAATCATATAATTTCGGAACCGATCCTCTCTTGTTGGCTTAAACGGAGCTCCTAGTGGTCTTCCAAATCTATGTACCCATCTAAGAAACGGTAGGCATACTGATCGCCGACCCGCGTTGCGGTATTTTTCATGAATATACCCTTCTTCACCCCCAAACCCTCTAAACTTTTTGTTAAAGCCTAACCAGCTATCTTTTCTACATGTAAAGAGTCCAAGACCTTGAGCTTGGATTTCAAATGGCTTCCCGTTAGGGTCATCACCCCTTTTATCTGATCCCCAGACGCCCCACATATCACTACCCCATTTATCTAGATCAAAATGAGTAGCTGTATTTTTCATATCGTCATATAGTAGAGGGCCTTGCAATAAATTACCTTTATCCTTTCCAGCATCATAATAATCTAAAAGCTTTTTTAAGCTCCCCGGGTCAATTAATACATGACAGTCCATTACTAATACGTATTCAGTATTCGCTAATCCAAATATTTTGTGTCTTAAAGAAGTTGCGGAAAATGCATCAAATTCAACATAAGTTAAAGGCTCTTTAATCCATTCAGCAAATTTACGTATCTCTCTTCCTTGTGGTGATTTTGGATTGTTATTAATAATAACAAATTCTAGTCGATCTAAAATTTCTTTATGATACAATCTTAAAGACTGTATTGTAAAATAAAGTCCTTCATAGTCGTCATAAACACAGGTTCCAATAGTAAGTTTTCCCACATTATTAATTACTAAAATTGCAAATTATTGCAATCCGGATCTTCGGGACATATCGTTGTAGTTGTAGTCGTTGGAGCCGGGGTAGTAGTCGTCGTGGTAGTAGTCGTCGTCGTGGTCGTAGTTATTATTTGTTCTTCTATTAAGAAAGGTACCTGCAGCGGTAGGATCGGCGCCGGGTATATAAACACCGGGTCCTCCGGTTCCGGTTCCGGTTGCGGCGGATCCGGCGGATCCGGCGGATCCGGCGGCTGCGGCAGTGGCGGTTCAACAATTATAGTCGGTGGCACCCTGGTTGGAGGAACAGTACATGGGGGCGGTGGAGTTGTGTAGGGCGGCGTCGTATAAGGCGGCGTCGTATAAGGCGGCGTCGTATAAGGCGGAGTTGTGTACGGTGGTGGAGTTGTGTAAGGTGGTGGAGTTGTGTACGGTGGTGTTGTAGGATCATCGTATATTTTAAAATCACCAGACGGTCCACCGTTCGTATAACCACCCGGCCAATTAGACCCGGGTAAATCATTAGTATTCTCTAGACCGCTGGGTGTATCAATGACCTCTTCACGCGTGCTGGGATCTGTGACATCATCGTCCTCCTCCTCTAAATACGGATCAACAAAGACGTCTTTTTTAAGAAGAGGGTCGAGTCCACCGGAGTCAATGTCAATGATGGGACCTTCTTTGGTTTGGGTTGTATCATCCGTTTCCTCGATCTTTGTGCGAGGATCAGTAGGATCGAGGCCACCAGGGTCAATGATGGGACCTTCACTTCCTTCCCCGGCATTTGGATCCCATGGACCGGCCGCCGACATCCGCCAGCCAGATGGCAGCTCAAACGGGTCACTTCCTTCCCCGGCATTTGGATCATATGGGCCAGCCGCTGACATCACCCAACCGGGTGGCAGAATAGGATCAGCAACCTGATCAGGTTGGTACGTTATTGGTTTTGAAGCTGATATTGCTTTATCAATATCAACTGTCTGCAAAACATAACTAGGCGACCCGGCATTATGGCTAAGGCGCTCCATTGCCGCATTAATCTCATTTTGAGTATCGGGGTTCCCATAAAAAGGTCCACCGCCGGTGGTTGTATGAGTCTCAACTAAAATAGGTGTGTTATTAGTGTATATAAATGACGGAGCACTACTATCACCCCTTTCCAATAATTCTTGGAAACTACTCTCTGGTATAGGTAGAGCAATGCTTACAGTTTCAGGATTTGCTCCGCGCTCTGACCGGCCACGGTCGAATGTCATTACTCTTGGAATTGATTTTCTTTCCGCATCAACTGTAACAACATATGAATCCTGTAAAATATAATTATAATCCGTACGTGGTTCAGGAACGGGGTAAATAGCAGTGTTTTCAACCGGTGAATCAAAAATTCCGACACTTATATCCAGACTGCGGTCGCCAATCTTGATTCTTTCAACAATATTTCTAGTTACTCTATTTCCATCTTTATCTATAAAATTTACAACGCCATCGGCACTATCACCCGGATACCGTACGTCCCAATGCTTGGACATTACGAAGTGAATTGGAGACACCATGGTTATTGATTTTTCTGTCGCGGCTCTCCAATTATTCGGATTAAAACCAACTCCACGTTCACTTATACCTGATATATCCAATTTACCGGCAATTGGTAAGTTAGATACTAATAACCTGTTTATGAGTTTTTTAGTTTCAGACTCTGGTTCTGGACTTTCTCTTTGCTGTTGTACAGTTAAAGTGAATATCCGTGTTAGATATACTTGTATATCTTCCAATAACCACTCTGACAACATTCCGCTGGGGTCGTCCTCCACTCCACTGTTAATATCTGTAAGTCTTTGCTGATCAGCTTGTAGTCTTTGAGTGAGTTCCTCCAAACTTAAAGTTGGTAATATACTGTCTCTGAAACTCCTCCTCGCCTCCAACCGTCTTTGGTTTGCAGCATTTAAAAGCTCTTGCCGAGTCGTTTCATTTTGCTCACTTTCAGCTTCCTGTCGTTCTCTTTCTATTCTAGCTTCTTCAGCTATAGCTGCCTTACTCGCGGCGACCGCAGCCGCCTCTTCCTGTAACTGCCTTAATCTAGCCTGTTCTAGCGATTTTTGTTCAGCTTCATAAGCAGCCGCCTTCCTAGCTGCCACTTCAGCGTCACGTATTGCATCGGAAGTCGCTTCACCGGCTTTTGATAATCTACCGGCAGTGGTTGGCTTATCCGGTGTAGCCGCTGTATATAGCCTCCTACCTTGGGTGATCTGCTCCTCTGCTTTAGTTGCTTGCGCTGCTTGTGCAGTTGCTTCTGCATCTGCCTGCGAGCGTGCCGCTTCTGCTTCCGCTTTTGCTGCCTCAGCAGCCGCGAGCGCCTCTGCCGCGACCTCTGCCGCGGCCTGAGCTATGCTTTCCGCTTTTGCCTGTGCTGCTGCATTTGCTGCGGCTCGAGCCGCGGTCTGAGCCGCAGATTCCGCTGCTGTACGTTCCGCTTGCGCAGCCGCGGCATCTACCGCGGCCTGAGCTGCTAATTCTGCCGCTTCTGCTTCTGCCTGCGCAGATGCTTCCGCTTTTGCTGCAGCATCTGCTGCCCTCACCGCTTCCTCCTCCTGTTGTCGAAGTTGATCAACCTGTTCTTGCGAGATTCTAAATTCGTCTTGAGGGTTAGGTATATTTTGTGTTATCCTTTGTGATACAGGCTTACCTTCAACAAATTGCTGTAACGAAATGGTAACATCCATACTACCGTCTTCAGCAACTTGATCTGCAATAAGTGTTAACCCATCAGCATTTATATTTACCCATGGGGTGGGTAACCCCCATACAGAAGCAGGTGTAGTACCACTAGCACCGTCCCAAAGCTCTTCTTTAGTTTGATAATCCTCAATAAAGATCTCAACCTCACCATCAAGCTCTCTAGATACTTGTACATAATCTACATTAACAGTACCTGTTGTGTTTTTAAAAGAGTTTGGAGCTCCACCACCGCCCAGTTGAGGGTAAGCGACAACAGTCACACCAACATCTATTAGTCCAACGTCCGGGCTGCCTAAATTTGAAGCCGCAGGCTCTACCGCGGTAGTTGGCTGATTAGGATCCGTATCCTCTGTGTCCGCGGTTGATGGTCCCGTAACGACCGGAACGACCGGATCAATTGGAGACACCGCACCTGGAGACACCGCACCTGGATTACAAAGCGCTGGGTCAGGTGGCACCTCATATGGGCCAGCCGCTGACATCCGGATCTCAGGCTGCACCTTATATGGCCCGGCTGCTGACATCCGCCAGCCGGGTGGCAGCTCCGGTTCACTTCCTTCCCCGGCATATGGATCATATGGGCCAGCCGCTGACATCCGGATCTCAGGCTGCACCTTATATGGCCCGGCTGCTGACATCCGCCAGCCGGGTGGCAGCTCCGGTTCACTTCCTTCCCCGGCATATGGATCATATGGCCCGGCCGCTGACATCAGCCAGCCAGGTGGCAGCTCCGGGTCACCGCCATTCACGGAATATGGATCATCTATTGGCATTATGCTGTTATACTAGATACGGTAGTATATGGTTTATCTGGCAATGTGCATAAACTTGGAGTTAATACGGTTTCTGTGAGTACTTCACTTCCTTCATAACCTTCAACGTGAAAATCTCTCAGAAAGAAGTCTTTCGCGCTTAGTGAATATCCACCTGCAGCTGCAGGTGTAGTTGAAGAAATTGGAGTGCTAAATGCAAATCCACAATAGATATTATCTAAATTAGATAACGTACTATATCTAGACCCCATGTCAATTGCTGTTAGCAGAGTATACGTAGTGGTATTACTATCTCTTGAATCAATATATAGTGTTCTGCCCAAATTAACATATCTAAATCGTAATGTTCTATATGTATCAGTAGATATAGTACTAAAACTAGTAGATATAGAAGATAAATGATTATAAGCCAATACATTATGTAAATAGTCACGAACTACAATTGACTCTCTTAATAGCTGATTCGGCTTTACACCTGGACGATCGTCTCTCCCAGTTAATGCATAACGCCCGGTTGAATCAAAACCAACCTTTACTAACATACCGCTTAATACAGCACCTTCTAGAAGAACTGTAGAATCGCCTTCAGTCTTTAATACTTCTGGTGTTTCCGTTAATAACGCATGCGCAGATAATACAAATTCAGGGTCCTGATCACCGAGATATTGCCCAGGTAGAGTAGATATTGGTTGTACGAGATTTGTTAAAAAGGTTGAAAATCCTAGTTCATAGTTATGAAATTGAGCTGTTGAGCCAAAACTTGTACTAGGTAATTTATACTGAAAGGACCACGTAATATCATAATTCGAATTAAACGCTTTTTTAGACTCAACAAACGTATAATACCTTGCTAAAGAAGGTAATGATATATCAGACGGAAATCCTGCTAATGCTGCCATATATATATTTAATTACTCATTCCTTTATAAAAAGACAGGTTAGAGAATTTGTTTTCTTAATCTGCGTCTTGAATGCTAAATCATATCCAAGTTTCCCTAATTCTATGTATAAAGTCTTAAAATGTTTAAAAGGGACATTAAGAAGAACACTATCCAACTCGCTATCATATATAACGTAGTCGGAAAACTCTTCACAGAGTGCACCAGCTCTGCAAAAACTTGCATTCATACAAGTATTTATTCATTATCGAATACTTGTATAATTTTATTAATTTTTTGAATTAAAATAGAATTATCTGCCAGTAGTTGTTCTTGTTGTGCTGTAAAAGACGTGCAGTTAGTTAATATCTGTTTTAATGAAACAAAATCTTCAAAATCTAGACCTTCAACTATAACCTCTTCCATACTGTAGTTATATTATTAGTACTATAAAGCAACTAGTTCCATTCAAACACTACAATTCCAGTGGTAGGTACAGGCCCGGATGGTTTTTTACTATGTGATCCTTGACCACCGCCATATGCTGGACTGTTACCGTAAAAACCTGAACCACCCACTCCTTCTTCTTCGCCACTATCGTCTGTATCTACATAACCGACGCCACCTACTAACGATATTGTTTCTGTTGGTAAATAAAGACTGTCAGCAATAACCGGTGTAGGTGCAGTAGTTGAATTGTACAAACCACCTTTAGCTCTAACTAATGGCGCTGTCGGATATCCGCCGGGTTCGTATATATAACTAGACTTTCCACTAGTAAACCCTACCGGTGGAGCACCTACAACAACTGGGAATTGTGTACCTGGAGGTGCAGAGAGATAGCCAATTGCTGTTGATCCAGCATTACCACTTCTGCCTTTTCCAGGAGAGCCAGATCCAGTTACATAAAACTTAACGTACGAAATGCCATTTGGCATTGTAAATGTATGTGTTACACCTTCTGCATTAAAAATTCGAATTCCGGGCTGAGGTCTTGTTATTTGTATTGTACCGCTAAGTGGGTTAAAAGAAGCATCAGTTTTATTTTCCGTTACACCTGATCCTGATGTAATAGTCGCAGATAGGTTTTTCCCGACAGTTAATGTAGGGCTAGTTACACCTCCAAAGGCTTTAATAATAAACGACATTCCTATAGCAGAAACACCAGGGCTGCTTGAATGAGCTGTTGTTACCCCTACTAATGTACTGTTAGCAGGCGATGATCCCTCCATCCATCCATATAATGCAGTACTACTCAGATTTGGAAGAGTAAATGTATTGGCAGAAAAATCTCTTCCATATTTGCCGCCTGTTGCAGTAAGAAGTTCTGAATACGTTACAGCATCAACAGCCTGCCCATTACAATTTAACCAACCATACGGCGCAGCTGATATCGGACACGCATACGGCATAATAGTTCCAATTGGAACCAAAGCCGCTGTAGTTGGAGCTACCGGTGAATATACTATTTGAGGTACTTGCCAAGCAAGTTGAGCCTGCCCTGCGCCATCCGTTGAACTGTAACCTAGGAATGTTTTAGCTTGCGGTGATGTTGCTGGAAAAGTATAATCGATTGAGTTAACTTTTAACTTTGATGGTAACGAAAGATAACTGGTAAGACCTGAGTCCCTTTGAATTATACCGTCTATGCTAATTCTAGAACTTAATGCTACCTTATTAGACCCATCAAGAGTTAATGAGCTTCCTAATGCATTAGTAGATATATTTCCTGCGGATAATGTACCAACAGTAATTTGATTAGCCGCGTTAATACTAATTGTTGTATCTCCGGCGCTTATTAAATTCGATACTGTTACCCAGTCTGAAGCTGCAGCTCCTGTACCGGTAACACATACTTTTATTTCATGGTTATCTGAATCATAACCATAGTCTCCAGTTAATACAGGTGCTAAAGTAGTTAAATTAGCTGCTCGCCCGGCCCACTTGTTTCCAACAATTACCCCACCTTTTGTTGTACCATCACCGACAAATAATCTCACCGTATCAGTCGTCATCCCAAGCTCACCAGTCTCGAGGGTAATTTGTTGTCGATCATAATTAGTCCCTCTCCTAACAAGGAGCTTTAACAAGGTATTTTCTAAAATTTCTATGGCCATATGTTTTAATATTTAGTAGCTAAAAACAGGTATTGCAAATCTATCAAACGTTTCAGTACTCTCTTCACTTCGTACGTCGCCGGATAACGCCATTGTAATAAATCCTGCAGAACTTAATTTAATATTATTTCCGGCTGAAGTTAGTCCTTCACATATTTGCTGTGAATATTTACCACCGAAATTATTTTCAACCTGGTTAGGAGCTCCATTAAAGATATTTAAAACAGGATCTTCAGCGTATTTTATAATAAAGTTAACACCTGAAGCACTTAAAGTTGTGCCTGGTGTTGGACCAGATAGACTACCATCAGTAGCACTTAAATATAAGGTTTGTGTACCGGTTGTAATAGCGCCGTTAGCACCATATAATAAAACATCACCACCGGTGAGGTTTGGTACTTTAAAGTCGGTCATATTTGCACCGCCGTAAGTAGTTCCGATCTTATCAAATAATTGTCTATATTCCGGTCGAGCTGTTGCGTTAAGACTGTGTCCGTTGCATAATAAATACCCAGCTGGGGGGAGTGTAAACGCTTGTGCATGTGGTAGTATCGAACCGATCGGAACACCGTCACCCGCTCCACTACCTGAAAGACCGGTAGCAGTAATGACATCAAATACAGAGCTTTTAATTTCAGTAATTAATCCTTTGTTCGTGTCTAAGAAAGGCATCTCCATAAAGGCAGATGTAGCTCCATTTAATGTTACTGTACCGTTGTCATTTGTAATAAGTGCACCATCAACTGACTGTAATACAGCTTCTAATTTATTTGTTGCTGTGTTTACTTGTAATCCGCCGCCTAACCTACCATCTGTTGTTGAGGTACCATCTCCAGGTCCGGCCCATGATGAAATACTAACATTCATCGCCCCAACATCTTTGAGCTCTAATTTATTATTAGTATCAAATTTAAATTGCTGCTCATTAATACTTAAAGCTAATTCTTCACCATCCCCACCCTTTAATCCGCTAGATGCTGGAAATAAGGCCTTTATCTCTCTTTTAGTTATAGAGTTTTGCTTTGGTGTTAATCTCCCGTCTTTACCAGGCGCGCTAGATAACTGTAAATAATCAGTGTTAAATGCAACATTTACATTACCATTAACAGCAGATAATAGAGCATCCCCAAAAAACGTTCCACCTAAATATTCTGCATCAATTGCGTTTTTTGATAGCGTAAGCTTATTATTGGTATCAAATTCGAGGAATGCACCATCTGGAACTGATCCTATATAACTCCACCCTGATAAAGTGTTTGTATATGCCCTCCCGGTTGCCGATGCGCCGGAGAGTATATATAGCTTGTTTTTCGCGTAACCAATATCACCAACCTGTAAATATGGTGACTCACTAACCGCTGGGCCTAAACTAGCATCAGCAGCAAAAGGACCCACATTTACGTTACCAGCTACCTTACCACCGTAAGTAGCCCCATCACCGACAAATAGTCTTTTTGAATCTAGGGTATAACCTACTTCACCTTGATCCAATACGATCTCCTTTCGTTGGTCATCAGTACCTCTCCTAACTTTTAATTTTACTATAGTAATATTTGCCATAATTTTATGCTATTCGTCGCCATACGTACGCACCATACGACGGCGGAATGTTATTGTGTTTTGTTCCATCACCTACAGCTGTAGACGGCTTAATATTAGATGCTCCTTCATTTACAACTACTTGTTCATCTCCTTTTGTTACCACTGTTGCTGAACTTTCATTAGTAGCTAATTCCCCAGCTGTAGCCTGGCCTAAATCAACAGCACCTAACTCCCTACAAAATGTATATGCATCAAAATCCCATTGCGCTCCAGCCCCTCCAGGAAATTCACTTGCCACAAACCGTGTTTCACCGTTCCATAATCCAATCATTTCCTTATAACCATAATCCGGATTTTCTAGGTACGCGGCCCTTTGAATTGCAGAATAAGTAGCAGCAGATCCTAGTAAGAAATTAAGATCTAATGTTCTTCTTATAACATCCTGTGGGTCGCTAGGGTTATTTGTTCTGTTTCCAAAATCGTTATTCCAATTCCATCCACTAGCAGCTCCAAGTTGATTTCTTCGCCTCTGCTGCTGTGCCCATGCTTGTGTTGAATTTGTTGTACCAGCGCCAGTAGCAACAAAAACTTGCCCGTTACCTACATTAGAACCGGTCGCGACAAAAACATCATCAGCTCCAACATTAGTGTCGTGCCTATGCGGCGGTAAGTTTGCAATAGTAAGTTCTGTCATATACTCACCAGCTAGATTTCCAGATTCTTCTGTGTTTTCGTAATCAGTACAAAATTTTCTAAAATCGTTATTTTTATCCGTAAAATCTCCAACACCTACTAAAAATCTACCCTGTGCAATTTGCTCCCAAGTAGTCCCTGCTATTCTTGTTTGTGGGTTAACGTTATCTAGAGTTAATTGTATACACCCGACAGGAAAAAATGCTGTTAACCATTCTGTAGGGTTTTCAGCAAACCCTTCCGGGTATATGTAATTATTAATTACTACTCTATTACCACTTAATTGTAACCCGGTAGAATTACCAGCTCCATCAAACACTTGATTTAACGAGTCTCCTAGCTCTGACCCACTTAAATGGAGCAAAGAAGTATAAAAATCAGATATAAATTGATTTGTTAAACTCTCCGGCATATTACTATTATTTATGTCACAATTTGAAAATACTATCCAATGTTGACATTTCCTTCCGTTTGACCGTATATTATACCACCAACAATTCTAACACCACTACCGCCTCTAACTCTTATTGAATAACCGCCTTTGCCGCCTTTATAAGTATCCCCGGATTGCGTTGTAGACCCGCCTGGCGCGCCCCAACCGCCGCCACCTGCACTAAATCTATTATACCAGCGACGGTTTGCGATTGAAGGGTAGCCCGATCCAGACCTATTTGTTGTTTGTACAGGGTATTTTTGAAAAACACCAGGTAGGCTTCCAGATCCACCTCTAACGAGTCCAGATCTATGATTATAGCCATCCCATCCCGTGGGTGATACATATGAAATGCCGTTATATATTAAATCGCTTCCACCACCCGGTTTATTAATTCGAGCGGCGACATAAGGTAAACCTGGCGCGCCACCTACTATGCCGTTTGCTCTCCAGTGAGGCCCTACATGAAACCGCGGCCCGCGGCCGAAGAAATTGCCATATTTTCTATTTGACGTTAGCGTATACCCAGAGAGCCACCCGTAGTATGGCTCACTACGATTATAAGCTGTAATATATGTTTCAATACAACGTCTACTCAGGCGTCTTCCAGTACATGCTATATCTACCGATCCATTTTCACCTGGAGGTATATTACTCCACGCCGGCCCGCTTTCACGACCTTCTTTTAAATTACCACTTAAATCTAGTGCACCAAATTCAGCACCAAAAATACCGCCTGTCCCTCCACCATATGCTGTAGGTGTTAGTATGCGACCCCCACCGCCTCCAGTGCCTTGAGGATTTACCCCTCTCCACTCCCTACCACCAGCTCCGGAGCCACCAGCTTCACCACCAATTCCAGGTAATAGTACGTAAAGTGGTCCCCACCCAACAGTAACAATATCACCAGCTCGTTTAAATTGTTGTAAAGAATGCGCACTAACAACTGGGCTAAAGAAACGACCAGCGCCGCCGGGTTCACCCGGAGCGCCGCCTGCGCCACCGCCGGCCGTAGTTGGTGCATTGACCTCTTTCCATCTATCAACAACACCTAAATGCCCATCACCATCGTTAGTATAAAGAGATCGACCTATACCGTGGATTGGGCTAGTACCGCCCCAGCCTCCACCGGCCCCTCCTCCTCCACCAGACTTATCTCCATCATATGCGCTTGCTCCGCCTCCTCCACCACCACTTATACCACCTTGTGTGTTGTCAATTATAATTTCAGAATTACCAGTAACCAGTATAGCATCTCCACCATCTTGTCCAGATCGATTAATACTCCAATAGCTACCTCCATTACCACCTCTACCCATAATGAACCCTTTATTTATTAACTCTAAACCACCAGGAAAATGATCTACGATCATTGCTGGTACCTTATCGTCACTTGGGTCGTCTGAATATATATAAACACCATTATCGATAATTACTCTACATTTAGACTGCCCATCCCACCCGTTATCTGTAGCCCACTTATTTAAATTAAATACCTTATTTTTAGTAGATATTTTGTTACTAGAAATAGTTAACTGATATGGTAGATTATCACCCGGTCTTTGGTCTGGTGATAAATTATCATGATAATTAAGAGGTACACGTTTCCAAAAGTAAACCGGGAAATTAGGTGGTATATTATTATGTCTTACAGATTGACCAGTAGTTGTCGATTGTACAACTTTTGAACTAGGTACTAAACCGTAATATAAATTCTCACCGGCTACTGCTTGCCCTACCGTGGCGTTTAACTCTTTTAATCGGTTAACCCCATCAAGAGCTTTAGCTGCCTCATCCAGTCCTAATATATCGATAATAAAATCACGCGCTTTAATTAATTCTCTATCCGGAAACCTACCTGGATGGACTCTATCTGAGGATCTTGGGTCATAAAAAGACCGGTCTATGTAGTATTCTACGCCATTGTATTCCCATTTTACACCAACCGGTCTAGGACTAGATCCAATAAATTTACCAGACACATTTAAAATACCACCCCACCCTGGGCCTCCAGCGGCCGGTGGAGCCCATCCTGCTAAAGTTTGATTTCCAAACCTAGGATTAAAATCAGCATCAGTATATACTTTACCGGTTTTATGATTTTCTCTAATTATAAAATCTCTGTAGTGTTCAGTATCACCGTATGCAGTATTGTATTGAAACGCTTCAATTACATTACTATCTAAGTACCGCTGGTCATCTGTTACTAGCTGCTGCGGGTTTAAAGTGTCACCAAAATAAAATATAAATGCTACATTCGTTCCTTCGCCCTGACTTTGCTCTGGTACTGCCTCTGTTTTAATATCAGTTGTGTGAGTATGCGTAGGTAGGTCTTCAGCATCAACACCAGCTCTAAATTCACCAGCTAGATCTCCGTTTTCTAATCCTGCACCTGTTCTTTCTTTATTACCAGCAGTAAAAGTAAAACTATTATTATTTTTATCAGTACCGGTTCCTACACCAACAGGAAATAACCCTTGTGACTCTAAAACCCACTTTGTTCCTGCTATTTTAATTCCAGGGTTTTTAAAATCAGTAGTTAGGATTATACTATTAATTGGAAAAAAAGCATCTAACCACTCTTTTTGATATGACCAACCTTCAGGTTTGATATAGTTATTCACTACAACCCTATCACCGAGAGAGCTTAAAGATAGACCAGTTGTGCCCCCGGCGCCATCATATATTTGAGCTACACCAGGCTCTGGTGTAAACACATTATAAGGACCTGCTGTGGACCATAGCTCTGTTACAGTATTAGTTAACCAAGAAGCAATACTACCACCACTTACATGTAAAAGTGATGTGTATTGATCTGCTATACGTTGTTGTGAAAGACTGTCCGACATACTTATATATTTATTTTAGTAATCCAGACCTCCACCGTCTGGGTTTAGTTCTTCAAATTCAGCGTCTCCTAAGACAATATTACCGAAAAAATCATCATCTGGTGAAGCTTCTAACTCATGTGATGTGTCTGTTATACTGTTTAAAACTTCTTGTTGTAAGTTAAATAACTGATCTATTACACGTGCTACAACGCTATAATCCACTGCTTCATTTTCATGAAACTCCATGTCTCTAAAATTAATATCTGTACCTTTATAAGTGGTGTAATCTCTTAATACAGGTATACCATCAGAGACGGTTTCAGCAGGTATAACACTAAGATTTAAAAATATTTTTACTGTATCTTTAATAATATTTTGAATTTCACTATTTAAAGAGCTTCCTAAACTAGATTCACAACTAGTTATTTTTTCATATAAATTCTCAAGATCTAAGGGCACGAAGTTTTGATACAGTAAGTTACTTTCTTTAAACAAGTATATACGACCAATAGTATGCAGTAAGAAAAATAAGTCTGTTTCATTCTTAGCAACGAGGTAATTTATATAATTAAAATAGTTAGATCTTAATGTATTTGAATTAAACTTTTTCTGTATCAAATTAAATCTCTCACCTGTATTATCAAAATACATATCAGGTAAATAAAGCAAATTTTCAGGTGAAGCAAACCCAGCAACCTGCGTTGGATTTGATATAAATCTAGTCGAAATAAACCCCTTATCGTTTAATATAAACATATTAGAGTCGTTTTGCGAAAAATATACATCTATATCTTCTTCCCTCGCCGCAAAACCGTAGTTAGGCCTATACCGGCGGACGATTTTTGGCTTTAATTTAGGTCCTAAGTTAGTTATATTTTCTGCATTAATATGGTATAATAAAAATACATTAGAATTCCCATCCGAAACACTGTTAATCTTTTCTGGGTCATTATTAGCCAATCCACCGGCATTTGGATCTATATCTTGAACAGCCATCTCACCGGCTCCTGGTTCTGTTAAGATCAATATAGAATCATCCGTATCTCTTATATCAAATGCAATTATTTCCTCGTCAGCGTCTATCGTTGTTATAGTTTTAATTAATTTATTCGAATATTTGTTTCTAATAGCAATATAAGATATGGTTTCAGTTTTATCTGATAAACTGTTAATTTCTTCTTCACTTAAAATATCTTCATCAAAAGTTCGAACACCACGAACAGGGGGCAGCTCTTCTATTTCAACACCAGGTCTTGGAGCCCCGAGAGGTATTATTTCATTATATCGATACCCTAATAAATCCTTACCTATCTTTACTACCTCGTCTATAATTTGCTCTTGTATTTCAATCCTGTCAACCAGTTTTAATTTTTTACAAGGATTAACAAAACTATTATCATATAAATTAAGCTGTATTTCATTCGTACCAGCAGACAAGCTATAAAGTATATCGGTTGAATTATCGTATGTGAATCTAGTAGAACCTTTAAATAAACTTTCCCCGGTATCCTCATCCGGTGTAATAGGTATAAAATTACTATTTTTTACAAAACTTCCAGAGAACGTGTGAGCAGCTGTTGGTGTGGTAGTAAAATAAAAATATGTCTCATCATCGTACACAAATAAAGTGCTATCAATTGTGTCATCCAATACATTAATACCGGGTACCTTATCGATAAAGCTAAAAGGATCTATTTGAATGGGAAATAGATTATCTTTAGCCATTTTTGTGTCATCATTTCGTATATCAAACTGACCACTAGATAGCCCTAAAAAATATGCATTTCCATCTGATGCAGAATTTTTGAAATTTAATAAATCCGTATTTGAGGTAATATTTAATGCATATAAATTTAAATTGTTTTGATTTAGTATGCCTAAGTTGGTTTCAATAAAAGACTGATCGACAACACTTCTAGGTGAAACAACAGGCTTTGTTAGTATATTAGACTCAACAATTGGTGTTGCTGTTCTATCAAATTCTAACTTCTCTAGTACACAGTTAGCATAAAAAGTATCTGATGATTTTAAAATCTTTGAAGATGTTGAGAAAGTTTTACCGGTGTAAGCAACACCGTCTCTTACATTGACAAACCCAGAGTAGGGAATCCCGCTTAAAGTAAACGAACCAGTAGTGGTGTATTTAAAGTATTCAATCATTTCTTGTAATCTATAAAATTGATATCGCTAATGTTTGCTGTCTTAGGTATTGAATTAGGTATATTAGATAAAATAATATTTCTAACCTCATCTCGGATACTTTCATTAGTTATATTTAAATTCTTAACGTTAATATCAACAACATTACTCTTATGCTTTAGATTTGTGTTAATAGAGTTAACTAACGTTATAGTATCTGTTAAGTTTCTCATACCACATGGTAATGATATTGTAATGTCTTGCACATTATTTAAATTAGAACTAAACAAAAATGCTAATTGTTCATTTTCACTTAAAGGCTCTAGAGCTAAATATAAATTATCAATAGCAACCGTATCCTCTTGATCAAGAGCCGCATTTCGTAGTACTTCTATTTTTTGCTGCACATTGTCAGCGTCGATGTAATATACAAATATATCACCGAAAAGAAGTCTTTTAGTGTACATCTGATATGCGTTAATTTCAAATTCATAGAATTTAATTGAATTTAAATATACCTTACCAATTCCTTGGACAGCATCAAAAGATAAAAATACATTATTCTTTTCAAATAAATCGATTTCAAAATTGTACTCAAATGTTGTTTTAGCTATTCTTGCTGATAAGCTGAGACCCTCTGTGCTGCTATCAAAAAATCTATATATAAATTTACATTTTTTTCCATTTTTTTCAAATCTAATGCCGCCATGAACAGCGTTATATTCTGACTCTATATGAAAATCATCAGTATCATTTTGTATAGTAAATCCTAATCCAAACCCACCATTTTTATTAATGGTTGAAAAGTAATTATTTATTTTCCTATTTATTGATGACGTATCACAAAAGTTTGTAGGTGATTTTGCCACAAAATCATCTTTTGATATTCTAACATACTTATACCTCTTTGAAGGTTCAAAAACTAAGTCACTCTTTTTATCAAAATAAAACTTTTTAGTTACAGAAGTCTTTAAACTCGAGTTAGTCATTATTAAATTCTCCACCGTACCATCATAGGTAACATTAAACGCTGGAACCCCGTTAAGAGCATTTTCCTTTGTAGTAACATCCGGGTAAAAATATCTATCAACCCATGTTCCACGCTCACCTATGCCACCGGACAACCAAGTACAGAGATAAGTTACATTTTCACTCTTAACAGTGTTATCATCTAAGTTATATACCCTGTCCGCTAAATCCGGTGTTTTAAATGCAAATGACCCGCAATCTGCAAACTTAGTATCGTTAATGTTTATTTTATCAAAAGGTTGAAGTGATGAAGGTGTCGTAAAGTATGTAGTACCTGGTGTTATAACCAAATCGTAGTTATTGTATACATAGTTTAATGCTAGCGTTTCATTCTCTTCACTATCCACATCGGTAAAGATACTTGTATATGTTCTTAAATCTTGTGAAAAAATAGTTGTTTCAGATGTGGATAATAAATTATTTGAAGAGGTAAACGAATCTTGTGTATTAACTATATTCTTTAGATTGAGAAAATTAAACACTAGTGAATCACTATTACTTGAGCTGTAAAGCAGGTAATTTGATGGGAGGTTAAAATCACTATTACTATCTTTTACTTTACCGGTATCATCATATGTAATATATGAAGCATTATATGGTGATGGTACAGATAAATTTAACTCTTGATCAATTTTTATATTATATGAATTAATAAAAAATGCGTTGTATCTATTAGCTGGATCGAGATATGTTGCTACTACTTCTACACCGTTACTATTAATAGCATACTGATTTTTTGTAGCATCGACCTGTTTTGTGGAATACAGGTTGATGTAACTGGTATTCAGGTACTTTGATAAATTATAATTTAAATTAAACCCGGATAGGGGTAATTGACTCTCAGCAACAAATAGTACGTTACGTGTCTCTGTAAACTCAGTACCGTCCTCTACTACAAGGTAATATTTAAAGTTATTTTTGCGAGTAGCTACCCTACATGTAAAACTATCTATCAGTTCAATCTCGAAAACATCACCACTTATTGGACTAATGTCAGCTGTTCCATAATTTACAGCTTCATAAATTTTATTTTCAAGTTTAAAGGTACTTAAAGAAGCAGCTTTAAATTTACAAAATGCAGTGCCACTAAACCCAAAATTTAATGAAGTTGAATATTTACCTGGTTTTATGTTTGGTGAATTGTATGTAGTTACATCATCTAGAAGAAAACTATCCGTAAGATAAAAATTAGTATAGTTTAGATTTTTAAAACTTTGTGAACCAGATAGTGCTTGAACAAAATTTATTTTAAACCCCCCGTTAAAAGTCCTAGGAAATTGATCTAATTCAATATTCATCGGGCAAAAGCTAGCCTCTGCTGAGCTAAGTGCACTTAGACTAGATTTTACTAAAGATCCCATTAACAATATTTATGCTGTGTCTTCTTTATAAGATTTGTTATTGACCACCTCCGCTGTCCGAAGCTGCACCAGCCCCGCCACTTGCCGGGTCTTCTTTATATATTTTATTATCTAATTGTACGAGGAAGTCATCTTTTTTAGTAAGTAAGGTAAATCGCGAAGTATTATATTTATCATTCAAAAGATCCACACCAACTAACTCCATATCCTCTACAGCTTGGTAATATCCTTCAGTTCGTATGTTCATCGGAGCGCTTAATGTTGTCGTTTCACCGGTAACATACCCAATGTTTATTTTTAACACAACATATTTTTTTAATGCATAACTAGAAGGTTCATATATATGATGGTAATTATCAGTTAGATATTTTGGTGCCACGCCTTTATTAATTTCAGGGTAAATAGAATCTTTTGTGTAATCACGAAAAACCGAAACATCTGGTTCTAACACTGCAGTACCATCACCCCAGTCGATTGCTAGATAGTTAGGAAAGGTACCGGTATAGACATCTACCAAATTTAATGCAAACTTTGTTACATCAAAGAGATCAATCGCTTCATAAACCTTTGATGCTCCGGTAGTGGTAGTGGATATAGAAAAAGTATGAGTGTTCATAGTATTAAAGCCGCAGCAGATAGAGGTGATGGTGATACATACGTCGCCGTTAATGATGGTATGGCTGAAGATAAAACAAAGTTCAAATTATTCAGATTGCGTGTGTTAGAGGCAGATTCCGCAAAAGTAAATGTAAACCTACTGTTGTTACAGACATAAACTTCAGAATTTAAAAATTTAATATCATCTACGTATTCAAATAGATAATTAAACAGCACCGGCCCTTTGTTTTGATCTTTTAGTATAACCCCCAAGTTAAATTGCTCGTTATCGCTACTATACGTTAACAAGGGCTTGCTACACTCTATATAAGCAGCATCGCCCCCTGTTAGATTTAAAAATGCAGCAGAAGACACTGCTGGGTTACCTGTTGTAGGAAATATTTGTACACTCTTATCATCGATGTAACTATACTTGTAAATTTCTGGGTAAAATCTATCTCCCTTATATCCTAGCTGGTCTCTCGCCATCCTACAGTAAAACACATCATCCTCTACCTTTAACCTATTACTTACTTTATCAAAAAAGTTTGTATTTATAGTGAGAGAATTAGTAAACGTTCCTGGGCTAACAAACCTTTCGTCTTTATATGAAGTTCGCTCAACAACTAAATAACCACTGGTTTCAATAAACAACGTGCTATAAAAAATATCAAAATTAGTTACCGCGGAAGAAAGTTCGTTACAAACTGCGGTGTTGTATTTTGTAGAGAGATATGATAACCACTCTGTAAGCTCTTTTACAGCAGGGGTATTCCACGCTGTATTTGTATTCTTTAAATAAATTTTGCCTAGGTGGTCTTGCTTATTAAAGAAGCTTTCTTTTGCTGATGTTACATTAGATATTGTAGTTTTAGAATCTACATTTGCGTTATACTCAAAACTCTCTTCATTAGGCGTGTAGTTAAATACTATATTATCTGTGAACCGCATTCCGTCATAGTTTTTAACATCATTTCCGGAATTACCAGAGCCACCAGATAATCGTACATCATAAGTAAAATTACCTGTTAAATCATCTGTCCATGTATCTGTAGGATCACATAATGCTGTGAATAAAGTTTTGCCGGAGTCGGCATCAACATTAAAGAGACCTATTCCGGCTTCTACTAAATCTGAAAAATAAAACTGGTCACTACTAGTTGCGTAGGCACTTAACTGAGAAATGTTTAAGTCTCCAACTCGAGTGGCACTTACAGGGTCTGTAAGAAACTCCGAATCAGAAAATTTAAAATACGCCCCTTCTTTAATATCTGCATCTAGAGTCATAGACTCAGGCCGCCCATAATCTACTTCTAGGTAGTTTGAAGGTTTTTGTAAAGTTTGATAGGGGTTAAAATACCTAGCGAATATATTATATGCAGAGGTGGGAAAGCTTAACCAAGTGCTTGGAGTATCAGGTAGTAAACCGGACGGGCCTCTACCGGTAAAACCATTAGTAAATGTTGATAGGCCCGATCTTATAGTTTCGGAATACGTTGTCGTATCAGTTGTTTTATAAACAAAATTATAGCCCTCGCCATACAGGTCATCAAAAAATTGATAACCGTTTAATAACAAGCTTTTTATTGTTTTCGGATTTTCTTGTACAATGTTACTTCTGTAATAATTGTAATCTTTTACTAAACCAAAGATATTTCCAAATAAATCCTTTTTACTATCATTTATATATCCTTGATCAAAAAGATAAGATAAGTCGGTGTTTAAATTCCTATCTTGTCCAATTTCAGAATTATAACCTATAAAAGCAGTACTATCTCTATCAGTATTAGGTTGATTAACTGCAATTCCTTTACTAGCATTATTAATTGATCTAGAGGTATCAATAATAAAAGTTAATACGTTTTCTGTATTTGTAAATAAATTTGGATCCGGAAATATATATAATTGGTTAGGCGGGTAGGTCTTTTTAGTAAAGAATTTTAACCGCCGGCCTTCAATAGTTACGATTGAAGAATTTTGTGGTCTAAAGAACCCTAAATCTCTCTCACTTACAACTTCACCAGAAAACACTGAAGCTGTAGAAGGGAAGTCTTGATTTAAAAAATTAGCATATGGTTTTTCTGCTTTAAATAAAATAGGAGGTAAATTATTTTCATCCAATTCTGGCTTTCCATTTTCATCTGTGGCTAGATAATAAAAATCAGCCCCCATAAATTTTTCTGTTAGCTTCCGCTTATTATTAAACAGAGAATCGTCTGTAACATTAAAATCTAAAGTCTTACGACCTTCTTTAAGTGTAATTAAATCCTCACCAACATTAGCAAAAACCTGAGTAATTAATGACTCATCATCAGTTAAAAATATATTATCTTTTGGTAACCCAGCCGGATCATAGCTTTTAAAGGTTTTACCGTAGTCGCCTGCTTTTGGAGACCTGTTAAAGTACTGTGAAAAATTATCAAAATACTCTGTTAGTGAGATTGATAAATCTCTTTTAATCTTTCCTATATCATAGTCTTTTGCAGCTGTGCTACGATTTTCGAGAAAGTTAATAACAAGATCTATAGCAGCGCGCTCTGCACCTAATGAACTACCCTTTACTTTAGCTTTTGTAGTAGCATAATGAAGAGTTTGGCGCTTTTTCTTATAGTATGAAATAATGTCTCTTATTTTACTACTATAAAAGGACATTGCGATCTCCATATCATATGGATCGGTAAAATCTAACTGTGTAAGAAACGTTCTTTCTGCATTAGTAGAAAAATTTAAAGTAATGTCTTTTAAAAAATCACGATACCGTTCGATAATTATATCCTTATTATCCTTAGCTTGATTATTCGTCTGAATATTCCACCTATTAAGATAGGTGTTATAAAAGTCTGTTAAAGTTTCTGGTTGGTAAGATTCACTTACCGTTTCAATAAACTGAACAAACGAAAATGGTGTAAATTTATCTAACGCATCATCATGTTTTACATTAGGATTAGTTATAGATAAATCTACTTCAGGAAAGCCTGTAACAATAGTATCCATTAAACATATTTATCTCTAGAACAGAGATAGACTACTAAATAAGGAGTTTCGAATCATAACATCAAATACGTTATTAGCTCCTTCGAGGGCGCTAAGCGGGGTATTATAATCTAATGTTGTTAATCCATTGGAATAGTCGATTAAACCACCCTCGATGGTGTTATCGTACGTTGCAGATAGACTATAAAATTTGTAAAACTTATCTACATCTGTAATACTAGCATAAGTTGCTGGTAATACTAAAGGCCACCCCCAATATGGGCCACCGCTAGTTGCAGGTGTCGCTGTAGTATTAAAATTACTAAGCATATAAGTCTGGAAATTACCAGATTTAGAATATGAAGCTCCACTTAATGCAGATATTGGCTGATAAGTATTCAGTCTTGTATATGTGTCACTAAACTTTTCATACGCTACAATGTCTGTGCCGGCAGACACTTCGTAAGTTGATGTATCAAGTAATGCACTTAGATTTTTTCCATAAGTTGTTTTTGTTGTATGTCCTTTGGGGTTGTAGTTTTCATCAAATTTATTTTGTGTACCTCTAAATTTGTTATAATTCATACTGAGCACACTCATTAACCTATCCACTAATTCAGGTTGTTGAGCTAAAGATCGATCAAACACGATCCCTTCGTCATCGGTTAGATCAGCTAAATTAATAAGAGAATTAATATCACAATAATCTATATCGCTAGTGTTTGATGTAAAGTTTTGAATTCTTTCCCAAATCTTCTTTCCTAAAACAGTATAACTACTACTAACGTTACCAAATATAGTTCCAATAAAATCAGTAAATAAGATATCCTTATCTAATAAAATTTCCTGGAACCGTAAATCCTTTATTGTTTGTTCAAAATCAAATTCTTCATTTTGCTTATATGCTTCGTAATAGTTTTTTGGATAACAAGTAAAAGCTGTATAGCCGGTTACTGTATTAGTTGTAGAGGTCGCAGTATTTTCATACGGACATTTTGCACTAAGTGTTAAGTACGCAGGCTCAGCAGAAAGTGAAGCAAGAGTATTATCATTAAATGTTAAGAGACCTCTATACCAAAATGTTGTATCAAAAGAAGATAACGTAGCGCTTAAGCTTTGAATTGTATAATGTGATGCAGATACTTTAACACCACTTACACCCGGAATTATTTGTGGTGTTTTACCTGATAACAACGAAAAGGTTGGTGTTAAGTGACTAGACAAGGACTTCATTGTATAGTAATCCTGATTCTTTGGTGAAAGAATAAATGGTATACCCAATCCTTTGTACTGAACTGGAGATACAGCAAAGGTAGCTACACTGTCACCTTCTCCTGGAATACCATTTGAGGTGATTGCTATACTACTAAGAGTTTGAGCAGAAGTTGCGCCAACTAAAGATGATAGTGTAATAGTAAAGTTGTTGTTGTAGTTATTATTTTTATAACCAGTAGTGCTATTAGAGAATATATTATCTCTATCCTTAAAGAAAGATACGTTAATAGTGTTGTAAGGTGCTTTTTGTCCGTCAGTCTTAAAATATACTACTTGATCTCCCGAGCTTCCTACATTAATACTTGATATATGCGTGCTTAATGAGTTTACTATTGCAAACGCACTCGGGCCTTTACCACTAGTGTAATTATTACCACTTAACCGCACATATATGTTTGCAGAAGAAAGAGAAATCTTGTCTATATCCTCATACTCAAATCCAGATAGTGAAGGTATGTATTCTTTCTTATAAAATGAATTAAACTTTTTAAGATTATTAAACCTATTAGCATTTAAATTATAATAATTAGGTACATCACACCCAGACACCGAAAAATAAATATCTTGAAAATCTTGATAGAAGGGCGACTGTGAATTAATTGTTATAGCATTAGAAAATTCACCTGCTGATAAATTTAATATATTTGTCTTTACAGGGCCAGCGGTAACTGTAAAGGTGTTAGTTATGTAATCAAATATTTCAACATCTGTGCTATACGACGCTAATATTGAATTATTATTACAATCACGTAACACCATTCTGACATTGTATACCCCGGGGTATTCGTAAACGTGGTTACTGGTTAATGTATTACCATAAGTACCGTCGCCAAAGTCGAAAGTAGCCTTTAAGGTATTATATTGGGTTGTTACCGCCACACCGCCGAGAGAGCTAGGTATACGAGCCTTAAAAGTTAGCGGGGTAAAGGGTAGATTATAAGAAGATAACTTAGCTTCTCGCTTATAATCTTCTACGTCAAATGTCGCATAGTCTACTTTTATATTACTCATCTGTTATAACAATACGCTTAGCTACGGATAAGGGAGAGTATAGGTACGGAAATTTAAAAAACGGTAACGTTTTATCTTGATTTACTAACTCTATATCACTTTCAGGGTATTGAGGGTTAAATGATAAAAATGATACACCACCTGTGAATATTTCCCCAGTTAGCTCATTTCTAGTTTCTATTCGCTTTATACCTTCCAGTGAAAGAATATCATTAGCTAAATCTATTAATTTTAAATTCTCACCTAGATTGTTATTTTCCGGAATGAAAAAGTTTTTAATTATACTGGCAATTCGCGACTTTAACGTGTTTTTATTAATTTTGTTGTTTGTTTCTCTAACAGCGTATAACTTACTTTGATCTAGTATATCTAATGTTAAGTTAGAAGCATTACCTATACCTAACCCAAACGCCATATAGATAGGATCTCTAGGTACAACAGTATTAGATAACATCTTACGGTCCTGCGTTTGCGTTACAATATAATTTTTAAATGAATTACTCAAAAACGGAGGATAGGACTTATCTTCTGTGATTTTAAATTTAGGTACAACAAATACATTAATGTTATTAAAGTCACACGAATCTGCAAAATTCACTTGATTGATTATTACTCTATTTACCTTATTAGGGTCAACACATATATCATAAAAATATTGTATATATTCATTAATATAAGACGTGTTGCTAGCAACGCGCGTACTAGTGATCACGTTAGCTAAGTTTCTTTCTAGGAATGATTGATAGTCTTTTTCAGTAACCAGCCTCAATTGCGATGAAAACATTTTTGGAGCATTTTGTCTAATTTGGTCGACTGTTTCTTCTGTTGAAAGAGTAGAAGAATTGAGAGGGTTATTAAATGTAATCTTTGGACTGTTGGTAATATTTAGGAATGTTGTTTCGTCTTTATTCGGATATATGTCCTTAAATAATGCACGTTGCCTAGCCGAATCATAAACAAATAATTTATTACCATTAATTATGTTTTTACTAATAATGCCGGCAGTATTATCTGACAATATATAATCGATTGATACAATATCACTCTGCTCTAGCTTTTTACCAAATACACCATTTCCAAACTTTACTTCATAATGACCGTATTCATTTAATCTAATCTCACATACTCTATCAACCGCGCTTGATAGATACAAGCTTTCAACAATCTGGTATTCATAGTATGTTGAATTACTAGCCTCTTTGACATACACGCTTACAGTACCATCAGCAATAAATTTATCATCATTACTATCAACAATGTTATCTACAACAATTGGTAATATTTCAAATTCCTCGCCCTGGGCAGTATAATCTGGATACTCTTTAATGGTCCCTTGATACAAGATAGCTTCATCATTTACAGTTTGTAAAGTTTCTGTTTTGCCGGCAACATTTTTATTAAAGGATAAATCTTCATTAAAGTTATATTGAACACCGTCTGCTAAAAAATAAGAATATTTACGAATAGTATAATTACCGGTAGGTAAAGATGCTGATGCAACTGCGTTTATTGGAACAATAGAAGTTTGCTTACCAGCCGGCTTATAACCGATTAACTTTACAATTTTGTTCATGTTCTCATATAGAGTAGCTTGATCAAAATTTACTTCTGCAGCTGTATTGTTTAAATAGAACAAGAGAACATGATAAGAGTATGCAATTATATCAATTACGGCGGCTAAATTACTACCTTCATAATTTTGATCGGTGAACTTTTGATTTTCATCTAATCGATTAATAATATAATCTTTTAAACTTACTGCATCAAACGCGACATATGCGTCTTGTGGCAGATTAAAATCTAAAAACTTATTCGATGTTTCGTTTGTGTTTGTTGGCATGATATTATAATACGTAGTATCCGTTACTATTTAATAATGACTTAAGTGTTATCCCATATGCATTTAATGATGGTATGTTTATTTGTAAAGCTATGTAATATTCCTGCGCATCTGTAATAGCATCTACGTTAACCTTTTCAAGCTGTATACGTGGCTCTTGTTCAGGTAATTTAGTATCAATATCATACCTAATTTTATACGCAGTCGAGCTGTTGACAGGGTCAAACAGATATCTTCTTAAATCAATACCAAATTCAGGGTTTAATATTTTCTGTCCCGGTGACGTTAAAAACGCATTTATAATGCTATTTTTAATAGCTTGTAAATCATATGACCCTTGAATATCTTTTAAAACTACGTCTTTGTTTAGTTGTTTGTTATAATATACCTCGGGTACTAGATCTAAAAATAAATCCTTATACAGATAACCACCTTTAAGGGCCGCGTTATCTTTTTTATCTACCGAGACATCTGATATCTTTATAAGAGCCATTTATAATATTTAATACCCGAGTGGTAAATCGAGTTTAAGGAACTATAATATACTTATAGGTATGCGTGTTAAAGGTAAAGCAGATGTTGATGTGGAGATATCCACTAACGAACTAGTAACAGCTCTCAAAAATGAAGTTTATGCAACATTGGAGCTCCCAAATCCAGTAGAAGGACGAGTATTCGTTAAAGATGATTCCGGAACGACTGGATGGGCGATCCAAAGAACTGTACATACAACGCATTCTTTTGAACTCGAAGAGAATTTAGGACCTGCTGTAGAAGAGGATATTGAAGTGTTTACAGCATTTCATACAATAGCTGAGTTTCTTAAAGATTAAGTTACGCGATACTGTGTGATTATTTGCAAGCTTGCATAAATAATATTATGGCAGGTAAAAAGTTTGTTAATTTGCACGAGTCTTATATGAGAAGATACCAACGCGGAGGTTTTCTTGTAGGTGACGTTTTTAAATTTAATGACGATTATCAATCAACTGATTGTTATAAATCATTACCGAAAAATACAAAAGAGTTACTCACAAAAATGATCGATTCAGGGCTCCATATTAGAGTCGTTGGAATAAAAGATACAGAACCTACGCGGTACCCTGCTAGTTCGCAGCAATCATCTCTCGATGTAAATTTAGATATTGCACTCGATGAAGGAGGTGGGAGATATTCACATTATGTTACAGTTCCTGGTTTGTTAGGACAGTCTGTTGAATATTACCCTAACCTTCTGCCTATACCAGATGCTCTAAAGAGACCTAGTAATGTAAACATCAAACCGGAAGAGGTTGTAGAGGATGAGGAAATGCTTTCCAATAGATCTGATAGAGGTGGGACAGAGCCACATGAGCTCACACCAACAGAGAGATCTTTACCAAAGCAGAATACAGTAATTCCTAGTGATCCTGCTACCCCGTCGCCGGCGGTTACATCATACACAAACGAATATATGGCTGATCTTAAAAAAGCCTAAACGTCTCCGTTCTCGTCAATTTTTTGATCTTCGTAAAGACCTACTACCGTTCTGTAGTATTCCTGTTTGCAACACTCTAGCGCGCCAATCATTTCATTATAATTTGCGTAATTTTCTCCCTGTGATCTAATATAATTATCTATAAAAACAGTAATTACGTAATTTAACTCACCTGCGTTTTTAGGGACAAAATTCAATCCGTATACTTCAAGAGCACCATCCACTAGTTGTCTTTGTTCTGGTTTAATGTAGGGCATTTTCTAAATTTACTAAACATGCAAATGCATTAATTTCTTTATCTACAACAAACGCGCTCTTATAGAGATGGTCTGCGATAATAGCAATCGTTTCTTTCTTTTTAAGATCTTCGATATTTGAAGTATAGATAAAATCTAGATAATTAGCTAATAACGTGTCATAATCTCCTTGGAACCTATCTTCGTTTTCAATCAAATATCTCCTAGCTTCTAAACACTGCTTAGAGGCTATTTTTTTGTAAATCGTTTCGAGCAACTCGTTATCACTAACAACGCTAGTAATACACAGCTCTGAATCAATGACGTTTTTTTGGAGCTCGTTAATGGTTTTCCGTAAATCGGGGAAGTGACGCTTGACAAGCTGTACGAACTTTTTCTTTTGCTCTTCCGGTACTTTAATATTTTCATTTTTTAGAATGGTGTAACATCTTTTAACTGCTAATTCGATAACAGGTTTAAAAGTTAATGACTGACATCTGGACTGTACGGCTGGAATAATCTTATGCTTATAGTTCGCAGTAATAATAAACCTACAATACTTAGCATACGACTCCATTGTATTACGAAGCGCTGCTTGAGCTTGAGATGTTAGACCATCTCCCTCATCTAAAATTACGACCTTAACCTTACCATCGAAAGATTTAGTTTGTGCAAAATTAGTAATACTGTGTCGAATAGTATCGATACCAGACTCATCAGAAGCATTAATATAAAGGTAATTACACTTAAGAATGTCGTTAACAATAACTCTAGCAAGGGTGGTTTTACCAGTACCAGGATTACCAACAAAAAGAAGATTAGGTATTTCATTTTTAAACTCTTTAACTACGCGTAATGTCTCTTGATCTAAGATAACATCATCTAGCGTTTGCGGGCGATATTTTTCGACCCAAATTTTATCAAAATCAATCATAATTATTTACCAGATGAACCAAACCCCTTTTCCCCGCGTTTTGATTCCATAATATTACCTTCACTTACCTCGACATTATAATTTTTATACACAACAAATTGAGCAATGCGATCTCCGGATTTAACCTTATAATCCTTATCAGTATTATTATATAACTTAATCCCAGCATCTCCACGGTATCCTTGATCGATAATTCCAGGGTGCGGAATAATGCCATGTTTAAATCCAAGGCCTGAACGACCTTCCACCTTTATCCAAAACCCGTGATCAATGTATGCAAATTTTAACCCTACATCAACGACAGCAGAGCCGCGCGCTGGTATTAACCTATCTTCAACGGAAGTTACATCTAAACCAGTATCTGAATCATGATTTTTAGACGGAATAACTGCATTTTCATTAGTTTTCTTAAACCTTACAATCATATAACTATAATAAGGTATGTTGTAAAAAATTCAAGTGTAGATTAAATATAGATGTAATGGCTGATGAAGAGTTAGATGGAGCGGTGAATGATATTATTGCACAGATAAAAGGTAATAATAGTACCGTACGCGAAAAGCGCGAAGATATAACTATAGATAAAGACAATTTAGAAGAGTTTATTATGAACTCTTCTGGAAAGCTTGTTAAAAAGTCTTTAGAACTTGTTGATAATGTTAATGATTACATTTCAACAGCTCCGGAGAATAGAGATGTTGCAGCATTGGCAGAAGTAATTAAAGCAACTGCAGGGTCTATTGATACATTACAAAAGCTTCACAGTTCTAACGAGAGAAACGAAACACAAAAGGAAGTTAAGAAAATGGATGTTGAATCTAAAGAGAGGATAAACATTACAGATAATCAGACTAGAGTGCTTCTCTCTCGTGAAGATATTATGCAAGCATTGGTTGATAGGGACGATGACGTTATTGATGTTTAAAAATCAAGCGCGTCGTCGCAAGTGTCTTTATCGTCGCAGATATCTTTTCCTCTATCTAAATATTCTTGAAACTCTTCCATAGTACCGAACGGCATCCATACTGTTTCGCCAGTACTTGTAAGATGTGTATGTGCACCAGATAAAGATCCGTTCGTTAGATCTAAAGTCTTTTGCGCGGCACTTAAAGGGTTGGTAAACGTAGTAACATTCAACACACCCGGGAAAGTACCGAGACCTTCAATTACCGGATCAACTTGTGGCGACATTTGTGTACCTCCAATATTTGGATTCTCTCTCGGTTTCGACCCCGTTCCGCCCCGACCTGCAACTGTGTATAAATCAAACGAGCCTTCCCCGGTAGATATTGTAAGACCAAAATTTGGTATTGATGGACCGCAGCAACAACTACAACAAACCTCAACACATTCTTCTTCTAACTTTTCATTCCCTTGTTCGTCAAAGGCTTTTCTTAAGAGAAGGACAGATTTACAAACTGCTTCATTTTTTGTTTTTGATATATTTTGATTCGGGTCGAAAAAGTTTATATCTCTCTTGTAAGTAAATAATCTAAACGCATCCGGACCGAGGTAGCCCGCAACTAGTTGAATAATACTATTTGCAATGCCTTTTAATATGTTACCAAATTTAACATCCTTAATCATTAGATTACCACACGCAACTGGCCCTGAACAGTAATCCCCGTTATATTCATTATTGACACGCTCTATAGAACGCCTGTCTATATACGGGTATGCACCATCGCTATATATTGCGCTTTCAGAGTTATAGTTAAAAACATCAGCGCATGTTGTCTGACAGATATTAAGATTCCTTCGTAAAAAAGCCGGCGTCTTTTTATATAAATTTATCGATATGTCTTCAGATGCACCGACATACACCGGTACATTGGCGTTTTGTTGAGTTGTATTAGCTAAGCATGCTAAAGTGTCCGGGGAGGGAAAAAAGCAATTTTCTTTACGACCTTGACCTCTATAAGGATTTTGCGCATACTGTACAACATAGTTTGTAAACGGTCCGTTATAAAGCTGCCTTATATAGTATAAAGCTGACTGTTCATCAATTTCTGGATTACCACGTATAAGATCATCAACAAATATTTGCAGCTGTCTTAGCCCTAATTGATATACTCTTTTAAATGATTGACACAGCTGTTTATCCTTATTTGTAAACTTATACCCTAATATTGGCCCTCTATTTTGTCCCCTGCAATCCCGTTCTACAAGGGAATCAAATTGATCTTTAGTTAATTCTAAAGCTCTTAATGTTTCGATACTTTTGTTACATATAGCCATTTTAAGTGTCTTCTATTTTAGAGTCGGGCCCCACAAATGTTTTAACACATGAGATTACGTTAAAATACTTATCTTTTGTAAACAGGTGTCTTACCTTAGTTACAAACCACCTACCTAATAATTTTTTGTCTGCAATTTCTTCTTTTTTGTTTCTCTTAAATACATCTATAAACTTACCAGCCTTTCTAGCTGTATCGCCAATATTATCAATAGCTAGCTGGAGGTTAAAAAAGGTTAAGTTAGAAACCATTTGAGCTTTTGCTATATTTCTTACATGCTCTTTTTTATATGGTAGAATAAAGGGCTTAAAAATATTACTCTTTGCTTCATTTAATGGTAGGAAGGGCTTCGGCACCCCACCAACACATTTAAAGACTTCGACAAACGACTTTGCCCATGCATCCTTAATAGTTTTAATTGTCATTAATTCTTTAACTTCTATCCCCAGGTATTGGTTAGTTGTAGCTACTGAATAATTTGTAAAGAACTCGTTACTCCATGTTACCATCGGGGTGGTAAAGTTTGTATTCTTTAACGCGTTAGTGTATTTATTAACCAGAACGCCCTCATCTATAGGGTTACTTTTAACTGTGCCGACATTCTCGACATTAGTCAAATCTCCAACACCAAATGCCTCTTGCGTCAACTCTGAGTTTTCACCAAATATTTTACTTATGGGCCGTAGTTGATATTTTTTATTTACCCTGTTAAAAGTAAGCATTCCTTGACAAGCTAGATCACCATCGAGAAAATAATACAACCTAAGCAAATACTTGATTAGATCTGAATACCTAAATGATATTGGTGGGATAATATATTCCGGAAAGTTATCTATCACCATGTCACCTGGCTCCCAGTTCTCATAGTCAATGCAATCAGGTCCAATAACTTCTTCTAATATTTCTTGAATGATAGTACCGATAGCAACATGCAGGCCACCGCGCCCGCCGCCGCCATATCTTTTACCATATGGAATTTGTTCATTTAACTTAAAATAGTTTTCTTCAATTAAAGTATACGTTTTAAAGTTATTAGTTCTATCTGTTTTAGATACACTATTACTCTCATTAGCAATTACAAAATCATATTCTAACTGAATTTCTTCTTTTGGTCTCTTATCTTCTGTATTGTATAACGTTATACTAAACTTGTCCCTACCGTCTCCCCTTGTAAACACTGTGTTTTCAACAAAATCTAGAGGGTTATTAACTGTTACAGATGCACTAACAAATGGTTCAAAAAAGTTTTCTTCTAACTCAAAATGAACAACAGCAGATTTTGTAAATTGAATCTTACCTGGGCCTTCTGTACTCGGGCCTGTAAGATTGAATTTACAGTAAAAATCAGTCCCGTTAATAGGGAATATTGGTTCCGTTGCCATTAGAAGTGTCTATTGCTGAAAGCAGTTGTATCAGTAATTTGCTGATAAATCAAAGCTCTATCAGTTTTCTTAATATACTTTAACTGCATACCACCTTCAGCATAAAATTTGTTTTTAAGAAGAGGTTTATTTAATAAGTATATCATCCACCAGCTTTCAATATCACCATATAGATTATAAGATGTTGTTGTCAATGGCTCTCTTGACTTTACAGTATACAAGTCAAGTAACATGGGATCTATATTATCTGGAAATTCAATCTTATTAAGAATGTTATAAAAGTAAAACTGCTTACCATTTTTACCTTCTGTGTATATTCTAAATATTCTCTCATACCGCGTCAATGGAAGCGGTTCTAATGCTTCTATGTCGTCTTGATATTTTCCTGTTGTACCTGTTAAACTCATCTTATTATGTATATTTAAAATCCACCACCACCGCCGGCTGCTGTTGCTTGTTCTCTCAATTCACCCAAAGCTACAGCGCGCTCTCTTTGATATTGACCTCCAGATTGACTTGGAGTTTGTACCATTTTCATAAAATTAGCTGGTTCTACTGTTAAAGATGTAAAGCTCAAAGTAACTGTATAAGCTTCAGGAATGATAACACCGTCAATTTTTCTTCTTTGGCCTAATAATGAAACATTCATGTTGTCTAGAGAAGCCCACTCTATATATCTTAAACCGGGGACCTCGATGTGGTAGATTGCTGGAAAGGTCATGCCTAATGGCCCTTCCCTTGTAGGCCTATTTATCTTAGTAAACTCTTTTATAAACTCAGCATTTTTAGCTGGCGCGTCATCGTTTAAAGTATTAGATAAAACAAATTGTAACTCTAGACCTTGGTCAGTGTTAGCATATTGATAAAATTTTGGAGTCTCAATATAGCTACCTGGCGCACCTATAGTTTTAGCACCAGCCATAGTTGTTTTCATGCTCTGGATACCTTTAACAAAACTATCCGATGAAAAGAGATCTGCCGCAGTGCCGCTCTTAAGAGCACCAAATGCTTCACCTCCTAAATTTTTAACATTTTCTACTAACCCACCACCAATTGAACCAATGCCTTTCGCTAATTCCAGACCACCACCAACAATTTTTTCACCGGCACCAGCTAAGTTTTCAAGAACTTCAGCACCAATCATTCTTGCACCTCTTTGACTTATTGGGGAAAACGTATCTGCATATTCACTGCTGAATGAACGATATGCATCAGTAAAGAAGGGAAAGAAAAATGTTCCTAGTGTCTTCGATCCTTTGTACAACCCTTTATAAAATGCAATTCCAGCATCTTGATTTGTTGCTAACATACTGTCTAACTGAACAGTATTTAGATACCCGTTGATAAATTGTTGTAGTTGGTTGTTTTCTAACTGATGCGCAACCACAATAGCATTAGGAGCCTCTTCACGTAAAGGCGAATTTCTTGGAACAGAAGTCCAGTCATAATCTCTAACTATATCGTAGTCGGCCATAATAATATTTATGTAAGAGATCCGGGTGTATGCATGCTATAAGGTGAATTATAGAACTCTACTCTACTATCTGCAAAACTTGGGCCATCCGGGCTCCCTTGTGTACCAGGAATGCTATTATCTTGACGTGGCATTGGTAAAGCTCTAGTTCCCCCTCCCGCCGGCTTTTTAACTAGCAACTCCGTAAGCTGTACTAATTGATGTAGATACTTATTAGAAATTTCAATCGCGGATACTTGAAGCGCAGCAAGTTTACCCGAAAACTTTTCATCTGGAGAAAGAAATGAATCATCTAGCAACTGACTTATAGCACCACCTGCCTTCATTCCTAAAAGCTCGTCCTTTGAACTAAATGGCATTACCGTGCCACGTTGCATAATAAAGTCTTGCATTTCAGAAGCCGGCTTTTTCTTTGTTAAAGCACCAAGAGCAAACCCGCCAATATCTTGTACCCATTTTGGCTTCAGTACATGATCAGAAATTAATCCCCCAATAAATCTACCTAAAAGATCACCACCTATCGCACCTATTAAAGTACCCACAACCGGTATAGGTATAAGACTGCCACCTATAGCTCCAATAGCAGCACCCGCCATTGCTGTGACCCCTTTTACTGCTCTTTTACCTGCTTGTTGCCTTAACTCATCTTCAGTAATTTCTCCCGCTTCATACCTTTTTTGTAGTTTCTGCAAGTCACCTTTCATAAAAAACCCTTCAATAATAGGGCCTATAACAGGTATTTTAGCAAACTTCTTTAATATACCAAGTATACCACCTGCTCTTTTTACCATCCCACCGGCGTATTTTGAAATTGCATTTTTAGCCGGTGTTAATGCTTTGTCTTTCATCCAGGCGGACCCCTTACCTATGTATGATCCAGCTGCTTTTACACCACTCCATGCAGCTGTAGCGCCTCCTTTAATAGCTCCTCCTACAGCTGTAGCGCCTCCTTTAATAGCGCCTCCTACAGCTGTAGCACCTCCTTTAATAGCGCCTCCAACCTGACTTGCCTTTTGACCGACAAAACTAGCTGCTCTTTTCCACCATGGCCCTTTCGCAGCTTGTTGAGGTCTAGGAGCAGGGGCCGGCCTAGGCGGCCTTGTAGCAGCAGTAGCACCTGCAGTTGCGGCGGCTACAGAGCTCTTTGCTAGCGCTGGAAACAGTTTACCTATACCAGGTATCTTCGAAATTGCATTCTTAAAAAAGGTACCAACAGCTTTTAAAGCTCCAACAACTCTATCCTTTACAGAGTTAAATAGAGCTTTTGCAGCCTCTTTTCCTTTAGTGAGCATTTCACCAAATTTTTTCCATATAGGCAGCTCTTTAAAACCAGTCCATAATTTACTAAAGAATCGACCTACACCTCGAATGCCGCTCTTTACCATGTTCCACGCGCCGCGGCCTACTGCCTTTATACCCGCCCATGCCTTTTTGAACATTCCTTTTAACAAATCCCAACCTTTACCAAGGGCCCATTTAATAAACCCCCATAGCTTACCACCCATCCATTTTATAGATCTCCATAACCAACCACCTATTGCTTTAAATATTCCTTTCTTTGCTCCACCGAAAAATCCTAAAGTACCTAATAAACTAGATAACCAACCTAAGAGCCCCTTACCGGCCTTTTTGCCCTCGCCCTTGAGGTTTTTAGCCATATCCGCAGCATCTTGACCATCCCTTTGTGATTTTGATACAACAGTTTCTGGCTTTGTATCTTTGTCGTACTTTGACTTTATCTTAAACCATCTCTCAACAATAACGTCCGTTGTATTCTTAACACGTGTTTTTTCTGGCGAAGTTAAAGAAGGTTTTACTTTACCTTTAACGCCATATAAAGATGAATTAACAACGTTCTTTCCAATACTATCGGTAGCTTCGGAGTCAGAAGCTGAGCCCTGCACTGCTTCTAGTGCTTGAGATACGATTGCTAATATTTCACTGGTAGATGTTGCCACCTAAATATTTAATCATCCGCCGAAGTATCGAAAAAGTCAGCATCGATAGAAACTTCCGTCTCATCTACTGTTAAAACGTTACTATTATACACATTAACACTTTCAATAAAGTCTGAAATTTTCGAATATGTACTAAGGGGAAGCCTTTCAACAAGCTTTACGCGTTCATGAATCCGAACATCTTCCATATTAAGTACATCGTCATCCACCTGAATACTGTCAATATACTTAATAATCTCGTAAATATATAATTTACCTACGCCTTCTTTTAACAGCTCCTGCTCATTGTCGATCTCCTGTTCACATTTTTTTAACAAAACATTTTCCTGTCTCAGTGTAGGTATTTTAAGAGTCAGTTTTAAGTTACCCTCTTTAATAGAAGCCTCATCTTTAACGCTAATAGGTATATTTTTTAAATTATCGAGAACCTTCTGCAACTCAACAGAGCCAGCTTTTGTACCTAGAGCATTTTTTCTCAGCGTTACAACAAACGGTAATTTATCATAAACTTTTAAATCAGATAAACCGGAATTGTCGATAATAATCTTATTAAGCGTCTTGTTAAAATCTAATGTACCTCTAAGCCCATCCAAAGCAGAAGAGATAAGATCTTTTTGCTGTTTTAAATTTAAAGGCTTGGTAGGTACTTTCTTTTTTAAAGAAGGTACAAAAACATCAATCGTCTTCTCGTTGAGTTTATCTAATTTGGATATAAAAGAAGAAACATTTTTACTCATACAGATATTTAGCTAGCATTTTGTTTTTGCAAGTTTTCGTTCTGCTTTTCAACTTCATCTGCATACAACTTATAAAAATCTTCAATCTCCAAATACGTACAGTTTATTAAAAAAGATACATCGGGTATTCTTCTGCTTAATACAAAAAGCATTTCTCTATAATTAGTAGCAGTTACACAATCAAATATTCTAGCAATAAACGATGGGAGGGTCGGGTCTAACATGTTTAGCTCAATTTCATCCATTTCTAGATTTTCTCTTTCTTCAAATGCTATCATTTTAAAATGAGATCTATTCTTTTGTACAAAATTCTCTAGATGTTCAAAAATAGCCTCGGGCAATTTACTGATAATTTTACTATATTCCTCTTCAGATAACAATGCCATAGCTATCTTCATATCATCAATTTTTACGCTCTTAATAAGTGAAAATATAAAATCAGAACTACCTAGGTTAAATCTTGAAGGGTAATCTAAAACACACTGAATATCTCCGACATCTATTACTTCATGGATTTCATCAAATGTACCTATATTTGTTCTTAATAAATTTAAATCTACATTAACGTTACCTTTGCTAGACCCAACGGTAATCTCCTCACCAATACATTTCTCTCTTAACAAAAAAAATGTGAACAACTTGTCAATTACATTTAAATCTTTAGTTAAAATAAATGATTCTAAAAAATTAACTGTACCAGTTACTGAAGTATCACTATATAAGGCTATTTTTCTTAGATCTTTATATAGAATTTCATTTACCAAAACCTCCTTTTTGTTAGGAAGCGTAAAAGTTATTTCCATATTATTAATTATAACACTAATTGTGTTTATAAAGGCGCGTAATTTTTAAATGCAAAAGTAACACTCTTTTCTAAAAATGACTCATTATCGTAATCAATTGTATACCCTTCAACATTAGTAGGGAATACATCTGTAAAGTTATATCCTTTACGTACTTCACCTTTATGGTTATATTGCCTTAAAATTACATTAGGACAAAGCAAACCTCTATTAATTAACCCGTCAATACCAACCGCTATCATCCACGGTCTAAAGAAATTATGTTCTAAGTCATCATCTGTGTCAAAAATATTTACAGCTAACGTTCTAGTTAAAAATCCTTGCCGGCGATTAACACCATAAGCAGGTAAAAAGCCTCCTAGGTTTACATCTGCACCTGCTTCTAAAAATTCTGTTGTCTCGCCCGGAACTGCGACTTCGCGCGCGACTAACGTATTACCATTTGATACAAACTCTTCAGGTGTGTTTTTTACTCTCCAGCTTTCACCAGCCTTTTCTAATGCTTGGTCGACTTGACCTCTTACAGAACCAGCATTAGAAAATTCTATCTTCCAAAGAGTAGGGAGAGAGAGATAGTATCTTGAGGGACCTCCAACGCTATAGTTGTTAAGAAAATCGTATACTTCACCAGCCATTAATATTATTTAATCAGCTATCCGATTAAACATATACTAACTAAAGTCTCTATAGAAGTGGTAGGCGAATGTAGTAGAGAAGTTTAACACTTCACCAGTACCTTCAGCAATAGAGTACTCAATGTCACCAATTTCTCTAATTGATGCACCAACTAGTTCGATGTTTCTAACATCGTTTAAGTTTTTATCTATTTGTACTAAGTTAATTACTGATTCTTCTCCGGGCATGCCATATGCACCGGTGGATGTTTCATTATTAAACACTGCTCTTGAAGCAGCTTCCATTTTTGTTCGAAGCTCACAATTTTCATCATGATAGAATTCAATTGAATAACCTTCAGCATTAGCATATGTCGCTCTACCTGGCACCTGAAATACTTGGCCAAAGTAATTAACGTTAACGTTGTCAATGTTTCTGCCAGGTAAAGATGCTGTCCTAGCATAAACCAGGTCATCCTCTCCATCAAACCTAATACCTCCTATTAAGTCTATTTGCCTTACTCGAAATAGAAAATCTCGAGAAAATTGCTTCGATGCAGCTCTGGTAAAGAAGTTCTGAATAGTTGTTGCCATAATATTATTTAATTGTTTGATTCATTAACCACCGACTAATTCTTCAAAATTAGCATCTGTTCTAGTAGCGTAGAAGTTAACTAAGATAAACTCTGCGGTCCTTGTCGGTTTAATGTAGATGTCAACCACTAGCTCGTTAGCATCGATAACCGCTGCAGTGTTGTTTCTCTCATCACACACGATCAAGTAGTCGTATAAGCCTTCATTGTTTTTAGCCCTTTCAAAGATTGGAGTAAGTGTATTAACTAATCTAGTTCTGGTAAACTCTGTATTTTGTTCAAATACAAAGAACCTAGAAGCTTTCTTAGTTGGCCTCTCTAGTGATAAGAACAACCTTCTAACATTAATTCTATCAAATGCGCTCGATTTCTTAGAAAGTGTCTTTTGACCAAATATTACTAATCCCTGTGATGGGAATTGTGCTACTGGGTTAATGTTAGCTTTATAAAGCTCATCTCTTTGCTTTTGATTTGGATTAACTGCAATGTCATTTGCAAATGTTACAAGACCTCTAGTGAAACCAGCTGGTGCAAACCATGGGAAGGTTGCTGCATCAGTTCTTGCCATTGTTGCTCCAGCGAAACCAGAGAATGGGGCCCAAACTTGGCGACCTGAGTAGCTATCATAAACTAATGCCCAGTTACCATATGTAGCTGCATAAGAAGTATTTTCATTTTCAAACTGGTGCCTTATAGGCCAATATATATCTGTTTGGAAATTCTTATTCTTATCATCAAGAACCTTACCATCAGAACCTTGTACAAAGATCTGACGTAACGGATCAGCAATGAATATGCAATCTCCTCTACTTCCACCTAAGTAAGGCGGTGAAACAAACTGCTCAAACTTATTAAAGATAGTAGAGTAGTTATTTCTAAGAGTTAAAGCAGTTCCAGCAACATCACCAGATGTTCTTAAGCCGTTAACAGCTGCTGTGATATTATCTGTTGTTGCATATTCATCATAATATGTCTTATTGTCTGCACTAGCAATGGCGTAGATTGTACCTAAGCCACCCTCAACAACAACGTCAATGTCGTAAATTTCATCATTTCTGATTCCGTCGAGTGCTCTTTCTAACTTATTAGGAATATCGCCTAACTCTTTACCAATAGGTGACGATTCAGTATAAGCTCCAAGAGGGTAAAGGCTTTCTGCTTTACCTAATACTGAATCTATGCTAGTGTATAATCCAGCAGCAATTCCTGTTCTTGCTACTCCAGCAGCGGTAGTTTCTGTAGCTAATTGTGTAGTATATACTCTAACCCGCTTATTTACATCGCCATTAGCATCTAGAGCATTTGTACCTCTAAGTCTGTTAGAAACATAATCGTTAACTTTTACAACAACATTTCGTGACGAATCATCTCGTGATTCTACGAAGAACGGTTGATCTTGCCCACCGTTAGGATTGAGCTTTGTTCTATAGTAGTTAATAGATCCAGCAATTCCGTCTTCTAAGACGTAATCTAACTTAAATGCCTCATTTGCGTAAATTGATTTACGTAACTTAAATACACCTAAGCTTAAGATGTCATCATCATCTCTACCATCAATCTCAAACTCTGTAAAGTTTTCTATTACTTCAGAGATTGTACCATCTGGACCAGTTTGGTAATTAGATGACAGTTTAAACACTTGTGTACCAGGAGGTATAATAGTAAACGATGTAGTAGCTGCAGCAGATGCTGTAATTGTCTTTGTTGTTAAAATATTATTAAAGTTACTACCCGGTGTAGTATTTGTATTATCTGCAAGCCCAACATAATAACCTTCAAATTGGTTATTAACAGTTGAAGTCGACTTGTTTAAGATAACTGCACCAGCGGCACCTGCGTCAGCGATAGTAGAGAATGAATCTTTATTACCGGCTGTCTTTGACCATGTGAAAGCTGTACCATTTAAACCGCTAAGGTATTGTGCTTCAGTAAGTTCTAAATGTGTCGGTTCACCTAACACATACACTGCTGAAACTGTATCTAAGTCAGTTGAAATCTGTTGGTTCGATCTTGCCGATATACTAAATGTATCACTTGTATCCGTCCATGGCTCAACTACTGAATCTGAAATAGTGCCGTATGTTTGAGCAGCAACTGAGCCGCTAAGCGCTATTTTCATACTAAGTCCAATGCCCGAGTTTGTAAAGTTATATGTTTCACCGGAGCCCTTTGCAGTATTAATAGCGCCGGAGATAGCAGTAAGGATGGTTGCTAATGTGTTACCACCAGCCCGCGCTGTGCAAAGCGTTATGACGTTAGTAGTACCACCGCTGTTAATGTTAGTAGAAGATCCACTGTAAAAAATTGTGCCAGCAGGAAGTGAACCAGCCGGTGCACTTACACCAAAGACAATGGAGCTTAATACACCGCTACCTGATTGAATTCCAATTTCAATGCCAGAGAGAGCGTTTACAGAATCAGTCGGAACTTGGTTCCCTGCAGCCGTTCCAGCAAAATTAAAGTTTAGTTGATAAGCACTTAATTGTCCTAACTCAGCATCACCAGTAACATTTCGTACTGGGTAAACTAATGCTGAGTATTTAGAACCAAATCCATCACCCGAACCATGACCATATGGTAATCTAGAAGCATATACATTTGCTGGTGAATTTAATAGTTCGGAAAGAGTATAATAGAAGTATCTTTCAGATGAGTTCGTGGGAACTCCAAAAATTTGATTCAATTCTTGTTTAGTTGTAATCTTAAGAACTTCATCAAGGGGCCCTTGTTGAGCAAAGCCAGTAGCATAAACGTTTGTTCCAACGTTTAGGGGGGCTGTAAGTGAAAGATCGGATTCTCTAATTTCTACTCCGGGAGAGTTAATCGTACGCTGTGCCATAAAATTATTTATCCATTTTCATACAAATATATTCAAAAATCCATAACTTCAGTGTGTAATTGTGAATAGACAAAGGTAAAGCCAGAAGAAATTTCATCCGGATTTTGATAATTATAATCTATTGTGTCAATAGTAGTGGGAAATGCTTTTGTATAAGTGAACTTTATCCTACTATTATTAAATTCATCCTTACCAAAAATAGTTAAATTTGTTTGGTAATCTTTAAAATTTTCATCCGGATCGTTCGAATTTATCTCCCGAGCATTATACCTTCCATCATATTGATCATGGAGTAGGTTAAGCCATTGATAAATTACCCAGTAGTTTTTATATTCATTGTCAACATTAAATTTAACACTTACTGGTGGGTACGAGTTTTTACTATGAGAAGATACATAAAGAGTATTACCTGCATATCTATTTTCTACTGCTGGTACGGTTATTTCAGGGACCGCGGTCCCAAAAATAGAAAATTGAACTGAGTCACTAACAATTGTAGTATTGCTCTGTTTAAATTTTTTATCAAACTCTTTTAATATAGGCGGTATATCAAAAACAAGCAAGAACTTATCAGCTCTTGATTTATTGAGCACCGACTGCTGCATGGTGTTGTATGCCATATAATATATTTATTAGTGGCGACGGTAATCTACCGGTTGCCCTGTCCAATCCTCCGGTGGTTTTTCGCCAATAAGTTGATATCCAAATGCTTCTAGTTCATCTATATCAGCAGTTTGATCTTCACCCATGCCCCAAACTAGAGCATTCAGTTCATGAGTATGATCACCAACTATTTCACTGTCTAGGTATATGGATGTTGGTTCTTCAAAATACTGAACGCCGAAATCCATAGGCTCTATAATAGAAGGCTTACCCATATCATCAACTTCTACTATCTCAAAGAAGCGTTCTGTTATTTCTTTCTCTAATATAAAGAGACTGTATAACATTGCCATCACTCTATCATCATGAAACCCAGCTCGAGCCTTCCATGTACCGTTTGGATACCTTACAAAGTTTCTAAGCTCCATGACTGTCTCCTCTTCGTTAATATTAACAACTCTTACTTCGTTCATAAAGTAGCGCATATTAAGAACGCCTTTATATTTGGTATTAGTATGAGCTATCATCCCTCTCATTACATTACGACGATGAGCGTTAGCGTTACCATATGAAACGATTTTTTCATACCCCATGTCAACTGCTAGCCTATCCACGACCTGTGCGCCACAATTGTTTCTCTCTATGAGAGCCAGGGGAGACCCCCAGTTACGCAAAATCTTATATAATCTATTAGTAAACTCCAACGGGGGTATTTTATTGTTTCTATAAACAGCTACCTGCTTAATATCTTTTATATCGGTAATGTCTAATATCTGAATAACAGATGCATCTATACCCACACCTTCAGAGATATCTACCCCGGCTACATATAGTCTAGACTCATCCGGCTCTTCCCATAGTTTATAATGACCATCGTCGAGAATAATTTTTGGTTTAGAAACCTTACCCATCATCTCTTCAAACAGTTCGTCATCTAATGTAGATTCACCTGAGTGAATAAACTCACATTCAAATTCTTGTAACCAGGCATCTGCAGACCCAAGAGCGGTTCTAGTAGCTTTAGCCCATTGCTTATCTCTACCGGGGATCTCATCCCACTTAATTTTGTCATAGGCCCAGCCGTTTTCATTTTCTATTGCTCCGGTGTATAATTTATAAAAAAGATTATCAGTACCATTAGCTGTAGAGCATACAAATACCTTAGAGTTTTTCGAGGAAGTAATAATAGGGAAAACGGATTTCCAGAATTCTTCTACCAAGTGAGGCTCAATAAAGGCCATCTCATCAATAACAAGACAGTTCACAGATTGACCACGAGCAGCTGTACCGGTTGTGGTTGTAATACCTATCCTACTTCCATTTTCTAATGTCATTGATGTCTTAGCATATTCTTTAACAGGCGGCTTAAGCCAGTTTGGTAGCTCTTCATATGCCATTCTCACCCTTTGGAAGATTTCAATAGAGGTAGCTTCTTTGTTCGCTACTAACAGGATGCGCTGATCGCTATTAAAACACGCTTGCCATAATATGTATATGGTCATCATAGTCGACTTACCAATCTGCCTAGAAGCTAATAGAACAAAAAACCTATTATCTCTCATCTTTCTAAGAGTTCTTTTTTGGGGTTTGTATAAAGATATTTTTTCTTTACCTCTATCAAGGTTAACAATATGAAAGAAATTTTCAGCAAAGTAGAGTATGTTTGCACTAGCTTTTTTAAGGTCTCTTACTTGTTGCTTAGTGTATTCACCTTTCCAATTAACATTGGGTAAGTTTTTATTACCCATATAGAACATATTATCTTGTCTAGCCACAGAAATATTTAATGCTTAGCATAAATAATTACATGTCAAAAAAGAAAGACTTGATGTCACTAGGTAAAGCATACGGAGATGTGCTCAATAAAGTTGTAATTAATGAAGAAGTCCCGGCCGGCGCTGTTGGTGAAGCTCCTCTAGAAACAGGAGGACCACAAGAAGATGGCGGCTGGAGACCACCGCTTGTCGACATTACTAAGCTATCTGATAAGGATAAAAAAGATAACATTTATAATATTGGTGGGTTGACCTACGGTGATGGCAACGATCCAGGTATTAATAACCAACAGCCTGACCCAACTGGTCCTGAATTTGATCAAGTGCCATATTCTGGTAATGTGGGACCGCCAGAAGAAGATGAAGAAGATCATGATGAGGATGAGGATAATGAGGATGAGGATAATGAAAAAAAAGCAAAAAAAGGTAAAAAGGGTGAAGAAGCTGAAGAAGATGAAGAAGATGAAGAAATTTTAGCAGAACACGAGAAAATTGCACGCGAGGGCCTAAATAATTTTATGAGCAAGACTTCTGTATTTGATAAACTTTATAATAAGGTAATGGTCAGTGAGAGCTTTGGTGAAAATGCTGAAGATGTTACTGAGCTTGAAGCCCTCGGAATTGAAACCGACGTTGAGGAGGTTGTAGATGAGGTTCCAGAGGAAATCGCAGTAACCATTCCCGGTGAACTAGCACAAACACTCGCTGATATCTTACAAACAGCTTTAGCACAACAAGAGACTGAGGTTGACATCGATGTTGATGTTGCAGAAGTCACTGATACACAGTTTGAAGAGGATGAAGAGGCCGCTATGAAAGATGGTGGTGGATACGGCATTGATGCTGGATCGACTCTTAAGGGAGAAATTAACTACGGTAAAAATAACAAGGTTAGTAACTTAAAGACCCAGGGTGCTGCTGCACAGAAAGATGGTGGTGGATACGGCGTTGATGCTGGATCGACTCTTTCGAAAGAAATTAACTACGGTAAGCAGAACAAAGTTGGTAACCTTAAAGTCGGTAAAAACGCTTTCGAATAAGCCGCTCAAAAATTAAACAATAATAAAAAGCCCGTTGAGTACACCTCTTCGGGCTTTTTTAATAAATATAGGTGTGAGGTTCTACAACGAAACTTTAAATCAAAAATTTTGGTCTGAGGATAAAAAATTTGACCCAGATATAAGAGAAAAGCTTTTGTCTATAACCGATGATTTTATCGATAATTTAGATCTGCAAGGGGTGGAAATATATGATATTACTCTTACTGGTAGTAACAGCAATTACAATTACAATGAATATTCTGACTTAGATGTTCATGTACTGATTGACTTTAAGGATATTAATGAAGATGAAAAATTGGTAAAGAAGGCATTAGACGGGCCTCGCTTTGTGTGGAATCTTAGACATAACGTAAACCTTAGAGGGCATGATGTTGAAATGTACATGCAAGACAAAGATGAGCCGCATGTAGCTTCCGGTCTCTATTCGCTAAAAGATGATAAATGGATTACTGAACCATCGTATGACCCGCCTTCAATTGACATTAATGACGTATTTAAAAAAGCTAGGGCGATTGAAACCGACATCCAAATATTAAAGGAAAAAATCTCAACAGCCAAAGGACCGGACGCTAAAGAGTTACATGAAAAGGCGAACCGGTTAAAAGAGAAAATATCTAAAATGCGTAAACGTGGACTAGCACGTGAAGGCGAATTTAGTATCGAGAATTTAGCTTTTAAGGTACTTCGAAACACAGAAGCTATTGGTGATTTAATAGATATAATTTCTGCATCTTATGATAGCATTTATACGGAAAACTTTAAGACATTTTTCGAATACTACCAGGGTGACCCTATCATGAACCCTAAAATGCGTAATGGTAAAGATCCTAACAGAGTAGGCCTAACAAAAAAGCATTTAAATACGTTACCTAAAAAGCATAATCACAAATGCCCGCATGTAAGTAACTTAGTAAACGGATCCGCTCATCAAATAAAATTAATGGGACAGCCTCTGTTAAATACACTAGCTGAGTATGATGTAGATTACAAACCCGGAGTAACAAACGGCCTCGGTAACTCTGGTGTTGAAGTAGAAATGTTTGAGGATAATGAAGGAACCCCATGTGGAATGTTAAGAAAGAAGTAAGATGCCGGATTCACCTCCATGTAGTAATAATCGACTAAACTGTCTCCCAGCAGATGTTTTAGCTGCAACAGCTATTCCAACCTGTGGGCAATTAGTTAATCCAAATAACCTACAAGCGGAACAATTAGTCTTTGATCAGGCTTATAACGACCTAATTAATAATTTTGGTATTCCTGTAGAATATTACATAAACACCTTTAATCTTTCAGCAGCTGATCTTCTGTATGGTGAAGATTTCGGCAATACCACTGATAGGAAACAGTTTCATGGTCCTCTTTCCGGAATGCAAATGTATGTCGAGCTATCCGACGATGCGGTAAATTTATCTAAGTTTGGATTTGATCCGGATGACGAGTTTACAGCATTTGTTCATATAAGTACATTCCAATCTACAGCATCAGCATACTTCGACTATTCTGCTGTTGCGCAATCACCTGAGCCTAAAGCAGGCGATGTAATCGACTTAAAGGTTCTAGGTTGTGATAGACCAAATCAGAGAGGCTCAGTTATGTTTCAAATAACTGAGCGAATGGATCAAGATCTTTCTACCTTAAACCCACTACTTGGACATTATGTCTATAGGCTTAGAGGTAAGAGATTTAACTACTCTTTCGAAAGCGGATTGTCTAGCGAGCCGGTCAATGAGCAAATCTATGATAGCACTGCTAGTGGCATACTGTCTACAGATCTCTTTGGTCAGGAAGCGTCGGACGGGAAGCAGTACGCGAATGCAAATGATCCGTATGATATTGGAGACAACTCTAAGACCCAAGTAATGGATATGGATGTCAATGATACAGATATATACGGCTCTTACTATTGATCTAAGACAGCTTGAATTATACCCGGTACATTGTGTAACTCGTCTATGTTGTCGTACGGGCATTGATGAATCACCCCCTGAAAATCATAATCATAGAGGTATGAATCAATTGTACCTTCATCACGCTTGACATTAGGTACAATATTTGTATGCATATCGTATCCAAAAACCTTTGGCTGTGTGTTAACCCACACTACAACAGAAGGCAACTTTAGAGGAACAGCGGCGTGTTGTAAAGAAGAATCAATAAACAGCCTTTTGTCAGCATGAGCAATCATTGCAAACAATGGCTTCTTTCCAATCGTTCTCTCAAACCGGTGACAGTTGTCTAACTTAGGATGAAACTCATAACATATATGTACAATATTAAATTTATCTGCTAAGCCATTGACAATTTCTTGTGCTTGAGCCGGATGTATATCTCTAGTCCAGGAGTAAGGGTGTTGCTGGTGGTCCTTCCCCGGCCCTCCAAACGGTTGAAATACCATCATCGGTCTTTTACCGTCACTAAAATCATTCATATAAGTCCGAGCTTCTTCAATTTCTCTAAAATTAAAATTTATTACAGGGTCTTCATTATTAAACTTTACACCAACCATATCACACCATGTTTCAATTAGATGCGTTTTCTTTGTGATGTGGTTAGTTTGTCTGTATGGATCTTGCGCAAATAATTTTACATCCTTACCCTTAATAACATCTTGATAAAAATAAGGAGTGTTACCGATTCTATAAAATCTTGCTATGTCTTTATTTTTAACCCACACTTCAGGCCAAGCTGAAACGACAATAAGTTTTCGCTTTGGATTAGCTTTTTTATATGCAGCTGTAACAGCTGTCGCAGCAATGTTTTTACCAATGCCTCCTTCAATGTGAAATACGGTAGTAGCCATACATTGTATATATTGCACAATTGGTAAAATTCAATACCTATTATGGCCCTGTTGAGATCTTTAAGTCAGTTCCGCTACGCCAAACTACACCTTCAACTTTAGGATCACTTACTGGTAAACCACATCCGCATTCATCTGCGCTAAGCCATAATCTATTTGTATGCATCATACAAGCGGACATAGCTGTTATATTTGTACCAATGATACTGGAACCGGTAAATGCAGTATTGCTTATGGAATTATCATGACCGCCACCAACAAATCCATAATCTGCACAAACATAATTACGAAGACCACTGGCAACACCACTATGAGTAGCTTTAATGCAGCCGTATTGCCCACCAGCAATCACTCCATAATGCCCAGTTCCATCTATTATGTTTGTATCACCTCCTCCAATGTGTGAATTTATAGCACACGCTTTATGCCTCGAACCACCAACAATCGAAGCACATGATCCGGTGTCACAGACAACGTTGCATTGTCCACTTGTTATAGAACTGTGGTTATTAACAACGCAGTTTGTTTCTCCACCGCCTACAAAAGAACAATTACCGGCGGCAGATAGTGTGTGTCCACCTACTATACTCGAGTAGGTGCCTCGTGCAACACTGTTACACCCACCAACTACAATAGAGCAATTTCCAAGCGCGCAGTTTGTGCGCCCGGCACCAACAAAGGCACCTTGGCATGCTTTGTTGCCGTGTCCAGCGCCAACAAATGCACTTGCTCCGGAAAAATTTGTGCTACCTCCAACAATAACACCCCATGGGCCTTCAGTTTGATTTCCTCTACCACCAACGATTATACCAGCACCACATAACGAGGTATTATCTTTACCACCGCCAATAAATGTGTAACCGCCGTATGTTGTATCGGAACATGACCGGTTACCACATCCACCACCAACAACATCAAATACGTTGTTAGCAGATAATGTCAAACCACCTCCTATAAATGCACAACCACCAGCCGATCTGTTTTCCTTACCACCGGCAATCGTATCACCACATGTTAAGATTCTATTACAGCAACCACCACCAACAAAAGAAAAGTCTGTAGTTGCGTCGTTTTTGTACCCCCCGGCTACTACGGCGTAATCACCGCATGCGCAATTACTATTACCTCCTAAAACACTTGAATTTGCACACTTGGCTAGGTTTGAATCACCACCACCAACGGTTGAACTGATTCCACACGCGCAGTTTTTGTACCCCCCGGCTATAGTAGCGCAAGCACCGGAAGCTAGGTTTGTATTACCACCACCAACAGCTCCCGCAACTCCAGTGACGGAGTTAGCATACCCCCCGGCTATAGTAGCACTGTTCCCAGCTGCAGCATTTCCAGCACCACCACCGACTACAGCACATGTTCCACCCCCGGCAGTATTTGCATCACCACCACCAACAGCAGCATTGGTACCACTAGCTTCGTTAGAGTGACCACCACCAATCACGCTACCTATTCCTGCAGCAGTATTACTTAGCCCGCCACCAATGAATGCACTTAGACCAGAAGCTGTATTAGCCATTCCGCCAACCACTGCCGAAGCGTTACTTCCGGAAGCAGTGTTCCCACATCCACCACCAACAAATGCACTTAAACCTGAAGCAGTATTTTTACCGCCACCTACAACAGCTGAATACTTAGCACTAGCACAGTTATCAAATCCACCTCCAGAAAATCCATATTCTTCATAAACGCATCCACTAAGACCGCCAGCTACAGTTCCAAAATCTGCTGACGCTCGGTTGTGTTTTCCACCGCCTACTGTAGCACAATTACCGTTAGCTGTATTCCAATAACCACCACCAACAGTATCTATAACCCCACTGGCTGTATTTAGTTTCCCACCGCCTACTGTAGCACATGCACCACTAGCAGTACCACCGCACCCTCCTAAAACACTTGCTCCGGCTCCTGATGCAGTATTTGCATCACCACCACCAACTGTAGAATATCCACCAAGACCGGTAGTGTTACCACATCCACCGCCTATGACAGAACATACACCACCAGCTGAATTTCCCTTACCACCGCCAATATGTGCATTATTTGCACTAGCAGTATTAGTTGCACCACCAGCAACAGCCGCGCACCCACCAGCGGCGCTATTTCCAGTTCCACCTGCTACTGAGGCCAAGGTACCACCAACAGTAGTACTAGTACCCATAGCAAGCTTACCTGATGCGCTTAAGTCTCCTACTGTTGATTGAGTTGCTTGAAAGAAATTATTAGCTAAGGGTGTAGCTATTGGACGGTCGACTGTACTTCCGGTGCAGTATTTAGCAGAAGAGAGATAATTTGTAATTGAACTTAGCGATGCTCGACGAGTTTGAGCTTCGTCAACCATTGCAACTTCTTCTGTCCCAGTATATGGTATTACGCCTACATTAAGCTGAGTAATCTTTTTGCCCATATGTATATTTATGTTACTTCGGCGCTTTTAGCCTGCAACAAATTGCAATTACTATAGCTAAGACACCTGATAGAAGTAAATGGTTCTTAAATCCTTCAACAGATGCACCTAACCCGTTAAAGTCGACTGCTTTACTACCACCTTGCTCGATAGCATATAACGAGCATCGCATTTCCTCTGCGCAAGTGTAGCCTCTAATGACGAATGCTACAATAATAGCCACTAAAATGTAAACTAGGTATTTGGGCTTCATTTTTTAAGAACCTTTTCAGGATTATCTGCGAATCTCTTTCCTAGTTTTACTATTCCTGTTATCACCTCAGGTGAAATTACACCGATTATACCATATGTAATAGCTTTATATAGTGATGAAATCTCAGTTTGCTCTAATATAAACCACGCAACGCCAGCTGCAATACCAGCTGTTAATATTTTTTTAAGTTGCTGGAGCCAAGTGTAGTTGTTTTCAGCAGATAGCATGCGCGCTAGCATAGCTCCTGCCCCGATTAAAGGCACGACCCAACCTCCTTGTAGAAACTCTTTTATTAAGGATTTTTCCGGCTCCATGTTATTATATTTATGTGTAAAAACACAGAGTTCTATAGAGTTGTATGTTTATTATTGATTTTATAATAATGTCCGTATAATAATAAATAGTGAAGATCAAATTCGACGAACCCACGCATACTTACACCCATATTGATACTGATAAGCCTTTTATATCTGTAACAACTTTACTAGGTAAATTCAAACAGCCCTTCGATAGACACGGCCACTCTAAAAGAGTAGCAGATAGAGAAGGAGTATCACAGGAGTTGGTATTAGAAATGTGGGAGGCAGAAAAAAATAGGGCATGCTCACGAGGTACTAACATTCATGCAGTGCTCGAGGATTATATTAATTTTGGTGAGGTAGAAGGTGAGTGGGGATGGTTATGCAAGTCATATGATAAAGCTGTAGAACGATCGGTTGACTCATTTAAAACCGTTCTAAGTGAAAATCTACTATACAATGAAGAGCATGCCATTGCCGGCACTGCAGATTTAATTTATGAACATAAAAACGAATTTACAATCGGCGACTTTAAGACAAATAAGAGATTTAGATTTAGCTCACCCTACTCAGAACGTTTAAAAGACCCTGTAAGCCATCTTCATAACTGTGAATTTAATTTGTATGGTTTGCAGCTGTCTCTGTATGCTTATCTCTATGAAAAAATGTCTGGTAAGAGGTGTAGGAAGTGTGTAATCTTTTATCTAAACGATGATAGATTTATTTCCTATCACATAAATTATATGAAGGCAGAAGTGGAAGCTATTTTAGCTAGTATAAATAAATAGCGATATGAAGCGAACTGCTGTTCTTAAAAAGTTTGATAAAGAGGTAGAAAGTTTATGGGACGTTCTGTATAACATTAAAGATTTGCTAGAAAATACGGACGACTATGAATTAGCTGAATTAGCTGGAAAGTTCTTAGATCAGATTTCGGAAGGGTTTGAAAGCGGAGACGTTACTATTGAGGAGATTAGAGATCAAATATCAGGTTGATTTTATAAAATATACCTTATAATAAATAAGGAATGCGTATAGAAACTGATCTTAAGTTAGACTTTGATGATGTACTTATTAGGCCAAAGAGGTCTACACTCGCATCAAGAAGAGATGTAGATCTGCGTAGGTCGTATAACTTTCTACACGGTGGTTCATATTTTGAAGGTATACCTATTATGGCCGCCAATATGGACGGCGTTGGAGAGTTAGAAGTTGGTGAAACACTTTCATCATTAAACCTGTTTACCTGCTATAAAAAGGATATTGATGAAGGCTCTCTAATAGAAGCACTCAGATCCGATCATAGATTCGATGTCGCTGTTACTATAGGGAGAAATGATTATGACTTCGATAAACTTGGGCGCATTAGTAAACATGTGACAGTTAAGAATATTTGCATAGATGTTGCAAATGGATATAGTCAAGCGTTTGTAGACTTTGTAACAAAGGTCAGAGATAACTACCCTGACTCAAATATATTTGCTGGTAATGTTGTTACAGGTGAGATGGTCGAAGAGCTACTATTAGCTGGGGCAGATGTAGTTAAGGTTGGAATTGGATCTGGGAGCGTATGTACAACTAGAATTAAAACAGGTGTAGGTTATCCTCAGTTTAGTTGCATTGCTGAATGTGCTGATGCTGCTCATGGCCTCAATGGTCATATTATTGCCGATGGCGGATGTACTACACCTGGTGACGTAGCTAAAGCATTTGGAGCAGGAGCTGATTTTGTAATGCTCGGATCTATGTTAGCAGGGTCGACAGAAGGAGGCGGTGAAAAGGTTACGATCCTTGATAAGGAGTATGTTGAGTTCTATGGTATGAGTAGTAAGAAGGCTAATGAAAAGCACAGCGGTGGGTTAAAAGACTATAGGACATCTGAAGGCAGGAGAGTTGCTATACCGTATAAAGGTCCCATGGAGGACATTGTACAGGATATTTTAGGAGGTGTGAGAAGCGCTTGCACATACGCCGGCGCCTCAAAACTAAAGCATTTAAGTAAGTGTGCTACCTTTGTAAGATGTACTAAGACTCATAGTAAGATATATGAGTCTAATACTTTAGAAATTTAATGAAAAAGAAGATATTAATTATAGGCTACGGTTATGTGGGAGGCTACTTATACGAAAGACTCACACATAATAAAAATTGCGATGTAACGATAGTAAAGAGAGAGTTTCTCGATTACTCAAACTCTACAGAAGTGGAAGGGTGGCTAAGGACAAAAAAGGATCACTTTAACTATATTATTAATTGTTCCGGCTTTACTGGGCGCCCTAATGTTGATGAAGGTGAAAAGAAACCTGAGTTGTGTTATGAGCTTAACACATTTACCCCGCTTCGAATTAGTAATCTTTGCAAGACATATAATATAGGTTACATACATATTTCTTCAGGTTGTATATATACAGGATACGACCATCCTTTTAGCGAAGATGAAGAACCAAATTTTGGATTGTTTAATCCGGAATCTTCAACGTATTCTAAGAGTAAGCATGCATTTGAATTAGGGAGTGATTATGGGTTAATTCTTAGAGTAAGAATGCCTTTTTGTGATAAACTACATGACAGATCATACCTCACTAAAATTCTAAAATATAATAATTTAATTAACAACGTTAATTCTAAAACCTACATCCCACAGCTTTTAGATTTTATTGAACATGTATTAGATAAAGGGTATAACACTAGAAAAAAAGATATAGTTAATTTTGTTCACCCTAATGCACTAGCTACAGACGCAATAACAGAGCTCATGAAGGCCTACGATTTAAAAAATCCAAAGTGGGAATGGGTAACTTTTGATGATCTTAATTGTGCTGCTAATAGATCTAATTGTGTAATGTCGGTAGAGAAGCTTCAGACAGAGTACAAATTTAATATTTGGGATGAAGAAGTTGCTATCCAATCAGCGCTGACTAATATAATAACGGATGAGTAGAGAAATTTTAGGGTTTACTGCAGGTAATTTTGATCTATTACACCCTGGGTACATTAGATGCTTTAGAGAAGCTAAAAGACATTGCGATAGGTTTATTGTCTTTCTTCAAATAGATCCGTCTCTTCATAGAAAGAGTAAGTATAAGCCAGTTATCTCTCTGTACAATAGATATGAAGCATTAATGTCTATTAAGTATATTGATGACGTTTATACATATCAAACTGAGGAAGAGTTGTATGATTTAATAAAATTCTGGAGGCCTGATATTCGTATTCTAGGAGAAGATTATATCGGTAAGCCTTTTACAGGAGATGATCTCCCTCCGAGAATTGTTTACACTACACGGTCGCATGGCTGGTCTACCACCAAATTAAAAGATCAAATTACAAAGCAGACTATTAAGCAAAACCCTGATATTTTTAAAAAATGAGCACATATGTTGTAACTGGAGGATGTGGCTTTATTGGGTCATATGTAATGAAAGAGCTGGTAGAGAGTACAGCTACAGATACCTTTATCTATAATATCGATAAAATGGGAGTTGGCTCTTCCGAAGAGAATGTTGTAGAGGATGAGAGAGTAGAGAATCATTTTATGGATATTGCTAATGGTGATGCTTGGAGGCTTCACATGGCTGATCCTTTAGACTTTATATCGAGAGATGTTGACTATGTGATTCATTTAGCTGCTGAGTCTCATGTTGATCGATCTATTGATAACCCTTTAGCGTTTGTTGATTCCAATTTAAAAGGTACAGCTAATATACTCGAATTAGTAAGAAAACATAAAGCTAGGATGGTTCACGTTTCGACAGACGAAGTATATGGTCATTTAGGAAAGGAAGATCCTCCGTTTACAGAAGAGAGTCCTCTTGCTCCTAGGTCTCCTTACTCGGCAACTAAAGCTGGTTCTGATCTTCTAGTACGATCTTACATTGAAACGTTTGGTATTGATGCTTCTATTACAAGATGTTGTAACAACTATGGTCCTCGACAAGGGGATGAAAAATTAATACCTACTGTTATTAGATCAATTGTTAAGGGGGATAAGATACCAGTATACGGGACGGGGGAGAATATTAGAGAGTGGATTCATGCGGAAGATCATGCTAAGGCTATTATTGAAGTATTATATGATGACGTCCCAGCGCATGTATACAATATTCCAGGAAACGAAACATGTCCAAATATTCGGCTCATTAATAATATAATTGATGAGCTTGAATTACTATACCCTGAATATAAAAGAGAACGAGAAGGAGCAAGAATTGAATATATCGAGTTTGTTACAGATAGAAAAGGTCATGATTTTAAATATGAGCTCTCCACCAAACATAACTTGGAGGCTGTGAAGCGTCAGCAAGACTTCTCTATTGAGGATACAATAAAGTATTATGTTGAAAAATATAAAGCTTAAAGCTTGTTTGGATCTACCTCGAAGAATTTTAAGAGCATTTCCTCTTCAGTCATCTCCTGCTCTACTATAGTTTCCTCTTTTGTCTCTTCTGCATCACTGTAGTATTTGTAGATGTCTTCCTCCTCCATACTGTAATCAAAGTTAGTTGATGTAGCAACAGTTGTATCAAACTTCGATCTAATATCACCAATGATAGTATGTTTGAGCTGCTTAACAGCATTATCTTTCTCTGCTCTCTCAAGAAAATCAGTTACATTATCTTTTGTAAATTTTCCTTTTAAGGTTTCAAAAGGGTCAGGGTATGCACTCCAAATGTGATGAACAAGATACTTTTGCGTAATCATTGCGCAGTCTCTAATAACATAGTAAGCTGATTTATTTTGAATCTCTACGCCAATATCCGGCTTCTTATGAGCACGTTCAGCGGGACCCAAAAGCTTTGCTTGTTTTTCTGAGCTATTGTCTAATATAATCTGTTCTAACACGCTATTATTTATGTTGCAATGCATAAGGAACCAGCTTATAATGAAAAGGAAATGCCTAAACGTAGACCACCCATAAAACCGTTTGTTTATGGAAAATATCTTGTTGAATATAGAGAAAAAAAGGGCGATCTGCTCCGGTTCTATAAGGAACACATTGATAATTATAAGGTGGCGGAAAAAATTTGCGAAAAGCTCTCGAGAGAGGGTTACTATGAACCAGTTATTAAACAAGTTGGATGATTAAATTTCTCCCATCAAGAAGAATAAAAAAGGAGACAGGAATCGATTTTATGCTCTTAAGTAAGATTTGTACTGATGTCTTTGAAAGGGGGTTTAAGAGAAAGATCAATGTTTATTGTAAGGTCTGGAGGAGTAAGGAAAAGGAGACGTCAACTATGGAGTGCATTAAAGGTCGGTGTCACTTCACAATGCACTTAGATACTGCGGGTGATGAGAGATATGTTTTTGGGAGTATTCTCCATGAATTAAGACACGCGTTTCAAGAATATCTGTTTAAGTTTACTACTATCGCGAGGTTTACTTCTTATACTGCTTACTATAAATCTCTCGAAGAGCGAGATGCCAGAAAGCAAGAGAAGCTAACTAGTGAGATTATTAAGATTTATGATAATTATGAGAAAGCCGACGAAAAATTTAGAGAATTTAACTTAAAGGAACTAGGTTAAAATAAGAGAGTAGAACAAACAACAAATAAAAAAATGGGATTCTTAACAGAAATCAAAACACTAGAAGAAGTACCTCGCTTTGAGGTAGAAAAAGCGCCGCTTGTTAATCCAGCTGGCGAACACAACGGAGTATTTGCTTTGCAACGCTCTGATAACGGGGCACACCTCGGGTCGTGCGGTAAAAAGTATCGTCCAATTCAGATGGATGAGATGTTTGACATTCTCAACACTGCCAGTGACGAAGTAGGTGGTATTAACCATACAGGCTACACTTTTGCTGGAGATGGTAAGAGGGTTGTGGTACAGTCCAAACTCGGCGAGCCGATTGATGTTCAAGGTGACAAGGTAGATGGTTATTTCTACACTGTTATTGATCACACTGGAATGAGTTCCAATAAGTGTGCTCCTTCCACACAGCGTATTGCTTGTGACAATGCTCTTCATTTGATTGAAAAGCGTCGAGGTGATAATCTTCGCCATTCTGAAACCTTCGATAGTAATGTCAAGGGTATGATTGGTAGGATTATTCGCAACATTAAAGACTTCACTGGGTTCGGTGACACTATCAAGTTCTTGAAGGGCTCTAAGTTTTCACGCAACCAGATGACTAAGCTTACTCAGTTGCTCATCCCAGTTGAAAAGGATGAGTCCACTCGTAGGATTAATCAGCGAGAAGGTATCGTTGAGCTCTACGAATCCGGTCAAGGTAACATAGGAGAGTCTCGTTGGGATGCTCTAAATGCTTTCACTGAGTTCGAAACTCACAAACGCAGACAGTCTCCGGAGAAGCTCGTAAGGTCCCTCATGGGCAATACACTCTCCACTAAAGCGCTCCGAGTGCTAAGGGAGCCGAAGATCCAGTGGGCGGGATAAATATTCATAGAGTCTTAATACCTCCATCCCCATATGGGGATGGGGTGTTGATTCAAGCCCAATACACTTTAGATAAAAAAGATGTTAATGTTTTCAAACTACAAGTATATACTATAGTTGACGGTATAATTGGAAACGATATCGGAGAAGATCTTGATTTAATTAGCCACCTCTTTATAACAAAATTAGTTGAAGCAGATTTTAATGAAACAATCATATGAACGGTAAAATTGGAGAGTTCACGTTTGAGTTAGATACCACGTTAAGCAGAATTGATGTATATCAACGCGGAGAAGGTTCAGAACCATCGTGGTATATTTCCGTAGGTCGCGACATTGATGAGAAAGATTTTCATTATGAGATAATGGATTGGTATTCTAAGAAAACTGAGGAGTCATAAGGAACCTCAGTATAATAAAGGTATGACAATAAAGCTTACCGAATCTGATAAAGCGTACGCGCGCCAGCACGGTTTAACTTTCGGAGAAATGAGAGGATTTGTAGAGGATCAAATCAAAGAGGAGGAGATGATAAAGACCTACTACGAGCAGCAGCAGAAGGAACATGAAGATTTTAAGAATTCCCCTCAAGCTATTTATGCAGCATGGTAATCTTATAGCCATAAGACTGGTGGGGAAATTGAAATACTTCCAGAGGAAAGTTGGAATGAAAATAAAAAGTATTTTATCCCGAATGGCGCGCAATCGTCAGTAAAGAATTTTAGTCGGAGCGTACGTTCATAAGGAGAGCCTCGATTCTATCGAGGCTCTTTTTGGTTTCGACCTTATGTTTGGCTAATTCAGCCATTATGCTAATGCAAAAAAATAATATACCAAGTCCTATTATTGTACGAGTCCATCTGGCCTCGTCACGACTCATTATTTATCTTTCTCTTCCTCGTCAGAATCTAGCTCTTCAGCGTCATCTCTCTCAGGCTTCTCTCCGTGTTCATCCTCTTCAGCATGTTCTTTAATAACAATGACCTTAGCTTCATCTGCTGGAACAGCGACTAATTTACCTTTATGCTTAACATAATATTCAGTAATAACTCCATCACTAGTTAAACTATGATCAACAACAGCGAACTCTTCATCTTCTTCACCCAGACCTGGGTGTGCAATTGTCTTTGCTCATGTATGCTGGATAGCGTCAGCTGCGCTATTAATAAAGTTTTCATCTAACCTGCTCAAGATATCGTTTGCTGCTTTATCGAATTCACTCATAACATTATTTATATTATACTGATTGAAAATCTATGAAAAGCAATATAATACAAACACGCTCCTGTAGTTCAACGGATAGAACAAGGCACTTCTAATGCTTAGATCCAAGTTCGATTCTTGGTAGGAGTACCATACCGTTATGAAATTTAATAAAAATAGTTATAGGCCCTTACCAGAAGGACTGACAATAAAAGAAAGTTCTATTGATGGTCTTGGGTTATTTGCAACAAAAGACTGGGATGCAGGAGAGGAGATAGGCATTTCTCATGTATTATGTAAGAGCTTGGATCATGATATTGAGGAATGGATTCGTACTCCTTTAGGCGGGTTCATTAATCATAGTAATAACCCCAATTGTTTTATGGTTTATGAAAGGGTAAATGGAGCGAAATTCTATTGGCGGCGGAGAGCATATATAGTAAAGCCTGTAAAGGCGGGAGAGGAAGTAACTGTATATTATACTCTTCTTAACCATAAATAACTAACCCATGAACCACCCTGATGTATTAAGAGTATATTCCTTAAACAATTTTTTGTTTATGTTTAAACAAGACTGTTTAGAGATAAGTTCTAAGGATATTAAATGGACTATTACCGGTAATGATAAAATGATACAATGGAAACTGGATAGAGCTAACGTGTCTATGGATCAAGTAGGTCCCTTTATTTTACCTGGAAGTTGCCCGTTAGCTGATTTGGAGGGTACTCTTTTCTATAACCAAATTAAAGAGTGGATACAGCTAAGCAATAACTTATAATGGAGTATGGTTATTTCTGAATTAATTGGTAAACTAGAAGAGCAAAAAAAACTACATGGGGACTGTGATATTGAGTTGCTTAGCATTACCTCAACTAGCTGGAATAGTAGCGATCCTAACCTTCCGGAAGAAAAGATAATTGAGCAATCTTCAGAAGAGCAACATAAAATAAAAATCGTCTTAACAGAAGATGATAAGGAAGGCGTAAACATTAGAGCGTACCGCGGCGCCGCCTTGTTTGTTTAAGGAACTATAGTACAATATGCTTATGGAACGAACCAATTTATCACTAGAAATTCGAATTTTTATCTGCTTCATCCTAACTATTTTTTATGTCAGCTACGTAGTAAAGTCAAATAAAGATAACTTACCTAAAACTGTAACAGTTCAAGAGAAAGTTTTAGAAGGATTTGAAATTCGAATCGTAAATGATCATGCTAATGAGCGACTAGAAGTAACAAACACTCTAGGACAAGCGCTATCGTATATCGAAAGATACTCTATGCATCATGATGATCTTATAGCATTTGATCTATCTACTGGGGCTATGGTTGCTAGTAGTGGAGAAGGTGTTGGAGTAATTCACACAGGATATATAGACTAGCGCTTGTAGCTCAGTGGTTAGAGCAGGGGACTCATAATCCCTTGGCCGTAGGTTCGAATCCTACCAGGCGCACCATCACTTTAAATTTAAACAAAAAACATTACAATATAACCGGGAGTGTAGTCCAACGGCAGAGACAGCGGACTTAAAATCCGTCCAGTGCGGGTTCGACTCCCGCCACTCCTACCAATTTATGAAAACCATAACTGCACTATTAATATTAACAGCTTCAATCGCTAATGCTCAACGCCCTGGACCGCCACCGCATTCACTAATGCTAGTAAAACCTATAACTAAGCTCACTAGTATAGCTCCTAAGAGTCCATTGGAGAGTCCTAAAGTTCAAGAGAAGCTATTAGGTCTCTTTAAATCTTCAACGAAGAAGAGTCGCCTGGTTGGTTATAAGGCTGTGAGAGATAAGTTTAAAGCGGGGGAGCTTAAAGCAGACGACCGGCGACTGTATAGAGTTCTTATTAGTAAAGCTGCCGACTACCATCTAGGTGAACTTAAATCACACGTTGAAGAGACAACTAAAGGATCACCTCTAGCTAAAGATGAGAGTACAGGCATGTTTAAAACGTTTAATAAGAATTATGATCAATGGTATATATCTGCTCTCAACTGTAGGGAGATGGTACAAACAGACTGGAGAAGGGTGCAGCAGTTTGGGTCGTTTAAAGGGATGCAAAAAGAGTTTAAAGAATGCTGTGATGTATTTTTTCCAAAGATGTCTACGAGTTGGGAAACAATAAGAGATAGTAGCGATTATTTAGCTTTATATGAAACATGTGAAGCTATTAATGAATGTAGAGCAGAAGCTTCGTGGTGTGATGGGGAAGATGATTATGAAAAGACACCCATTACTAGGATGGTTACTGCAGTTCCTGCAGGTGTAAGTCTTAAGAGATCTCTAGAGAGAATTGAAAGTTTTGATAAGCAAATAAAAGACTATGCAGCAGCACATTCATATAACGAGAAGCAGCAGTGGGCTTCGGCTGCGGTTAGACAAACAGTTCAAATTATAAACGATAAACGTTTTAAAATTGGGTTGGTATGCTATAAACTAGATGAAATTCTATCGCGAGTCTGTACAGAGCACTCTCATGATATGGTAAAGAGAGAATTCTATTCACATAAAGGATCTAACGGCAAGGATTACGAACAACGTGTAAGAGATGCAGAGTGGTATGGTGGAACATTTGGAGAGGTCCTACATGCAGGCTCTATAATCCCACGTGATGTACATAGTACCTGGTGGAGAAGCGAAGACAGCAGGCCTAAATTATACACACCACACCTCAATAGAATTGGCATAGGTATCATAAATAAAACCTGGACTGTTGTCGTTGGGTCGACTTATTCCGGACCAACTAAACAACACTATATAGTGGAATAATAACCCATTGAGTAATAAATAATTAGGTGAAGGCCCTCATACTAACCATAGGGCTCTTAACATTAGCATTACAATCTTTTTTAGGAGCTCAATCATCTACTTCTGCACCTATAGGATTCCACTCCGAGCTGGTTAAGGCGGACTCTTTCTCGCTTATAGGTGTTAATGTAACAAATAACGCTAATGAGCCTCATCATCGAAGCATTGAGGAAATGTTTGGTCCGAATAATGAAACCGGCCTTAATGCAGGTAAGCCAAAGGAAGCTGATATCGTTTGGCTTCCAGACTTTGACCGTGGTTATGTTAAAATATATTACAATGACAAACTTCAAACATTCCCCCCTATAACTGTAGGGTGGAGAGGTGTAGGGTTTGGTAATACAGATATGTCTCAGTTTGAGCCTCCTAGCAATGGAGGATTTTTTATAGAATCTAAGAAAGATTATGACTGGTACATAGCATTTGGTGGCTATATAAAACAAACAGAAATGTTTTATGATGTTGAACCTGGAATGAATATTCTAAATAAAGGCTTTCCTAC